>Ga0315321_10000145_pt1 | contig 46070 bp, 43 predicted proteins | sample M180m21515metaG_FD_203464 | JGI IMG/M metagenome (GOLD analysis project Ga0315321, IMG submission 203464) | Ammonia-oxidizing marine archaeal communities from Monterey Bay, California, United States - M1 80m 21515 | ecosystem: Environmental > Aquatic > Marine > Intertidal zone | place: USA... | reverse complement strand
TTTCAGCTTGTGACATGGTCAAGGACCTTCCTTCGTTAATATCAGGCAGTCGCTTCTTTGGCCGCGCCAGACGCCAATAGCGCCGCAGCCTCGGCCGTAGTGAACCCATTTTCAGCCAATATTGCCACTGTATCAGACCCAATGACAGGCGCGTTCGCCCGGTCCATGCCCGGCTCTAGCGCTGGCAGGCCCGGGATATTCAGCAGCGTCGTCGGCTCTGGATAACCAGGCTGCGGAAGCTTGGCGAACAGGCAAGTGGCATTTGGGTGGGGATGGCCAGCGAACTCAAGGTAATCATTGATCACCTCATTCATAAGGCCTTTTTCGCTGAATAACGCGTTCCATTCCGCCGTAGATTTGCTTTTGAAGATGGGAATAATGCGCGCGTTGATTTCATCGATATCAGCAACGCGACCGGCGTTGGACCGGTATTTCTCTTCCGCCTTCCAATCATCAAAACCGAACGCGTCACAGAACGTCAGCCAATCACGTTCTTGCAGAATCAGAACCTGCAAATACCCGTCTGAACACCGATATACGCCGCCCGGGGTTGAGCCTGGTGGCGGTTCTTGGCCTTCCTGAAGGGTACTGGTCATCCGAACACCTTGGAGATGCGCGGCCCCTTGCATCAGCGAGATATCTAGGAAGCGCGGGCTTGGATCATCCCGTTTTGCATAGAGCGCCGCCGCCACAGCCTGATGCGCAAACATTGACGTCGTCATGTCTACCACAATCGGCTGCGTGCGGAGCGGCACACCATCTGCCCCCCTATTGGCATGCATGAAGCCGGTGAAAGCCTGTAATACGGGGTCCATCGCCGGTTGGCGGCTAAGCGGGCCAGTTTGGCCATACCCTGAGATGGAGACATAGACCACGCTTGGCGCGATCTCCTTCACGACCTCATAGCCGAAGCCCAGTCTGTCAATCACCCCAGGGCGGAATCCTTCCAGAAATACGTCTGCATCTTTCAACACCCGCTTCAGCGCGGCCTTCGCTTCGTCCTGTTTCAGGTCCAGGCAGAGCGAGCGCTTGCCAATATTGCCGATGAGTGAGAACGCCGTGTGCTCGCCATAACGCGGACCGAGAATACGCGTCCAGTCACCCACCGGCGGCTCGACCTTAATGACATCCGCCCCCCACTGCGCCAGTAGCATTGCGCAGTATGGCCCGGCGATCCCTTGCGAGAGATCGACGACTTTTATGCCCTCATAGGGTCGTTCGAAGCTCATGGATCATCCTTTTGTCAGGCCGTAGGTCTCAACTGGAATGCGGTCAAATATTTCCCGCTTCAGGACAGCAGCAGCACTTGGCGCATCTCGGGCTGTGCTCAGTAATACAGCGAATTTGTCGTAAAGCAGCAGGAACCGGTCCAGGAAAAGTGCGGCGTCACGCACGACAAATCGTTCGCCTGCAGTTTCTGCCACCAGCTTGTTATCGGCGGCGATAGCGGCACGGATCGCCTCATCAAGTTGCGGTGTAGCAACATCAACCTGCAGCCCCCGCGCAGCGGCTGCACGCAGAGCGGCGTCCGCCATGTTTTGATAACCCCAGACCACACCAACGATTCCATCCGCTGTTGCGGCCAGCACCGCCCGGCGTTCATTTGGTGTGAGGGATTGCCAATACGCGGCAGAGCCTAAGAATGCCGCCCCGCCCCGATAAGCGCCAAACGGTGCCTTCAAGGCATAGCGCGCGTGGCGCCATACATCAGGATCGGACAGTTCCATCGGCGTTGCAATTGCAGCCGTAATGGCACCTTTCGCTAAAAGATCGCCCGGGTCGCCATCTTCCTCATGCGCGCGGCCACCTAAGCGTTGGATCAACCGATCCCATGCACTTCCCGGCGTAAGAGCAGAAAGGCTGCGGAACGCAACGACTGTATTCGCTGGTTCTTGCGACAACATCACATAGCGCGCCGCACCGTAAGCCCCCAAAAACACAACGCGCCTGCGGAAAAACGACTGCCTGCACGCGACGCAATCTAACGCCAGTAATTCTGTGGCAGCGGCAGCAGCGGCGAGTTCATCTTCACCACCAGCAAGGCCTAACTCTGCCAGTAAGGCAGCATAGGGAAACGCTGTTGGGAATGCAGAAAGGGCTGCTGCACCAAAGGCATAATCGTTGCGGCCAAGGGATTTGATTGCAGCCGGATCAGACGGTGGCGGGCCGTTCAAAAACAGGCTGAGCTTGGGCGCGCCCTTGGTCTTACCTAACCGCTCCCCGAACGCTCGCCAGCCACTTTGGGCCAGCGGGTGATCTGGCCCGAAACCAATGTGCGCACGGGCGGGCTCAGCAGCGCGCGCCGGGCTTGAAAGAACGATGAGCGTGCCGGCGAGCAGGCAAAAAAGCCAACCCATCACGCGCAACCCCGCCTCCTCCTTGCGGAAGAGGCGGGGCGCATTAACGGTCGTCACGTTTTTCTGATTCAAAGCGAGCCTTATACTGGATCCCAGATGAAATAGTCCGCAGAGCGGTCATTCGCCAGGAAATGCGGTTTGAATGCAAGCATTGCGTGCTCATGGATTTTCTGTGGGGTCCAACCATCGCTGCGGTGGACGGTGCGGACAGGCCGGTTTTTGCTCATCAGCATGATTTCGTTGGAGCGGACATAGAATATCTGCCCCGTCACTTCGCTCGCAAGATCAGACAGGAGATACACCGTGGGCGCCGCGATCTTCTGCGGCGTCATGGCTTCCTGGCGCTTGCGGCGTGCTTCGCCTTCTGGCCCCTTGATCGGGATCGTCTCAATCATGCGCGTGAATGCTGAAGGCGAAACGATGTTTGAACGAACGCCAAAGCGCTGCATATCCAGCGCAATTGATTGCGATAGTCCAACAATGCCCAATTTCGCCGCCGCATAGTTCGCCTGCCCAACATTGCCAACAAGGCCTGATGTGGAGGTGAAATGCACCATGGCGCCAGATTCTTGCTTGCGGAAATGCTCCGCCGCCGCCCGCGCCACATTGTAGTAGCCGATCAGGTGAACGTTGATGACGGAATCCCAATCATCCTCAGTCATCTTGTGGAAGATGACGTCCCGCAGAATGCCCGCAACATTCACAACGCCGTCGATCTGGCCGAACGTGTCGACCGCCTGCTGCACCATCTCCTGGGCATCATCCCATTTGGAGATATCGCCGCCGTTGACGACAGCTTCGCCGCCCTCAGCTTCAATGTCTGCAACAATCTGCTGCGCCGGGCCGATGTCAGCATCGCTTTTGCCGTCTACAGCTGCGCCCAGATCGTTCACAACGACCTTCGCACCTTCGCGCGCCGCCAGCTTGGCGATTTCAGCGCCAATGCCACGGCCTGCGCCGTTCACCAGCACCACTTTGTCTTGAAGAACCCCGTCTGCCATGGGTCCGTATCCTCTTCTTTATACTTGAATTATTGCGTTGTGCCGTTTCCCTCGATCCTTAGATCGGGTCCCAACAGAAGATGTCTGCGGAGCGATCATTGGGAACGAAGCTTGGCACAAGTGCTGGCATTCCTTCCTCATGGATCGAGCGTGGCGTCCATCCTTCTTCACGATGAATCGAGCGGATGGGACGGTTCTGACCGAACAAAACCTGCTCATTCATACGACTGCCAAATATCTGCGCCGTAACGCCCATTTCATTCGCCGCGTCGGACACCAGATACACGCACATTGGCGCGATTTGCGCTGGCGTCATCTGCTTGATTTTGGCGAGGCGTTCCTGCTGTTCCGGCGTATTTGACGGGATTGTTCCGATCATCCGACTCCATGCGAACGGCGACATGCAGTTTGAACGCACGCCGAACCGCGCCATATCTAATGCGATGGATTTCGACAGGCCGATAATGCCAAGCTTCGCTGCGGCGTAGTTTGCCTGACCGAAGTTTCCGATCAGCCCAGAGGTCGAGGTAAAGTGCACCATCGAGCCGGATTCCTGTGCGCGGAAGTGATCCGCCGCCGCCCGGCTGACATTGAACGTGCCTTTGAGATGCACCTGGATAACCGCATTCCAGTCGTCCTGGGTCATTTTGTGGAAAATCACATCGCGCAGGATGCCCGCAACATTAATCACGGCGTCAATCTGGCCGAACTCATCAACGGCCTGCTGCACCATGCGCTTTGCGGCCTGGAAATCAGCAACGCTATCGCCGTTAACAACGGCTTCGCCGCCATTGCTCTGGATCTCCGCAACCACCTCTTGCGCCGGTGTGGAATCAGCGCCGCCGCCGTCCACATTGCCGCCAAGATCGTTCACGACGACCTTTGCACCTTCAGCTGCCGCCAGTTTGGCGACTTCTGCGCCAATACCGCGGCCTGCGCCGGTTACGAGGACAACTTTGCCCTCCAACATGCCATCAGCCATTTAAAACCCTTCCTCCGTAACTCTGATTCGGTTTATGAGTCGAAGCGTAGCCCGTCATGAACGGGAATAGCAATCAAGCCGCCCAACTTGACCGGGCCTGGATCGCCCAGCGCCCGTCTTTAAGAGTCACGATATAGAGCGACTTGTAACTGCCAATGGCTGATCCATCTGAACGGAAGCGGGTAAACTGGACACGGAAATGGGCTTTATCTGGCCCATCGTCAATCAGCTCAACGTAATCCCAAGCTGTACGCGCCCAATCTGTGGATTGGCCTTTGCGGTCCCAAACCAATGCGTGGAAATCTTCGGGTCGCTCCATCACCGTTACTTTGCCGCTATGAAAGCGGACGTGCGGAAAGTGGTACCAGCGGGTGCGAATGGCCTCAGCGTCTTCAGAATTGAATGCCGTCATGAAGCCGTCGAGTGCAGCCCGAGCCGCCTCTCGATCAGCCGCCGAAAGCGCGCTCAATCGCCAGCCTCCGCAAGCTCCGTCTCTACGGCCAGGATCGGACGGCCTTTGATAGATTTGGATGGCTGCCCATCAACACCAACGGGCGTCTCGCCAACAAGCGTGATCCGATAAAGTTGGCGATCAAAATCACTCTGGAAGATGTCGGATGGTGCGAGGTGCGACGTCGACCGATTGTCCCAAATCGCCATATCCCCAGCATCCCATTTGAAACGCACCGTGTATTCAGGGCGAACCGTGTGCTCCCAAAGCATTTCTAGAATCTGCTGGCTCTCACGTGGATGCATGCCGACGATGGACTTCAGGAATGATGGGCTGACAAAAAGCTGCCGTTGACCTGTTTCAGGATGAACGGTGACGAGCGGATGCTCCGTCTCAAGCTCCCGGCGCTTCACACTGTCATCATATGCATTGTTCTTAGCTGCACCGGCGGGCGGCTGGAACCGGTGAACGCCTCGCAGGCCATCGACGATGCCGCGCATGGTCTCAGATAGGCCTTCATAGGCCGCATTCAGATTGGTCCAGAACGTATCACCGCCATAAGGCGGGATCGTGACGCCGCGCAAGATGGACGCTTTCGGCGGGTTAATCGCTGCCGTGATATCGGTATGCCAACCAGTCCATGCGCGCTGCATGCGGGCCGCACTATGGGTCTGCGCCGTTCGGTGCTTGGCGACTGAATAGACTTCTGGATAATCCTCGACATGGCCGAATACGGCATGCCCAATAGTTGGATCGCCGAGCGCGCGCGCGAAGGCCACATGCTGCGCATGATCCAGTGGTTGGTCGCGGAAGAAGATCACCTTCCAATCCAGAAACGCCTGATAGATAGCTTTGGCGTCTGCATCAGACAATGGTTTGCGAAGATCGACGCCGCTGACCTCGGCCCCGATATGCAACGTTGACGGTGTAATGGTGATGTTCGACATAGCGTATCTCCTTCGACATTCCAGCGGCTTTCAGCCTTTCCGGCTCAGCGCTATGCTCGCAGTTTAAAGCAATGCCTGACAAGGAGCACATGATGCGGGGTCGCGACGTATTTCTGGAAAGCCTAAGGCTGCACGATGCAAAACGTATATTTGGCAATCCCGGCACTACGGAAAGCCCGCTGCTTGATCACTTGGCGGACTACCCAGACATCGAATATGTCGTGGCCTTGTATGAGGCCGTCGCCGTTGGTGCCGCCAGCTTCTACGCGCAGTCCAGCGGGAAGACGGCTGTTGCGAACCTGCATGTGGCACCCGGCCTAGGTAATGCTGCGGGCATGATGTACAGCGCCATGCGCGCGAATGCGCCAGTGATTATCACTGCTGGCCAGCAGGACACCCGGATGCGCCTGCAAGGCCCGGTCCTTGGCCATGACCTGGTTTCTATTGCAGCACCCGTCACAAAGTGGGCCGTGCAAGTAGAGACCGCTGACGAGATGGCGGACGTCATGCGTCGTGCTTTCAAGGTCGCTAATGAAGCTCCTAAGGGGCCCGTTTTCATCGCCCTGCCGATCAATGTGATGGAACAGGAAACGGAGAACGCCGCCGTCACGTCAGGCCCGCTACACCAAGCGCCCACGGGCGACATGGCCGCGCTCGCCAGTATCGCTGCAGCACTCTCCGCCGCTAAGTCGCCCGCAATCGTCGCCGGCGATGATGTTGCGCGTGCTGGGGCGAATGGCGAACTGCTGCAATTGGCCGAAAAGCTGGGTGCCAATGTGTGGACCGAAGGCATGCACGCCCAAGCCATCGCCGATACCCGTCATCCATTGATGCGCGGCGGCTTGCCGTTTGAGGCAGGTCCAATCAAAGCCATGTTGGGCGACGCCGATTGCGTGCTGCTGATCGGCGGGCCTTTCTTTGAGCCCGTTTGGTACGAGCCCGGCAGTCCCTTCCCCGATGGCGCGAGTGTCTTCCAGATAGAGCAATCATCACAGATGTTAGCGCGGAACTACACCCTGAATTCCGGCGTGATTTCCGCGCCGAAGCAGGCGCTTGCTGCTCTGCTGGAGAAGGCGCAGCCGGATGCATCGGCAGCCAAGGCCCGTGTTGACGCATTGGCCGCCGCCCAAGCCGATGCCCGCGAAGCCCAAAAGGCCCGTACTGCCCGTGCTGCAGGTCGCCGTCCGATGCCGATGTCCGTCGCTATGGCGGCGCTGGCGGAAGCACTGCCGGACAATGTCGTGATGGTCGAAGAGGCGATCACCGCCAGCACCGATTTCTCCCGCTCCATCGATTTTGCTGGGCCTGGAGATTATTACGCTGGTCGCGGAGGCGCTATTGGTCAAGGCTTGGCAGGCGCCATCGGCGTTTCCGTCGCGAACCCGGATCGGCCAGTTGTGTGCGTATCTGGAGACGGATCAGCGATGTATAGCATCCAGGCGCTTTGGACGGCGGCGCACCACAACCTGAACCTTGTGTTCGTGATCCTGTCGAACCGCGAATACCGCATTCTGAAACACAATATTGACGTCTATCGTAGCCGCTTCGATGCCGAGAGCAATCGCGGTTACACCCATATGGACTTAACTGGCCCAGACTTCGGCTTTGTCCAGATGGCGGCAGGCATGGGCGTTCCGGGGGAGCAAGTTTCAGAACCCGAAGAATTCACCGCCGCGCTCGCCCGCGCTATCGCCACGGACGGCCCGGCACTGATTGATGTGGTAATTGAAGGTAAAGCGAAATAGCAGCAATCAAGCGGCGGGCGTAACGGTCCCGTTCAGGACAATGTAGACGCCCGGCGGCGAGAGGCGGGCAGCAGCAATCGCCATGCCGAGATTGAAGTCTGCATCTGAGTCCCGGAACTTTTCGGGCAGCATAGCACCTGTCAAAACGATGATTTTGTCGGCAATTCCGACGAGCGCCGTCGCCGTCTTTGCCATCGTATCGGTGCCATGGGTGATGATGATCCGCGTCTGGCTCGCTGCTTCAACAGCTGCACGCACTTTGGCACGCTCAGGGTCTTCCATATCTTGGCTGTCCAACCGCATCAGCGACTGCTCAGCCCACCCAACAGGAAATTTCACACGCGCCAGCACAGATTGATATGCCGGGTCACATATCTCGAATGAATACCCATGGTCGGCGTCGCCGGGTGGATAATCCTTGTCGATCGTGCCGCCGACTTGAATAAACAGCAGATCATCAGAGCTTTGCGCAGCATCCGTCATGGCTGCAGGTTCGCAATTTCAATCAGATTCTCGTCTGGATCATAGACATAGACTGAAAGCAGCGTCCCGGTGGCACCACTCCGCTCACCGGGTCCAGTGATGATGGAAACGCCCTCAGCGGCCAAATGCGCGATCACATCATCCATTGGCGTTTCGGTGATAAAGCAAAGGTCCGATGATCCGGGTGCTGCGTGGCGAACATTGGGATCTACGGGCTTGGCTGCGTCATGCAGGTTGAGCTTCTGGCGTCCAAAATAGAGCGCCGTCCGGCTATCCCCGAATGTGCGCCGCTCCATGCCAAGGACGCGGCTATAGAAGCTGCATGTAACGTCCATATCCCGGACGGTCAGCACCAAATGGTCAAGCCGGTCTATTGCGATGGTCATAGTCTGCTCCCCATAATCAGCGGAAGCCTAAGATAGGAACCGCCCCGGCGCTACGGCGCTGGCTTCTACTCCGGCGCTTGCAATGTCAGCTGGCAAGGACGCTTGGACAGCTGCTGCAGCTGCAGCCCGACCCAAAGCTTCTGAAGTCATCATGCCGAAGCCTCCCAGGCCGGCGAGCCAAATGAATCCTTCCGCGCGTGGATCGGCCCCAACGACTGGCAATTTGTCGGGCATGAAGCAACGGAGGCCAGCCCAGCTGTGTGTAATGCGGGAGACCTTCAGGCTGGTGGCGCGTTCAACCCTATCGACGCCGTGGGCGATGTCGATTTCTTCAGGCTGAGCGTCCGTCGGCTGGCTATTATGCTCATCGCATGGGCTGGCGAGGATGCGGCCGGCTTCCGGCTTAAAGTAGAATTCTTCTTCCGCATCCATCGCCATTGGCCAAGGTGCGGGATCCAGCCCCGATGGTGGATCAAAGGTGAGGCAGGTTCTGCGCAAAGGTTCGATGCCAAGACCGCCCAAGCCCGCTGCTTCGGCGACAGTATCCGCCCATGCCCCAGCAGCGTTCACGACAACGCATGCTGATATCTGGCCCTGCGGCGTCTCCGCCGTCCACTTTCCGTCTTTGTGGCTAAGCTTCGTGATGGATGCGTCTGTGATGAGCTTCACGCCAGCTTGGCTGGATGCCGCAAGGAAACCACGGTGCAGGCCATTCACGTCTATGTCTGATGCGGCCGGGACAAGCATCGCGGCGCCCAGATAATCCCGGTTCAGACAGGGCACAAGCTCCACAGCATCATCGACAGTCAGAGTTTCTGCGACACCATCCCGAATTTGGTCTGGCGTGAACTGATCTGTAACAGCGTCCGTCTGATCCTCGCGCCCAATGATCAAGAGCCCTCGCGGCGTCAGCAGCGGGGCTGATGCAAAGCCTTCAGGTGGGTTTTCTAGGAACGCGCCGCTCGCAGCTGCAAAGCCACGGATCGCTGGGTTCTTATAGCGTTTCGAGTAGAGCGCGGCTGATCGGCCAGAGGTATGATAGCCCGGCTGGCTTTCCATCTCCGCCATGATAACGGAACCATGCTCCGCCAACCGATACGCGACAGAGGCACCCGCGACGCCAGCGCCGATAACCAGGAAATCCGCTTCTTGCATGCTCAGTCCTATTCTGCCGCTACCCGAACATTTGATGCGGGATCATCATCATTATCCGCCGCTGCACGTTTCATCCGTCGGCCCTCAATCGGTGCCAGGACAATACCCATTAACGGCGGCACAATCGCCAGTGTCATTACGGACGACATGGCCAATCCGCCGATCACAACTGCACCCAGCCCGCGATATAATTCAGACCCAGCGCCCGGGAATAACACCAGTGGCGCCATGCCTATCACGCTTGTCAGCGTGGACATAAATATCGGGCGAATCCGGTTGCTGGTGGCTTCCGCGATAGCGTCTCCCGGCTGCATCCCGTCATCTCGGATATGCTGCAATGTCTGATCCACAAGCAGTATCGCATTATTCACAACAACGCCGATTAGGATTACGAATCCGAGCACGGTCAGCATGTCCAAATTTTGGATAGCCCCGAAGCCCATGCCCGCAAAGATATTGATCGCCGCCAGCGCCATCACAGCGCCCGCTGTCGCCAAAGGCACGGAGAACAAGATCACCAGCGGATAGATGAAGCTCTCGAACTGGATCGCCATAACCAGGAACACGATCACAAGAGCCACGAGTAGGTCATAGGACAGCGCCTGCTTGGCCTTGCCTAATTCATCCGCCGTGCCGGAAACACGGAACACCACACCAGGCGGTAAGCCTTCTGCTTCAAGCGGCGCCAGGACCTCATTCTCGACCTTCGCAATCGCCTCCTCGAGCGGCATAGCGTCCGCAGGCGTCAATGCGATGGTGATGGTGCGATTGCGCTCTTTGTGCCGAATCTGCACTGGCCCGGTCGTCACCTGAACATCCGCAAGGCTGGAGACCGGCACGATGACGCCATTCCGGGCGACGACAGGCAATGCGCCAATATCCTGAGTGGACGTTACAGATCCTTCCCTGCCCTTGAGCTTCAAATCAAGCCGTTCAGAACCAACAGTGGTTTGCAGAATGCGGAGGCCATCGTTCGAAGCATCAATAGTGAGTCCCAGCTCCCGCGCCGTGACGCCATTATCAGCGAGACGGACCCTATCTGGATAAACCCGAACTTCAGGCGCGCCGAGTTCTAGGCTTGGCAGTGGCCGGGCCTGGTGGCCCTCGGCACGCGGAAACACCTGGGAAACGCGCCGGAACACACCGTTCGCTGTCGCAACCGCATCTTCCAGCTCAATGCCGACTACATCGACTTCAATAGAACGTGCGCCGCCAATCCCACGTCCGAACACGCTGGCCGGACGGAAAAAGCCGATGATGTCTGGATGCTTGGCAACTTCACGGAATAGCGGGGCTTGCAGTTCTTTCAGACGCTCTGGCTCAGCCGAGCGCGCCAATACAATTACGCGTTCGCCAAAGGCGACAAAGTAGAAATCTTCCATCTTTGGCAGGCCATCCGGCCCAGGCTGCGGCCCAGTTTCAGAAACCCAGCGATGGCGGGTCGCGTCCTCAAATGTTTTCGCAATGCCGGTATTGGTTTCAAGATTGTATCCAGCAGGCGGCAACAGGAATCCGAACAGCAGGTTTCGGTTGCCTTCTGGCAGATAATCCAAGCGGGGCAGGAAGATCACAGTTCCGACAATAGCGACCGCAGTGATTGCCCCAACCCACAACAGAGCAAATACGCGATTGGCCACGGTCCGCCTTGCCAAGCCCACAAACATGCCAAGGAACAACCGTCCAAACGCATCAAGTGGCGGAATACTGAGGCGCTTACTCTTGGACAACTCGCCCGAGAAAAGCCGCTTGCTAAGCGCTGGGATGACCGTGATGGCAACCAAAAGCGACAAGACGACAGACACGGAAATTGCCACGGCGATATCGCGGAACAGCTGACCGACTTCCAAATCTGTCGTCAGGATTGGCACGAACACCAGAACTGTCGTCAGCACTGAAACTAAAATAGCACCCCAAACTTGCTTGGCACCTTCATATGCTGCGCGCGTTGGGGAATACCCCTTCTCCCGCAACCGGTAAATATTCTCCAGCACCACAATCGCAGCATCCACGACCATGCCGACTGCGAATGCGATGCCTGCCAGCGAAATCACGTTGAGCGAGCGCCCCAGCATGGCCATGGCCACAAATGAGCCAATAACGGAAACAGGAATAGCGATGGCGATGATCAGCGTCGGCCGCCATGACCGAAGGAAAAGCAGCAATACAATCGCCGCCAGGATGCCGCCGACCACGATGTTCGTTTGCACCAGATCGATCGCCGATTCGATGTAAACCGTCTCGTCATAAACCTGATGGAGATGCAGCCCCCGCGGATGCAGAACGTCTTCATTTAACTCGACGACCGCCGTACGAAGTTCCTTCATCACTTCGATCACGTTGGCACCGGTCTCCCGTACAGCGTTCACCGCTAATCCGGGCGCACCGTTCCGGCGGATGGTAGCGCGCGGCTTGGCATAATCGTAGCGCACCTCCCCAATATCGGCCACGGATACGCGGGACACACGGCCAGTTACCGGATCAAGTTCTGACCGCAGCACAACGGCTTCGATGGATTCAGGGCTGTCCAATTCCCCCTCTGAGCGGACAACATATGAGCGCTTGCCTTCGTCTAACTCACCTGCAGACAACGATGCATGCTCCGCCCGAAGGCGTGCCGCAACTTCGCCGATTGTCAGCCGATACTGTGCCAGCCGTGCCGGGTCGACGATGATCTGCAGTTCACGCGCACCACCGCCATAAAGGTTGGTCAGTGCAACGCCGGGAACGCGTTCAAAGCGATCCTGAACCGTGTCTTCGATGAAATCCCGGTATGTATGGATCGGCGTGACATTGCCTTCCATATGCTGGATCGAGAACCAGGCAATCGGATTGTCGTCTGCCCCAGCCGTCTTCAGCGTTGGTTCGTCCGCTTCTTCAGGGTAGCCATTCACGCGGTCCAAGCGGTTAGAAACCAGCAAAAGCGACTTGTCCATGTTCGTACCGACAGCGAATGTCAGCGTTACACGACCAGATCCGGTGCTGGATTGGCTCTCCATCTTTTCCAGGCCATCGACGCCTTTCAGGACCTCCTCCTGGCGATTAACAATCTCACGTTCGATTTCAGCAGGTGCAGCCCCCGGCCAAGTCGTGTTGACCGTAACCTGGGGCTTGTTGACCTCTGGAATGAGCTGGATTGGGATTGTTGTTAGCGCAAGCGCGCCAAAGATCACAATCATCAGCACCGCCGAAATTGTGGCGACAGGCCTTTCAATAGCGGCGCGAATTAAATTCATGGCTTCCTGCCTTCAGGCGGACCAGCCGCTTGGTCTCCCGCCAGCTTAAACGGCTGGCCAGGACGCAGCCCCTCATTGCCGCGTACAACGACAATTTCGCCCGGCCCAACGCCGGACAAAACGCCAAACCGACCGCCAATAGCAGGGCCTAGTCGCAGCGTTCGTGGCTCCGCCTGATAGAGGCCCGCTTCGTCAGACGCACGGGCAACCATGACAGACGGGTCTTTGCCGCGGCGGATGACAGCGTCCTTATGCACAGTCAGAACTGATTGGGCTTCAGCAACGGGCACATCAACGGTGACCGATGCGTTGGCGACAGCCACAGCAGCAAGGGCTGGTGGCAGCGGGCCAAACCGGATCGGCCGGGTGCGCGACACCCCTGTCTCTTTGGGGATTACGGCACGCACGGGAACTGCAGCAGTAACGCCGTTGTAGCGCACGGTCACGATGGCACCGGGCGTGGCACCTCCCATGCGTTCGGTCGGTGCTTCAGCCTCAACCTCCATCGCCTTCACGCCAAGCAACGATACGACCGGGCCACCAAGCGGAACAAAGCCGCCGACATCCACATGTCGCTCCATAATAACGCCAGCGTAGGGTGCGCGTACATCAGAATAGGCTAGATCAACGTCAGCCAGCTTCAGTTCCGCCTTGGAGCGGGCGTAGTCGGCCTGGGCTTCTTTGACCTGAGCCGCCGCGCGCTCCGCCTCACGCTGCTTATCAGCCAGCAGAGCCTCACTGAAAGCGGCAGACTTTCTAAGCCGCGCAAGCCGGTTGGCAGACTGCTGTGCCAGCCGTAGGCTTGCCTTAGCACTGGAAATTCGGGCCGACGCCAAATTCAACAAAGCGCGACGGCGCGCGCGCTCTGCTTTGAGCCGATCCTGAGCAATGCGGATCAGCGTCTGGTCCTTCTCGACCCGGTCGCCGACGCCAACCAACACTTCATCCACAGCGCCGCCAATGCGGGCCGCTATGGGACCACCGCGTAGCGCAACAAACCGACCGACGACGGCGGCAGTTTCACTCGCAGTTTCCTGGCGCACAGCGTCGCCCACAAGCGTAGGCGGCGGGAGATTGCGGCCCTGCGCATCCGCTACGCCGGAAAAACCGACCGCAAGCAGCAAAACCAGGGCAATTCTCAGAATGGACCACACGTCAGTACGCCTTCATGCAACACCGAAGCAACGGGCTACAAATAGGGCGCTTTTGGGTCTTCGTCCATCGGCAGGCAGACGCTAAGTCTCGGGGTTAATCGAGATCGCCGCCAAGCTCCGCACGCGCACTTTCAGGGATAACGGCCATGTGGGCATAGTTTTCATGGTCAATGCCCAGGATGGCGCGGGTATTCGCCTGCTTCATCTTTTCCGCTTGGGCGTCAGTCAATTCAAAGTGAACGAACTGAACACTGGATGCTTTGCCGTCCGCAGATGTGCGATCAACATCAATCTCAGCCCTGCTGGAAATGCGTTCGCCATCAAGCTCGAGGTACATATGTTCCTCAAATCCGCCCATGCGGTTGAGCACGGTTTTGCGACGCACAGGGTCATCAATCTCGATCATCACGGTTGCGATCAACTCGCGACCTTGTGGGATGAGCGGATTATAGGCTGCGAGTTCATCAGGAATCTGATCCTCACCGCCCTTCTCGATCGCCAGCATTTCATGCACCTGGTGCCACATGGTCGCGTAGTTCTCGAAATAGAATGTCGCGAACGGGCCGACAGCGATGCGGCGGTTGGCCTTCATCTGCATCATGTCCCGGCGGCGTTCTTTGCGGCCCGGCGTATACTCTTCCAGATCCATGATATCGGCGCGGGTGATCTCACGCTTGGACATTGCTGCCTGCCTCCTAAAGTTCAGAAAATTCAGTCAATCGATGACGTCAAACGTCGTAGCCATAAGCCTTAGCGAAAAGCTTGATCGGATGTGGCGCGTGGTTAATCTCCAATGAGCCATCCTCCCGCTCGACACCCTGCATGATATGCTCACCGGCAAGTGGACATTCAGAGGCGATATAGCGTTTGCGATCTTTCGCAGCCGATTGCTGCATTGCCTTAACGGCCTGCTTCGCCACCGGTTTGCCAACCTTCAACGCCACATCGAAGTTTTCTTTCATGGCACCCCAAGAGCCGCCATGGCCAGAACAACGCTCAATAATTGCCACCTTGGTTTCAGGGATCATGCGCAGCATCTCCGCCGCCTTCGGTCCCATATTTTGCGCCCGCGCGTGGCAAGCAAGATGCATCGTCACGTCGCCATCCAGAGGCACCATGCCGTCAGCAAGGCCTTCCTTTTTGGCGATCTCTACGACGTATTCCGAGATGTCCTTGGTTGCCTCAGCAAGCAGCCGCACATTCTCATCATCCGGTACAATCAATGGCCATTCAAACTTGAACATCAACGCGCAAGATGGCACCAGCGGCACGACCTCATAATCATCATCGACCCATTGCGCGACAAGTGCTGCGGCCACGGTCTTAGCCTGTTTCGCGACGCGCGCCAGATCACCCTGTTCCAATTGAGGCATGCCACAGCAGCCTTCATAGGTGACTTCCGTTTTGACGCCATTCTTCGCGAGCACATGGCGTGCTGCAAGGCCGATATCTGGATCGTTGTAATTGCCAAAGCAAGTCGCGTAGAGGACTGCCTTGCGGCCATACCCCGGCGCTGTCGCATCCACTGGGGCAGGGTTCTGTTGGGCAGCGTTGACCAGCGTCGTAGCCGCAAACTTCGGCAACGCCGCATCCCGGTGCAGGCCAAGCGTCTTTTCCATGACAGGCCGCGTCAGGCTGTTGTCTGTCTTGCTAGCCCAATTGGCAATTGATGGTGCCAGACCAGCCATTTTGGAATTACGGTCCGTTTCCGTCAGCTGCTTAATGCGCGTATTCGCACCATCGCGCTTCAGCTCAGCATGGCGGTAGCGCAGCATGAGGTGCGGGAAATCCAGGTCAAATTCATGCGGCGGGACGTAGGGGCACTTCGTCATAAAGCAAAGATCACACAAGGTGCATGCATCCACGACACCCTTGAAACCTTCGCTATCGGCTGTGTCGAGCTCTTCAGACGGCGCGCTGTCAACCAGGTCAAAGAGGCGCGGAAAACTGTCGCACAGATTAAAACACCGGCGGCAACCATGGCAGATATCAAAGATGCGGCGCATCTCTTCATCCAACAGTGCCGGATTGGTGAAATCTGGATTGTTCCAGTCAATGACGTGACGGGTCGGCGCTTCGAGGCTGCCTTCACTCATCTCAAAAACCTTGCACGACAGAAAGCACCAGCACGGGTTTACTCGAACTCAGGCTGGGCAAAATCAATATGGAGTAGATAAGCCGGAGGGCGCGGACACAAGCGCCAACGCCCTCCCAACTTATTCGCTTAGTCGCTTACGCCAGTTCGTCCAGCGCTTTCTGGAAGCGACCAGCATGGCTGCGTTCAGCCTTCGCCAGTGTCGCAAACCAGTCTGCTATTTCGTCGAAACCTTCATCACGGGCTGTACGGGCCATGCCCGGATACATATCCGTGTATTCGTGGGTTTCGCCTGCAACAGCAGACTTCAAGTTATCTTCGGTCGGGCCGATGGCTAGGCCGGTCGCTGGATCGCCAGTCTCTTCGAGATACTCGAGGTGACCGTGAGCGTGGCCAGTTTCGCCTTCTGCCGTGGAGCGGAAAACGGCTGCAACATCATTGTGGCCTTCGATATCAGCCTTCTGTGCGAAATACAGATAGCGGCGGTTTGCCTGGCTTTCGCCAGCAAATGCTTCTTTCAGATTGTCTTCTGTTTTGCTGCCCTTGAGCGCCATAGGATTGATCCTTCCTCGTTCATCAAAATCTTCAGGCCGCCAGTCCGGCGGAGCACCCTGAATATGGATAATCTCGGCGAAAAGTCAATTCTTTAGACAGGTTCTAAGATTGATTTCTGCAATGCCGCGTGGACAAAACAGAAGCGCGCTCAGGCTTTGTTCAGCCGGATAATTACGTCGACCCGCTCTACCGTAGCGCCAGCCGGTGCCATTGGGAGCTTGGCGATGCTTACAGCATCAGCTGGAACATCTTCTAACCGACCTTCTGCCACATGGAAGAAGTGATGGTGATCAGAAATATTGGTGTCGAAATAGGCGCGGCCAGGCTCCGCCAGCACTTCGCGAAGCAATCCAGCATCAACAAACTGTCGAAGGGTATTATAGACAGTTGCAAGGGATACACTGAGTGCAGCAGCATTCGCCTCAGCAAACAATTCCTCCGCCGTCACATGTCGGCAATCACCAGCAAACAGCAAGTTCGCTAAGCCGATGCGCTGCCGCGTCGGCCGTAGGCCAGCGTCGCGCAAACGGGTCTGCGTTTCGGTGTTTTCAAGGGCTGCGCTAGTCGTCTGCATCGGCGTCGCACCTCCTGTTGTAATCAAGATAGCACGTCAGAAATATTCCACAACAGAAGATAGCGCAGTTGAACTGAAATTCCAGATATTTGCAGTAAGTAATTGGCTTAACGCCAATATTTACCTACTGGCCGGTCAATATACGATCAACGAGTTGCTTGACTGTCGGCACAAATCCGTTCGCATACCAAGGGTCCTCAGAGAACCGGTAGGCGTTATGACCAGCGAACATCAGGTTGTCTTCAGGGCGCTCACCATGGGCGATCGCTTGAAGCGTTTTCTGAATGCAGAAGGATCGCGGATCAGGCTTGCGCCCTGTTGTGCCCTTTTCGCCTTCAGACCAGTTGGAGAAACCGCACTGCGACAGGCAGCCCATGCACGCGACCTGATCCGTATGGATTTCGCGCGCTGCCGTTGGTGTCACGAAGACCATGGTAGAGTCAGGCGTCCGCATGCCCTCCGTAAAGCCCTCGGCCATCCAGCCTTCAGCAAGCTCTTTCTCGTGCGCCGTTAGGAAGATCTTCCGACCGCGCGCGCCAACTGCCAATTCCACAACATGATCGCCAACTGGATCAACGGAATAAGCGACCTGACGAGCTGATCGCGCTGCTAGACTGTCTAGGAAGTCATTGCGGACAGCAGACGAATAGAAACCGGTAGGGCTGAATTTATTCAGGCTAATGTCGCCTGGTTTCAAATGAGGCAAGCGCGACTTCCAAGTTTCTGGAATCGGGCTTTCTTCAGTCAACAAAGGCCGCGTTCCAAATTGGAATGCGACGGGCGCAATATCTGGATCATCAATCCAATCGGCCCATTCATCCAAGCGCCATACGCCGCCTGCCATGATAATTGGAACTTCATTCAATCCAGCCGCGTTCATGACTTTGCGCAGCTCTGCGACGCGCGCACGCGGCGGCTCTGGCTTTAGCGGGTCTTCGCTGTTGGACAGGCCATTGTGTCCACCTGCAAGCCAGGGGTCTTCATAAACAACGCCGCCAAGCCATTCCTCGAACTTGTGATACGACCGTTTCCATAGCGCACGGAATGCGCGAGCGGATGAAATAATTGGGTAGTAGTGAACGCCATATGAGGCAGCGATCTGCGCGATTTTATAAGGCATCCCAGCACCACAGGTGACGCCATGGATCAGCCCTTTAGCGCCAGCAAGCGCGCCATGCAGCACTTCTGGGGCACCGCCCATTTCCCAAAGCACATTGATGTGGATACGGCCATTGCCATTGGCGCTCTCATAGGCCGTTCGCGCTTGATGAATAGCACCGCGAACGCCGTGAGCCACCAACTCCTGGTGGCGCTCCATCCGCGTGCGTCCAAAATAAAGCTGCGGGATAAGTTCACCGTTCTCCGTGAAACTATCAGCATTCACAGCAGACACCGTACCAACCCCGCCTGCCCGCGCCCAAGCACCAGCACTGATGCCATTCGTGGCCGACACGCCTTTCCCACCCTCAACAAGAGGCAGGGTTTCAGCGCCAGACATCATTCTCGATTGTACGATCATCTGCAGATGTTACCTAATTAGGTATTGGTGTTAACCTCAATTGACGTAGGACATTCGGAACGGCGCGTCCAGTGCGCCGCCCCGAATTCCTGCTTCAAGCTTAGCCTTCTTCAGCAGCTGGCTCGACTTCTTCGCCAGTCTCCTGATCGATATTCTTCATCGTCAGGCGAACTTTGCCACGATCATCGAAGCCAAGGCACTTCACTTTGACCATGTCGCCTTCGTTGACGACATCTATCACGGAGCGAACCCGACCAGGGCGCATCTCAGAGATGTGCACGAGGCCGTCTTTCGGCCCAAGGAAGTTCACGAAAGCGCCGAAGTCCATGATCTTCACGACTTTACCGTCATAGATCATGCCTGCTTCTGGCTCAGCAACAATAGCGTGGATACGGCGCTGCGCATCCTCTGCCGCTGCTGGATCCGTCGCCGCGATCTTAATGGTACCGTCGTCTTCAATGTCGATCTTCGCACCGGTCAGCTCGACCAGTTCACGGATGACTTTACCGCCGGAACCGATAACGTCACGAATTTTCTCCCTCGGCACCTTCATCGTCGTGATGCGCGGTGCGTTGGAGCTAACTTCGGTCCGTGCGTGGCCAAGGCCCTTAGACATTTCACCCAGAATGTGGAGACGGCCATCTTTGGCCTGATCCAAAGCAATCTGCATGATTTCTGCCGTGATGGACGTAATCTTAATGTCCATCTGCAGGGACGTGATGCCGTTTTCGGAACCAGCCACTTTGAAGTCCATGTCACCGAGATGATCTTCATCACCCAGGATATCGGACAGCACCGCATAGCGGTCGCCTTCTTTGATCAAGCCCATCGCGATACCAGCGACTGGAGCCTTCAAAGGCACGCCCGCATCCATCATCGCAAGGGAACCACCGCAAACGGTCGCCATGGAGGAGGAACCGTTCGATTCGGTAATCTCCGAAACGCAGCGGATCGTGTATGGGAAATCTTCATGGGCAGGCAGCATCGGACGCAACGCGCGCCATGCAAGCTTGCCATGGCCGATTTCACGGCGACCAGGAGGACCCATACGACCAGCTTCACCAACAGAGTATGGAGGGAAGTTGTAGTGCAGCAGGAAGCGTTCCCGCATCTCACCTTCCAACCGGTCCATGATCTGTTCGTCAGACCCGGTGCCGAGTGTGCAGACAATCAGGCCCTGAGTTTCACCACGCGTGAAAAGCGCAGACCCGTGAGAAAGCGGCAACACGCCGACTTCTGAGACAATCGGACGGACGGTCTTCGTGTCACGCTCATCGATGCGCTTACCGGTATCGAGAATTGAATTACGAACGATGTCCTTCTCGAGGTCTTTCAACACGCCCTTGGCGAGGCCAGTGTCGCCGTCCGCAGCTTCGATGGCTTCCATGGCTTTCGCCTTGGCGGCACCGACAGCGGTCTGACGCGCCAGCTTCTCCGTGATGCCATAAGCCGCTTTGATGTCGTCAGACACCATCGCTTCAAGCTTAGCGCGCATTGCATCTTGGCCAGCAGGGGCTTCCGGCGCAGGCCAAGGCTCTTTGGCGCTGTCTTCGGCAAGATCGATAATGAGGTCGATGACAGCCTGGAAGGACGTGTGGCCCTTCACAACGGCTTCAAGCATCCGCTCTTCCGAAAGCTCGTGGGCTTCGGATTCGACCATCATCACACCTTCATTGGTGCCAGCGACAACAAGGTCGAGCGTGCTGTTGGCCATTTGCTCCAAAGTTGGGTTCACGACAAGCTCGCCGTCGATTTCTCCAACGCGAGCGTTAGCGATTGGACCCAGGAACGGCACGCCAGAGATTGTGAGCGCAGCAGATGCTGCAATCATCGCCAACATGTCCGGATCATTCTCCATATCGTGGGAGAGGACCGTTGCAATGACTTGGGTTTCGCACTTGAATCCAGGCGCAAACAACGGGCGGATTGGACGATCGATCAAGCGGGACGTCAGTGTTTCTTTTTCGCTTGGGCGGGCTTCACGTTTGAAAAAGCCACCTGGAATACGGCCAGCCGCATAGGCTTTTTCTTGGTAGTGAACCGTCAATGGGAAGAAATCGAGGCCGGGGCGCGGCGTGCGCTCTGCGGTCACTGCACAAAGCACAACGGTGTCGCCATAGGTAGCGAGCACAGAACCGTGCGCTTGACGGGCGATACGGCCCGTTTCTAGCGTGAGGGTACGACCCTCCCACTGCATTTCCTTGCGGACAATATTAAACATCTATGTATTTTCCTTCCTTCGGGAAAGGTTCGCCGCTCGCCCTAATGCCGCGCACGATGCAGTCCCGGGCCTCCGTTGAGGCCTTGTGTTCGGCACCCGCCTTTGCGGGCACCAATTCGCCAGCTTCAGGGGAAGCTAGTCGCATAGAAACGGGCGGCCTTTTGGGCCGCCCGTTTCCGTCTTCGTCGCCTTAGCGGCGCAGTTCAAGCGCTTTCAGTATAGCCTGATAGCGGTCATTATTTTTGCGTTTCAGATAGTCCAGCAGGCGGCGGCGCTGGCCAACCATGGCGATCAGACCACGGCGGGAATGCAGATCCTTTTTGTGGGTCAGCATGTGATCCGTCAGATTGCGGACGCGTTCTGTCAGGATAGCGATCTGGACCTCGGGGGACCCCGTGTCATTGTCGACACGGCCAAATTCTTTGACCAATTCTTCGGTACGTTCTTGGGTAATCGACATCGGCTTCTCCTAGTTAGAGGTTAAGCACGCGGGATGATTTGACCTCGCCGGCTTCGAAGCGCGCCAGGCCAACCAGCCTGCCAGATGCTTCAACCCGGAACTCCTTGCCGTCATCGACGTCTGGGAGCCTTTCAAGATCGCCCTTGCGCAGAAGGCGGAGCGTGCGTCCATTACGCAGATCCGCCGCTTCACTATCGGAAACGGCCAACGCCGGGATGTCGTCCAGCGCGGTCTTAACCGGTAGCAACACAGGACATGCATCATTGATGCGACCTAGAGTTTTGACATATTCGAGTTCTTGGGCGTGGTCGAGCGTAAATGGACCAACCCGTGTGCGGCGCAGCGCCGCTATATGGCCCAAGCAGCCAAGCGCCTGCCCTAAATCACGGGCGAGGCTGCGCATATAGCCCCCCTTCCCGCAGTCAACCAGGAAATCGGCGGTATCGTCGTCAATTATCTCCGCTAATTCAAATCGGAAAATCTGAATATCGCGCGCCTCAAGCTCAAACTCCTCGTCCTCACGGGCGAGATCATAGGCGCGGGCACCCTTAACCTTAATAGCGGAATACTTAGGCGGAACCTGGGAAATCAGCCCACGGAACGCAGGCAATGCTGCTTCAATCTCATCGCGAGTGGGGCGCTTGTCTGACGTCTCGATCACGGAACCGTCTGAATCATCCGTATCCCGCGCTTCACCCCAACGCAGCCGGAAGCGATAGGCTTTACGGCCGTCCATCGCATAAGGCACAGTTTTAGTCGCAGCACCAAGGGCGATAGGCAAAAGCCCTGTTGCCAATGGATCAAGCGTGCCGCCATGACCGCACTTTGCGCCCAGCGCCATGCGTTTGATGATGTTTGAGACGTCCGTAGACGTCATGCCAGATGGCTTATCAATGATCAGCCAGCCGTTTGGCGCATCGGGGGCAGGTTTGCGACGTCTACGCCCCATCGCTAGCCCCCTCGTCACCCTGCTCATGGGCAACTGCATCCAGGAGCGCGTTCAATCGAGCACCGCGATCAAAGGCGTCATCGGCGACAAATCTAAGCTCCGGCGTGAATTTGGACGTCATTGCCTGCCCAAGTTCAGACCTGAAATAACCTTTTGCTCGCTTCAGCGCCTTCAAGATGACCTTAATATCCCCCAACCCGCCAAGCGGCGTCACAAATACCGTGGCGACCTTGAGATCAGGACTAGGGCGAACTTCGGTGATCGTGATGGCGACGCCGGACAAGTCAGGATCACGCACGTCACCACGCGCCAGCGTTTCCGCCAGCGCATGACGCACGACTTCCCCCATGCGCCGCTGCCTTTGGCTGGGCGCGCCTGCTCTACGAATGCTCACGTTCAGTCAATCCTTAAACGCTTGCCATTACAGCGTGCGGGCCACTTCTTCGATCTCGTAACATTCGATGACGTCACCCGTCTGAATGTCATGATAGTTCTCGAAGGCCATACCGCACTCGAAGCCATCGCGCACTTCACGCACTTCTTCCTTGAAGCGCTTGAGGGTAGCGAGCTTGCCCTGGTGGATAACGACATTGTCGCGCAAGAGACGGACGCCAGCGCCACGTCGGACAATACCGTCCGTGATACGGCAACCGGCAATCTTGCCGACCTTGGTAATGTTGAAGACCTCCCGGACCTCCGCATTGCCGATGAACTTCTCGCGCTGTTCTGGCGCAAGTAGCCCTTCGACCGCCAATTTTAAATCATCAAGCAATTCGTAGATGATTGAATAGTAACGGATATCGACACCGTCCCGTTGGGATTGAGCCCTGGCCTGGCCACTGGCGCGAACATTAAAGCCAACGATGAAGCCACCTGCAGATGCAGCCAACGTGACGTCAGACTCATTGATACCGCCGACGCCCGCGTGGATGACTTTGGCCGAGACCTCATCATTCGCCAGCTTTTCGATAGCGGCCACAATGGCTTCCAAGCTGCCTTGGACGTCACATTTAACGATAATTGGCAGTTCTTGTGAAATGCCCGCGGAGATCTTGCCGAACATGTCTTCAATGGTGCCACGCGGGGCGACAGCCGTCCGCTTGTCACGATCGACACGCTGGCGGTACTCGCTAACTTCACGAGCGCGGCTTTCGTCAGGCACGACAACGACTTCGTCACCGGCCAAAGGCACGCCTGACAGACCCAGTACAGATACTGGCATCGAAGGGCCCGCCTCCTGCACCTGCTCGCCATGCTCGTCGATCATCGCACGGACACGGCCCCACTCTGCGCCAGCGACAAGCACATCGCCCCGCTTAAGGGTGCCGGACTGCACTAAGATCGTAGCAACCGGACCACGACCACGGTCTAGCTGAGCTTCAACCACGCCGCCCCGTGCCTCACGGTCCGGGTTGGCTTTCAGCTCAAGCAGCTCAGCCTGCAAGGAAATCGCTTCAACCAGCTCATCCAAGCCAGTGCCTTGCGTCGCAGAGACATTGATCATCTGAATGTCGCCGCCAAAATCCTCGGATACGACTTCCTGGCTCAATAATTCTTGCTTGATCCGGTCTGGATCAGATTCAGGCCGGTCACACTTATTCAGTGCCACAATCATCGGCGCTTCAGCGGCGCGCGCATGGTTGATAGCCTCAATCGTTTGAGGCTGCACGGTATCATCTGCAGCGACCACAAGAATGACCAGATCAGTCAGCTTCGCGCCACGCTGACGCATTGCAGAGAACGCGGCGTGACCCGGTGTATCCAGGAACGTCACTTTCTCACCGGCTTCGGTCTGTACCTGATAGGCACCGATATGCTGCGTAATGCCGCCAGCTTCGCCAGATACGACGTTGGCTTTGCGGAGCGCATCCAACAAGGACGTTTTACCGTGATCGACATGGCCCATGACAGTAACCACAGGCGGACGTGGGAGAAGATCTTCTTCAGCGTCGCTCTCGACCTTCACATCCATGCCAATTTCGACATCGGATTCTGATACACGGCGGATCTTGTGGCCGAATTCTTCGATCACCAGTTCAGCCGTATCAGAGTCGATGCTTTGGCTCGGCGTAGCCATAATGCCAAGCGTCATCAGCTTCTTGACGACATCGACGGTACGAACAGCCATACGGTTCGCCAATTCGCTGACGACGATGACTTCCGGTACCCGGACTTCGCGAACAACGAATGTTGCCTCGCCCTTACCGCTATCGCGGCGACGTTGCTTTTCCTTCTCGCGGACACGGCGGATGGATGCGAGACTGCGCGTCCGTTCCTGCTGTACTTCTCCATCGACCACCTGGGTGATCGTCAGCTTGCCGGTACGGCGACCGCCACGTTCACCGCCACGCTTTGGTTGCGCGCGACGTTCTTCATCAACATTACGGGTCTTTCGCCGATCATCATCACGGCCACGAGACGGTGGTGCAGATGGATCAGGCATGGACGGTGCATCAGCCGGACTTGGCGGACGACGACCAGCGCCACCACCAGGTGCGGCCCTACCAGCAGGCGCACCACGGGCGGCACCTGGGCGAGCGCGTTCAGTTTCGGGCCGACGACGCGGAGCCGCAGCTTCAGCGCGTGCTTCGGCTTCACGGCGCGCGGCATCAATCTTCTCGCGCTCAACGGCTTCAGCCTGCTTCAGGGCCAGCATCTCACGCTCTTCTTGCGAGAGTTCGGGCTCTGGTTCCGGCTCAGGTTCTGGCTCGGGTTCTGGGTCTGGCTCGGGTTCTGGAGCAGGCGGCGGTGCTTCTGCTGCAGGAACAGCCTCTACTTCAGGTGTTGGAACAGCTTCAGTCGTAGGAGCTTCAACGTCCGCTTCAACAGCAGGTGCCTCTTCAACGACGGGCGCAGCTTCAACAGGCTTGACCACGGCCGCTGGCCGAACAGGACGCGGCGGTACAGGTGGCGGTGCCGCAACTATGCTCTCGCCAGACTTCAGCGCCTGAATTGCGCGAAGGCGCTTCTCGCGCTCAATGTCGCTCTGAGCGCCAGCTTGGCCGCCGCCGCCACTACGATCACCGGAGCCTGCACGCGGACGCTTCACCTCAACGGTGACGGTCTTGCTGCGGCCACGGGAGAAGCTCTGCTGCACCTTACCGACGCTGACAGTCTTCTTTGCATCAGTCTTACTGCCAAGCTTGCCGCCTAAGCGGAGCTTACCAGGTTTGCGTTCTGTGGTTTCGTCGCTCATCTGTCCTCAACCCTCCCTGTCGGAGGCATCGAATGCGGCCTTGCGCGCACGCTGCCCATTCGGAACCTTTGGCTCATCGAGCCCATCACGGCGCGCGGCTTCACGCGCCAGCATTTCAGCAAACTTACCTTTTGATATCAAGGCGTTAACAACTCTTTCACGACCCATCGCCGAGCCGAGTACATACGCATCCATCCGGTCAAATACCGGTGCGCCATTGCCCATGCCCTCAAGCCGGTGCCGAGACGCCTCTGCAGCGTCTGATGCAACAACGACCAGCCCCACCGGATGCTTCCGCGCGAACTCCCGCGCTTGCTCCCAGCCAACCGCCAATTGCCCAGCAGCACGGGCCAGACCCAGCAGCTCGCCAATACGGCGATCCATTAGGCCAATGGTCATGTCGACAAGATTTTCAGGGGTCGTCACATCAGCTTTGAAGGCGCTTTTGAACCGGTTTGTCTCCACCGCTTTGGCCAAAGCATCACGCTTCGGCAGCACCCACACACCCCGACCCGGAAGACGCATAGCGACATCCGGCGTCACACGGCCATCGGGGTCAACAACGAACCTAAGCATTTCCTCACGCAGTTTCTTTGTCCGCGTGACAATGCATCGTCGCATGCCATGATCACTGGGCGCACCACCCCCGTCACCCGCCATGCCCTTCCGGGCCTGGCGCGCGCCGTTCGCATCAGTCGTGGCGGCGGTCATATTCATGTGGTTCGGTTTGGCCCTAATCCTAATGTGTGTGATGCGTGGTTACATCTTATTGCGCCGGCGCGTCAGCAGCTTCTTCAGCCGCCTCATCGCCTTCAGCAGTTTCTTCATCCTCATACCACTCCGCACGGAGCGCCATGATCAAGCCGTCAGCTTCCTCAGCAGAGAAGTCGCTGCCTGCGATTCCTGTGGCTAAGGCCTCAGCGTCGAGTTCAGCAATATCATCCACCGTTGCGACCGGGACGGATGGGTTGGTGATATAGCGGAACTCATCGCTCGCCAGATCAGCCAAATCGTCCAGGTTCAGCACACCGCATTCGCCAAGCCGCACAATCTGCGCCAGCGTCAGTCCCTCAATGCGGTCGATATCCTCAGAAACGCCAAGTTCAGCCCGGCGCGCTTCAAGGCGCGCCTGTTCGGCAGTAACGTAATCAAAGGCGCGTCGCTTAAGCTCTTCCGCGATATCGTCGTCGAAGCCTTCAATGCTGCCAAGTTCAGCAGCATCAACATACGCAACTTCTTCGACTGTGGAGAAGCCTTCGGCGACCAGCAAGTGAGCGATAACTTCATCGACATCAAGCGTGTCGATGAACGCCTGGGATCGAACTTTAGATTCTTCCTGGCGACGCTCTGATTCTTCCTGTTCGGTCAAGATATCGATGGACCAACCGCTAAGCTGGCTCGCGAGGCGCACATTCTGTCCGCGACGGCCAATTGCCAATGAGAGTTGATCATCCGGGACAACAACGTCGATACGCCCATCGTCCTCATCAATCACGATCTTGGAAACTTCGGCTGGCGCCAATGCGTTTACGACGAATACAGCCGGGTCTTCAGACCAGGGGATAATGTCAATCCGTTCGCCCTGAAGCTCAGCAACAACAGCCTGCACACGACTGCCGCGCATTCCAACGCAAGCGCCGACCGGGTCAATTGAAGCATCGTGGCTAATCACGCCGATTTTAGCGCGACTGCCTGGATCACGGGCCGCAGCCTTAATCTCAATAATGCCGTCGTAAATTTCAGGCACTTCCTGCGCGAACAGCGACACCAGGAATTCCGGGCGCGTGCGGGATAGGAAAATCTGTGGTCCGCGCGTTTCTTCACGGACGTCATAAATCTGTGCGCGGACCCGGTCATTGCGGCGGAAGTGCTCACGGGGAAGCAATTCATCACGGCGGATGATGGCTTCTGCGCGACCGAGATCAATAATGACGTTGCCAAACTCAAGCCGTTTGACAGCACCGTTCACGACCTCGCCAATCCTGCCGGAGAATTCTGCGTATTGGCGACTGCGCTCGGCTTCACGAACCTTCTGCACAATGACCTGCTTTGCGGTCTGTGCGGAAACACGGCCAAAATCAACTGGCGGCAGATCATCAACGATTTCGTCGCCAACAACTACACCCGGCTTAAAGCGCTGTGCTGCCGTAACGGGGAGTTCCGCTGATTCGTTTTCGATCTCAGCGTCGTCCTCAACAACGGTGCGATAACGCGCGAGCGTCACTTCACCGGTACGACGGTCAATTTCCGCCCGGATATCGTGCTCAAGGCCATACTTCGAGCGACCTGCCCGTTGAATAGCCTCTTCCATCGCCAGGAAAACTTCTTCCCGGCTGATGCCTTTATCCCGTGCGGCCGCATCTGCGACCTGCAGCAATTCGCCGCCAAAGATGTGCGCCATCTTGTGTCAGCCCTCTCCGTTCTGGCCTGGCTGGTCTTCCGCGAATGCGGCCAACAAAGCGTCCGTCATAATCAGCTTGGCCCGGCGGACTTCAGCGAGTGGGACCCGAACTTCGGCCTCCCCTTCGCCAACGACCACTTGGCCCTGATCGTCCAAACCGCCGAGGCGGCCCGAATAGCGTCTCTGCCCATCAACGGGCGCAATCAACTCCACCTTGGCGTCAAAGCCAGCGAAGCGATCAAAATCCTTGGGCCGCGTTAACGGCCTGTCGACACCGGGGGACGACACTTCCAGCGTGTAAGCGCTGGTGATCGGGTCCTCGACGTCCATAACGGCTGAAATCGCGCGGCTTATGCTGGCGCAGCCTTCAACAGTCATTGGCGATCCGTCTGCCGGTTCCGCCATCACTTCAAGTACGGGGCGCACAGTTCCGGACACGCGAACGCGCACGACCTCGAAGCCCATGTCTTCGATGGTCGGCTCAATCAATGCCTGAACCCGCGTCTCTCGTTCCATTCAGTCCCCAACAGCCTGTTTGCCAATACCACGTAAAGAAAAACGGCGGGCTCAAGAGCCCACCGTCACCAATTGGCATGACGATTTCGTACCGCAACAAGGCGGTGAAGGGGCTATATATGCGAAACTCTCACCGCTGGCAAGCCGACCACCGCCAAATCCATCCCGCCATTCAGCAGATATTGACGATGACGACACTGATGCCTAACTGACACTCTACAGTGCATGACTACAATGCGCGTATCCGCAGAAATCCAAGGACATCAGGCGCGAACAGCAATGGCCGTATCGAAACCCATCAGCATCCAGGAATTGAACGAGCGCTCGCGGGATATCTTCCGCGTCATCGTCGATGCTTATATGGATCAGGGCGACCCGATTGGCTCCCGCACTATTTCCCAGCGGCTCACACAACAGCTCTCGCCCGCGACTATCCGCAATGTAATGGCGGATTTGCAGGATTTGGGCCTACTGCACGCCCCCCACAATTCTGCAGGTCGCCTACCGACGGACGCAGGGTTGCGTCTATTTGTCGATGGCCTGCTTCAGGTTGGCGATCTTGGCACGGAAGATCGTACTGAAATCGAAGGCCTGGTTGGCAATGCTGGCATATCTTTGGACCGGGCGCTGGACCGGGCCACGACAGCACTGGCGGGCCTATCCACCCATGCCGGGCTTGTCGTCGCACCTAAGGCAGCCAATGCTGTAACGCATATTGAATTCGTGCCGCTTGGCGATGGGCGTGGTCTTGTTATTTTGGTCGATAGCACTGGGCAGGTCGAGAATCGCGTCATCGACTTGCCGGTTGGCATGCCCGCCTCATCATTGCAGGAAGCGACCAATTACCTTTCCGCCCGCCTTCGCAATCGCACATTGGACGAAGCGCGCGCTGAAATCAGAGATGATCTAGCTCGGCATCAAGCGCAGCTCGATACATTGACCCAACAAGTCGTCGAGGATGGGTTGGCTGTGTGGTCTGACGCTGGCGGCGGCGCGCTCATTGTGAAAGGCCAAGCGCGCTTGTTGGATGATGTCGCGGCGGTTACGGACCTGGAGCGCATCCGCAGCCTATTCGATGCGCTGGAAACCAAAGAGACCATGCTGCGGCTGGTTGAAGCAGCAGAGACCGGTGATGGTGTTCGTATCTTTATTGGTGCTGAAAATACGGTATTCAATCACGCGGGATGGTCTATGGTGCTCGCACCTTATGGCGGTGCCAACGCAAAAGTGCTGGGTGCCATTGGTGTGATCGGCCCGACGCGGCTCAACTATGCCCGCATAATTCCTATGGTCGACTACACCGCCCGGGTGATCGGCCGCATTTTATCTAGAGATTCGGAGAAATAGCTCGTGACCCAAGGCGACGATACGCCCAAGGCGCCTGAAGATGCGCCGGAAGATTACTTGAATGCCGCAAATGACGCAGCGGCAGATTTCGCAGCAGATATGGTAGCGGAGGAACCAGGGCTGGACGCAGCAAAATCCGCGGCGACTGCTTTGGCAGATCGCGTTGCGGAACTTGAGTCTGAGGCGGTGACCCTGAAGGAGGATCGCTTGCGCGCGCTGGCAGAGGCTGAAAATGCCCGCCGCCGCGCACAAAAAGACCGCGAAGAAGCCAGCCGCTATGGCGCAGCAGGCCTTGCTCGGGATATTCTTTCCGTCGCGGATAATCTTTCACGGGCACTGGCAGCAATGCCTGCTGACGCCAAGGCCGAATCCGAAGCGCTTGGAAAGCTAGCTGAGGGTGTCGAGATGGTCGAACGCGAACTTGCTCAGTCGTTGGCCAAACATAACGTTGCGGTTTTTGGCGCACCGGGTGACGTCTTCGACCACAATTCCTTCCAGGCTGTGTTCGAAGTTGAGACGACAGATGTGCCGCCAGGCGCGGTTTCTCAGGTTCTGCAGCGCGGCTACATGCTGCACGACCGCCTCCTCCGCCCAGCCATGGTTGGTGTCGCGAAACCACCTGCTGGCGGTACGCCCACTAGTGACCGTGGCGGCGCTGTAAACGAAACGGCTTAACGCGCAGTCAGTATCCCCGCCCGCGCTCGACGACGTTTAGCAACGGTTCGTCGGCGAGCGCGCGGCGGATATTTTCGGCGACCTGGTCTGCGGCCGTATCCGCATTGGTGTTGCCTGAATTGTGGGGCGTGATGCGGACATTCGGCATCCGCCAGAGCGGATGGTCTTCCGGCAATGGCTCAGGCTCTGTGACATCCAAAAACGCACCCTTGATACGCCCAGAATCGAGAGCCGTGACAAGATCATCTGTGTGGACGATCCGACCACGTGCCATATTGATCAGGTAGGCCTCCTCCGGCAGGTGGCTGAATGCAGCGGCATTCAGGAGACCCGTCGTATCTTTGGTTAGCGGCAATAGGCAGATCAGGAAATTGCTGCGGGCAAGGAATGGCGCGAAGCCATTCTCTCCGTGAAAGTTCTCAATCTCGCCAAGATCACGCGCGCTCCGTGTCCACCCGGCAACTTCGAAACCGATGTGGCCAAGTCGCTGCCCAATCTCCTGGCCAATCTCACCACAGCCGAGCATGCCAACCCTAGCGGGCGCTGCCCGCCATGGTTCAAGCTCATTCCAATCACCTTCAGATTGCTGCGCCTGATAATCGCCAAAACGACGGTAGAAATGCAGAACGACATAGAGCGCCCACTGCGCCATCTGCTCCGTCATCCATGGGTCAATGATGCGGGCGATTGCAACATCCGGCACATCATCCGCCAAGAATATCCCATCGACCCCAGCGCCTGTCGCCAGCACGGCCTTCAAGTTGGTCATGCCGGCGAAATCGCCCGTGGCGGCCTTAAAGCCCAAAAAGAAATGTATATCAGCCGGGTCACCCACATCAGGCCACACCCGAAACGGCACATCCGGCAAGCGCTTCGCCAACTGCGCACGCCAAGCTTCCGCGCCGCCTACAACAGGATCAGGCTTAAAGAGGATTGTCATCAGGGGCTCATTTCAACACAAGACAGTTCAGTCACTAACAGCGTCTGTTTCAACGGCTTTCATATCGAACGCCGCCGCCAGCAACGCCTGGGTATATTCTTCTTGGGGTGCCTCGAAAATCGCTTTGGCGGGGCCTTGCTCAACGACTTTGCCGTCTTTCAGCACGATCAAATCATGGGCCAGCGCTTTGACGACCTTTAAATCGTGGCTGATGAACATGTAGGCGAGGTTATGGCGATGTTGGAGATCACGCAGCAGGTCCACAATCTGAGCCTGCACGGACATATCCAGTGCAGAGGTCGGCTCATCGAGTACTAGGAACCTTGGTTCCAGCACGATAGCCCTGGCGATGGCGATCCGTTGGCGTTGGCCGCCTGAGAACTCATGCGGATAGCGGCGGGACATAATGGGCTCCAAGCCCACCTCCTCCAAGGCGGAGGCGACGCGTTGATCGACCTCGGCACCTTCGCGAATGCCGTGGGTATTCAAGCCTTCCGCAATGATCTCACCGATTGTCATGCGTGGGCTGAGGCTGCCGTACGGGTCTTGAAACACAATCTGCATTTCCCGGCGGAGCGGACGCATATCCGCCCAGCTGGCGCTGCGGATATCCTTGCCATCAAACCGGATCGCGCCTTCGCTGGATTGCAGCCGCAGCAGCGCCAAACCAAGTGTCGTTTTGCCAGACCCGGATTCACCGACGACGCCAACCGTCTGCCCCGCGCGGAGCTTCACAGTCACGCCATCAACGGCTTTGACATGGCCGATAGTGCGTTTGAGCAGGCCGCGCTTAATTGGGAACCAAACCTTCAAATCATCCGCAGCCAGAATTTCGTCCGCGCTTGTATCTGCCGCCACGGGATCGCCCTTGGGCTCCGCCGCCAACAGCATTTGGGTGTAGGCGTGGGTCGGGTCGTCAAAGACCTGCGCAACTGGTCCTTGCTCAACGATTGCGCCGTCGGTCATCACAGCAACGCGGTCTGCCGTTTTCCGCACGATGCCTAGGTCATGGGTAATCAGCAGCACGGCCATGCCAAGCTTCTGTTGCAGGTCCCGCAGCAGTTCCAGAATTTGTGCCTGAATTGTGACATCAAGCGCCGTTGTCGGCTCATCAGCAATCAGTAGGTCCGGCTCATTCGCAAGCGCCATGGCAATCATTACGCGCTGGCGCTGACCGCCGGACAGTTGGTGCGGATAGCTATCCAGCCGCTGTTCCGGGTCTTTCAAAGCCACCAGCTTCAAGAGTTCCAGCGCCCGCGCCCTGGCCGCACTTTTGGACAGACCACGATGCACCACCAGGCTTTCGCCGATCTGCTTGGCAACGGTGTGCAGCGGGTTCAGGCTGGTCATCGGCTCCTGGAAAATCATGCCGACGCGTGCACCGCGCACCTTCATGAGCGTTTGCTTCGACGCCCCAATCATTTCCTCACCGTCGAATTGGATCGATCCCGTCGGATGCGAAGCCAGCGGATAGGGCAGCAATTGCAGGATCGACAGCGCCGTCACGGACTTGCCTGACCCAGATTCGCCGACGAGTGCCAAAGTTTCACCCTTGGCCAGTGTCAGCGAGACGCCTTTGACGGCCTCCTTGGCATGCGGATCATCTGCGCCGCCAAAGCGAACGCCTAGGTCGTCAATTCTGAGGAACGGATCACCGGTCGCCATCAGGCCGCTCCTGGAATGGTTTTGCGCGGATCAAACGCATCCCGCACTGCTTCACCCGCGAACACTAACAGCGTCAGCAGAATGGCGATCGATAAGAACCCGGTGAAGCCGAGCCATGGTGCCTGCAGATTGTTTTTACCCTGCTGCAGCATCTCCCCGAGGGACGCTGACCCGGGCGGCAAACCGAAGCCGATGAAGTCCAGCGCCGTCAACGTCGTGACGGAGCCAGCTAGGATAAATGGCAGGAATGTAATGGTCGCGACCATAGCGTTTGGCAGCACATGCCGGACCATAATCTTGCGGTTGGAAACGCCAAGCGCCCGGGCCGCGCGCACAAAATCCAGGTTCCTTGCGCGCAGGGTTTCCGCGCGCACAACGCCGACGAGGCCCGTCCAACTGAACAGCAGCAACAATCCCAGCAGCCACCAGAAATTCGGCTCCACCACGCTCGCCAGAATGATGAGGATATATAGCTGCGGCAGCCCGCCCCAAATCTCGATGAAGCGCTGCATGGTGAGATCAAGCCAGCCGCCGTAAAAGCCTTGCACCAGCCCTGCCAGCACGCCGATCACACTGGATACGACCACCAGCGTGAACCCGAACAGCACTGATATACGGAAGCCATAGATCAGCCTTGCAGCCACATCCCGCGCCTGGTCGTCCGTGCCAAGGATATGCTGCGAGTCCGGGCCTGTCGGTGCTGGCGATGGCAAGTCCCACGCGACGGTGCGATGGTGGTAGCGAATGAGTGGCCAGAGCATCCAGCCTTTCTCCGCGATCTTCTCCGCAACGAATGGATCTCGGTAATCGGCCTCAGTCTGGAATTCGCCACCGAACGCGGTTTCGGGATATCCGTTGAATACAGGCAGATGGATTTCGCCGTTATACATCACCACGAACGGCTTATCGTTGGCGATGAACTCCGCGAACATGCTCAGCATGAATAGGATCGCGAAGATAACGGCGGACCAATAGCCCCGCTTGTTCGCTTTGAATTGCTGCACGCGCCGCTGATTGATGGGAGAAAGGCTCATGCGCGGCGGGCCTCGAAGTCAATGCGGGGATCGATGAACATGTATGTTAGATCGCCAATCAGGCTCATGATGAGGCCAAGCAGCGAGAAAAACCATACGCTGGCGAACATGATCGGATAATCCCGCTTGATCGCAGCCTCGTAGCCCAACAGGCCAAGGCCATCGAGCGAGAAGATCACCTCCACCAAGAGAGCACCCGTAAATAGGATGCCGATGAATGCTGCAGGGAAGCCTGCAATCACGATCAGCATGGCGTTCCGAAACACATGCCCGTAGAGCACCCGTCGTTCTGAAATGCCCTTAGCGCGCGCTGTCAGCACATATTGCTGATTAATCTGCTCCATGAAGGAGTTCTTGGTGAGCATCGTGAGCCCTGCAAACCCACCTATGACCATCGCTGCAACAGGTAGCGCCAAATGCCAGAAATAATCCGCGATCTGGCCGACCTTACTTAGCTGGTCAAAGTTCTCAGACGTCAGCCCGCGCAACGGGAACCATTGCCAGTAACTCCCGCCTGCGAACACCACCAAAAGCAACACGGCGAACAGGAATCCAGGGATGGCATAGCCGACGATCACAACCGCGCTCGTCCATAGATCAAACGCCTCCCCATCCCGTGTCGCCTTGGCGATGCCAAGCGGAATGGAGATCAGGTAGACCAGCAGCGTGGTCCACAGGCCAAGCGAGATCGATACCGGCAGCTTATCAATCACCAAATCCACCACGCGCTCGGACCGAAAGAAGCTTTCGCCGAAATCAAAGCGGACGAAGTCATAGAGCATGCCGAAATAACGCTCGTGCATCGGCTTATCGAAACCGAAGCGTTGTTCCAGGTCTTTGATGAAGTCTGGATCAAGCCCCTGGGCACCGCGATATGAGGATTCCCCTGCCCCACTGCTTCCCTGGTCCGTTTTCTGCGCACCGCCCTGCCCGCCAGCGAAATCACCGCCGGAGCGTGTAATGCGTTCAGTGGCGGCACCCGTGCCAGTCAACTCCGCAATCACCTGCTCTACCGGCCCACCAGGAGCGGCCTGAACGATGAAGAAGTTGATGGTCATAATCCCAAGTAGAGTTGGGATAATCAGCAGCAAACGACGGAGAATATAGGCGGCCATCAGGATTTATTCCTCTTCGCCCCGGCTTTTGCCGGATCCAGCCACCAGGTCATGATGCTGACCCCTTTATAGGGCGAATTCTTTGGCCGCCCGAAGATATCCCAATACACGATCCGCTGCGCCGCAATATGCCAATTCGGCACAACCCAATGGCCCGCCAGCAATACCCGGTCTAGCGCACGGGTCCGGGCAACGAGGCTGTTGCGATCCGGCGCTTCAATCAAAAGCTCAATCAACGCATCTATTTCCGGCGTCGCTATGCCGATCAGATTGCGCCCACCGGGCCTATTCGCTGCGGCAGAACCCCAATAATCCCGCTGCTCATTCCCAGGGGATTCAGATTGGCCCCAGCCGGAAATCACGCTGTCGAAGTCATATTGACGAAGTCGGTTGATATATTGCGACTGATCCACAAGCCGCACACGCACATCAATGCCAAGCCGGGCTAGATTGCGCTTGAACGGCAAAACAATCCGCTCGAATGCTGGGCTCACCAGCAGGATTTCAAAGCGGAATGGCTCACCCGTCTCAACACTGGCGAGCTTGAGGTCACGCACCTCATACCCAGCCTCCTTCAAGAGCGCGAAGGACTGCCTGAGGTTCTCGCGTGGCCACCCGGTTCCGTCTGTCTCAGGCGGTTTAACAGGCGGCCAGAATACAGTGCGGGGCAAGCGTTTACGCAAGCATTCCAGGATAGCCAATTCCTCGCCCGAAGGTGCCCCGGTCGCTGCCAGTTCAGAATTGGCAAAGAAACTGTCTGTGCGTTTGTACTGACCATAGAAAAGGTTCTGGTTGGTCCATTCAAAATCAAACGCCAGCGTAATCGCCTGCCGAACGCGCGGGTCTTGGAAGCGCGTCCGCCGTGTGTTCAATACAAAAGCCTGCATGCCCTGCGGTGTGCGCTGCTTAACAAGCGTTTTGATCAACCGCTCTTCACGGACGGCAGGCGTATCCCAATCAACCGCCCAGGCTTTCGCTTGATTCTCCGCAAAGAAATCGACCGCCCCTGCCTTCAATGCTTCCCGGATGGCGATCCTATCCCGGTAATAGTCGGTGCGGATGCGCTCAAAATTGTTTTTGCCACGATTAACTGGAAGGTCCTTGCCCCAGTAATCATCCACCCGCACCCGCTCCATAAACCGGCCCGGCTCAAATTTGCCGACCTTGTAGGGGCCAGAACCAAGTGGCGGATCAAGCAAGGTCTTGGCGAAGTCTCGGCCTTCCCACCAGTGCTTTGGCAGTATCGCCAGCTGCCCAATGATCAGAGGTAGTTCTAAGTTGGCCGCGTCGCCAAAACTGAATTTTACGGAGCGTTCGCCAACTTTCTCGGCAGTTTTCACGCTGCCATAATAGTAGCGATAGAACGGCTGGCCTTCCTTGCGAAGCGTCTCCAGGGAGAAGATTACATCTTCTGGCGTGATTGGCTTGCCATCATGCCAACGCGCCTCGGGCCGGAGATGGAAGATCACCCAGGACCGGTCTTCAGGGTATTCGATCGATTCAGCGATCAGGCCGTATTCTGTGAACGCTTCATCCTCACTGCTGGTCAGCAGCGTTTCAAACACACCAGGGTTTGCAGCGTCACCCTTTGGGATGAATGGATTGAAGCTGTCGAATGATCCTTCGGTTGCCAACCGTAAAGTGCCGCCGACCGGCGCGTCAGGATTGACATAATCGAAATGCTTAAAATCCGGACCGTATTTCGCTTTCCCATGCATCGCGATTGCGTGGGAGCGAACCACAAGGTCATTCACGACCTCTGCCGGTTTCAGCTTCGCCAGACAGGTCCGTTCTTTTTCAGAGAGCGCAGGCTTCGGCCCATCATCTTGCGCCAACGCCACAGCGCCAGTCACGAGTGCAGTTAGGCCAAAGAGTGCAGCGGCGAAGCGCGTTGCCATACGAAATCCCGTTCCAGGCCATAAGCCAATTGCTGGAAATCTTTATGGCGCAGGCTTAAGCCGCGATGCAAGCCTTTGGCGGATTACGTTTTCATAATCGCGCCGAGAGTAGCGCCATGTAAGCCCGGATCACCAGACGCCAAGACGTCCCCATTGCTTGCAAGTGTGAGCTGTTCGCCCGCCCAATCCGTCATCACACCACCAGCTCCAGCGATAACTGGCGCTATGGCTGCAAAGTCATATGGCTGCAATGTCGATTCCATCACGATATCAAGCCAACCAGACGCGAGCAGACCATACCCGTAGCAATCACCACCATAATTGCAGTCGAGCACTTGTCGGCGGAGGCCACTGAACGCTTCGATGCGTTCAGGGTCAGAGAAAATTTCGGGGCTGGTCGTGCCAATGCGCGCCTGCCTTAGGCTGGCGCAGGAGCGCGTGCGCGCAGGGGCACCATTCAGCACCGTCGGCAAACCAACGCCTCCGACCCAGCGCTCATTCAAAATCGGCATGTCGATGACGCCGAGCACCGGGACGCCTTTGTGGGCGAAGCCAATCAATGTGCCGAATGTCGGTTTGCCAGAAATAAAAGCGCGCGTGCCGTCTAACGGATCAAGCACCCATACGAACTCAGCGTCCGCATTTTCCGAGCCAAATTCCTCACCAACAATGCCGTGCTCAGGCGCGGCGTGCTTTAGGATGTCGCGCATCGCAGATTCTGCATCCCGGTCCGCTTGGGTTACCGGTGATGCATCTGACTTGGCATCAATTGGAATAGGCTTGCGGTAGTAGCTTTGTAGGATGGAGCGTGCAGCATCAGCCAGCCGTTGCGCTAAGTCAGCGCTGCCTGACGGGATTTGCATAGTCTCCATAGTTTAGCCCTTACTGGCTGGCTGGAAGCGCCTCCGGCTTATCATCCTGTGCACGGAGATATGCGATGACGGCAGCGCGATCCTTCGCCCGCTTCAAGCCTGGGAACGCCATTTTGGTGCCTTTCACATATGCCTTTGGCTTGAACAAGAACTGGTTCAGGTCAGCATAGGTCCAGTTGCCAGGCATATCGGCCATTGGGCTTGAATAGGAGAAGCTACCAACACTGGCGATGTCGTTGCCGACAATACCGAAAAGCGCCGGGCCAACCTTATTGGGTGCGCCTTTATCAGCGGTATGGCAAGATGCGCACTTTTTGAAAACCTTTTTACCGGCTTCAAGATCAGCACTTGCAAGCAACCCGGCGATGGGCTCAGGGCCAGCTGGCGCTTTGGGGCCACTGTCAGCGCCGTGATCGTCTTTAATGTAAGAGGCATAGAGCGGATCAACGGGGCCATGATCAGCACCGTGATGTCCCCCACCAGAAGCAGGATGGATCAAACGCGTGACAAAACCGGTTGTCATCGCAACGACGCCCGCGAGCAACACCGCCGCAAGAATCTTATTGATCTTCATGGAATCCATGGTCGATAGCCCCTCAATAAGCCCGAGATTGCGCCCGATATAGCGCACTCCGCATAGGATAGTATAAGCGGAATCCTTTAAACGAGATAATAGCGCCGGGAGCCCTTGCAAACTCTGCGTCTTTCCGTCGCGTGGTTTTGGGGGTCCGCTGAGAAAGCGCTGTAGGCACCTTGGCGGTTTGTTCGGCGCGTTATGATTTCATTTGCATCCAATTCCACGGCACAGACTAATCCAGCGAAATTACGATTGCCCTAGTGCGAGAGAAGGTTCATGCATCGGTTATGGCGAACGAAACACCCATCATCCTGATCCCAGCGCGCATGGCAGCGACCCGCCTACCCGGCAAACCTTTGGCGGACATAAATGGTCGCCCAATGATCGCCCACGTCATCAACCGCGCCTTGGAGGCCGACATTGGCCCTGTTGCCGTCGCCGCTGCCGAGCAAGAAGTCGCCGACGCTGCAACTGCCGCCGGTGCGATCGGAATTGTGACGGACCCAGACCTGCCTTCAGGCTCAGACCGGATCATGGCCGCGCTTAGTGAAATCGACCCCAATGGCACTTATTCCATCGTCGTCAATGTCCAAGGCGATCTGCCAACGATTGCCCCGCAATCCATCCAGGCATCTCTAAAGCCCCTGCAAGCGCCTGATGTGGATATCGCAACCCTGGTGGCAGAAATCACCCGGGAGGAAGAACGCGACAATCCAAACGTTGTGAAAGCGATCCTCGCCGCGAATGGCCGCGCACTTTATTTTACCCGTGCGACGGTGCCGACCGGCCCAGGCCCACTCTGGCATCATATCGGCCTTTACGCCTATCGCCGGGCGGCCTTAGAACGCTTCGTAGCCTTGCCGCCAAGCCCGCTTGAACAACGGGAGCGATTGGAGCAGTTGCGCGCGTTGGAAGCAGGCATGATTATCGCCGCCGCAGAAGTCGATGACCCGCCCTTGGGCGTCGACGGCCCAGATGACCTTGAACGCGCCCGCATTATGCTCGCGCAGAACCAGTAGAAGTAAAATTATGGCTGATCCCGAGAACATCATTGCATTCCAGGGCGCGCCCGGCGCTTATTCAAACCTTGCCTGCAAGGCCGCTTTTCCAGAAATGACGCCGATGCCCTGCTCATCCTTCGAAGGCGCATTCGGCGCTGTAGAAAATGGCGACGCCCGCCTTGCGATGATACCAATTGAGAATTCAATCGCTGGCCGTGTTGCAGATATCCACCATCTGCTGCCAGCAACGGGCCTGCACATCATCGGTGAGCATTTCGAGCCTGTCCGTCATTTTCTGATGGCCCCAGAAGGCGCGACGCTGGACACGATCAAAACCGTCCGCAGCCATGTGCATGCACTCGGCCAATGCCGCCAAGCAATCAAAGAACTTGGCTTGAACGCCATTGTCCATGTGGATACCGCTGGTGCCGCGGCAGACCTTGAGCATTCCACAGACATCACAGAAGCAGCTATCGCCTCCTCCCTCGCCGCAGAAACCTATGGGCTGCAAGTCCTCAGGTCTGAAATGGAGGACCACGCCTACAATACGACCCGCTTTATCGTTCTTGCCCGCGAGCCTGAAACGCCGCCGATGACGGATGCACTCACGGTCACCACCTTTATTTTCCGCGTGCGGAACGTGCCCGCCGCGCTCTTCAAAGCCATGGGCGGGTTCGCCACCAACGGCGTCAACATGACCAAGCTTGAGAGCTACATGATTGAGGGCGAATTCTTCGCAACCCAATTCTTCGCCGACATTGAAGGCCACCCGGATGATGCCAGCGTAAAAATGGCGCTTGAGGAACTTGGCTTTTTCAGCCGCGAATTCCGCCTGCTTGGTGTTTATCCGGCGAGCCCCTTCCGTGAGCACGGCTTCCAGAGCATTCAGGAAGGCCGCAATGGCTGACGCCCGCACCCAGATTTTCGCATCTGTCCGCCAAGCGCTTGGCCGGACATCACTGCCTGATCCGGCAGAAGTTGCCGCGGAAGCAGCCGCTCTGAGCGTTGATGCTACGGCAACACAACCGGCGTTGAAGCATCAAGACCCATTGGCTGAATTCATTGCACGCGTGCAAGGCGAACGGCTTGCAGCAACGGTTGAGCGTATTCCAGACGATGCCGCCATTCCGGCTGCCATCGCGCGTTATTTGCAAGCCGAAGGCGCACCGCTCTCCCTCGCCTTACCGTCCGATCCGGCAATGGAAAGCTTGGATTGGACAGGGATCGAGACACATCGGACATTGGACCCGAATGAAGGTGCGGCCATCAGCCGGGCGCATTGGGGCATCGCTGAAACTGGATCGCTGATCCTGCTGTCCAGCTCGGAACAGCCCACACTGTATGCCTTCCTGCCGCTTCGGCACATCATCGTCGCCCCCGCAGCCAGTGTGGTTCCACACATGGAAGACTTCTGGGCGGCATTCCGTGCATCCGGTAAAGCGCATCCCCGAAACATCAACTTTGTGACAGGCGTTAGTGGCACAGCGGATATTGAATCTAAGCTGGTTCGCGGTGCCCATGGTCCGAAGGCGCTGCATATTCTGCTAACCGGAGACGCCTGATGAAACCAGAGGCCCGCACCCCCGCCCCCATCGACGCCCGCGACCGGCGCCATGCGGAGTCGGTGCTGGTCTATCCGACGGAAACGCTGCCATCCTACGATACAGCACCACTGGAACGCGCACGGACGACTCTCACAAAAGTCTCCGAAACCATTGTTCCACCAGGTGACGCCCGTGCAGTTCGCATCAACGCCGGGCAATTCTTCCGTATTCTCAGCGTAGAGGGCGCGCAGGTCGGCGACCTTAATCTCTGGAATGCTCATGACCTGTCGGAGCGCTTTTATTCCGGCAAAACGCGCGCGCTGCATGGCACGCATCTGGGCCTTGGTGACCGCATGTGGAGCACGTTCCCCAACCTCCGCCCGATGGCGACGATCACTTGGGATACGCAGGACTGGTAGGGCTGGGATGCAGACGGTGGTGGCGTCCATGATGTTATCGGAACGCGCTGTGATCCCTACACCAACGGCGTTCTCGGACATGATCCCTACCACCATTGTTGCCATTCCAACCTGACCCGCGGGCTCGCCGCTGCAATTGGCATGGCACTCAATGAAGCCGAACCACTCGTGCATGATGTACTGAATGTTTTCATGTGCACAGGCTTCAGCCTGGATACGCATCAATATTTCATGAAAGCCAGCCCCGTTCGTCCGGGCGACTATCTGGAATTCTTCGCCGAGATTGACCTGCTCGCAGGCCTATCCACCTGTCCCGGTGGTGACTGCGGCACGAAACATTCGAGCGACACTGCGGCCTGCCATCCCCTTGTCATTGAGGTCTTTGACCCGGCACCGGGTGCGCTGCAAGGCTGGAAACAGCCAGAGCCCGCGCCATATGATGGTAGCCACGACACTTAAGCAGGAGATGTCTGATGACTACCTTTGTTTGCCAAACTTGCGGCGTCTCTTATCCAGATGCGCCACTACCACCTGCTGAATGCCCGATCTGCGAAGATGAGCGCCAGTTCGTGCCAGCATCCGGTCAAGCCTGGACAACGCATCCAGCGTTGCTGGAAGATCATGCCATTGAATGGACTGAAATTTCAGCAGGTCTCCATGCGCTTAAAGTCAAGCCTAATCTCGCCATAGCGCAGCGCGCGTTTCTGCTGGAGACAAGCGCCGGGGCTATCCTATGGGACTGCTTGCCAATTCTGGATGAAGCAACGGCGGAACGGATTGAGGCCATGGGCGGCTTGGCTGCTATCGCGCTCTCGCACCCACATTATTACGGCAACATGCACAGCTGGGCGGAACGGTTTTCTGCGCCGATCTATGTGAACGCAGCGGATGCGGCCTGGGTCCAGGTTCCATTGCCATGGCTCAAATTCTGGCACGGCGATTTGGAGCGTTTGGCGGACGATGCCCTGTTGATCCGTTGTGGCGGTCATTTCGCTGGTGGAACTGTACTGCACTGGGATAATGGTAAAGGCGTGCTTCTTACTGGCGACATCATTCAAGTCGTGCCGGATGCCAAGCATGTCAGCTTTATGCGCAGCTACCCGAACCTCATCCCTCTGGATGAAAGCTCCGTGACAGCAATTGCAGCCGCCGTCGCCCCCTTCAAATTTGACTCCATTCACGGCGCTTTCGTTGGCCGGACGATAGAAAGCGATGGCAATGCAGCGCTGGAACGCTCCGCCGCCCGCTATATCCACGCAATCAATACGCCGCCGCAAAATTGACCGCTGGAAGATTAACGCTAGGCACACCCCAAGCGACCTCACCATCATCGCCCAGATAATGGTCAATCCGGGTGGTCGAGCAGTTATCCACACCGAACGCGAGCGCCTGGGCAGGCGATAGGTTCAGCGCTTGCGCCAACGCGCCACGAATGGTCCCGCCGTGGGCCGCGATCACCACATGCTTGCCAGCGTACTCAGCGGCGATTTCTGGCACGATTCTGGAGACGCGTTCGCACAACTGCGCAAAGCTCTCCCCGTTCGGCGGAACGTTCTCCGCTGGCGTCATCCAGAACCCGGGCCACGGACCTCCCTTCGAAAAAAGCTCAGCGATCGGCTGACCTTGCCAGTCGCCAAGGCTTTGTTCGTTCAATTCAACATACCCACGAATCTTACCTGGAATATCCTGGCGACCAGCCGCGCGGACAGCAGCGAGCGTTTGATGGGTCCGGCACAGCGCAGACGCCAGATAGACAGCCTTCTTCGGCAGGCGCGCCGCCAAGCCTTCAAAAAGGGCGATGTTTGATACATCTGCATCAATTTCACCGCCGCCATAAACCAAGCCACCATTGTTAACGACAGGCGCGTGACGCACCCACCAGAAATGCGTTGTTTTCGTCATATGAAAGCTGCCAATGTGAGAAGTAATGCAATTTCTGCGAGCTGTTCAGCAGTACCCAGAATGTCACCGGTATAGCCGCCAAATCGCTGCTTTGCGAGCATTGCCCACGCCCCGACTACCATGCCCGCGACCAAAAAGGCCGCGATGCTGCTCAATCCCGAACCCGCCATCAGCAATACCGCCAGCACGGTCGCCAGGGCAGTCCGCCCCCACCCGGGCTGACCAGCATAGACCGCAAGCCCATCCGTTCGGGCGAGCGGTAAAAGGTGCATGAGCGGAACCGGTGCTGCCCGCGCAGCCGCCAAAGCCAGTCCAGCTGTCCACCACATATCCGCCATACCGAGCGCCGCAAGCGCAGAAGCTCTCAGACCTACACTAACAATGAGCGCTAGACCGCCATGGGCACCGATCCTGCTGTCCCGCATGATTTCAAGGCGGCGCGCACGGTCGCCAGGAGCAGCCAACGCGTCGCCGCAATCCGCCAAGCCATCCTCATGCAGAGCGCCAGTGATAATGGCGGCAGCAGCCAGCGCTAGAAGCCCACCCGCAAGGGGCGGCAAGCCAAGTGCCATCGCGGCCCATAAGGTAATCGCACAGGCGAATCCAGGCACTAAGCCCGCTAATGGAAACGCCCATGCTGCGTCCGCCAGCGGTGGTGGTGCGGATATTGGAACCGGCAATCTGGTGAGGAACCCCAACGCCGCTTTGGCTTCTGCAAACGCGCGCTGCACGGGCGCTCCTTCATCAGGCTTGCTTGGTACCGCAGAGGAACGTACCTCTTGGCGTTCAAGCGATTCTTTTTGTTGTAGGGACCATAGCCTTATGTCTGCGGAAAATGAAAACGGCACGCGCGAGCCGGAAGTGACACTTACGGAAATAGCACTTCTGGTGGCAGATTTCCCAGGCCCAGACATAGAATCCGCCACAACCGCCGTCGCCCATGAACGCGACCTCGCCAAGCCCCGCAAAGCGCTAGGACGCTTGGAAGAACTGGCGGAATGGCTTGCGACTTGGCAGGGCAAGCATCCGCCCCGTATAGAACGGCCCTGCATTAGCGTGTTTGCCGGTAACCACGGCGTCGTTGCGCAGGGGGTTGCTGCTTTCCCGCCTGAAGTCACGGCTGCGATGGTGCAAACCTTTGCCGATGGCGGCGGGGCTATCAACCAGATGTCAGCAGCGCTCGATGCGGACTTCCGGGTGTTCGAATTGGCGCTTGAAGTTCCAACCAAGGACTTCACCCAAGAAGCAGCCATGACGGATAAAGAATGCGCCCGCGCGATGGCCTACGGCATGATGGCCGTTGAGCAAGGCGTGGACGTAATCGCACTAGGCGAAATGGGCATCGGCAATACAACGGTTGCCGCCGCTTTATCCGCCGCCCTGTTCGGTGGCGATGCAGCAGAATGGATTGGTCCAGGTGCTGGCGGGGATCAAGATCAGATGGACCGCAAGCGGGCCGCAGTCGATGCTGGCCTTGCGTTGCATCGCGGTGAAATCACCAGCCCACTAGATGCACTCCGCCGGTTGGGTGGGTATGAGCTGGCAGGCATCTGCGGTGCCATCATCGCCGCCCGCATGGGGCGCGTGCCTGCAGTGCTGGATGGTTTCGTCGCAACTGCAGCCGCCGCCGTTATCGCCAAACTGGCACCAGGCGGACTGGATCATTGCATCGTCGGCCATCTCAGCCGCGAGCCCGGCCATAAGAAGCTGTGTGATCTGCTCAGCAAGAAACCGGTGCTAGACCTCGACATGGCGCTTGGCGAGGCAACGGGGGCCGCCTTGGCCATCCACGTCCTCCGCGCGGCCGCGCTCTGCCACAGCGATATGGCAAAGCTCAGCGACGTGCTGAAGAAGGCTGGGCCACAGGCCTGACCTTCAGAAACTAAACGAACGCGAAATCTGTTGCATCCAAGCCGGTGTGATCAAAGCCAAGGATTGTAATGCTATGCGTTGCAACGCCAGTGATGCTGATGACCGCATTGCCGCCGTTATCGGCAAATTGAAGGTCACCGAAATCAAGGGCGCCGCCGGTTCCATCTGAGACGCCAGCGAAGCGGATCAGCTCCGTACCGTTATCCGCGAACCCGCCTTCGATTACATCCCGGCCCCAGGCAGTGTTGAACTCGAAGATGTCGCCTGGACCGCCGCCGCCGTTCAAGCGGTCATTACCGCCAGCGCCACCATTCAGAACGTCATTGCCAGATCCGCCCCGCAGAATATCGGATGCGTTACCGCCAGTTAGCATATCGTTGCCGACGCGGCCTTCGAGCACGAAGGTTTTGTCGCCGCCGACAGCGCTCAACACGTCGCCAACGCTGGAAGCATTGGAGCCGAACACGCGCTCTACACTGCCGACCGCAGCGTTGAACGTGATGCCATTGCCGCTTTGAACGCCCAGGACATCCACCCCGTCGCCACCGCTGATGAAAGTGTCGAATGAGTCTGCAAACAGGAGATCATCGCCATCGCCGCCAGAGAGCGAGTCAGCACCGCCCTCACCGAAGATACGACCCCGGCTGGCGCCGCCGACAATGACGTCATCGCCATCGCCGCCTTGCAGAACGTCACTGAAGAAGCCGCCGGTGATCTCATCCGCGCCGCAGAACCCACGAATGATGACAGAGCTGTCATTCACGCCGCTTGCGTCGAACACGTCATCGCCCGCATTGCCATCCGCCCTCTTAACGGTGGATTCCCGCAT
>Ga0315321_10000144_pt1 | contig 46107 bp, 36 predicted proteins | sample M180m21515metaG_FD_203464 | JGI IMG/M metagenome (GOLD analysis project Ga0315321, IMG submission 203464) | Ammonia-oxidizing marine archaeal communities from Monterey Bay, California, United States - M1 80m 21515 | ecosystem: Environmental > Aquatic > Marine > Intertidal zone | place: USA... | reverse complement strand
CAAGGATATGTGTATTCTGAAGCATGTGAATGTGATTATTCCTTTCTGCGGGAACGCCAAGCCAAGGATGAGGCACGGTCAAGTCATTGATCAGCCAGTGCCTGGCGTCCCAACTGCAATCCAAATTTATTTAAATATGTATGGCTTCGCCGTGGGTGGCGGCGGCGGCCTCGGCCAAGGCTTCGCTCATGGTGGGGTGGGCGTGAATGGTCTGGTGAATATCATCCACGGTTGCCTCCAGCTTCATGCCCAATCCGTATTCGGCAATCAGTTCGGTGGCATCGGAACCGATGATGTGAGCGCCTAGGATTTCCCCGTACTTCTCCCCGACCAGGACCTTTACGAATCCTTCCGAGTGGTTGACCGCCACGGCCTTGCCGGAAGCGGCGAAGGGAAATTTTCCCACTTTGTAGGCGACTCCCTCTTCCTTGGCTTTTTCCTCGGTCAAACCGATGCTCGCAACCTGGGGTTGACAATAAGTACAGCCCGGGAAAGCGTCGAAAGGAATGGGGTCGGAATGATCAAACATGCCATTGACCGCCTGAATGGCCCGGTAGGTCGCGACGTGAGCAAGCCAAGGAGGACCAACGATGTCTCCTGCGGCATATATGTTCTTTTCGGAAGTCTCGTAGCGTTCATCTACTTTTAAATATCCGCGATTAAGCTCAAGCTTGAGCTTTTCGGAGAGCGCTCCGTCGAGGTTTGGAACGACCCCGATTGCCAGCAGGAGGCTTTCCGCTTCCAGGGTTTCGGTCTCCTCGCCGTGGGCGAGGGTAAGACTGACAGAATCTTCACCGACTTCAATGGCATCCACCCGGGTATCGACACAACAGTCTATGCCCTGCTCGGCAAACGATTTCTCGATGGCTTTTGACACCTCGGCATCTTCGACGGGCAGTACGCTCGGCAACATCTCGATCAGAGTGACCTTGGTGCCAAAGGCATTCAGGAAATAAGCAAACTCGGCTCCGATAGCTCCGGCACCCATGATGGCAATGCTTTTGGGTTGCTCCGTCATGGCGAGGGCTTCCCGGGAGGTCATCACCCGCTTGCCGTCCACCTCTACCTCGTCAACCTTTCTCGGCTTGCAACCCGTTGCAATCATGATCTTTTCCGCCTTCAAATAAGTGCCCTTGGACTCGCCTTCGGTAATCTCGACCATCCCGGCGGCATGAACCATCCCCTTGCCAACCACATAGTCGACTTTGTTTTTCTTGAAGAGGAATTCGATCCCTCCACCCATTTGGTCCGAAACCTTGCGCGAGCGCCCCATAACTTTTTCAAAATCAAAGGTGACCTCTCCGCAATGGATGCCGAGCTCATCGGCATGCAGAGCAGATTGGTAAGTTTCCGCGCTCTTGAGCAAAGCCTTGGAGGGAATGCATCCCCAATTCAAGCAGGTTCCTCCCGCCCGTTCCATTTCGAGGCAAAGGGCTTTTTTGCCCAATTGACCGGCGCGAATGGCAGCGGCATAGCCCGCCGGTCCTCCTCCGAGAACAATTAAATCATAGGTACTATCAAAATTCATGAATATTTTGGGGATATTTCGACCTTTTTATCGATCTATGGACGTTTCGTCAACGAAACGAAAAAAGTTAATCGGTTGGGCTTGAATTTTCCCAATAGTGTTCTAGCGTAAAATGCTTTTTTACCATGATAGAAGCACTAGATACCAAGAACGATTACAGAGATAAGATTTCAAGACACGTCGACTATTGCCTGACTTCCACGAATCTGACCAAGGAGGAATATTACAAAGGCAAAGTAAGGGACCGCTATGACTTGGGCGAGAAATTGGCCCTGATCACCACGGACAGGCAATCAGCCTTTGACCGGGTCCTCGCAAGCATACCTTTCAAGGGACAGGTACTCAACGAAACGGGCGCATGGTGGTTTGAGCAAACCAAGGACATCATCCCCAACCATGTCATCGAGTTACCCGATCCCAACGTCACGATTGCCAAAAAATGCAAACCCTTTCCTATCGAATTCGTAGTGCGTGGCTATGTGACGGGAAGCTCGAGCACCTCCCTTTGGACGATTTACAACCGGGGAGATCGTGAATATTGCGGGATTCAATTTCCCGACGGGTTGACCAAGAACCAATCTTTGGAAAAAGCGGTTCTCACCCCAACGACGAAAGAGGAAGACCATGACCGCCCGATTTCCCCCAAAGATATCGTTGCCGAGGAGTGGATGACGCAGGAACACTGGGATTATGCCGCAAAAAAATCACTCGAACTCTTTGCCAGAGGGCAAGAGATTGCCGCACAACATGGCTTGATCCTCGTCGATACGAAATATGAAATGGGTATTGATGAAGATGGGGTCATCACTCTTATCGATGAGATACACACGCCGGACTCCAGCAGGTATTGGATTGCGGGCAGTTACCAATCGAGAATGGGGGATGGCAAAGAACCCGAAAACATAGACAAGGAATTTCTACGCCTGTGGTTCAAGGAACATTGCGATCCCTACAACGATGAAACCCTTCCCGCAGCACCAGACGAGTTGGTCGTCGAGTTGTCGGCAAGATATATTTATTTATATGAAAAAATAACTGGAGAAGACTTCCAGTTTCCGGAAATCGAATCATCCATAGATGATCGTATCACAGAAAACCTCAAACAATACTTAGGATAAAATATGAAAGTAGTTATCATCATGGGCTCAACGGCAGATGAGCCCCACGCAAAGAAGATCACGGATAATTTGGACGCCCTGTCGATCAAGTGGGAGCAACATGCGGCCTCAGCGCACAAGCAACCTCTGGAGGTACTGAAAATTTTGGAAGACAATGCAAACGAAGAATCGGTCGTATATGTGACAATCGCAGGCCGTTCCAACGCGCTTTCCGGTTTCGTCGGTGCAAACTCCGGCTTCCCGACAATCGCGTGCCCACCGTTTGTCGACAAGACCGACATGTTGGTCAACATCCACTCGACCCTCCAAATGCCAAGCAAAACTCCGGTGTTGACCGTGCTTGATCCGGGCAACTGCGCAACCGCAATCCAAAGGATCTTTAAGGTTTAATTAAATTTATTTAATTTCAGAGATCGCAGTCATTACGGATTGCGAAATCTTCTCGTATCTCTCGCTTCCCTTGCCCCCCGGGTCAAGGTCGCTAAGATCGAGAACCGAACCATATCGCAATCGTAGCTTGCGACCGATTCTCGGGAATGATTTGCCTTTGCCCATGATCTCGTAAGAGCCGAAAATGCGGGCAGGCAAAACGGGGACTTGGGATTTTGCCATCAGCATACCGACTCCCTTTTTGCCTTCGCCCAAGCTACCATCCTCGCTCCTCGTGCCCTCGGGGAAAACCAACAACGGATGTCCATCGGACAATACCTTGAGTACCCGGCGCAAGGTTCCCAAATCAAGCTGAGAGCGGTTTACCGGTATCGAATTCAAAGACCTGATGAGCATGCCCAATGGTCCCTTGAAAAGACTGTCCCGGGCAAAATAATGCAAATTTCTAGGCAAACGGCAGCCCAGAGCAGGAGGGTCCAGGAAACTCAAGTGGTTGGATGCCAACAAGAAAGCACCATCATTCGGCACGTTATCCAGGCCTTCGATTTGAAACCTGTGAAACAAACGGTAATAGGCGTAAGACAAGAACTGCACCGTCCGGTAAAAGGGGGTCATGGCAGTTTTTCGATGACTTCCAGAATTGAATTGGTTACTTCCTCGATTCCGAGTAGACCCGTATCAATACGTACACAACCGTTTGCCGGAACCAAGGGGGCTATCTTTCTTGTGGTGTCTTTTTGGTCACGATTGGAAATTTGATCACTTTCCCCATCCTTTTTTCTGCGATTGGCTCGGATGAATGAATCCGCTTCGAGAAAAATCTTCAGGTCGGCATCAGGCAGAATCACCGTGCCAATGTCGCGCCCTTCCATTACAAGGCCATCAAAGTTGTTTTCCCGGGCAACCTCAACCTGAGATCTTTGGTAATCGAAGAGTAATTCCCGAACGGATGCTCGTGATGAAAAATCCGATACGGCTTCGTTGATTTCAGGGCTTCGTAGGACGGATTTTTCGAAACCGGCGCCGTCGATCAGCAGGCATGATCGTCCATCAATCACTTCAGTCTTCAATGGCAAACTATTTTTATTTAAATATTCATCCGCGTCCTCGGGGGCAAGGTTCAAGTCGAGGAGAGCCCTAGTTATGGCACGGTAATGAGAACCTGTGTCGACATGCATTAAATTCAAAGCCCTAGATAAAGAATGAGCAGTAGTAGACTTGCCTGTACCGGCTCCACCATCAAGAGCTACAACGTAAAATCTTGGACTCATTTATGACTAATCCTTCGAACGTATTCAAGTTTATCAAAAAATTCAGGGAAGGTCTTGGCACAGCAATTCGGATCATTTATCCTTAACCAAGACTTGCCATTTTCAAGTAAGTCACAACAACCGAGGATACCAAAACTCATGGCAAAACGGTGGTCCTTGTAAGTATCAATCTCCACCCCGTTTGCGGCCAGCTGCATTAATTTATTTAAATTTGGAGAAATGTGCAATTGATCTTCCGATTCCTCCACTCCTTGTCCTAGTTTCCTAAGTTCGGTTGCCATGGCTGCCACCCGGTCTGTTTCCTGTTTTCGGGTATGCGCGATACCATTTATAGTCAAAGGACTGGACAAAAGAGGACTAATTGCGGCCAAGCTCAGGAAGGTATCCGAGATGTCGTTAAAATCAAACGTTCCCCCTTTCGGTTCCCTTGTCATCGTAGATTCAATTCCTTGATTCGTTCTGCATATTTCCACACCTATTTCCCTCAGTATCTCAACGTAAGCCGAATCACCTTGGAGCATCACTTCATGAATACCTTCCAAACCGCAACGTCCTCCGGCAACGATGGGTAAAGTCAGGAAGTAGCTAGCCGCCGTGGCATCGGGTTCAACCACAAAGTCAAAGTCATCGTCCCGGTATCCCTCCGACTCGATCTCGATCCTGCTCGAGGCAAAGGATGACGAGAAGCAATCCGTCGAGAAAGCCCTCATCATCGACAAGGTCATGTCAACAAAGGGGACGGACACCGTTCCCCCATCAAATGACAGGGAGTATTTTGGGCAGATGGCGGGTGAAATCATCAGGATGGCAGAAAGAACCTGACTGCTTTTCGTTGCATCAACATTCTGGTACTTGTCGCTCAACCCATTGGCAGAGAGTTGAAAAGGGAAACAACCGTCCTTATTCAGGAAAACGCATTCTGCTCCGTTTTTTTCGAGAAATGCGAGGAGCTCGTTCATGGGTCTCTGCCGCATCGCGGGGGATCCGTCCAATTCGTATGAGGCGTCCTTTTGGACAGATAACAGGGCGGTCAGAAAACGAGCAACGGTCCCTGCATTACCGACAAGAATCTTGCCGTTTTTCGAGGGAAATTCGCCTCCGCAACCTTCGATCACGACCGTTGTGCCTTCATCCGCCGTTTCCACGGACACCCCAAGCTGGCCAAAGGCTGCAATCATCAAATCAACGTCTTCGCTTCGGAGCATCCCCCTAAGGGTTACTTTGCCACTGCATAAGGATGCAAGAATCAAGGCTCGGTTGGAAATGCTTTTTGATCCGGGCACTCGAACGGATGCATCGCATTTGCGGACAAACGGCACAATGTTCAGTGCGGGCGTCATTTGTCCCTGTTCCCCAAACTTTTGCGGAACAGGGATCCGATCTCGAGAAATTCCCTTACTTCGTCCGGGCTTCCGTTTTCCAATCGTTTTCTCGCCAATTTCAATGAATTTTCAAGCTCGCTGACCGAATCAAGCAAATGAGATTTGTTCATTGCCATAATTTGCTCCCAAAGCCCCGGATCACCTTCTGCAATTCTCGTCGTGTCCATCAACCCCCGCCCAGCCAATTTCTTCCATTCCTCTGGGATTGCGTTCAGGCAATGAGCCAAGCTCGAAGAAACCAGATGAGGCAAATGACTGAGATGGGCCACACTACGATCATGCTCCCCCGAGTTCATTGAATAAACTTTCATGCCGAGCTTTTCCCAAAACGCCCGCACGGCTTGCGTAGCTACTTCCGGCGTATCGTCCTGTGGAGTGATGATGCAAGGCTTCCCTTCAAACAGGTCTGCCTTCGCATGAACCATTCCGGACTTTTCGGAACCTGCCATCGGATGTGACCCGACAAATGCCCCGGAAGCCCCCCTGCCGCTTTCCACCGCCGATGTGCATATCGGTTCCTTCACGCTTCCGACATCCGTCACCAACATGTCTTCGCTCGTATGCCGCATGATTTCCGAGACCAATGAGGATATGCTCGCGACCGAAGTACAGACTACAACGACGGAACTTCCTGATACTGCTCTAGCCAAATCTTCTTCCGCCTGATCGCACCATTCCTTGCCGGAGCATTGTTCAATCCTCTCAGAGCTTCTTGCCCAAATGACAATCCGCCCACACACCTTGCGGGCACGAAGAGCCATTGCCAAGGATGCCCCGAGCAATCCGGGGCCTACGATCGTTACTTGTTCAAAATTCATGACGGGGCGTATTCTTCCTTAATTTCTTTGATTTTGACAAACGGTTGGTTTAGAACCCATTCATAGATGGAAAAGGATTTCAAAGAGCAAGACTCAAACGGGGACGACTGGGGCAACCCACCGGCTCCTATTACCCCCGAAAACCAAAGAAAAGCATTCCGGGCACAGATGATCATTGGCATCGTAGCCTTTTCGGGAATCCTGCTTCCGGGAATCATGTTTTGGGTTTTTCGAAAATGAGCCATAACTCTCGGTATCCAATCAATTAACTCAAAAACAATCAACGCATCATAAAATTGAAAAGATCGAGGAACAAGGGATTTGGAAAGCTTGAAGTAATCATTTCACTCCTGATCATTGGGCTACTCGCATTCTTGTCCATCCCCATTTACAACTCTTGGGTGGCTGAAGACAGTGAAGCTTTGCCACCTCCAACTCCCAAGCCTTCCAGCCCGGTGCCGGCCGATCCGAGTGCCGAACCGGATTCCAACGGATCCGTGCCACCCACCAAGGTTCTTCCCCAAAAGTAATTTCAGTTCAGGTTGCCTTACCATAGTGGAGATATCCGGTAAAAAGCTTCTGTACTTTGCTCTTTTGGTTCTTTCTCTGTTGGGAATCATAGCGATCCTTTGGTATTCTTTCATCGGTATATTCGGAGAGGAAGGAGAGAAAATGCTCAAGCACCAGTGGGATGTTTTTGAGGGTTTTGTGCTAGCCAATGGATTTTGGCTCTTTTGTGCCATTGCTGTTCTGCCCGCTTTCATCCTGCCCGTTTCTCCCCTTCTGATCCTAGCCGGTAAATGGGGTGGGGAGCATAGCCCATGGTTGGCGTGCCTTTACTCTGTCATCGCCATTGCAGTCAACCTCGGTTGGACCTATTGGTTCGCCAGAAAACCCGGGAAAAAACTGGTCAAATGGGTTCTCTCCAAGACAAAACACAAACTCCCCGACGAACAGCCTGAAAACTTGCACCAATGGGCTCTCATCCTTCGCCTCACTCCGGGCGTTCCCTTCATTTTCACGAATTATATCTTGGGGATTCTGAAAATGCCCTTTCGTTCTTATCTCCTGATCTCCCTCCCGATCCTTTCCATTACCTCATGTGGATACGTGCTTATTTTCGCCGGCTTCTTTGGCGGCGAAAAGGTCGAGCAATCAGCTGAGAGATGGGGCTACGCATTGGCAGGAGCCGGTCTGGTTGTCGCGATGACGCTGCTTGGACGGCTTATTCTGAGAAAAAAGACCCATGCAAACTGACTTGTTCGAGCAACACGAGGATCGTTCCGAGATTTGGAAGGTGTCGGACTTGACCAGAGAAATCAAAAGGATCCTAGAAACGGAGTTTCCCGTGCTCTGGGTCAGGGGAGAGATTTCGAATCTGCGGGCGCATCCGAGCGGTCACCGATACTTTGTCCTCAAGGACAGTCATTGCCAACTCAAGGCCGTACTCTTCAGGGGTGATGCAAGTTCTCTCGGATACACCCCGCAAGAAGGAGAGGAGTGCCTGGCCTATGGAGAGCTTACCTTGTATGAACCACGAGGAGAGTATCAACTGAGAGTCAGGCACATGATGCAAGACGGCATGGGAAACATGCGTTTGCATTTCGAACGGCTCAGGGAAAAACTCATGAAGGAGGGTCTCTTTGAGGAATCACGCAAGAAAACCTTGCCGTCTTTAGCCCGGCGAGTGGCAATCATATCATCCGCCAGTGGAGCCGCTCTTCAGGATTTCCTGAGCATTTTGAAACGCAGAGGATGGAATGGTTCCGTTTTTCTCTTCAACTCACCCGTACAGGGCAAGGATGCCCCCGTCGGTTTAAGCGAAGCCCTAAGCCGAGCGGTTTCCTTTTCGGGCATTGACCTCGTTGTGCTTGCTCGTGGGGGAGGGTCCATTGAGGATCTATGGGCCTTCAATGACGAAAACCTTGTCCGGCAGGTTGCAAGCTGCCCGATACCAACCATTTCCGCCGTAGGGCATCAAACGGATTTCGTCCTGACTGACTTCGGGGCGGATTTTCGTGCGGAGACCCCATCCGCTGCTGCCGAATGGATAAGCTCGGAACACGTCAGGCTTTTAAAAAAACTTGAACAATTAGGCAGCCGGCTCAGGGAAATACCCGAAGATTTCCTTTCCAGATCACACGACCGGGTTCAGCTCAATGAAGTCAGGTTGAAAAATTGCTCACCTTCATCAAGAATCGAGATGCAGCATCAATTCCTTGATGATCTCGAATCAAGAATGAACAGGACGATCGAAAGTTTTTTCGAGCGTACTTCCTATGTCCTCGAAGCCCTTGGGAGAAGGCTGGAAGGGAGTAGCTTGAAATCTTCCCTCAACAAGGGGTTCGCCTATTTCAAGGACAAGGATGGCAATATCATGGAGCAAGCCAAAGCACTAAAGGCAGGCACTACGGTCCAAGCCACTCTCAAGGATGGAACCAAAAACCTGAAAGTGCTTTGACGAAAGCCTCTTCAAAAAGATAGTTCGGAGAATTTCGCTATTTTTTCAAACTCGAGACGATCATACAAATTTTGCCGACCTTCGTAGTCACTGAACAAGATACAATTCCCCTTTCCTTTTGCCTCCGCCTGCCCAACCAAGCCTGCGATCAATTCTTCCCCGTATCCCTTCCCCCTGAGTTCCTTGGGAACGAAAACCTCGTTGATCACCAAGCTATGGGGTGTCGATCGACCAAATCCACCCATCGCGCAGGTTCCGACTCCTTTCTTATGCATAAGAAAAAGATTGCCTTTGAGCATCATGGTACGAGACATCGAAAGAAGGGCGTTGCAGTCCAAGGGAGGCTCGGATTCATTGGCGAAAAGGGTAGTCCAGGCTTGCACCCTGGGCCAACTTGCAGGTTCCACGACTTTCAGGGGCGGAACTTGCCGACTTTTCAGAAATGAACGACAGGAAGTGGAATAAATCATAAATTCTTTCTTACACGCTGTTGACTCCTTTTTCCCCTTGAGCCATTCGTGAACAAAAGACGTCACGGATTCATCGGGACCAGTCACTCCCTGGATTTTCCAATTTTTTTCTTTTCCATAATTGGCAAGACGAATGGAAGCTTCCTTGGTTCCATTCGAGAGCAGAAGATACCCTGAAGGCATGACCATACTGCTTAGGAAAATCTTGCCTTCGAAGAAAACATTGCCCGTCCATGCCGATTCCCCACTCTTCTCCAAATTATGAATTACTTCCCAAAAGAGATTGTTTTCGAATTCCGCATCCAAAAGAAAGTGAACGGAATTCCGAAAAAAAGTGGCAAGATCGCCATATGCTTGGACTTTTTCCATGGTTTGCTTCGACATTTGTCTTGGAACAAAGAAAGTGCTTCCGTATGAACGGACAATCAAGCAAGATATTTCCAATGCCAACTAACCTCTCACAAAGCCGATATAACCAACGTGGCGTTTCATCCGACAAAAGCGAAGTCCATAAGGTCGTGGACAAGATGGACAGAGGATTGTTCCCCGGGGCCTTTTGCAAGGTCACCGAGGACCTCCTGACCAAAGATGAGAGTCTATGCAACGTAATCCATTCGGACGGAGCCGGAACGAAATCCATTTTGGGCTACCTGTGGTATCGGGAAAACGAAGACGCGAGCGTTTTTCGGGGCATCGCGCAGGATAGCATAGTCATGAACCTGGACGACCTTGCATGCGTCGGCATTTGGGATCAAGTCGTGCTTTCCAGTACGGTCAACAGGAATGCCCGGAACTTCCCCGGGGAAGCCTTGGCCGCTTTGATCGAGGGAACCGAAGCCTTCCTCCAGACCTTGGCCGAAAACGGGATCAGCATAAAAAGCGGTGGTGGTGAAACCGCCGACGTCGGTGATCTGACCGGGACCGTGGCAGTCGACTCCTGCGCGGTGGCAGTCTGTCCCAGAGAAAAGATCATCGACAACGCCCGAATCTGTCCGGGTTTGAGTATCGTCGGCCTTTCTTCCTGCGGTCAAGCTACCTATGAAACTTTTGAAAACAGTGGCATCGGAAGCAACGGATTGACCAGCGCCCGGCACGAACTCCTTTCATCTCATTATCGTGACAACTACCCCGAAACCTTCGATCCGAAAACCGACCGGCAATATATTTACTGTGGACCACACCGAATGGCGGATCCCCTGCCGGGATCAACTCTTACGGTCGGCCAAGCGTTACTCAGTCCCACCCGGACCTACCTTCCCGTCGTCAAGCGGATCGTCGAAGAGTTGGGACAAAACGTTCTTGGCCTGGTGCATTGCTCTGGCGGAGGACAGACCAAATGCCTGCGCTTTGGCACCCGGGTCCATCATGTAAAGGACAACCTTTTTCCCGTCCCAGCCCTTTTCAAGGAAATCCAACGCGCCTCCGGGACAAGTGACGAGGAGATGCACCAAGTTTACAATATGGGCCACCGGCTTGAAGTTTTCTGCCTCCCTGAAGCTGCATCAAAGGTAATCGCTCTGGCTCAAAATTTCGGCATCGATGGGCAAGTGGTTGGAAGAACCGAAGAATCCCAAAAGGCCGACGGGAACAATCATCTCACGATCCAGCGGAAAGATGTGACCCTTCGGTACGGCTAAACGAATGCCAACCCTGTCTCAAACGGATCCATTGCTTAAGGAAGCATCTGTATTCCTGGGCGATACCTGGGGCAATGTCGCTCCCGACACTTGCATGATTTGCGGATCGGGTTGGGGTCCGTTGGCCGACGATTTGCCCCACGCACGCAGTTTGCCTTATGAGCAAATCCCCGGAATGAGCGCAACGACCGTTGCCGGGCACAGCGGGCAATTGCACTTGTGTGAGATCGAAGACAGGCAGACCTTGATTTTTCAAGGACGAAGACATTTTTACGAAGGAGATGGATGGGACCCAATCCGCTTTCCGGTATTGTTGGCCCACAAACTGGGAGTCAGAAACTTGCTCCTTACCAATGCAGCGGGTGGCATCCGATCGTCTTTTGAAGTTGGTGATATGATGGTCCTTTCCGACCACTTGAACTTCATGGGGGGCAATCCTTTGATCGGTCCCCTTGCAAATGAAGACCTGCCACGATTCCCCGACCAGACCGAGGTCTACGATCCGGCGCTCCGTAGCCTGCTTGTCCAATCGGGGGAGAAGAACGATGCCCGGATTCACGAAGGCGTATATGTCGCCCTTTCCGGGCCTGCATTCGAGACCCCTGCGGAAATCCGGGCTTTTAGCATTTTGGGTGCCGATGCGGTTGGCATGTCTACTGTACCGGAGGCAACTTTGGGGCATGCTCTTGGCTTGCGAGTTTGTGCCCTTTCCTGCATTAGCAATAAAGCGGCGGGAATTTCTCCCGACAAACTCTCCCACCATGACGTGGAACAGGCGGCCGGGATCGCATTGCCCAAGATGAAAGCCACCGTACTGTCGTTCCTGAATAAGCTCGCGGATTGAACCCTACTGCACCGATACCATTCGACTTTATTCGGAATTTACCTCAAAAGAGAGGCCATGAATCATCACGAGCTAGAGGAAGGCAAAACCCTTCGAATCGATTTCAAAAAACTGGCGAAAGTATCCAGTTGCGGAGAAGACCTGATTCCTGCCGTCGCTCAGGACCACAATACGGGTGAGGTTCTGATCGTCGGATACGCCAATGAACTGGCATTGCGGACAGCCTTGAACGAAAATATGGCGACCTTTTGGAGCACCAGTAGAAACGAGCTTTGGATCAAGGGAAAGACCTCGGGTGATTATCTTGAAATCGTTGAAGTTCGGGTGAACTGCGAGCAAAACTCAGTTCTTTACCGGGTACGCCCGAAAGGGCAGGGCGCCTGCCATACGAAGGACAAGGATGGAGTTGCCAGGTCAGGATGCTACTACCGCATAATCGAAGCGGAAAACAAACTTCGTTTCAGGGAATAACTGCGCGGCGCCACCCCTCGGATCAACAGTGATGCGCTCCCTGAGTTTCCACGTACAGGGAATAAACGGATTGGCTCGCAGTCATGAACAAGCGGTTGCGCTTGACGCCGCCAAAGCAGAGATTGGAACAAATCTCGGGCAATAGAATCTGGCCGATACGCTTGCCCTCCCTTGGTTCGAAAACGTGCACCCCGTCAAAACCATGACCCGCCCAACCCGCGCTTGACCAAAGGTTTCCATCCTTGTCGCAACGGATTCCATCCGCTCCTCCCTCAAGAACTTTGCCTTCCGTCTCAAGTTTCATTGAGGCAAAGGTCTTGCCACCCGCAAGTGTGTTCTTGTCGGTTACGTTCCATACCTTGATTTCCCGGGGTGCCTCGGGGTAATGGGAAGCCCCGGTGTCAGCTACATAAAGCTTGGAATAATCAGGACTAAAACACAGTCCGTTTGGCTTGAAAATCTCATCGGTGACCTTGCTCACTTTTCCGGATTTGGGATCAATTCTATAAACCGCTTCCTTCTGAATGGGCATCACGCTCCCCGTATCCGCCCGGTTCCCTTCATAGTTCATCAGGCTGCCATAACCTGGGTCGGTAAACCAAATGCCCCCGTCGGGATGCACGACGACGTCATTGGGCGCGTTGAATTCCTTGCCCCCGAAACGATCGGACAAGACGGTCAATTTTCCATCGTGTTCGTACCGGACGACTCTCCTGTTTCCATGTTCGCAGGAAAGTTGCCTGCCTTGAAAATCAAATGTGTTTCCGTTACTGTTTCCACTTGGGTTTCGAAAGTCGTTCACCCTGCCATCGTCTTGAATCCACCTCAATTGGCGATCGCTGGGAATGTCACTCCAGATCAAGTACTTTCCTACGCCGTTCCAAGCCGGCCCCTCAGCCCAAAGCATGTCCGGACTGGTATATACTCTGCGAATGGATGCATTGCCCAGTCGATATTTCCCGAAAGCCGGATCCAAGACCAAAATGTCGGGGTCGGGGTAACGCGTCGGGTCGGTTCCCGTCCAATCCCGGGCATACAAGGAGCCCATGGTTGTACTTATGGCTGAAAGGATGAAGTTTTTTCTATTTAAGTACATAGTCGAAAAATTGTTCTCAAAAAAAGACAGTCCAATCCGAAAGAATTTTATTTAATTCCTGACGCTCCTTCTCGTTCACATCAACCAAGGGCGGTCGACTCGGACCGCCGGCATAACCTCTAAGCTCAAGCAGTGCCTTCATCGACGACACTTCATAACCTTTCCTCCTCGCCCGCAAGTTATACAAAGGAAGAACAAAACGGTCCGTCAATTCGGCCAGCTCCGCCTCTTCCCGTGAAGCCCCCGCATTGTGAAGAGCGATGGAGAGTTTAGGGGCTACGCAAGAAATACTCGAAGTGAACCGACGAATACCTATTCCGTAGTAACCACTCACGTGATCATCGCCGACGCCCCCAATCCAGGTGAATCGCTCGCCAAGCTTGGCACGAATTCGCTGCAATGACCTCAATTCCCCTTGCCCATCCTTCCATCCCCAAAGGGTAGGTACTTCATCCGCCACTCTTTGTGCCTCTTCAACGTTCAAGTGAAACCAATCCCTCGTATACAAAATCAGAGGAAGGGAGGTTGCCCGAGCAATGCCTTTCAAGTAGGCAAGCAGACCATCGAAACATGCATTTTGATAATAGGGAGGAAGAATCAGGATTGCGGATGCGCCAAGTTTTTCTGATTCGCTAGCCATGATTTGAGCAATATGAGAACCATAGCCCACTCCTGCAATAACCGGCATTCGTCCGTTCGCCGTGTCAACCGCCGAGCGCACGACGGAAAGATATTCATCCCGGGCAAGGGAATAAAGCTCACCGGTCCCTCCGGCTGCCACGAAGGAAGTAAAAGGCTCCGCCAACACGATTTCAAGATTCCTCGAAAAACCCTCCAAGTCCAAAGAAAAATCAGGATGAAAGGGAGTGACCGGGAACCCAATCGCCCCTTGTGGAAGAAGTTTTTGCAGTGGGTTTTCAGTCATTGCGAATAAAAATCAAAGGTAAGGTTCTTGTGATGATCAACAATGATTCTTTTCCCTAGCGAGGCAAGAATGTTTCTGGACGGCAAACTGTCGGTCAAAAAAGAAAGTTTGGAAAAAAAGAAGCGAATAAAAGAACCGCGAGCATCCCCACAATACCTTGCAGGGCAATTACGACGGAGAATGTCTGCAAGGTTTCCTTCTCCGTCAGGCCGGACAGTTTGCCAACCACCCAAAAGCCACTGTCGTTCATCCAGGGCATGGGCTTGGCTCCACAGCCTATGGCCAAGGCCAAATAAACCGGATGAACCCCAAACCCTTGGCTTACTAGACCGCCCACTATTCCAACGGAGGTAATCATGGCGACCGTTGCGCTTCCCTGAGCGATGCGAATCGCAGAGGTCGCGAAAAAAGCAAGGACGAGAAGGGCCAGCGAGCCAAGTTCGTTACTTGAGGCAAAGGTTCGGATGTCCAAACCAAGCGCGGTCTGTTGCAAAATGCCGCCAAAGGCTCCTCCCATCCCGGTAATCAAAATGATCGTTCCCGCACTCTTCAGGGAGTTGCCAACCGGAACTCCGACTTTTCCATTTCTTGAAGCCGGGGAACGGATCAACAACAAAAGTGCCAGAGCGGAACCGATAGTCAAGGCAAGGTTCTTGTCACCTAGAATACCGACGACTTTTTGCAAGGTTTCAAACCAGGCGCTTTCCAAGTCTGGCGTTACTTGCTTCAAAAAGGAATTACCGGCAATCAGAATAACGGGGAGCAAGATCGGGGAAAGTGAAAACAAGAGACTTGGAAGCTTGTCATCCTTCAATTCGGAAAATTTCATGAATGCATCTTTTTCCATGTCTCCACTCGATCGTACCTCCATGGGGAATTTCCGATTGTACCAGCGGGCGTACAGGAAGGCGCCAGTCATTCCGAAGGACCCAACCAAGAGACCACCAACGATCATTCTTCCCAGATCAACGCCCAGTTCTCCTGCGACAAGCAAGGGGCCGGGAGTAGGAGGGACCAAGGAATGCGTCATGGCTCCTCCGGCAACGATAGCAAGCACGTACAAGAGGTAGTTCTTCTTGGTCTGCAAGGCCAGAGCCTTGGCAAGCGGAACCATCAGGTAAAACAGGGTGTCGAAGAAAACGGGGATCCCCAAAAGAAAACTGCTCCCAGCCATGGCTTCGGGGGCGCGCTTTTCTCCAAAGATCGACAGGGCAGACCTCACAATCCGTATGGCAGCTCCGCTCTCCATCATGCAGGTTCCGATGATTGCGGCCATGGCGATTATGATTCCAACCTTTGCGCATGTTTTCCCAAACCCATCCGCAACCAGGGAACCAACATTCTTACCAGCACGAACCATTACTTCCAATTCAGCTGATTCGGAAAGTAGCACGTCGGACTTCTCCAAGCTCATTCCCTCCACGAGAGTAATGATTTTTGCTTTCGCAACTAACCGCTTGCCCTGTTGTCCTTTCCATTTTTCCTCCTCAATGGAAAGGACCTGCAACTCAGCAACCTTGGGAAAATCATCGCTGAGTCGTTTGGCAACCATGTGTAAACCAACCCGCAATTGCCCTTTTTTCTTTTTCGGAATGAGAAGATCGACAACGGCTCCAGTTTCGGAAGCTCCCTTTTCAGCATGAAAACCTGCGGTCGCGAAAGCATTTTTCAAACGGTTCTCCTTGGGCGTAAGGGCCCCCACGACAAACGCAGCCAAAGCCAAGGCTAGAAACGCATGCATTCGAAGCCATACGATTCCCCCGATCACCAGAAGAAGACCGAGGACAAGAAGCAGAAGAGATGAGATCACAGAAAGAAAAACAAGCGAAGAAAAGAGGTTTTGTTAATTCGTGAAACTTAATTTCCTAAAACCCACCAGCCGTTGGCTGAGGATTTTCTTTGGACACAGGGCTGGAAACGGGAGGAAGGCCAAAACCAAGGGTGTTTTCCATAGGCAAAGAGAATTCCACGATTCGGTTCACTCGAATTCGGTTTCTTTTCATGCCGATGAAATACAACCCGCGAAGATCGGGTGAATAGGGCCATTTTCTGGAAAAAGCCTCTTCCCATTTTCCATTTTTCGACTCATAGGCCAAAAGCTCCATAACATCGTTTTGTTTGGCCTTGGGAGTTGCTTTGACTTTTTTACTCTCTCCTCGTGCAAGGACGAACTTGTTTTCTCCGAAAGCCAAGCCTATCGGATTATTAAGTCTGGAAAAGAAGATGAAATGTCCTTTGGGAATCGTCTTTTCGTCAAAGGTAATATTTCTCATTTTCCAAGTTTTTTCTTCCGCAGGAGGAGTAAGTTGAATAAGGGAGTCACTGGGTTTTCCTTTGGAAAAAGGCAATCGGATCCTTTTCACCGATTCATATGGACTTTCACCTTCTTCGAATTCATAAGGCTCTTTTTGCCTGAGTAAATTCAACTCACCAATGCCGTAAAAAGAACATTTTTGGGAAGGCGTGCCGGAGGATACGGTAAAAGGAACGATGGTGGCATTTCCCTCGTCCTCGTTGCCCCACGGAGCGTAGGCAAGGTTTTGCGGAGCGTAGGCAAGGTTTTGGCCACCTTGTGTATCCCACAGCATGATTGAAAAAAGCGCCTTGGGCAATGGCTTCTCCGCTTGCTCCTGCGACCAAAGAAGAGTCGTAAGGAAAAACGACAAAAGGATACAAAATCTCATCTCTTCACCTTAACGAATTGCAGCGTGAAGAGAAGTCTTGTTTTACACTTCGTTTTCCCGTAACCAACGGAATTTGATGATCTTGAATTTCCGCCCGAACCGTTGGTTGATTCCTTTTCTTGAAATATCCTTGTCCGAATTGGACAGGACTTCCTCATGCGGATCCTGGTTAAGTTTACGATCCGTAGGCAAGCCGACTGCATAACGATTTCTCGCCCCCGTTTGCCCCACTCCCGGCAAATCGGGACCTGCTTCGATCCCATTGGTTATGGGCTGGATCTTTCCGGAACTGTCACTTTCGGTACTGTTACGGTTCAAATCTAGCCAATATTCCTCGCGACCATTCCAAATGCCATCCAAATTGCGGTCCTCAAAAGGCTCATGAGGCCGATGATGAGCAGAGTCCAACTTGGACTTAACATAATCGGGGAGACGTTGAACCGTCACTTCAATCCATGAACGGGAAGCCATCTGATTGCTCTCGCTGGCAGGGCTTTCCCCCATGACACGGATCGTAAAGGTATCGGAACGGGCAGCGAGGGAGGGAGCAAGTGGCGAAAGAACGTCTGCCTGGGTAAGCCAACCGGGGATGTTGGCCCCAGTTGCAACGTTCTCAACGGCCAAAAGGCTGTCCGGGGCTTCCCCAAAGTTGAAGGCGTTCTTGTAGATGTCCATTTTCATGGGCATTCTCTCACGGGAAACTTGCATTCCTTGTTGATCATTCCATTGCCTGTAAGGATCCGGAGGGTCATTCTGAACGGCGGGAATAAGAACGGGGGGGTTGGGTATCCAATCACCCACGTTTGCAATGCTGTCATCCGCGCGATAGGCATTGTTGGTGTCGATGTGATAACGGGTAGCCCGTACTTTTATGTTCGGATCGGGAAACAGGTCGTTTTTTTGAGTTACGCCTGCACCCCAACCTTGCCTGTAGGTATACCAATGACCACGATTGTTTAGGTCGGGGTTCCTGACATTGGGTTTTGGCGAAGCCGGACGAAGAGTTCCCTGCAAGCTGATGGCATGCGTTCCGAACTTTTCTTTGGAAGAGATTCCGTTGTTCATGAAACCGACATAGGAAAATTCTTGGGTGGTCTTGGCTCTTTGTGGGCCATTCCATCTTTTTATGGGAACACTGGGAAGGGCAAGGTCCTCCTTCGAAGTGGAGAAACCTTCGCCATTGATCCCGGATTTGGCAATCGCGGCCTGAACGGGACCACGCAACCCCAAAACCGTGTCTCTTGTCTCTTTCGGCCACTGATCCCGACGCAACCAAACCAAACTTTCGTTACCGGAGGCAAAGGAAGTACGGGCAACCCTGCGGTTAACGAAGTCGGAAAGAGACAAAAAGGGTCCCCGCAACTTGACTTCCTCGACCAAGTACCGGGCCAATTCCTCAAGTTGCTCATCAGTAAGGGAGGCGTACCCTGCCCATACGTCGTCCGGGGCGGAACTTTCACCTATGACACGTGGAAATGGAGTTTTGCTTTCATCATATTTCCTAAGAGAGGAAAGTTGGCTGACCCAGGCTTCCACAGAGGTGGAGTTTATGTTAAAGGCTCCATTGATTAGAAGATTGGCAGCATTGGTTTGGTGACGGTGATCTTCTCCGGATTGAGAATTGCCCCCTCCGTCCGGGCTCCGGTACGGAATCAGTCTCGGGTTTGCGGACTGTATCGGTGAAGAAAGTGAGGGGTTGTTCCTAGCGTCACCGGATAGAAAGTACCCGTCAAAAAGGGCTTGATTCGCATAATAGCTTTGATCAAGGGTAACATTTTGGTGGTTGAATTCGTTCTCAACGTCACGGACAGTTCCTCCACCCATGTCCAAGTTCGCCAAATCCCACGGAAAAAGGCGTACCGGAAAATAATTTCCGGTAAATTGATCCAGGTATTCGAAACTAAATTTGTTGACCAAGTAGGGAATGTTCATGTCAGGCTGAAAATCGATCCGGCGGACCCTTCCCCAAGTCTTGTAGCGGGCAACTTGAGTAGTGGCGTAGGAATTCCCGACCACGTAAGCGGGACCTTGGGAATAAGGATTCAAATTGGCGTGCCTGAATTGAACAAGAGAAAGCAAGGGAGAGCGGGGAACGCCAAACATGATCGCGGAATCAAAAGCCGCTTGGCCCTCCATATCCAAGTTCTGATCTTCATGAAAGTGACCGATGCAGTACTCGCCCGAGTCGTCCACCAATGGGAAAGCAGCCCCTGAGACAAAACTTCTCCCGGTAGTACTCGTCTCTGTGAAATGTTTCGTGGTATTGAAATCGTCGAAGTCTGCGAATGGCTCGGAAGTCGGGTTGTGTTCGTTCCAACGATAAGGTGGCCTTTCCTTTCCCGGGTAGGTCGTTCCATCTGCCATTTGGCCTCCGTAAAAACTTGTCCAGGTGTTGCAAGCCCTGTTACCTCCACTTCCTTTATAATGAGTCGAATCGAACTTTTCCACCGACCAATTGTGCCCGGAGCCGGTTTGGAAACTTTCGACAAGGGACCGGGGATTGAATTCGTGAAAAACAATCTTGTTCGAATCACCGGGCAATTTCCAACGAAGCCTGAAACCATTCATTGGAGCTTTGTTGCCCGATAGATTCATAAAACGGTTCAAACCCAAATCGGAGTTCGCGTTGGCGTAGTCGTTAATGCCACCTCCTATACCTATATTGAAAGATTTGCTGAATTTCTTGATAGGAAATTCACTACTGCCCGATGCCAAGTATATGGTAATGCCCCTAGGGGAGGGCGTACCACCAAGCCCAGGAAGAATGTTTCCGGTATCGTCAATGTTTTCCAACTCGGCCCGTGAAATACCCTTGATATGTGAGAGCCAATGCCGAACGGTTACCGGATCGCTTCCCGGTTGAGTGTAGTCGGTAAAGAATTTGGCGATAACGGGGATTTCGGGACCCTTGACCAAGGGAATGTCCAGTAGGCTCTTCGATCGCCCGCTCGGGTCACTCCTTACTTGGCTGATCAACGACCAGTCGTATGTTGCGCCGGACCCAACAACAAAATGAGCTTTTTCGCCCGGGTCGAGTTTCAGGTTGCTGATTCGAAGACGCAAGGGGACAGCGCCCGTGGCCCGCACGAATTGCGAGCGTCCCGGCTGAAGCTCGACCCTGCTTTGACGGAAGATGTGGAAAACGGGAATTCTTCCATTGGAACGAATAGAGGAGGGGTGACTAAAGAGGGGGGTGAAATCGGATTCGTTGCGGAAGCGGAAAAAATTTCGGTGGGCGGCATTCGATATCCTGCCTCTCTCCTGATGCCGGACATCCTTGAATGGCTTTCTCCAAAAGTCCTCCCGGTCACCGGAATAAATGGGGCGCCGCCACCGTGGGCGAGGCCCTCCGCCTCCGCCACCGCCTCCGGGTCTACCCGGTTTCACCGGAGGGAGCCGGGGAGGACGTCGACCGGATTCTCCGGGATCCCATCTTCCGTTGCCATTCAAATCGATAAACGTATTTGGCCAAATGGAGGCGAACAGGGCATCGTCATCCGGGTTAAGATTGAATTCCGCTCCGCTGGGCAAAGTCGTGGAAGATGTGGTAAAGCCATTCGAAACCGAGGAGGTGTTCCGTTTGAGTTCGTGATTCCACCACTTCTTGAATATGTCCCAGTCTTTCGTGTTATAAGCTTGGATCTCGTTTTGGATAGGAACCTCGACGATAATGTCTTGGTCCATGGTCAAGGTCACGTCGTACGGGTTCCAAAAGGCAACCGACGGAAGGACGGCCAAACCGAGCTTGCCATTCTCGAAGAAAGGAGCTTGTCCGTATTTGATCTCGAGGAGTACGGGACTGATCGGGTGGTTGGATGGTTCGGGACGATTTTGAATTCCTCGCAGATAATTGTATTGCTTTCTGATTTCGGCAGCTCCTCCGCGAGCTTTGCTGATCGCCCCGTGCGGTCTCGAATCGAAGACCACAAGGTTGTCTCCGGTGCTCCTCGGGAACTTGTCGGGATAGGCGGCACTGGGTTCGCCTCCCGTAGGTTCGACAATGGTCAGAGCATCGTTCTCCACTTGCTCATAAAGGTTATGGAAATCACGGAGGACGGACCATTTGGGCCCGGCAGCAAGTACACCGTAGTCGTTAATATAGGGAGCGCCTGCGCGATCAAGCCATTGGTTGGCCTTGGCTTTCGAATTGGGATTAGGGATCGGCTGGCCTGCGTAGTCAGCTACCCCTCCGGGCCTTTCGACATGAGGTCGTTGCCTTGCTCCGACTACCTGAAGGTTCGGTTCGAATTCCTTGAGATAATGAACGCGTTCTTTGTAAAACCATCCACCGAACCCATAATCATCGAACTGCTGATCGGGCATTGCGAAAAGAGCGCTCAAGTCGCGCTTGAGCCCCCCCGACCGGCTGTCGGAAAGAACCCCGAAGGAATCCGTGGTAAGGGCATGGAAGTTGGCGGAAATCTTGTCATTGCGCACATCCTTGGCACTGTCTGAATCAATGGCACTTTGGTCAAAGACGGCAAAGGAGGTGGAGTCGATCACTTGGGTTTGATTTCTCTCATCATCAGCGTGAGCGAATGTCAGGTCGAACCCGGAATCCACATTGGGTGCTTCGGCAACCTGTTTTTGGTCACCCGAAGAAAGCAGGTTGATCTTGGCCTTTACACCTTCGTCTCCTACCCAATAGGCATAAACGGCGGATTTGTCTTCGCTTTCCGAAAGAGCGAATGACGTTTTCCTGACTTTTACGGGTTCGGCTATCAAGTGATCCCTCCAATCCTCCGGGTTAACGCTGCCATCCCGTACCCCTTTGTTAAAAGTGTGCTTGAGGAGAGGGTTCTTGAGAATCCAAACCGTCTCATTGGAATCGGGAGTGCTTGGCAAGTCGGGATCGGGAAGATCGATCAAGGGGTGGTGATAGGATCTTTCGGTCAATTGCTTTGTCTGACCGAAAAGCTTGTCGCTTCTGACCACCTTCTCGAAATCGAGCCAAGCGTTTGTCTCCGTTCCATAAGGACTGGGCCTGTCGTCAACAAAGATTCCGTCGGGAACGTCGAGGAATTCGCTCAACTGGTCCCCAAAGGGCCCCGAAGAGGAAAAAATGCCCAGTTTCTTTTGATATCCCTCGTTTCCACTAACAAGCCAAGCGACCTCGACCGCCGGGTGTGAGTCAAAACCACTGTCGTAACTGGTGAATTTGCTGGCGGAATTGCCCGGTTCGAAGTTCATTGGCGACGGACTGATACCCGGGTTGTCCTTATCGTTGTCATTGGCTGCTTTGTGCTTCCAAACCCCCGTCCAATATCTTTGACCGAACGGGAGTTTGTCTATCTCTCCGTTTTCATTGAGATCAATGCCGTCCGACGGGGTGACGGTCGGGTCATACTTGTTTTGAAGAAATTGGGCCGTTGTCTCAATCCGCTCGTCAAGCATATCGGCCGTGCCTGATATTCTCGTATCAGGACCAAGATGTTTCTGCAATTCACCCAAGGCAACCATCATACCCATCTTGGCATTGGCTTGAGAAAGAACCCTTTGCTTGCGGAGTTCCGCCAAGCTAAGATCGGTCCCGACCAGGCTTACGAGTGAAACGACGAGTAGAAAAACCAAACTCATCAAGGCAAGGGCCAAGACCAAAGCGAAGCCTTTTCTCTTGTTCTTTTGATGCAAGGGGTTACGAGTTCGCAATCGGTTGTTCATAGGGCTTGCCTACAAACGAATCCATAGAATGGAAAAGTGCAACCTAAAAGAAATTCTTTTAACGCTGAGGAATAGCCTTTATATCCTCTTCGGAAGGCCAAAAGTTTTCCACTTCATCAATCGTGGGAATCTCACGCGGCCGCACGATTCGGAAACCGACGAAAATTGCATCCGTGTGGTACCACACGCTCTTGGGAATTTGCGGGTCTTGCTTTTTCCATGCCTCCTCCGAACCCATCCGTGCAGCGCTCCGGTGATTGGTGGCTCCATCGTCCCATGAACCTCCCTTGACGGCCCGGGGATACAGAGTATTGGGTGCAACCAAGGGGTTGACCCTGACCTGCTTTGGCTTTTCCTTGGCCGGGGGGGCATATTGATCGAGCACCCATTCCCAAACGTTTCCATGCATGTCGTACAGTCCGAATGGGTTGGGCGATTTCTGACCTATCTTCTGGTATTGAAATCGACTGTTGCGAACATGCCAGGAATAGTTGGAGAGTTCCTTGGAGTCGTCCCCGAAACTGTAGGCGGTTTCGGTACCTGCCTTGCAGGCATATTCCCACTCGGCTTCGGTCGGCAAGCGGTAAAACTTGCCCGTGCGGGCACTCAGCCACATGCAGTACATTTTGGCCGAGAGTTGAGTCATGCAAATCGCCGGGTACCCGCTCTTGCCCATTCCAAAGGACATGTCCACGTAGGGAGAGGTTGGTTTGGTCACCGCATCGGCAAGATCGTCGCCGTCACTCTTTTCAATCTTGTTGTACTCGCGATTGTCCTTATCAAGGTTTATCATCCATAGCTCGTATTCGTCCCACGTCACCTCATGCTTCCCCATCCAAAAGTCCGAAACCTTGACGGGGTGAGCGGGAAATTCGTTTTTTCCACGGTTGGGATCGTCGAGGGGACTGCCCATGGTGAATTGCCCTCCCTTGATGGGCAACATCTCGAAATTCAAGTTCGAGGTTTTGATTTCCTGCCGATATCCGCTGAATTCGTCCTTCACCTTGCCAGGGCTGAAACCAAGCTCTTGGTAAAGATCCTTCGGCATCATGCCCAAAAGGGTAAAACTTTTCTTTTTCGGAGAAAGCTTGGCGGATTCGGGCCAATCGGCCCCCTCCTCAATCCAACGCCTCAGCATAAAAAGATCAGTGGCGGACAGAGGATCGTTTCCTTCGGGAGGCATAAACATCTCATCATCTTGAGGAAGCGTACACAAAACCCATAGATCGCTGTCGAGAGGCTCCCCCGGAACGATTACGGTTTCCGAGGCAAAGGCATGCTCGAACGAATCAAGCCTGAGCTTTCCCTTCACCTTCTTTTCATAATGACAGGCTACGCAATTGAGCTCGAGGATTGGTTGTACATGTTCAACGAAATCCACCTGCTTGGGAAGCCTTTTTTGGGACGTCAACTTTTCTTCGTCAGGCCATTCCGCTCCCTCCTTGATCCATTCTCTTAAAATATTCTTCTCGAACTTGGTCAAAGGATAGTCTTTGTCTTCGTTCTTGATCGGGGGCATGGCAATATCGTCGTCGGACGGAAGTGTCGTGGTCCAATAAAGAGAACTGTCCTCAGGTTTGCCGGGCACAATGACCTCGTCACCAGCAAAGGCAGCGGCCTTGGTATCCAGCCTTATTTTTCCCTTGGCATTATCCTCCCGGTGACAACTAACGCAGTTGTGTTCAAGAATTGGCTTCACGTCCCTGACGAAATCTATTTCGCAGAAGGCAAAGGGAGAGCTCGCAAAAAAAAGTGCGGAAAGGCAAAGATTAATTTTGGGATACTTCATGGAGTCGTGTTATTAGTATATATCGAAAGCGAGGCAATATCTCAAAATTATGACCTCGAGAAAAGAATATTTCTAGCGAACAATCAAATTTTTATCATGCGATACGTGCTTTTATTATGGTTTTTCTTGGTTTTCCGTGAAGGCATGGGCTATCAGGTCTTCGAAAAAGACTGCATGGGTGCAAAGTTCATCGTGCTTATCGACGAGGACGACAAGCTGAAAGCGGAAAGAGGAGCAACTGCTGCCTTCAAGGAGGGGGAGAGGCTCAATATGGCGCTGAGTGATTATGAGGGCTCAAGTGAACTTGTTCGTTTTTCCGAAAGTTCCCAAACGGGCAGAAAGTTCACGCTTTCCGACGATCTCTTCAGGGTTTTAAGCCATGGGCAAGAGTTATCGCGCAAGTCCGATGGTTGTTTTGATGTTACGATCGGTCCGCTTTCTAGGCTCTGGCGCATCGCCCGCTTTCGAAAAAAAATGCCGGCTGAAGAAAAACTGTCCGCTGCTCGAAGCAGAGTTGGCTATCAAGACCTGCACCTTTACGCAAAGGATCGAACAGGGACTTTGCAGGCTCCGGACATGGTACTTGATCTCGGCGGCATTGCCAAGGGGTACGCAGCTGACAGAATGCTGAAAACACTTAGGAAGAGGGGCCTGAACAGGTGCCTGATCGATGCTGGAGGAGATTTGGTGATGGGAGACGCCCCCCGGGACACAAAAGGGTGGAAGGTCGAAGTCGGTGGACGCAAGCACCCGGCTTTGCCTACCCTCCATCTGACCAATGTGGCAGTTGCCACCTCGGGCGATATCGAGCAGTTCGTTACTCTGAACGGAAAACGCTTCTCTCATTTGATCGATCCGCGAACAGGGTTGGGGTTGACAACCCAATGTCAAGTTACGGTTATTGCACCCTCTGGCATGGAAGCTGATTCGCTTGCCTCCGCATTTCTTGTAATGGGCTCGAGAAAGTCAAAAGAGTACATTGAGGATAAAACGGCCATTACTGCATTTTATCTCCAAAAAAAAGATTCCGAGACGACCTTTAGGCTTTGGGGGCGGAAAGAAAGAAAATGATTTACTCTTGTCATCGGCACCCGAATCCTGCATTTTGTTCCTTTACCCTCTATTTACCATGTCAAGAATTTGCGCAATAACAGGAAAAAGGCCACGAGTCGGCGGTCGCATTATACACAAGGGCGTCCCCAAAAAAGCCGGTGGCATTGGCTTGCAACTCGTTAAAGTCAACAAGAGAAGGTTCAAGCCTAACTTGCAACGGATCCGGGTCAAGTTACCCAGTGGCCAAGTCAAAAGGATGTGGGTTGCAGTCAAAGCAATCAAAGCAGGCAAAATAGTAAAAGGCTGACTTTGCCTTTTGGCTCTTTGCGGTTTCTGCATTCTACGGATGTCCGCGGTGAGTGACGAAATACGCTACATGCATCGTTATGATGGATGCATGTGCGAGGAAAAAGTTTACGGCCAAAAGTGGCTGAACCTTATTTATGGATCTCCGTTGGGAGTTCTCCCTCTATGGGTCGCTATCAAAAGAACTTGGTTCTCCAATTGGTATGGTCGAAAAATGAGTCGACCGGAAAGCAAATCGAAAATTCCAGACTTTATTCGTGAATACGAACTCGACATTTCAGAATTTGCTTCCCCTCCAAATTCATTTGCGTCCTTCAACGAGTTTTTCTCTCGAAAGCTCAAAGCCGAGGCAAGACCCATTTGCGACGAACCCAAAACTCTTGCATTTCCTGCCGATGGCAGGCACCTGGGTTTCTCCAACCTGGCTCTGACTTCATCCATTTTCGTCAAAGGTCAGAGATTTGATCTCCCCAGCCTTTTTCAATCGGAAGAATTGGCCAAGCCATATGAAAACGGTTCCCTCGTCATAAGCAGGCTCTGCCCCGTGGACTACCATCGCTTCCATTTTCCCATCGATGGACAGGCTTCTCCGCCAAAATTGATCAATGGCTTTTTGTATTCAGTCAACCCCATTGCCCTAAGAAAAGAAATTGCAATTTTTTGGCAGAACAAGCGCTTTCTCTCTTTTGTAGAAACTGAGAGCTCCGGACGAGTCGCACAGTTTCTCGTCGGAGCGACTTGCGTAGGATCGGTTTCCTTCACGGCAAATCTTCCCCGTGCGGTTGGCAAAGGAGAAGAGTTCGGTTATTTTTCTTTCGGGGGTTCTTCTGTTCTGACCTTGTTCGAGGAAGGCAAGGTTTCACTCAGTCCGGATCTTTTGGAACATTCTTCGAATGGAATCGAATTGTATGCTCGGATGGGGGATCAAATGGGTTCTCTAATATAAAGAGTCGACTCTCTTCTTGCGCAAAGCGAAGGATGGAAGTAGATAGTAGAAATAATTTTGTCTACTGATTGCAACAACCCGATGACTTTCAAGTTCAATAGCAAAGGATTTACCCTTTTGGAATTACTGGTCGCAGTTTCCGTAACCGGTTTGCTCGCGGTGCTGCTCTTGAACATCACCACCCAAGTCGTAACCACTCAAACCAAAGCAACCGGTGACTTGGAAACGAATCAAGCCGCCCAATTCATCCTGGACCGCATTCAGGAGGATTTACAATGCGCCGTTTATCGAAATGACGGGAACGTTTGGCTTGCGGCTACGATTTTGGAAGATACCACAAACAGTTCGGTATGGGAACCGGACGAGCGAGGCAAACCCAACGAGGCCTCTCTTCGGGTAACTGCCGATGATTGGGAAGGCCCCGACGGAGAAGTCGATGAGATCGTGGTAGCGAACAACCAGTGGCCCTTGATCGATTCGAGGTTTGGAGTGGGAGGAACTTGGCTACGGTTTTTTTCCCAAGCACCCGAACTTGACCCCGATGCCGAAAACACGGGGGGGGTCCGGGCAATAGGATACCAACTCGTCCGCTATGGGTTGACTGGTTCGGAAACATCAAAACCTCGCTACCAACTGTTTCGCTCAGACGTCACGGCACAAGAAACCTTCGAAGCGGGCTATGATCTGGATCCTATTAAAGGGGCATACGGAACCGCTACAGTCGACGGCGTCCGGGTCCCGAAAAACATCATCACGCCCATATTCTATGACAGCAGCGGTCCTTCCACGGATTTCTCCCTTGCTGCCAATATCATAGATTTCGGAATCAGGGCCTATATGATTGATGGAAATGACGAAGGGACGGGACACCTAAGGCAAATTTTCCCGGACGTAAACGATTCTTCCTCGGGGAGCACCTCAGGTTACGAATTGTTGTCGACCAGCAACCCTGCCGCAAGTTCAATCGGGAGCCCTCATGCTTTCCCCGAAGTAGTTGATGTAATGGTCAGGGTATTGACTACTGAAGGCGCCTCCGCAATCTCCGCTTTCGAAGAAGGAAAGATCCCCGTTCCGGACGACTTTTCCGAAGACGAATACTGGTGGGAATTGGCCGAGGGCAATTCCGAGGTATACGTCAGGAGGATAAGAGTTCTTCCGTCCGGCATCTGAAACGGTGCCCGGGTTCCTCCTCAAATAAAACCTTTTTGCTTGCGATACTTGAGGGGCGTAATGCCCATTTGCCTGCGGAAATGTTGAGTGAAGGAACTTTGATCATAAAAACCATTTTCCCTCGCAATGCCCGAAAGCTTGTTGGAAGTGGTAAGCAAATCGTCACAGGCTGCCTCTATTCGAGTTCGGGTAATGAATTGCATGGGAGCGACACCAAAAAGTTCGACGAAACCACGATGAAGCTTCCGGTGATTAAGACCTGAAACTTTGATAAGATCGGCTATCGCCAACTCCTTTCGGAAGTTTTTGCGTATGTAGCTGACCGCCCGTCCAATCTCATCATCCCGTTCCCACTTTAATTCACCATCTCCATAGGGACGAACGGTTCCGATGATTCCGATAACGATGCCAGCCCTGTCCAAGAGGGGATACTTGTTAGTCAGATACCAATCGGGCAACCCTTGATTATTGAATACTAGTTCCAGAATATTTAGCTTCGGGGACTTGCTTTCGATGACCAAACGGTCATCCCTTCGAAAATGCTCCGCCAACCGGGGAGGAAACAAATCGAAATCGCTCTTGCCGAACAACTCTTCCTCGCTCGCCAAGCCTAGCCTTGGCAAAAATCCTTTGTTTACCGCAACCAAGCGATGATTCAAATCCTTAACGAAAAAACAAACTCCGGGTATGTTTTCAAAGAGGACTCCAATTTGTACGGAATCGCAATTTTGAGTGGCGAACCAGTCGGTTAACATAGGGTTGGAATAATTTATTGCAGTCATGGATGCACTCATTCGTTTTATGCCAATACTGACAAAAGTATACAATTACAATATTTTTTTGTTGCAATCAATCCCAATAAAGAAGAATGGGGCAAACCCTATACCCAATAAAAATCGGTGATTCAAAATGCCCACAAGTCATTGAACGAAAGTAAGCTTAAAGAAAATTCGTCACCACCAAAGCGATTTGATTGTGAAATGTCATAATATTTAGAGCAAGCAAGCAAATGACCAGACGCTAGCCTTGCTTTTTTTACGTAATCACTAGAATTCCCTTCTCTGCGGGAATCATTCCAAATTGAGCTTTTTGAGCTTGGGCCTGATCACAAAGGTACAATATCCTTGGTTAGGATTTTTCTTATAGTAATCCTGATGGTAGTCCTCTGCAGGATAAAATACCGGAGCCTCGACAATTTCGGTAACAACCGGATCGATGAATTTTTCGGTAAGCTTTTTCTTCCAAGCAACCGCAATCTTTTGCTGTTCCTCGCTCAAGTACATTATTGTAGACCGATATTGAGTACCTTCGTCAGCTCCCTGTCGGTTCAAGGTGGTGGGATTATGGCACTCGCCAAAAACAGAGAGGATTTTCCGATAACTAATCACTGTCGGATCATAAACAATCTTAATCACTTCCGCATGACCCGTTGTGCCAGTGCAAATCTCCTTGTAGGTCGGGTTTTTCGAAGCTCCGCCGGCATATCCGGAAACCACTTCCTTTACACCGTCAAACATTTCGAAAACAGCTTCCGTACACCAAAAGCATCCGCCTCCAATAATTGCGACTTCTTCCCTCTTGGGCGCTTCCTCGGATGGTTTTGGGGACTCGTTATTCATAATTTCAGGGTCTTTCCCAAGCTCTTGGTTTTCAATCAATAATTGTTCGTCGCCTGTTTTGCATGAACCTAACGTCATCAAACCAAGCACACAGATTCGTATCAGCATATCATTCATTGTCCGTACTCCTTTCCCGTAATCCATTCATGACCACTTTTTAATAATAATTTATCAGCTGCCAACGGCCCCCAAGTTCCGGCCGAATAGTTTTCCATCCCTCTTCTTCCTTGGTTTGCCCAGTATTCCAATACGGGGCTAAGCAAACCCCAGGAAGTTTCGGCTTCGTCCCCCCTGATGAATAGCGTGCCATCCCCGTTAAGCGCATCAAGGATCAATCGCTCGTATGCTTCGGGCGTATTCGAGCCAAAGGTAGTTTCATAACCAAAAGCAAGCTTGATGGGTTGAAGCTTCGTTTCCAGACCCGGGGTTTTGGAATTGAGATAAAGTGTCACGCCTTCGTTAGGCTGGATTCTTATGACCAACAAGTTGGGCGCCACGTTAAAACGCTTTCCTTCGCCAAAAAGAATGGCTGGCGGCCTACCGAACTGAACAACGATCTCACTCGCCTTCATTGCCAATCGCTTTCCTGAACGAATGTAAAACGGCACTCCCTTCCATCTCCAGTTGTCCAAGGACAGACGTAACGCCGTATAGGTCTCAGTGAAGGAATCCTCTGGAATTGCCTCTTCCTCCAAATAACCGTTAGCCCTTTTGCCTCCGACCAACCCCTCGGTGTATACCCCTCTGACGACCTCCGGGTCGTCTTCCTCCAAAGCAAGAGGTTTCAAGGCCTTCAAGGCTTTCACCTTCTCGTCTCTGATGGCCTCTGGGTCAAGGGATGACGGTGGTTCCATAGCGGTAAGCGCGAGAAGCTGCATGACATGGTTCTGAATCATGTCACGCATGGCTCCACTCCTATCGTAATAGCCGCCCCGGCTGCCTACCCCCAAATCTTCGGAAACCGTGATTTGTACACTCGATACATAATGCCTATTCCATACGGGTTCGAAAATTGAATTGGCAAATCTCTGCACAAGGAGGCTTTGCACTGTTTCCTTACCCAAGTAGTGATCAATTCGAAAAACCTGCGACTCGTGGAACCTCCGATTAATGACCTCGTTCAATTCGCGGGCACTATTCAAATCCCTTCCAAAAGGTTTTTCAATAATTACCTTTGAAGCAGTATTTTGGCCTTGGTGGCGCTTGGCCAAGCCACTGGCTCCAAGATTCTCCAAGATAGACATAAAGACCCCCGGTGGTGTCGACACATAAAAAAGGCATTGAGCGGGTTGGCCAAGTTCCTTTTCGATGGCGGAAATTTTCTCCCCAAGCAAATCAAAGCTTTCCGGGTCGTCGTAAGAACCGGCATGGAACGAAACATTCCCCGCCAACTTGTTCCAAGTTTCCTTCTCAATGGGTCTTCTCGAGTGCGAATCCAATGATTTCTCAAGGTATTCGCGAAAGGAATCGACGCTCATTTCCGTACGACCGTATCCGATGAGATGACAGGATTCGGGCAACAGTCCGTCCTTGGAAAGATTGAAGATAGCGGGTGCTAACTTTCGAGCCGTCAAATCTCCGGACGCACCGAAGATCACGATGATGGTAGGGGGCGTTTTTCCGGTGGCGTCAGGCATGGTTGATGGAATTATGAATACACGTTGTCCGTAAAGCATACATAAATGCAAGAGCTAGCCAAAAATGGCAACGTTTTCGTGATGAAAAACCTTCGGTTTGTTTCCCTTGACCAAGGGAAGGTCGACTTCGATCACGTCAAAGCGATGATGGATGGTGTTAACGCGGGCTTCCCTTAGGTAATCCTTGAAAGAACGTCTGAGGGATTTCGTCTTGCGGCTTCCCAAAGAATCAAAACCCCTCACCAAAGCATTTTCCGAACGGGCACGAACTTCGACGAAAACAATCACCTCGTCTTTTTGGCAAACCATGTCGATCTCCTGCCTGCGGTCCCTGGAGCTTCTCCAGTTTGAGACAATAATGCGATAACCTTTGCTTCTTAGCAATCTTCGTCCAAGCCATTCTCCGTACCGGCCACACAATCGAGAATTCCCCCAATCGGGCACCATACCGATTGACCAAAGGAACGTTTCCGCAAGATTTCTGGCTCTGTTTTTAAACATCAACGCCATTCGTGCTTGGGATACCTGCCCGCCAATTCCTTTTTGACCTGCGGGTAGGATCCTTCCCAAAACGAAGGCAAATCCTTTGTAAGTTGGGAGCTTCGACCATTGGGAGCAAGGATATCAACGGTTAGTTTATATTTTCCGTAGTTGACGCAAGGGTGCAGGGAAACGTCGTATAAATCCTGAAGGGTAGCTGAAATTTGAGCATGATCGGAGCCATAAGAAATTCGATAAGGCTTTCTGCCATTGCCAAGATCGATTTCGACTGGAACGGCTTCTTCCAAAATTTTCAATTGGTCTTCCCCGAATGCATCCCTGACAAAAGGATAGACTTCTTGGTTTCGTATGGATTTCCAGCTTCTTTGGCCTGTGCAAATTTCTTCAAAAATCAACCCTTTCGAATCCTCGTCCAAAGGCTCGATTCCATATTCGGGAAAATTTGTATGCAGAAAATCCACGCGGGCAAGAAAAGCCTCAACCTTCGAATCCCATTTCTTCAAAACAAGATCACCCGAATGAATTGCCTTTGCGTAAGCAGATGAAACCTCTTTGTCGGAAACTTCGAAAGAGTCTTTGAAGGAAAACTTCAGTTCACCCAAATTCGTATATTTTCTACGCACTACTTTTCGGGAATCGAGATCAAGCAATACTTCCTCTTTGTCGGATATTTCCGAAGCGAAAAATTCACGGATCATATCCTCCCGAACCGAGGAGACGAATTCCATTTCGAGAGATATGCTTCCCTTGGTCATCTTTTCCACAATTCTAAGAGGCAAAACCCACGGGGATGGCCCAACCGAAGAATGCTTCGGAAGATGGGCCCTTCGACCGTCAAAAGTCTCGTAAACCATGGTGCCTCTGCTTTTGAGCATGCAAAGGTTCTCGGAATAGGCACCTAATATTATTTTTAGGTATTCGTCATAATCGGGAAATTGAAAATCAAATTCAACCAATCCCACCTGAAGGCATGTCTGAACGGCGATTTGTTCGGCCTCCCTGCAGCGCAGCGCATGGATTCCCGCACTCATGCAGGCTTCTTTTGCGAACCTTACATGCTTTGCGTACTCGTATGCCTTCAAAAAAACGAGCAAATCCGAATCCTCGTCAAAATTGGCACCCGACAACCAGGGTTGGTCACCGGCATTGGCCGGTGTAATTTTTCCTGCCAATGGAGGACGATTTTCAAGCATGGCAAAGGTAAGAGCGACCGCAGGCAAACAATCGCGCTGTTTTCCTTCTACCAGAGACGCCCCCAACCTCGGATGCAAACCAAGCCGGGAAACCTCCGACCCAAGATCGGTAATCCGATCCTCTTCTTCGGACAATGCCCCGATTTTGACCAAGGTAGCTCGGGCGACCTCCAGTGATGCCTCGGGTGGTTTTTCAAACCAATTCAAGGCTTTGGGGCAAATGTCGACTGAACGCAATTTCAAGTACAATTCAGCCAGATCCATCCTTTGAATTTCAGGAAGTTCGAAAAGTTCTCTGCGTTCATGTTCACCCAGCGTCCACATTCTCAGGCAATATCCGGGTGCGGTTCTTCCTGCTCGTCCGGCCCGCTGCTCCGCAGAGCTTTTGCTTATTGGAGAAGAAAGCAACACGTCTACCTTTCTGGTCTGATCATAACTGGCCTTTTTCGCTTTTCCCGTATCGATCACCACTTCGACCCCCTCTATGGTCAGGGAAGTTTCCGCAATATTAGTGCTTACTATAACCTTCCTTTTCGAACTGTGAGCCAAAGTAAGATCCTGTTCGGTTACACTCATGTCGCCGAACAAAGCCCTCACCTCAAGCCCGGAAGACCACGTTGCCGTTTGAATCTCACGAACCGTTTTGGAAATTTCAAAGGCTCCATCCATGAAAATCAGTACGTTTCCTTGCCGTTCACGGATAATCTTTTTCAATTGAAGAGCGATCTGTTTCCAGATCGGTTCGTTTATGCTTGGCATTCGATGTTCGATTTCAACCGGATAGGTTCTCGCCTTAAGTTCGATAGATGCGCAGTCTTGAAGATAGTCCTTTGCCGCTGAGAGCCTTAGGGTGGCGGAGGTAACGATCAGGCGCAATGAAGGCCTTTGCGAAAAGGCTAGTTTTTTAGATAGGGCGAGAGCCAAATCGATTTGCAAACTACGTTCATGAAATTCATCGAAAATAACCAGCCCTACCCGCGAAAGGGTAGGATCGGAAAGAAGTTTGTTAAGCAATATGCCATCGGTAAGATAAACAATCTTGGTTTGATCCGAGTATTTCTTGTCGAACCTGACCTGATATCCGACTTCACTCCCAACTTCACAACCAAGTAATGCAGCTACCCTCCGGGCAAGTAAGCGGGCAGCGATCCTCCTGGGCTGAACGACAAAAATTTGACCCTCTACCATTTTCTTTTGCAAAAGCAAGGTGGGGAGCCCAATTGATTTGCCTGAGCCGGTTGGAGACCTAATGGCCAGATGCCTGCAATTGTCCCATGCTTTTTGAATTTCTTCAAACTGCTCGACCAAAGGCAAATCACGTAATCCATCCATCACTCCTAGAATTCGAAGAGTTGACTCAGTTTTCAATCAAAAACAAGAAAGGCCGCAAATGCGGCCTTTCTTGTTTTAGGTTCTGAAGGAATTAACTTATTTTTACTTCGATTGGCTTGACTGCTTTGCGCTTGGGTAAAACGACTCTCAAAATTCCGTTGTCAAGTTTCGCCGTGACCTTGCCCTTGTCGCAAGATTCGGGAATTTCCAAGACCCTGGAATAATTTTTCTTTCCGAAGGCAAGATCATGCTTTGAATCCTCAATCGAGGCCTTCACCGTAATTTCAGAATCTTTCATAGTAACGGATACGTCATTCTTTCCGAATCCCGGGAGAAGGTATTTCACTTCATATGACTCACCGTTTTCCGAAACTCTGAAATCCGAGAATTGCTCCGGGTCGGACGAATCGAAATCTTTTGGGGTTTGATCCCTCTGCCATTTTGAATCCATCGCATTCAACAACGACCCAACGGTCAGGGCGAATGGATAAGATTGGTATGTTTTATTTATTTTCATGGTTGTTTTTGATTAAGTATTGCTAGTGTTCAAACTAGATAATGCTACTTTCGTGCCGAGACCACGAACCCCTCTAAATGCTACTGTTCAACGTGTAACGAAAACAAGGAAAAACTGTTAGAGCCATATTGGCACAGTCAAGACATCAACAACACAGACATGAGTCTATACGTCCCCTTGAAAACTTATTTTAAAACAACCTAGAACAACGATTTGTAGCTGTCTAGCAATCGCTTGGCGGTCTTATCACCTTTTTGCGCGGAAACACTCAGCCATTCCTTGGCAACGGACGGGTCTCTTTTCGTCCCTTTTCCCGTTAAGGCCATCAACCCGACAAAACGAGCGGCAACAGGATTCCCCCCCTTGGCCAAGGGCAAAAAAAGTTTGTAGGCCCGAGCGTAATCCTGGGGAACCCCGACTCCCGTGTAATACCCCCTGGCCTCATCAAGAACTTCATCGTCAGTCTTGAAAGAACTAGAAAAAGCAGGAGGAGGAGCAACAGAAGGGGCCACGCCCTCCCTCTTTCGAAGATATTCGCTGGCCAACTGGTGGTTTTGACCAGCAGCTTGACGTAACAGGGAAAGCCCTTCGTTGGTATTTTTGCGAATCCCGCCTTCTCCATCAATAAGCAAAAGCCCCAAGGAGTATTTGGCTTCGGAAAAATTTTGCCGTGCGGCAAGCTTCAGCCATTGTGACGCCTTCACGGCATCTTGTGGCACACCATCACCATTGTAATAGGCCATTCCGAGATTGAACCGAGCGGTCAGGGATTTTGCGATTACGGCCTTGGACAACATGCTTATTCCCGTCTTGGTATCTTTTTCCAGAAGGCCCGGCAAACCCTTGAGATAAAGAGCTCCAATTGTGGCCTGAGCCTGAGGATAGCCAGATTCCGCCGATCTCTTGAACAAGCCAAGGGCTCGGACTACATTGGTGGGAATAACCTGAAAGTCAATTTCTCCCATGCAGTACATGGCAACGGGGTCGCCTTCCGATGCTTGTCTTTGCAGCAACAGGGCAGCATCTTGATACATCCTGGTCGCTACCTCAAAATCACCATCCAGCATTGCCAGGTTAGCCAAGTTATAGGAACCAAAGGGGTGACCTTTGCGATGCGCGGACTCGGACCATTGTTTCGCGAGCTTGATGTCAACCTTGGAACCGGCTTCCCCTGATCTGAGGTAAATCCCCAAAAGCCCCTGAAAGTAAGGGCTGCCCGCCTGAGCTTTCGATACGATTTCTCCATAAGTAATTTTGGGCGACCAACGTTCGGCGCTCCACGCCATCGTGGTGAGTCCGGCAAATTTGAGAAGAAATACAAGAATCAAGCTTTTCGAGAAAATAGACATGAAACAAGAATTACTTTTTTTGTAAGCTCTTCCAAGCTTGAAAACGATCAATTGATCGGAGATAATCAACTTTCATGAGTGCTTGTTTCCACACCACGCTTTGCCTTTTGGCCACCGCCTTCGTTTCCGGCAATGCGTTCGCAGAAGTCGACCCCTCTCCTGCCCAGGAAGGAATCACCTTGTCCAGCCTGGTCCTCGGCCGCATTTTGGACAAGCAAGCCCGCTTCTTTCAATTTCCGGACAGATCCTCAAAAAGAAACGACCCCGAACTCACAAGGAAAGCACAGGAAATCGTCACCGACTACGATGCGTACCTCGGGGCCAACCCGAAAGATACGAACGCCCTCATTCTTTACGGCAAATTCCTTCGCAGGGTCGGACAGGAGCAACATGCGGTCGGGTACTTTTTGGAAGCGGATTCAATCAACCCCAAGCTTGCCGTCGTAAAACAACAATTGGCAAACTATCTCATCGAGGAAGGGCGACCGATCGATGCCTTTCCTTTCCTTATCATGACGATTGAGCTGGCACCCGAACAATCCGACTACCACTACCACTTGGGAAATTTTCTTTTTCTTTTTGAAGATGATTTGGCCCGTGAAGGGATTATGACGAAGGATTCGGTGAGGGCGTTCATGCACAAGTCTTTCAAGCAATCGGCCAAGCTTTCCCCCTCGAACTTCGATTATCAATTGAGATTCGCCCAAAGCTTCTTTGACTACCCCGATTCCAGCAAAGAATTCGCCTTGCGGGCGTGGAAAGAATTGGCCCGCAAATTCCCTGACAGATCGAAGGCCGAAAACGACTATTTCAATCTCTGCAAGGCTCGTATTCTTTTGGAACTGAATCGTCAATCCGATGCCATGTCACTGCTCGAATCCGTTTCTTCAAAGGCACTCGACTCGGCGAAGAAATCCCTCATCCAACAGTTCAAGCGCAAGCCGGAAAAGAAAGAACAAAAAGAAATCAACCAACAGAAGCAAAGCAGGATTGAAATCAACCATCGCTTTTTTATCCCGGACGATCCCCACTTGAAACGCCTACGCTTGCTGACCGGTCGGATCAAGGAGGAAAAAATGCTTTCCGAACTAAAGGCGGATGCAATCAAGGCTCGGTTTGACGAAGAGAACAAAATTATAATCGACTTGTCTCAACGAAGCCCGAATCAGCAGGCTCCTGATAGTGAGAAGGACTCATTGAGGTAACCGAAGGGCTTTATCATGGACGACATCCTCATCCTCTGTGCCACGGGTACCTTCGAGATGAAGGTCATTTTGTTTCTTGTGCTGATAGCCAGTATTTCCATTCACGAATGGGCTCATGCCTTTGCTGCGGACAAGCTCGGAGATCCTCTCCCGCGAGCCGAGGGCAGAGTCACCCTTGATCCGCGAGCCCACATAGATCCGATCGGAACCATACTCATTCCCCTAATCATGATTTTCCTTTCACCGGGGTTTGCCATCATAGGTTGGGGGAAACCGGTTCGAATTTCCCTCCCCAACCCCAAGACCCGCAGGCGGGACGATCTACTCATTACCATTGCGGGCCCGCTTTCAAACCTCCTTATTGCGTTGCTGGCCACCGTTTTGTTTGCAATTTGGGATTCCATTGCTCCGCTTGACCAAAACTTAGCAAACCTCTATACCCTCGTGGTTTATCTAAATTGCATACTTTTTATATTCAACCTGATTCCCATTCCCCCTTTGGATGGTTCACACTTTCTTAAACATGCCATCAAGATGAAGGAGGAAACCTTCCGCAAGTTCGCAAGATATGGGTTTTTTATATTAATAGTCTTGATCAATTTAGGCCCTTTCCAAAAGCTCCTATTAACAATGATCTTAATTTCTTGCGGGGTTTTCGGGGTTGATCAAGAAGCTCTTGTGGAGCTCATGCGTTCATTGAGTAGCTAGGGAGTAAACATGCGCAAAATTTGCGAATTTGAGGAGGAGAAAAAAGCTCTCCGTTTTTGGAACTACCTGAAGGAAAACAAAATCGATTCCTCCTTGGAGAATGAAGATGAGTCATGGATCTTGTGGGTAGAGGAGGAGGAAAGCGTTGACTTCGCCTCCTCGGCTTTTGAAGAATTCGGACACAACCCCGAAGACCCGAAATTCCTCTCCTCGACAGCTGACCGCAAACCCAATGACCCCGAAGAGGTCGAAGAACCGCTCTTCCAAAAACCCCGGTACAAGGAACATCGACTGAGGAATAGGTGGTCTACTCAGAATGGACGATTGGGAATGGTAACCTTTACCTTGATTTTGATCTGCTCGTGTATCTACTTACCCTCCCTCCTATCCTCGGTTTTCACACAGCTTGGATTACCAGTCGAACTTTTTGATTCTCTCAGAGAGAAAATAACGAGGGGATTCTTGATTTCGGAAAGTAACGAAGGAAGCGAATTGCTATCCGGACAAATTTGGAGGGTTGTCACACCTATTTTTCTTCACTTCGGGTTTTTTCACATTCTCTTCAATATGTTTTGGCTTTTCAGTTTGGGGGGGCAGATCGAAAATAAAAAGGGAGGCAAATTCTTTCTCACCCTCGTGCTTATTATTGCCGTGGTTTCCAACCTTATCCAATTTATCTTCGAGGGATTCAGCTTTGGAGGGATGTCAGGCGTAGTCTACGGGCTTTTCGGATATGTCTTCATAAAATCAAAACTCGACCCAGGAGATGGTTTCGGCATTGATCAAGCAAACGAACTTATCATGCTTGGTTTTTTTGTGGTTTGCTGGCTTGGTTGGCTTGGAAACATAGCAAATTGGGCGCATACGGGCGGCTTGATCGTAGGGCTAGCATGGGGTTGGTGTTCCGCCCTTCGGTGGAACCGGGGCAAGAGATAAAGCCAGTCTCTTATTTTCGGGCCAATTCGTAGATCGCCAAGCCCGCCCGCAAATTTGGCCAAAGAGAGCAGGTCTTCACCCAGTCACCCTGATGGTAGATCTTGCGGCCCACATCGAATGCATTCGGGCCAACTCGGTGTTTCCTGCAAAAACTTTCGAATTCGGAAATTGAAAAGTGGTTCCTGAGACCACTTTGTTCCCAATGGTCCGGGTAAACGTCGTTCTTTATTTTCATTCCTTTTCCAAGAAAATGCAGACGGTTTCTCCAATACCCGTGATTGACGAAGCTCAAGGCAACCCGCTTCCCCACCCGAAGAGCTTCCAACAGAATGTCACCCGGTTGCGGAAGCTCGTCGATCATGCGGGAGAATATGACCCAGTCAAAGGACTGATCCCCCAAGTTTTCAAGGGCTCGACGAATATCCTCCTGATAAACGGCCACCCCCCTTGCGATGGAGGAGGTTGCCTTGCTCCGGTCATAATCCACCCCCAACCCGCGAACCTGCTTGGTATCCCTGAGGTATTCAAGCAGAATACCGCGACCGCAACCCAGGTCCAATACGCTTTCTTCAGGTTGAACCCAATTGTCAATGACCTTGAAATCGGCTTCTTTCTTAACCTCGTATCGATTTTCAACCTTTCGAAATCGGTCGACGTTCTGCTCTTCCTTCTCCTCTTCGTCAACCCCCTTGAGGAAAACGCGGACAGACCGCAGGAATGCCTTCGACTTGATCAAAAAGGAATCATGCCCGTGCTTATGATCGATTTCAAGATAGGAGCCTTCCTTCCCGAGCCGATGAAGGGACTCGACGATCAATTTGTTTTGAGCAGGGGTGTAAAGCCAGTCACTCGTAAAGGCGACTACGAGTACCCTCGCGGAAACTTCCTTGAGCGATTCATCCAACCCGCTCTTCCCGACAAGGTCGAACCGGTCGAGGGCTTTGGTCAGCTTAAGATAGGTGTTCGCATCGAAACGGTCCACAAACTTGTTTCCTTGATAATCGAGGTAGCTTTCGACGCTGAACTCAAAATTCTTATCCTTGGATGCTCCTATTTCCCTACCGAACCTTTCCTCCATTCCCTCATCGGAAAGATAGGTTATGTGAGCCATCATGCGAGCGACAGCCAAGCCTTCGCGAGGACCTTCACCGTCCAAGTATTCCCCCGACTTCCAGTCCCGGTCTCCGCATATCGAACGTCGGCCGACTTCATTGAAGGCAATGGTTTGGGCATTGTGCCGAGCTGTGGCTGCTATGATTAGCGCCTTCTTTACGAAATCAGGGAATTCAACGATCCATTGCAAGGCCTGCATCCCTCCCATGCTTCCGCCCACTACGGAATGAAGGGATACAACGCCCAGGAAGTCGAGCAGGCTCTTCTGGGCTCGAACCATGTCCTTGATGGTCAAATCAGGGAAAAGCATTCCATAGGCCTTGCCAGGGGTAGCAGGGTTTTCGCTCGCCGGCCCAGTCGAACCCTTGCAGGCGCCTAGGCAATTTGAACAAACTACGAAGAAGTCATTCGTATCGATAGCCTTACCGGGGCCCACGACGTGATTCCACCAACCTGGCTGACGGTCATCCTTGGAATAAACCCCCGCAACATGATGATCGCCCGTCAGGGCATGACATATGAGGATGGCGTTTGTTCCACTCTCATTGAGTTTGCCGTAAGTCTCGTAGCGAAGTTGAAACTTTTCAAGGGAACCGTTTTCCATTCCAAAAGGCTCATCGTGCCGATAAGTCCTTTCACTGACGATTCCAACTTGACCGGAGCCTGAAACGTAGTCCTCCCTTTCACTTGCTTTGCTCATTATTGCTTGTAACGCTGACCGAGTCGGTCAACGAAGAAAATACTATGAGTTAATGGCCTCGAGCAAAGCCTCGTCTATGTCATAATTGCCATGGACCGCCTTGACATCCTCAAGATCCTCAAGGTTCTCGATAAGCTTGAGAACCTTGCGGGCGACATCCTCATCCGTAACGGCAATCAAATTTTCCGGCAAGTAAGCCAATTCCGAGGAATCCGGACTGACGTCGGCATTGCTGAATGCGTCCGCAAGCTTGTCGTACTGGCCGGTCTCGCAAATCACTTCGTAATGTTCTTTTTCCACAACGACGTCCTCCGCATCATTTTCCAGCGCCAGTTCGGTCAAGGCGTCCTCGTCCATCTTGTCCTTGGCCAAGAGAAACTGTCCCTTGCGCTTGAAATTAAAGGCAAGGGCTCCCGCTCCGGCCAAATTTCCTCCTCCCTTGGAGAAAGTACTGCGGATTTCGGACGCAGACCGGTTCTTGTTGTCGGTAGTTACCTCGACAATCAAACCAACCCCGCCGGGGCCATAACCCTCATAGAGCAGTTCCTCGATCGTAATGCCACCAAGTTCACCGGTACCCTTCTTGACTGCACGGTCAATGTTGTCGGCAGGCATATTCGACTGCTTGGCCTTGATAATGAGCGTTCGAAGGCGGGGGTTGAATTCGGGATCCTTGCCCCCATCTCTTGCAGCCAAGGTAATTTCTTTGCTGATGACACTGAATATCTTGCCCCGCTTGGCATCAACGGCAGCCTTGTGACGTTTCGTGGTCGCCCATTTGCTATGTCCAGACATTAAGTAAAAGGGAAAAAAGGAACTGCGCTTTTGTCAAGTTTGCTTATCGATCCGTTCCTGAAGAAATTCATAGGCAACTTCCAGGCGATCCTTCTTTTTCATAGCTTGCTCGCGTCTGGCTTCACTCATTCCCTCAAGCTTGGCAGGGGAATAATTCCGCAGCCTTTCCTTGTAATTTCTTTCCAAAAGCTTGCCGTCAACCGGACCCTTCGCCCGCAATCCCAATAAATTACGGTATTTTCTTTCCTCATCGGACAGCTCGTTCCTCACCGATTTATCCTCATCGACCTCCTCGCTTGAAACCACGATCGTCGGGTTTTTTTCATCCTTGGCCAAAGGACCTCTTTTGGTGATGAGAGTCTGCAGGATCGTCATGAGGTTTTGAATCGTCCAGTACAACACCAACGCGGAGGAAAAGAAATAAAGGAAAATAAGGAACATGAAGGGCATAAACCTCATCATCTTTGCGTTGATTCTTTGGGCATCGCTCATTTCGGGCCCCATCTGCATGGGGTTGAGCTTCATTTGAAACCATTGGGTGGCCACCATCAGGATCGGCAACAAATTTATCGAGAAACCCTGCAGGACGCTGACGCTATCCTGTTCGGACAAATCATTCGCCCATAAAAACCCTTGCCCATAAAGTTCCGCCGCGGAGCGCAACATCCAGAACATACTAAGGAAAATCGGTATTTGGATGAGAATCGGCCAGCATCCAGCAAAGGGATTGACCTTGTTCTCCTTGTAAAACTTCATCATCTCCTGATTCAGTTTTTGCGGGTTACCCTTGTGTTTTTCCTTCAGCTTGCCCATGGGTCCTTGGAGGGCCTGCATTTTCTTTTGCGAACGGGTAGCCTTGGCAGTCAGAGGCCAAAGCAACATCTTGACCAGAATCGTCAGGGCAATAATCGCCAGGCCATAGCTGCCCAAGAAGGAGTGGAGTTTGTTGAGCAACCAACTAAAGGGTTCCGACAACCACCAAAACACACCGAACTGCATGACCTTCTTCTGTTCGAACTCAAGCTCCGACAAGCCCACGTAATCTTTTGGTCCGGCATAGATCTCAAAAGCAAAACTCTTGGACTCATTGGGCTGAAGCATGCCCAAGGGCAAGGAAAGACTACCCTCCACCCCTTTGATCTCTTCCTCCGGAGTGGAATCGCTTCTCTTGTTAATTCGCCAACCAATACGGGCATTGGCAAGATCCGTCTCGGGGCGAACGATATTAACGAAAAACTGATTGCTCACGCATGCCCAGCGTGCCTTGGTGAGCGTTCTTGTCTCCCATTGCTCTGCAACCCCCATTTCGTTGTACTGGAAGAATTCTTCCGCCTCCCCGTCGATTCGGCCACTGCACTCGGCGCATGAACATCCCTCGTCTTGTTTTGCTCCTGCATTGTAATAACCGACGTTCAAATAAGTTTCAGAGCTGTCGAATGGGTTGTAAAGACGCGGAATCTGGAAGGCGTCGCCAAGGTGAAACTTCATCCGCGCATAGGGCAAGATCCCTGTTGTCAAGTTAGTTATTCTAGTCTCATGATGGATGACGTAACTGCTGTTTGCCTCCCGGGAATATTCCCTTTCTATCCGTAATTCGCCGGCTACCTCCCATCGATAGAGAATTTTCATCGGATCGGCCTGTGAAACAAGACGGAAAGCCCGGGGGTCAGGCAAAGCCCTTTTGTACTCACGACCGTTTTCATCTTCTAGGGACAGAGAAAGAAGAGGCTCCCCCTCATGGGTCATGTTGTAGTCTTTGCTGAGTCGTCCTTGCTTCTTGAGGAGGACTTCCCGAATTCCCCCCGTATGATTGGAAAAGACGGGCAAAGAGTAATCGTTTTCCAAGGCATACTCCAGCTTTTCTTCACTCAGGGCAACTGGAGTTGCCACGGGAGGGGCAGGGGATGCATTCCCATCTGCAGTATCCTGGGGCTCGGCTTCATCGAAACTTGGGCCAATGGATGGAATCGTACCATCCGAGTGATTGGAGTCGCCCGAGGAAGACGAATCATTAGACCCGTTGTCCGTAATAGGCTCCCCCCTTGGTTGCCATTGCAACGGATCCAACATAAGAAAGCCGGCAACCAGAAGAAGAACGATACCGATAATATAATTTTTCATGTTAAGAAGAAAGTTTCTTTACCGCCTCGACAAAACGGTTCTCCAGAGAGGAAAAGGTGGCTTCCGACATTCCCGCTCGCGGTAGAGCGACAAGGCTTATGCCCGTGGGAAAGATATTTTGGTTTCGTCGAAACACCTCGCGAATTCTTCTCTTCGCCCGATTCCTCAGCACTGCGCCCCCAAACCTTCTGGACGCAATAATCCCGATTTTTGCGGGTGCGTCAGTGTCATCGGTTTTCATGAGTTGCAACCAGAACCATTGGTCCTTTAGCCGGCGACCGTTTTTTCTGACCGCAAGAAACTCATAAGACTTCCGTAGTCTCGAATCCTGCGGGAAGCATTGGTTCGCCGACTTCAAAGAAGGAGTGGAGTCCTTGATTTTTAGCGGAAGCGACGGGCCACGGAAGCGGTCAGTTTGGCGCGACCTTTGCGGCGGCGGTTCCTGAGAACTTTACGACCAGCACTTGTCTGGTTACGTTTGCGAAAACCGAATTTTCGGGCACGTCGCAACTTGGAGGGATTGTAGGTAGGTTTCATTGGAAAAAGGGACTAAAGTAAATTATCTACAGCTAAAGTCAAACCTTGAGGATTGTCATTATGATATAGTTTGATCTTGCGAAGGACCGAATTTTCGGACAAAATGTTTTCTTTGTTGTCCCGTTCGTCTAGTCAGGTCAGGACACCGGGTTTTCATCCCGGCAACAGGGGTTCGAATCCCCTACGGGACGCCAATTTCCACCAAGGCAGCTTGCAATTGCCATTTTGTTCCGTAGACATGTAAGCATGGCAAACAGGCCACCAAACATATGCGTTCGCGGAGCCCGCCATAACAACCTCAAGGGAATCGACCTTGAGCTCACTCCCGGGGAATTGGTTGTATTCACCGGTCTGAGCGGGACAGGGAAATCAACTCTTCTCTTCGATGTTTTGCATGCGGAAGGGCAACGAAAATACGTCGAGACCTTCAGTCCCTACGTCAGGCAATTTTTGGAAACCTGCCCGAAACCCGAGGTTGACTCGATTGAAAACGTTCGACCGTCCATTGCCGTCGAACAGAAAAATACCATTCGTAACTCCCGCTCTACCGTTGGGACGATGACTGAAATTTGCGATTACTTCAAAGTATGGTTTTCGCAGGTTGCGCGGCTCGTCGACCCTGCCAGCGGCCAAACCGTTCGCTTTGAAACCCCTGATTCTCAAGCCAAAGCGATTGTTTCGGGCTTTGCGGGTAAAAACGTCGTGATTGGCTTTCTTGCTCAAAGACCCGCTGCTTTGCAACCCTCTCAATTCCTTCGGTTTCTTGCTGAGGGAGGGCATGTTAGGTCGCTTGAAAAGAAGGCTTTCCAGCGGATCGAAAACTTGATGGAGGCTGGATGGGAAGGTGATTCGATCTTTGTGGTCACCGACCGTCTCGCCGCAGAACAAAAAGCAAAGAGTAGACTGGTTGAGGCAATAGCCACAGCCATTCGGGACGGACATGGACTGGCTCAGGCAAGAGATCCGCGGGGCAATTTGATCAAGAACCTGCACGAAGGACTCCGTTCATCGGTCGACGGAAGGGAATTCAGTGCACCGACCCCATCTGCTTTTTCTTTCAATTCCTCGGTAGGAGCATGCCCGAAATGCAAAGGGTTTGGTCGTGTCATCGAGATAGACCCCAAATTAGTAATACCCGACGAGAACCTTTCTTTGGGCAAAGGGGCAATCAAGGCATTTTCCGGTAAGGTTTACGGGCACTGCCAAAGAGAACTTGAGAATGCATGTTCGAGTACAGGAATCAGCCTCAACAAACCTTGGAACGAATTACCCGCAGCCAATCGGAATTTTATCTGGAACGGAGATGAAAATTACATCGAGGGCAACGGCAAATGGTATGGCATTCGGGCGTTCTTCGATTGGCTTCAAAAAAAGACCTACAAAATGCATGTCAGGGTTTATCTTTCCAGATACCGCGGATATTTCGAATGTCCGGATTGCACAGGATCGAGACTGAAGGAGACATCACTTTTTTGGAAATGGAAATCATACACCCTGCCCGATTTATACGGACTTCCGGTTGATGATTTGCTCTTGAAGATCTCCCGGGTTTCTTTGTCGGGCGACCCGGCGAATGATCTCCCCTTAGAAAACATCAAGTCTAGACTAGGGTATCTCCAGCAAGTCGGATTAGGGTATCTCTCACTCGACCGCTCGGCTCGAAGCCTTAGCGGGGGAGAAACCCAAAGAGTGAACCTAACGGCATGCCTCGGTTCGTCTCTGACGGACACCTTTTTTGCCTTGGACGAACCCACGATTGGCCTTCATGGTCGGGATGTCGAAAAACTCATTGGTGTGCTGAGGGCTCTCTCGGACGCAGGTAAT
>Ga0315321_10000143_pt1 | contig 46345 bp, 40 predicted proteins | sample M180m21515metaG_FD_203464 | JGI IMG/M metagenome (GOLD analysis project Ga0315321, IMG submission 203464) | Ammonia-oxidizing marine archaeal communities from Monterey Bay, California, United States - M1 80m 21515 | ecosystem: Environmental > Aquatic > Marine > Intertidal zone | place: USA... | reverse complement strand
CTAGAACCTGAACCAGAAGAAATAATTTATGTTAGTAAAGGGTTCACCACACTTGAAGTTACAGATGAAGACCGTTCAAGTTTAACCATAGCCGTTGAATTAGATTTAGAAGACGGTAGCACCAATGTGCTATGTGCGATATATTCACATTCAAACGATACTGCTAAAAAACCAACTTGTAGCAATGATTGCGATTGTTTAAAGACAAAAAATTATATATCTTGTTCAGAAGTTTTTGAAATTTCTAAAAATCAAACAAAAAATATACATTTCAGTGGGTTATCTGGTAAAACCGATTACGATATAATGTGTACATCGGACATCGGAGTTCATAAAACATTGAATAAATTACAAATGAAACATAGATTAGGTGCCAACTACGGAATGCCAACATATTGGGATTATGATGGTATAGATACCGACGTGGATGTACAAGTAGTATCCATCGGAATAAAAAATATTAAAATCAAGGTTAAATACAACAGCGAAGTAATAACACGAATCGAAAATGGTGCTTCAGTTGGAACTGTACCTCTAAGAACCCACTGGCCCTTCTCCTGTTTTCAATATGTGCAACCATTCATGTCGGATACAAACATGGCAGAAGGTACAACAAGTGGCACAGTAGGTCAAGAAGGTGACCGTTTTGGTATAGTCAAAGGCGGTGTAGATATGTCTTCTGTAGGCCTGGGGCAATGGTATGGTTGTATGGACAACGATGGGGAGTTCTGTCTAGTAGGCGGGCAGCAACAGCAAACTAAGTGGGACTGGCCCAGTGGAATCAACACCTCAACTACTAGTTGGGAGGAGACTAACGATTGTACTGGTTTGCTTAATGATTGGTGTTATCATGAAATTAAATTATGGATTCTGCCAACATCTAACTCTAGGGGGTTTACCGACGCCGACAGCGGTGATAATTTGCTTTGTGGAAATTTCGGACGTGGTTCTCTGCCTTACCAGGACGATGATGAGGGTCCCAACTCATTCGTATGGAATTACATTCCTGTCTGGATGCGACCCACATGGCAAACTGGCGACATAACAGTGGCTAATGACGATGAAACAAGCATAGATTTTCAAGTAACTTTTGCGGCTCGGTTGAAGACAAAAAGTATACTTCCCGGGGGCACAACATATTATGATGTCGGTTGTGTTTTATACGAAAGAGATATTACAGCACCAGGAAAGGTGCATAATTATGATGAATCCAACCATTGGGACGCACTTGGTGGCGTAGCTTCAAAACACAATCTCAATTGTATTGGTAATGATTGTGACGGTACATGGAATAACTTGACGCCAAGTACAGATTATGATATATATTGTGGATATCATGCGGATGACCCTTTTTTGGGTAACATTACTTTTTGGTCAAACCCAAAACAATTTAGTACGGCAGGTCCTCAAATTATATCACCATTAACAGAAGGTACATTTGATATAGATGATGGACGTCACTTATCAGCTCAAAATACATTTGTACATGATTTTAATGCTATATACAGCGAATTGGGTACAATGCATTGCATTGCCGATGATGACTCAACTACGGATAATACCCCGACTGCTACACAAATAAAAGCGCAACAGAACGCAGAAGATTCACAAGCTCTTCTGTATAGTGGAAATGGTATTGTGATGGCCTCGCCATCTGCTTACGGCACCGGTGGAGATTATTATTATAGTTTTGAAGTAACCATGGATGAATGTAGAAAATATGACATATGGTGTGTGTGGGAGAACGACGATGGTACAGTACAGATGGTGACAGAAGAAGATTTTACATCTCATTGTAAATCAATTACATCAGCAGCGTGGCTCACTACCCCTTATACATGGCTCTCGGATGGGTCAAACCTATTAACAGGGCCAGTTCCAGATGCGCTGACCTCTGCTGCTGTTACAGTAGAATTCGACACCGCTGGGACTATAACATGTGTAGTAACACCACAAAATCGCGATGTATATAACTATAACGGAGATAGTTCATGGACATATCCCGACCCTCCGTCACTAGATGAAATTTTAAACCCACCTGTTTCCCAACTGATGTCGTATACAGTTTCAGGTGTCAGGACGTTAACTCACACTTTCACGGGGCTAACCCCTGGGACAGATTATGATGTATATTGTGCACAAGGGCCTGATATTACTACTTATACGCCACAAAGACAGGAATTAATATCCTCTTTTGAATTTACCACTATGGATGAAGCGGTAGTCACAGATTTAACATTTGCTGACGGGTATATTACTACTAGTAGGACTATTAGTATGTCTGATTATGCCGACCAGGTTACTGGGTTAGGCAGTGGTAATGCACCATCGTTAGATACTATTGTGCTTAAAGTAGAATTTAGCAGCCCAGGGACTGTTCAATGTGTTTTACAAAATCATGGCTTCCCCGCCCCATCGGCGGCTAATGTATTGGCATTGACTTATGGCGTCGGTGGGAGTAAGGTTGTAGACCCATCCACAAAACCAAATTATTTTACATCTGACTATTCCAACCCCAGTAGTGTAGTTACTACGGATAGTACAATTTTAGTAACGACTCAGTTTGACAATTTGGTTGAAGGAATGGCGTATGATGCTTATTGTGCACAGGATTCGTTGATATCTAAGTTAGTATTTGTCATGCCTTCAAAACAAATAGCTCAGGCATTGGCATTGGCCGCTGAAAATTCTGTATTATGTACTATAGGTGTTGACAGTCCATGCGTTGCAAATCAAATTAAAGAACCACCTGAAGCAGCTAATGAAGTATCTGTTACCGTAGGATATTCACATCCAGGTAAAATTAGATGTGCGGCCATTAAAACGGGTTCACAAGACCCTACATCTAGTGAAATACAGTCAGGTTTAACATTGGCAGCTGGCGAATCTTCTCCTTATGCAGAATTGGGTGTTGATTATTTGAAAGTAACTTTTGATGGTCTTCACGAAAATACAGAATATGATTTTATTTGTACACAGGACTCAGTTGACGTTCTAGAAAATTTTCAACTAGAAAGAAAAACTAAAATAACGTATTGGACTGTTGCTAGACAATTTTCAAGTCCACCGGTCATGGATAGTATAGGATATTACGGTGGTGTTGTTAAATTAACACCTACGCATACAGACGACGGTAGATGCGTTATAATACCTAATGGCATTTCAACACACTATTTTTGTATGCAAGGGGAAGGGTTAAATGTTTCACCAATACAAACATTTACAGCTGGTCAAGAAGCTACTATAGATATGCCATTTGGGTTATCACCTGACACGGATTATAAGTTATATTGTTGTCAAGGTGCCAGTTTAATTTCAATAGTACACCAATTTACAACAGCTGCTATAGTTATGGTTGAAGAAGATACACAAGTTATAGGAATAGATACTACAGAAGCATATGTTACTTACAATTTAGCAGGATATACTGGCTCCAGTCAAGGGTGTGGTATATGGCCTGCTGGTACAAAAAATAATTATGTTTATTCAGACATATCATCTGGCCTATCCGGTGTAATCCAGAGTTCAACGTCTCTTGTAAATGGTCCTAATACAACTGATACATTTCTTATAACAAATAGCGGTGCTTCTGATATTCGCGGGTTATTTATAAACGGTGTTTATGCACCTATACTCAACGTGAATCAAAATTATCCATACAGTTTCATTGTTATCGTACCAGACTTAGAATTAAGTATATTGTCTGAAAATGATTGTCCTGGTTGTGATTCTATACCCAACGGCGACAGTTTTAGTATTGCAAATGATTATGATGCTAATATTAACTTTGGTATATCGGCAGGAAACCCATACGCTTGGACTCCTGAAACATCAGGTACCTATTATTTATTATCTAAAAATCCAGCAGATGAAACGCGTGCACATATTGCTAAAATAATAGTAAATGCTCACGCTCCTGCAATGCCAACACCCACGTGTGAATATCCAATATTTTTGCAAAATGGTACATATCCTGCCAAACTCGCCGATTGTGCACAACCAAGAACAGTTAAATGGTATCCAAGTTATAATCAGGAATTTGATATTGTAAACCCATATATTGACGAAACAACTTTAGAACCAGCAACCTTAACAACATATGGTTATCCATCTAAAGAAACTTATAATAGTTTTGGTGTACCAGGGCCACAGATAACTACTGGCACATTAATAAAATTCACAGGGTTATCATCGAATACTGTATATGATGCTCAATGTAGTAGTGCTGGCGTTGTTACTTCTAAAATAACTTTTAGAACGTTGGGTCCAATTGGAGGTTCTACTACCATAACATATCCCGATGGTTCAGACGCATCAGCGAACGATTTAAGGTTACCAGAACCATTGGGAGAAATGAAGTTAGAATCTACTGATGCTGTAAAAATAGTGTATACTATGGATGGTAGTACACCTAGTTGTTCACAGGCCTCTAATTTTATTCCAGGTACTACTGGTTTAACATCAAGAATAAGCGATGGTCAGACATTGAAATTTGCTGCCTGTGGAGAGGCCGGAATAGGCTCTGTACAAGAAAGGACATTTACGGTTCAATGTGATATGGATTATAATGCTATTGCAGCCCCTGGGTTTCGTACGGACAGTAGATGGGTTCTAACGACATATGCACCAGCGTGGATGCCACGTAATGCGGATGGTAGTGATTTAAAATGTGCATGGATAGACCCAAATACTAATAGATATATAACTCCTTGTGCCGATGGTAGTATCCCATCTACACAAACATTCGACGAAGTAACATGTGCAACAACTTTTCCAGATGGTACATGGGCAAGGACAAATGGTGAATGTGACGATGGTGGTCCAGGTTCTTATTATTATGATTGCCCGTTGGGAACGGACGGAGATGATTGTCCTGCCCGCGAAATAGACGGTTTCTGTGACAATGGGTGTAAAATTAGATGCATAGGATGTCCTTTTGTAGAATCGCCTCTTCCATTTTGCGGACAAAACTTAGATGGTTCACATATTGGATATGAATGTCCATGGGAAAATACTGACGCTGACGAGAATGGTATATGTCCCGATGGATGTCCCAGAACATGTGCAAAATGTACAGATGTCGATGTAAATAGCCCGTTACCGTCATGTGGTGTGGCTGGATATATAGATAATTATGACCAGGTGGAATGGACAAGATGTCCAGAAGGTCGTGGGGTATCTGAACAGGGAGATGTTTGTGAAAATACATGTGAATTCAAATACGATGGTATATGTGACGAACCTGAAGGCGAAGGAAACTGTGCCGATGGTACAGACTGTGGGGATTGTGGTTCTTCGTACATTATAAATGATTTCTGTCCAGGAGGGTGTTTACCATCATGTGTACCGTGTGAAGAAACTTTACCAGCTAAAGCTTGTACAGGGAGAGGAAAACCATGTCCTGCCGATGTTAGTATTTTTTATATGTGGGATGATACAACAGTACCACTCTGTCCGGACAGTTGTCATGCCAAATGTTTCAAATGTTCTGTGGACAACTCCGCGCTCCCTGGTAAATTACCACTTTGCAATGGGGATGAACCATGTGCTACGTTCGGTGTCAACAGTTCTGTTTTTGAATATACTTGTGATGGTCAACCATATGATGACACCAAAACCTGTTTCAAACGTTATCAATGTAGCGAAAATGAATGTCCAGTAGAATGTACAAATTGTCCCGTTGTACTAACTAATTATGCTGAGGCGCCTACCTGTAGACAGTTACCATCCGAATACAGAGAATATCCGTGCAATGAAGGTTCGATGGATATACGTGAACCAGATTGTTTCGTTAATGGTGTTAAAAATCCTGACTTATTGTATCCATGTATTGACCCGGATGAAAGTTTCCCCGGGACAGTACAAGGTCAAATAGATGCTAAATTGGCTAGGTTTTATAGACAACGGTGTGAGTCTAGTGGGTGTCAAACATTATGTGCTGCCTGTACAGATATACCAGACCCATATCCATCGTGTGAAAATGATAAACGTGGAGAAAACTATATCAACCAATGTCTGGATGGTAGTTCAGCAACAGAATGTTTTGAAGGTGGGCCTGAACCATGTTTATACAATGGACCGTTAGTTTGTGATGATGGATGCGCAACTAGATGTGCGAGATGTCCAATGACGACGTATGATTCCATTTGTACAACTGGACAAGAACCATGTCCTAGTGCTGAAGTAGAAATTTGGGATTCAGCTTCTGAGACTGTAACTTCTACTGTAGCAAATGAAGATTTAAATTTTCTTACTGCTTCTTCAGGTACAGCTTTTTGTCCAGACGGGTGTAGAACAAAATGTTTCCATTGTGAAGCACAACCTGACCCACTTCCAAAATGCGGAGACCCTGTTTTACCAACTACAGCGTTACCATGTCCAGAAGATGAATTTGATAGACCCACTAATCCATCAAATCCAGCAGGTGCGCTGTGTACGCGTACGAATTGTCCTGTATTATGTGAAGAATGTTTACCTGTTGATTATAATGCATGGCCTAAATGTGGCATTGGCGAACACCCATGCGATGGCAACGATACATTAGCCTTATGTGCCGATGGTTCTGAAAATATAAATAATGGATGCGACGATGGCGAATATCCTATATGTACTGATGGGTGTTTACCATTTTGTGACCATTGTGATGATGTATCAGATGATGAAAATCTTCTGCCCAAATGTGGACAATATAACGACGGTACTCACGTTAGACAACCATGTAAAGATAATTCAACATCTGTAATGGATGATAGTATCGGGCGTTGGAGATGTAGTGATAATTGTTTAGAATCTTGTGTATTATGTCCGGATTTAGAAACATATCCTAAACTAAAATGTGGAAAGAATTTAGACAATTCGGAAGTATTAGAGCTGTGTAATGATGGTACCACGCGGCCCGGATTAGATGTAGAAGGTAATTGTGCGGACGGTTGTGCTACTAAATGTGAATTGTGTGATAATGTTATAGACCCATTGCCATTTTGTGGTCAATTTCCAAATGGAACTCATTTAAGAGAAAGATGTGAAGATGGCTCACAAGTGGACAGTAATAATATATGCGCTGATACATGTAGACCATCATGTGATTTCTGTGCGGATATTACACTGCCATTACCTAAATGTGGTAGAAATACAGACGGTACGCAAAAAGATTTTGAATGTAGCGATAATAACCCTGTAAACGTTGATGGTGTTTGTTCTGATGGATGTGCGCCATTATGTGAACCATGTACAGACATATTGCCCGAATATATAATATGTGAACCAAATGAAGCATCATGTGATGACAATAGTTCACCTGTTTGTACACTTACGTCTGGTAGTCAATCCCCGGTTATTTGGCAATCTTCCCAACTTGAAGGGGTAACTGTATGCCCAGAAGTCAGTCATCCTCATCCTAGATGTAATGATTTATGTACACCCACTTGTATACCAGCAACATGCGATGCTTGTGACGCATCTAACTCATTTTTAAGAGTTGAAAATTATGACCATCATGTTAACGGGTATCCGGTTAGTCAAATAATACAAACAAATGGTGTACCTATTCATCCAATGGAACCTTATCCAGAAGGTGGTTGGAATGCTGGAACCTCTATAACGGACATAATAGACATATCTGGTTATACGGCTACAGATTTCGCTGCTGCGCAATCGGGTACCTGTCCATTTTGTACAAAATTTGAATTGCCAAAATATGCAGAAAAAGGTACACAATTTTGGCAATTGGAATCAGATATAGATGTTGGCATATCTACATTTACTGGAGCTTATTTGTATAACCATTATCATGGTTCAGACGATGTAGCTGTAGTACAAAATGGTCAACATTTAGATTTTTGTTCTGGTTATGCAACGGACGACTGTGTATATCATTACCATGCTTATCCTTCGTGTGTCCAATCTTATGTTGGAAATTGTGGTTTAATTGGATATCTTTATGATGGTATACCGGTATTGAGCCAATGTGAACTGAATGGTTTTGAATTAGAATCTTGTTACGTTTTAAATCAAGGTGAATCAGGTACTAAAACGTCACACTATACTTATGATTCTACAGCTGGCGATTGTAATCTTGATATGGCAAATGGTTATACGTTTTCAAGTGAAGATATATCGTGGTTACAAGATAGGGGTGTAATGTTATCAATGGTTAAGAATTTTAATGGTTATGCTTATGTCATGACTAAAAATTATCCATGGATGATGCCAGGATTTTATGGTACACAATGGGGAGGTCATGGGTGTCCACAGTCTTTTACAAACGACTGGACACCACAAGATGCATGTGTTCAAGTATCGCCATTATGCGTACCACTAGTGACTAGAACACCGGGCGAATGTGATTGTTCTGTAGACGCTACATGGTGCGTAGAAACAGGGTTTGACACCGCTGTTCAATATTATAATAGGCGTCCGCCAATTGTATACAGTGTGAGATTTGTCTCGCCGTCAATTATTATCAATAATGATGTCGATTTACAAGTTATTGTCCAGGTATCAAAACCCATCGTTAAAGCGAAATCTAAATTGGTATTGAATTGGGAAAACGAAGATGATTTATATCAGTTAATGGAATATGAATATTCTAGTGAAACTACATTAGACGATGGTGTAACAAAACAATACATATATGAAATACCAGGTTCAAGTTTAACAAATACGCCGATAGATACATATAAAATGTTGACGATTAATTCATTATCGGCAGTTGAAGATGATAACGGTGAAAAAAGTTCGTTTAGTTCGCCGACAGAATTTAGATATGAAAATAGTTGTTTACCAGATTACACATTAGATTCATATGTTATAGATAGCTGTTTAGGTGCCGGCGGCGGTACCCTAACCATTTCTGAATGTAATGTGGAATGTATGCCTGGTGGTTACAAATTCGCCAATGAATCTGTTAGTAAAATATGTCGTGTAAATGACGGAACATTTGAATTTTCCGGGTGTTCTGAACGTTGTATATTGCCTAGCATGGTAAAAGGTTATGATATTTCAGGATGCGATACAACTTCGGGCGGTTTAACAGCAGATTCATGCGTACTATCATGTTTAACAGCGGATGGTTTTGTAGAGTCAACGGCTGGTATACAAAAAACTTGCCCCGGCGAAGGTCAAGTTTTTCAATTAACAGGTTGTAATGCACGATGTTTAATAGATAGTACAATACAGAATTGGGCATACGACCTTTCGGGATGTACAGCAGACGATACAGGGTTAACAGGTAACTGTGATGTTGCTTGTAATCCGAACTATGATGGTAACCCTATAGTTTCATGTACAGAATCTGGTCAACCGTGGGAATTGATAACTGGTGAATGTAAACCTCAATGTATTGCTCCTACTATACCGGGATATAATTTAGAAGCTAAAGCAACACAAGAAAAAGCTGTTTTAACATGTGCGGCTGGATATAAATTATCAGCAGCATCTAACGCGTTATTCCCAGATTATTCTTGTAATGGTGCTGGATTACCATTTGTAGTTAGTGGTTGTGACAAATCTTGCACTACTAATTTCGATGCAACAATAGACGCATCTGGATGTTTTGCAGACCCCGAAATTAGACAAGATGAATGCTTTTTAACATGTGCAACGGGATATTCGGCATGTTCGGGTACAATGTGTTCAGACCCACAGGCAATATGTCATACTTCTGGCGGCGTAATGGGACAATCAAATACATGTGTACCGTCTTGTTCTTTGCAAAATGACCCAGATTTTACGGTTAAATATGATGTATCACAATGCCCTGGGCCGATATATACCTCAGATAACTGTGATTTAACATGTGCTCAGGGGTTTTCGTCAAATGGACCGGTGGAAGTCACGTGTGACACGGCAGGTGGTGAAATACAAATTTCAAATACTTGTAGCAGCGCTTGCTCTATAGATATAGCTCCAGTAGAATATGATTTATCTAATTGCGTAATACCATCAGGAGGGGCTATTACGGAATACGAATGCCAGCCAACATGTGCTAGTGGGTTTGTTGAAGGACCAAATGGTGTAAAAGCAAGATGTTCACTGTCTACATTGAAATTTATATTCAGTGGATGTAGTAGTTCTAATTGTGACAATACCGCTTCTATTTCATGTGACGACGGTATATCGTGTACAGAAGATATATGCGACCCAAATTCTATTTTATATGATAACGCATATGCGTCTTCAACTGCCATAGGGTGTTATAATATACCTACAAACAGTTTATGTGAAGATAGTTTTGGATGTACAGATAATTTCTGTACGCCTCAGGATGCCGTCGCGGATATAAATGGGTGTACTATAACATTTGTAGATTCAAAATGCGATGACGGGGTTGGTTGTACATCTGATGTATGTTCTCCATATGACAATTCAGCCACTTCGGCGGGTTGTATATTTACAACGGACAACTCTCAGTGTAATGACAATAGTGTCTGTACAACTGATACTTGTGTTGTAGGCGTCGGTTGTCAACATGAGCCTACAGTCTGTAACGATGGTGTATATTGTACAACGGACACATGTGACCCAATACAGGGTTGTATATTCACACCTGATGATAATTTATGTATAGATGAGTGGCCTTGTACACAGGATGTATGCCACGCAACAATGGATTGTCAGCATACGCCTGACAATTCTATGTGCGAAGATGAGTATGATTGTACCATCGATGAATGTTCATTGTCGTCTAATTCGGGTGCCGACGGATGTTCACATGAGTTGGATAACAGTGTATGCGACGATGGCGTTGATTGTAGTGAAAATACCTGTGCCCCATTGAGTAGCGAAGATTCTACCGGATGTTACAATGTTTTTAACAATGTTATGTGTAATGATGGCGTTGCTTGTACGCGTGATTTTTGTTCTCCTGGCCATGCAAATTCAACGGTCGTGGGATGTGTAAATGAAAATATTTGTGGTTTTATCAATCCAACTTGTACACTTGATTTAGAAGTAGATGAGAATGGAATGGTAATTAAACCTTATGTGCCGTGTGTAGAAGGAAAAACCTTTGCATCGTGTGAAACTGTTCAAGTAACATTATCAGAACGTAAAGAAGAAATTATTAAAGCTAAAAAAGCTGAAATCGAAGATTATATTGCATTAATGTCGGCAAACCCATTCACTGTCTGTAATCCAAATCCGTGTTTGGGAGATAATTCAACATGTGATATAATAACAGATAATGAAACAAATGCGACAAGATTTAATTGTACATGCTCTACTGGTCAAAAAGGGACCCGATGTGAATTTTTGGTAGTTTCAGAAGACACGGAATCGCCTGCCAACCTTGCTTTTTATATCATATTAATAGGTTGTTCAATAATAGGTGGGTTTACTGCATTTGATTTATTGTCAACCTTTTTGGTAGATAGAAAAGACGAAGTAGTGACTTCACAATTGAGGAGTTCTCTATTAAATAATAAACCACAAAGAAGGAGAGTAGTAAAAAAAAATAGATATAATTATTAATTAACATATATAATTATTAATTTCTAAAATAATATTAGTAATAGTATCGGCATTTGCCGTCGCGTTGCGTCCCCTAAGAAAAGAATATTTTTCTTCAAATGAATAAGCATAATCATATGTATCCAATCCTAAATGGGAACATTCATGTATCATTATGCGGGTTTTTTCTATAATGGGCATATGTTCCCAGTGATAAGAATTCAACCATATGGTATTTTTTCTATAATATGGCAATACCCATCCCGATGCTTTACTATTATTGTGTTTGTAATTCAATTTGGTATTTGCTGTTGAAAGACACGGTAACAGAAGAGAAAACATTGTTCGTAATTGTAAAGGCGGTAACTTAACACCGTTCCGACGGGACACCGCCTTCATCCAAAAACTATCGGATTCAATACTTCTAATGGTCATGGTTAACGCACATTTTTTAGCTGAAGAAGTGTCAATTGGTTTACCAGACATTAATTTTCGGCCAAATTTCCACTGTTCCCATGCAATTATATTAAGTGTTACGAGTAGAATTAACATTGAACCATTATAAAACTCCATTACAATGTAAACTATAACGTATATACTCAAATTCGGTCTTCTTTATTTTAAGAGGGTATAAATGTAGCTACAAATCACCATAATAATGAATTCACAAAATCCAGTATGGACACCGCAGCCACAGGGATTTTTTTCTCAAGAAACTTCTTTCGCAGATTCAGCTCATCAGAAGGATGCATCTGTCCATGATACGATTAAGCTAAATGAAAATGAACAGCAAGCAATTAATCAATTAGAGCATCAGATGAGGAAGCTAGTTAATATTATGGAATCAACGAAGAAAACCTTCCTACAATTAGAAGATATGGTTGAAACATTAAACAGTGAAACTGGAAAAGGTGGAATGAGGAAAACACACTTAAAACAAGGGTTGTCCGGAATCAAAATGACCGTTGTTAGCCACATGGGGAAAGAAGTTCCAGAACTACTTGCACTCTATAATACAATGAATAACAATATTTTCAAAATCCTTCGACCAATGACCGAAGGCTTGCTTCCGATAGCAATAGAAAGCCTGACAACGACGGAAAATGCCATATTCGGTTCTCAAATGACATCTTTAACCAGTGAATCTAGCCAGCAGACCGCACATCTAACTGCTATGCGTCATTTGAAAATAAAAATGCACACTGAGAATGATAATTTGTTACGTAAAATGGTGGATGCTAGCAGCGAGTTTAAGCGTCTAGAGGAAACACATAATAAACAATTGGGAACTATACGTGCACAGCAGCAAAATACCGCTAAAATGTATAAAAATATAGCTAATAACTTTATGGGGTTATTTGAAGGTCATAAACGTGTATGGGACGAACATGTCAGTAATCTTGAATCTCTAATGGTGAGTCAAGAAAAATTAGACCAGGAAGGATTAACGAAAATGGTCGCGAACCACCTAAGCAAATTAAATAGCCTTTCAATTGCCGGCACCGGTAAATAAATCACGAATGCGGTATAGTAGGTAAAATGGACGTAGTGTTTTCATATTTCCAAACGCCTAATGCAAATTGCGAAATCATTTCCCATGCCCCAGTAAAATTATTTGGTACTAAGACGGCAGATGTGTTTACTATAAAGATAAATAACAATAATAAGATAAGTTTCATTTAGATATTTTAATTTCGTTTATATACTGTTACTAACCTCCTATTTCCAACCGCTGCCGTTGTATCAGCCGTTGTTCTTTCTATTTGTAACCGAATTGAATTCTGTGGAAAATTAAACTCAATGGTTTTAACAAATGCGCGGAATTTAACTTTAAACTCTTTTAATTCTTCTAAATTGATGATATCATTTGAGATAATATCTACGATATAATAATCGGGTGGTTCCGATTTAATGGATACGTGAAATTGACACGGTATTGAAGGTAAATTTGACAACCCACTTAATATTCTCTCAAGCATGGGTGTATCATTCTGTGGTATAGTTTTTAAATTCCACTTTCTCTTAACCGTTGAAGATAACTTCCTCTTCGTTTTCCGTTGTTTGGCCCCGTGTTTCCACATATCTATTTTTATAAACCCCTGTTTCATGGATACCACCATGCTTCTTAGGCGTGGAGCTAGTGTCATGATGGTTTGAAAATCTTCGTCCTTTAACGACGGTAATTTTTTCAATAACAATACATATCTAGATGGGAAAGATGTATTTGTTTGAACTATCAACCGTTCTTTATCGCAACCTGGTAGTGTTTGTATGAAATCAACGACTTTGGAAATAAAATTTCTGTCTTCTTGTTCAACGGTAGGTTGTGTTACCATCTCTAAAGGAAACTCAGCACCATCATCAGGGCTGTCATTATCGCTGGATATTTGAGCCATTCACAGTAATTGATAGGTTCAGATGGTCTTATATACTCAACGTCAAAGGTCACAGTACCTGTATTTAAATCGGCTGTATAGTTTTGACTAACGCTGCCGGACTGTTTGGATAATAAAATCCAATTAGAAATATCATCAGAACCTACCTGCTCCAAATTAGTTATACTTATTCTAGCACCCAGACCACTTGCGAGATACCCCGCTATAAAAACATTACCATCTACATGATTTTGTTGTACGTCATCTTGTAGTGTTGACACTAAACCACTAATATTATTACCAATAGAACCATGGAGTTGTGGCGTTGTTGTCGTCATAATGTTAATAATTGTCACTATTATATAGGCAAGCGCCGGATTTATTTTTCGGATTCTCGATCGTATATAATAGTTATGGAATAAGTATCAATGGCTAAGGTTCATGTCAACACAGGGAAAATAGCCGTTGACCTAGCAGAATTGTGGAAAAAAACTAACCCCGGATACATATCTGTACCGGGTCATCGGTGTTCCAATGGGACGTGCAATATTATACAGGTTCATGGATGGGTGTATCAAAATAAAAAAGAAATGGGCGTTTCTCTGACCAAACCTACGTGTAAAAAACGTAGGAGCATTCAACAATTGTTTATTTGTTCAGACACGGGGACACCACACTGGTGCCATTCACAGTGTGATGCGCGTAAAGTTGTTTCAGCAGACCAGGGGTGCGTATGTACCATTTCAGGAATACGCTACGAATCTGAATCGGCTGATACGTGGATTCCACAATATCGTATAACAGCGACCGCACAAGAACATCGGGACCCACATGCGTTGAGATGTGGAAAGAAGGGAATTTATGAATCACATATCACTTCTTATAGAACACAACAACATATCGCATTTGCTGAAGAGCAAATAAAAATGCTCATGTTCTCGGAAAGAAGATTATATGCCGAACAGCGTAAATATTTAGAACAACGCAACGCTGCTGAGAAAATAGTACAAAAATACTCAAAAGGATGTGAAAGATTAGGTCGTAATGCGGTTTACACAAACATGGTTACATTATATATCAATCAGATTAAGAGAAGAAGGGTTTTTAAAGGTCTACTGCCGAAACATCACTCAATTGAAGACATTATTAAAGCTTATGCTGAAAGAGTCTGCACGTTATGGGATATAATTACCACCAAAACTCCGATGGGTAAAGCTGCGTCATCCCTATTTTCATTTAAAACGTTTGTTGTTTCAGCTTTATATATAATGAAGAGGGGAATGTTCTGTGCCGGAGTTGAAATTATACCAAAAGATTTTTACCTTGAATCTGTATTACCAGAAGCCAATACCTTAGACCATTATAAAGTAAACAAACCACAATTCACTCAAGGTAAAAATAATATGACCAGGGCAATAAGAGAAGCAATTGAAGAGCATAGATGCGATGTTAGGACATTGGTCATGCCAAAATTTGATTCACCATTTAAGTAATATAAATAGTATAAGTTTTATTAATATTCTATGTCAGCTTTTTCACCTATTAATGTACCACCCAAACCAAATAAGAAAAGAAGAAGAGAAGGTGCTAGCACCAATTCCGGTAAAATGTTTAAGTCTTCCATGGCTCCACCTGCTGGCCGTAGACCACGTTCTCCAACTTTTTCCGAATACGATGGAACCGAACAAACGAGGACAATGTTGAACCTTTTGACACTTAGAAATAATAAAGATAAAGCAGCTATGGAATTTATAAAACATAAAGGATTACTTGAAGAGTTTAAACAATGGTATAAAAATAAGACTTAATATTTATTTTTTAATGCTACAACTAACGTTTCCTGGAAACTTCTACGCAATACTTTATGATTATAAAACCAACCGTTATAACCCGCTAACAATGACAACGCTTCCTCCGGCTCAAGATGCACCCTTTTTACCAGCTGATGGTTTACTATCTTCCAATCGCCACCGTATTCAGATTTAGAACATAATAGACCACCATCGGCGAATTTAGATACGACCAACATAGGAGTTGAGGCAGGATAGAGGCTAAGTTGAACCCAATCGCCTATAGAATATGGCATATAATATATTATATTTGTTGTTTATACGAAAAGTTTTTAACGTAACTCAGCTCTTCTCTTATGGATTTGAACACACCGGTGTGAAATAGTCATTCCTGTCTGAATGCCCGCTGCCATGCTTCCTTGTTCCATCCTTCTAACTTAACCGGCAACGCCCCCAACATCCAAGTGTAGAAAAAATTATCCGATTCCCTGTCGGGATGGTCTAACTGTGGCAAAACTTTATTCTTGTAGTAGTGTACCAACGCCGCTTTACACTGTCGCACATTCAACGGTGTTATGACCATATCGCCGACGTGGCCTTCTTCGTTACCGGTGGGAGTATAGCTAGTATGGAGGTACGCGTTCTCTGGGTCCAATATATTACTGAATCTAATCTTCTGTCCTTGTAATTCGATTACAACTTGATTCTCATCCTCTGGTACCTGGAAGGTACATGTAACGGTCGTATTCATTTTGTTTGTAGATATTGTAGTGACTTGTAAATAGTAGTCTGACAAATTGTTGTTTAATATATGTAGCAGGATATAAAATTATACGATTATTCTTATAGTATTCTTATCTTTTGTAAACTCTTCGCTGACGTTTGGCCATATAGCGTTGTATTGCTTCTTTTTTTTGTTCAGGTCCGTATTGTATTATCATATATCTCTCACGCTTTTTTCTGTTAGCTCTTGGCCTATTCCATTTTCTTGAAGCGTTATCTTCAGCTTCCATCATACCACGTTCTCTTTCCTTCCTGGAGGTTATGGTATAGCTTGCCATCTCAATGTGGTCTGTGTTACTTGCACAGGCTTGCATGTTCAAGCCGTGTGGTAAAGAGTCGTTTAACCACATACAAAAATCGCCAACCGTTTGTAGATGCTGTGGTATTTTTCTGTTTACCAACATGTATTCGCTTAGTTTTTTGGTATCCATAATATGTATGTCTCGCACATGTTTACCATATTTCTCGCATTTAGTATAATGAAACATACATGTAGCGGTGTCTTGTGTGCCTATACCAGCTTCAATTTCGGCATACCGTACCATATCATACCACATGGCACCTTGGCCTTTCTTATATTCTATATCAGTCGTACCGTTGGTACCGTCGGCATATCGCCCTTCACGATTTTCCCAACCAACAGTTTTAGATAGTGTTTTTTCGTATCCATTCTTAGTTGATACCCATTCTCCCTCCATAGAGTCAATAGTGCGTTCTAGTTGTTGTTTAATAGCTAGCATAGTGATTTTTTAAAATAAGTATAAAATATAAAACGTGTCGCATATTCTTAGATTAAGCTTTATGTCCCATGGGTCTTCCCCTTGGGTTGTCTCTGAATTTCTGGAGTGCATGAAAATGTTCTTCAGCGCTTAGTGCCCATTCTTCCCATTTTATCAGTGTTGGGTTTATTATAGCGTCTTCGTTTTTGATTTCTTCCTCTGTATTGTTGTCGCTGGTTTGGAGAGCGGGGTCGGTATTGATTGTAGCCATGTGGGTTCTTGTCTTCATAACAGATGGTACGTTTACGATCGTTACGATCGGGTGAACGTGACCTCCACCTTTTCCTGTTATTTGCATGTTGTGACTTTTCGTCACGTACAAAATATGGGAATCCGTCGGTATCCTTACGAACAGTGTAACCTGGTGGTGGTGTCCCCAACTTCCTAACTTTTTTCATTCCACCCCTGGGCCCGTGCATTCTCATAACAATGTCAACACACACCTTTTCTTTTCTGTCTCCTAATAACCTCTGAATTTTCTTTTCAACACCTTTGGGATAACTACAACCCATTTGAAGAATATTAATACAGCAATTAGCGAAACACGAAGACGCATTTGCGTCAGCGCCGTCTTCCTTTGCAATTTCACGGAGTAAACGTCTTGCCATTGAGTATTTTATTTCTTACTTATATACATCATTACACTGGTCTTCTAATGCCAGTGCGGATAACCACGGTCTAAACGGTTCACGTGTCTTCTCACCTTCACTGTTAACGCACCAGCAATAACCTATACTACCGTGACATTGAAGTGGGTTCCAGCTTCCATCTTCATTACATTGTGGCGAATAAGCACCGACTAACCCTGGTGCCGTAATTGGTACACAAGGCAATGATAATACATTAGTTAGCAATAAGAAAAGAATTATAATACTCATTTGTATGTTATAGAGTCTGTATATAATCTTAATTTTTCAACAGTATATACAGTAACTTGTACATACAAATGTCCTTATTAAAAACTGGTGAAAATCGTGTAGGTGAACTTACTATAGAGGAACGCGCGGTCCTGTGGCTACATAAACACTATCCCAATATTGAAGCAGTAGACTTAGAAGCAGCAGCGAAACCACCTACACAATACATTTTTCCTGATTATGTATGTGTACATATTATTAATTCGTGGAACCGGATAGAAGGAAAAATATATACTAAGAAAAAAGATATTGATTTAAAAGAAATAACAGAACAACCGAAGAAAAATAAAAAACCTAGCTATTACTAATATATTATTCATTTTTAAAATTTTAATTTAAGTTTATCTTTTTCTAACCACCGCCTCTCCCAATTATAATCTTCTGATAATTTCTGCTCATATTTGATGGATTCTTCCTCATCAAGCCATCGTATTTTTTCTATTACACTTCTACAAAGTGGACATGTATTCTGTTTCTTGTTGTCATAGTGTGGTACGTCAGACATCACCCATTGATATAAAATGGATGCGGCGAATATATGATTACACAGTTTACATTGTACATAAAACCCGTCTCCTGTCTGGAAACCTGCCGCATCTGCAACCATATATTCGTTTAATCTATTCTCCATGTTAGGCCACAACTTCTTCTGTCTAAAAATACCCAGATTATATTCTTCAGAACCGGCTACCATAACCTTAGCAGTTAACTCGCCATTACCCGCACCTACGTATACACCGTCCGAATCATATTTATTTGCTTTACATCCGTAATAATTCAATGTTCCAACCCAACCTTCGGTATTATAAGGGTCTTTTGCGCGTGCAACATCCATCGGCGTAGACTGATTGTATTCATTAATTTGATTTTTCATTTTGTCCCACACACCTCTTTTCTTCGCTAGACATATTATATATTGTAATATGCCATGTGTCATGGGTTTATCATATCGCATAGCATGGTGTAATGCATTCGCACCACGTGTATCATCTATGTCTATAGAAGCACCTTCATCCACCAATGTCTTAAATATAAATTTATGCCCGTTCTCTAATGCTACAAGTAAAGGCCGTGTTTTAAATGGTCGCCTATATAACCCCACCACGCCATCAGCATCGCCATAACCAGTTCTCCCATCTAACAATTCCTGTAAAGTTGGTAAAAATATGTTGCTAACATGGGAGGATAACCATGAGACAACTTGCATGGACGTTGAGTGTTCGGGTCGTATTCCTGTTCTATTCTCTTCTTTTGTCAATTTTATAAAATGTTGAACATCAGAGATATAGTTTAACTCACACGCAACACAAAATGGGGTAATTTTATCATATTGACCGTCATATTCTTGCCTATACAAATTACATAAATCAGTATAACTAATATTTTTATTCCCTTCTATCAATGTATACGAACCCTGGTCAATGCCTGCAAATGGTCCGGCAAGATTACACTCCATCCATACCAATTAATTTCACAAACTTATACCAAGAATATTCTGATAATAATATGTCCATTATATAAATAATAAATGTTTAATTCTATAGCCCAACTAACCACTCAGGAATTAAAACATGTACCAGATATAACAGACGTTGAGACTGAAGCCCGTATGGGCAGGTTTGACACGTATGGTAAATTTTTCCCTGGTGTTTCTGAAAATTATTTTACTAACATGAATGAAACATTAGAGAAGATGGTACCGTCGTGGAATCAGAATAAAACGAATTCTATTGCTATATATTTTAACGAGGGGTTAAGAGCCGAATGTTTCTCTTCTGGTAAAATAGAATGTATACGAAAGAGAAAAATAACAAATGATATAGATATGAATATACCACAGCACTATGCATTGAGAATATCTACATCTAAAGAACAGCCCATAGACCAACCCGTTCTTATTGCGCGCGTTAGGAAATTTTTAAAACCAAAACAGTTGCCCAAATTGTTAAACGAGGGTTCGATATTAAAAATTAGGTCAACAGCTACGGTATACCTCAACCGAAAACGGTTTAAAGCACGAGACACATTTGACCAATTACAATGGAAACTGGTCAATCCTATGTATGCTATAGATTTTGAAAGAAGAAAAGTACGCATTAACCCACTTGATGTGAAATTTAAACCTGGTCAATATATAAAAATAATCAATTTAGCAGGTATAATTAAGGGTACGCCATGTTATTTGGGTCAACACACATTAGACGTAAACATCAACGATATATACACACTAACAAAACTGTCAAACGTACAGGGATTGCCACCGTATTTACCAACGTCGTGGCGGTCTAAAAAACGTGTTAGTTATAATCTATGGAACGGGATGAACATTGATATGACAGAGACTGTATATTCTAATCATTCTATACAATGTTGTTATGATGGCAGTGGTAAAAAAAGCTATGAAATAGAAGCCGATTGGAATCTTAAACACAAAACCACGCAGGATTTCTCAGATGTAATAAAACATGTATTATATTCTAAAAATTAAAATCTTAATGTATTTTTTAAACCCATTAATCCTTCTCCGCTCCTTGGCACCAAAGCATATATCACTTGATTGCGGTTATGTTGGTCTTCGATTAGATTTGCGTAATCTAATGCGTTTAAATCGGCGTTATTCGTGATGTCTTTATTGACCCCACCCTTTTTCATAATATCTTGCACCGAAAATAAATAGCCGTGCATTGCTGCTATTATCAATGCTGTATTGCCATCCTCGTCAACTGCATTGATATCATGAATCTTTTCTATAATTAATTCGATGAGTGCACGGTCATCACATATTATTACAGCTAAGTGAAGTGCATTCTTCCCCTTATTCCCGACTAGATTAGGGTCAGCTGGTGGTTCGGCGTATAACAGTTCCCATGCCGCTTCATCTGATATTAATATTGCACGGTTTAAAGCAGTCTCTGGCATTATAAAAAAAATTAGTATACTTTATAGTTCAATTAAACTCTCATCAAATTCTGTTGTAGTAGAACCTTTAAGTGTTCTATCTGTTCTATTATCAACTAAAGCGTCTAGCGTTTTCAACTTCTCAATTAATTTTTCATATATTCTATCATCAAGTGTATTTTTACCTAACAAATGATATATATCAACAGGGTGTTGTTGCGATATACGGTGTACCCTATCCTCTGCTTGAACCATGATACCAGGCACCCAATAAAGCTCACCGAAGACTACGGTAGATGCATGTGTCAGTGTCAGCCCTGTACCGGCCGCCATAATACTTAATATGGCCACTTGACATTTACCCGCTTGAAAATTACGAATATTGGACTGTCTTTTATTAGCGGGCGTTGAACCATCTATTCTCATGTACGTAGTTTCTCCCATAAGTTCTTCCACAGCATCCAACGTTTTACGATGATGACCAAAAAATAAAAATGATTCGCCCGTGTCCAACATTTGTTTCGTCCATCTCTTCACTGCTTCAATTTTAGCATCAGCTGTTAAGCGCCATAGTTTCGTTTGTAACGTTTGGCGTTCTAATAATTTCTTACGCTTATGTGCTTCATCTTTTATGAATATCAACTCTCTGTTAATATTTTTCCACCTTGCAAATTCCGCATTTATGTCACTCAACATAGCTTCATTGATTTCTAGCATTACGGTGTGTCTCGTTTTTTTGGGTAATGTTCTTAACACGTCTCGTTTAATCCTACGCACCATATAAACTTTTTTCAACAGCCAATGAAGTTCTTCATCGCAACTGTGTCCACTATCGTCCATACCATAATCTCTCAGTTGGGCATTACAATACCGTTTGGCAAAATGTGTATAGTATTTTGCAAAAACTGGTCGTAGCATATTCATTTGTGCGTATAATTCTATTGGCCTGTTAAGAGCAGGTGTGCCAGTCATGAATAACACTCTAGGTGTTTTTTTACATATTTTAGCTACCGCTTCTGTTCTCTTAGCCTTACGATTCTTCACATAATGTGATTCGTCACATATAAGCATGTTATAGTCTCTTTTGCGTATGGCACTGCATCCTTCTCTAGGTAATATATCATACGAAACGATTATAAAACGACAACGTGGTTCATCCGACGTTGATTGTATAACCTGAACGTCCTTAGTTGGTAACTTACCATATCTTATCAAAGCGTCTTCCCAATGGTATCTAAGATATGATGGGCATACTATGAGTATATTACCTTCGTGTTGATAGTATAGCGCTAACGCTACACCCTGGTGTGTCTTTCCTAATCCCATATCATCGGCAAGTAGTGCGCGACCCTTGTAGTATTGAATGATTTGCAACACGCCCAGTTGTTGATGTTGATGTAGTTCTTTCCATAAGTCGGTGAATAGGGGTTTTGGAGGGTTATCCGTTTCGAACTTATCTAAAGTACGTTTCTTTAACTGGTCTTTAAGTTGCAATATTGTCATCGGTATTCCATCGTACTCCCAGTCATTTTCCATGCATAATTTTTGAAGTGGTAACGACCGTGCCATTGATAGTCTGTATCGTTGTTTTCTTTTCGGTTCGTTGAGAGCATTCTGAACAAGTATTTTCTGCTCTATTTTCATGCGCCTGGGAAAAACTTCAACGATGTCATTATTAATTAAGTGTATTTGTATGGTAGGTGGTAGTTTACGACGTTTACGCCACATTATAATATATTTATGTAGTTTAAATAGTTTAAAGAATATTATTAGAAAAAGTGCGTTTTTGTCTCTGTTTTAGCAGTGGTTTTTTCCCGATGTTGGTGTTGGTAGCTTTTTCTTTTTTGTTCGTAAACCATATGTATACCCCTGCTCCTATCGCTGCTATCAATACTAATGAGCCCGAAATAGCTATAACGGTTATAGTATTTTGGTCTAAGTCCGGTGCGTCATAGTTTGTATTTGTTACATTTGTAGTTACATGTGTATGTTCTTCAGTTACATTTGTAACTTCTGTAATGTTGGTAACGTTGGTAACATGTACATGTGTAATGTTTGTACTATTGTCTATTCTCTGGTCAATATAAAGAATGGTTGTGGGCAAACTCCCAATGTCTGTATTAAAATCTGTACATGTGGTATATGTTGGTACATTTCCGTCTAAATAACATGTATCCAGAGGATATTCTCTTACACAATTGCCGCCTCCACAATTACAATTAATATTAGGAAAAATTTCAACATGATACTTGTTATAATTTTGGTCGCACCATCTATTCCTGACACTTGCATCGTCTATAAAATCTTGTGGGTTTAGGTCTAAATTCACACAACCTTCAACACCATTTTGTTCGTCTACGTCTTGACCTTGTTCAGATGTAGTATATACTGCCACACCAGAACAGGTATTGTCGCCCACTGGATATACTTTTTGTATAAGTTTGGCAGAGTATGCTAATGTTATTAATAACAATAATATTATTACACGCATAGTATTTAATTAATCCGTCAGTCCATTTATACTTTCAAATCAAAGAATAGTCATCATTACATTCTTTTTTACGCTCGTTAAATAAAATAGTGTACATCTGTGAATCCGATATATATTCTTCTTTATCTACACCATATCTTATAAGTTTATAACCACAACAAGCTACAATAGAAATCAATATCATAACAATACATACTAAAAAAATTCCAGGATGTTCCATTTCAGAGTATATATCCCTCATCTACCTACTTATATATGTCAAGACACAGAGATAGAACATTATCTGATGAAGGGGTAAAATTATATTTGGAAGGTATGTATCCACCTCCGCCAACAAGAAAGAAACTTTCTCAATTTTTATTCTCATGTTTCCATTCTGAATGGGATGATAAAGTGGCATCGGTAGTTAATGCCTGTAGACAATCCACTAAAGCCTTGTATGGTGAGCTATGGGAAAACGATAGTGATATTAACTACTTGCATGATAAATTAAATTCTGGTATCACTAACACGGTTAGAATTATTTTATCAAATGATGAAAAAAAGGTTAAAATGAAACATATATTACATAATTATAGGTTTTTCTTAGAAGTTATGAAAAATGCGTTTGAAACGAATGACCATCAGACCGCTATGATGATGTATATATCACTAACACACATGTCTGTCAACAGATTGAAATTTAAACGACCAAAAAAATCTTCTCGTTTGTTTGAACAGATAAAAAATTCTTACGGGGATATGTCATCTTGCTATACTAAACATCTGATAGGGTTAACTTCAAGAAGTCCAGATACATCATGTGATTATTTGCCGTCTTTAATAGCATGTTCAACGTTATTGGATACTAAAACTGCATTTAAAAAGTTGGGTCACCACCTGGACCAAGATGTTGTCAAGGACATAAAAGAAAATTTAAACCTGTTGATGATTCTTTGTTATAGTTTTAGGGGTGGTTCGCAGAAAATATATAGTACGGACGGTACGACGGCAGCTGAATTATTTGAATTGTCCAACCAGGTTAGAAGTGGAAATAGTCCCAGGGGTCGTTTATTTAGAACGAAGAAACAATATCCTAACTTAGATTGGCAAAACAATAAAATATTTGGCATGGAACATGAAACAACGTCAACATATGTAAAGAATAATCTTATTAATTAATATAGTATGTTAAAATAGTATACAGCGAAATGATTTGTACCTTCAACGACCCAAATCAAACTAAAAAAATCATATCCGCTCTAGCAGATGGTCTGGAAACATTGAATATGAACTGTTCTGCTGAGGGCATTAAAGTAGCGGCCACAAATATGTCCCACACAGACATGAGAGAGTTGACATTAACTGCCGATTGGTTTAATACATATACATGTACACGTGATTGTACCATCGGTGTACACATGCCAACGCTCAAGAAATTCATGAGCACAGCCGGTGATAAAGATACAATTAAATGGTCCCATAACGCAGATAAACCCGAATTAAAAATTGAGATTGAAGAAGCGGGCGATAATAAGGGTTATAAAGAATGGACATTGAAACTAATTGACTTTGATGAAGAAGCGTTGACCTCTCCACCAAATCCGGTATTTACCGTATCGTTCAGAGTGGCGACGGTATTGGTACACGATTGGGTGTCCAATGCTAAAATATTATCCGGTGATTTTTGCATTGGTGTGGAAAAGGATAAGCATATACATGTAAAGGGTGTTGGTGATGCGGGCGAAATGCATTTAAAACAGCCCCTTCCCTCTGTAATGGCCACAGTGTTTCATTATGAGCCAGACTTCACTAAAATTTCAATGACAATGAGCATTAAGGAAGCGGAACACTTAGATGTGATGATTAAGTGTGCACCCGGTGTTGATATTCAGTTGTCACAGGAACTACCAGTATGTGCTACAAGTTACTTGGATGAGACGCGCACTTCATTTATTCGCTTATGGATTGCTCCTAAGTTGGAACAAGACGACGACGATTAGTATATAAGGCTAATTTAAAAAGTAAATGTTACGTAATAAAGTAATAGCGTCCGATGACGATGAAGAAGCGCAATTATTACATAGTAACAAAAAAGGAAAATTGCATGGCACTGCCAATTATGATTACATGCGATTGAAAGACATGGAACGTTTTATATTTAAATTTTACTGGATGGTAATACTAATGTTTATAGGTATAGGTGCTGTTATGATAACCGTATTAGCAGATAAGACATTCGAAGAAATATTTATGGCCGAATCATTATTGGGGTCCGTTGGTATAACTTCCTATATTATATTAGTGTTATTACTATTGATGTGTCATTCACATAAAGAAATGCGAATAGTAATACTACTGATGTTATGCTGGTTTGTAGGCATGGTAGCTGGTTTTTTATTAGCATTACATCTGCTAAATGTTAGCATTGATATAAAACAACATAATATTACTAAAATATAATTTTTTTATACTACTTATAACATTGTTTATTTTATAATATATGGAAACTATAATTCCTGTTCTTGCGTGGTGTGGTTCTGGATGTGATGTGTGTTCAACTCTGCCTCAAGTGTGGAAATGTCGTCATCCGAGGACGACACATAATTTGGCTGTTGGGATGATTCTTCTTCGTCTTCTAGGAGCTGGATGCTGGACCGTTTGGGGGTTTTATCATCGACATATAACTTTTTTAATCCTGATTGGTCCGTTGATAGCGTTTGTTCTTGAGTTTCTTCTTCTGTGTTGTATGGTGAGAGACGAATTATTGCCTCCAGATGATTCGGAGTGCAACGATGTGTTGCCAATGGTTTCAAAAACCCCATACGAACTAAGCATACAGCAGCAAATTCGGAACAAAAGTAGGAGGGCCGAGATTTAACATCGTCTATTCCCCATGTTGGTACCCATGAAAACAAAGCAGCGGATTGGTTATATGGTTTTGTAGATTCTCCTAAAGCCCATTCTAGTGTGGCTTTTTCCTTTTCTGGTTTAATATTTTCACATTTTCGCCATATAATATCTTTAAAATGCTGCTTTGGCGTTGAGAACCATGGGTCTTCAATGTTCATTAAAAAACGTATTCTGAGCTGGTCTCCCCACAGTAACGAAAACGAAACATAAACTTTTTTACCCATTTGTAATAATGCTTTATTATCTTTATTCTGAAAAAATACCGATTCTAATTCGGCACATAATTTTTGATGGTCTTCTTTACTAGATTTTAATTTTTGATATAAATTTTTCACACACCCCATTAATATTACTGGTTCTACGTGCCATACTATCTCACAATGACAATATTCACCGGCTGTCCACCAGGCTGCCAATCTGTTGAAACTACCTTCGAATATACCCATAGGTCGGAAAAACGAAACCCATATCATTATATTATATATTCCTCTAAGCCTATAAATAGTGTGATGTCATAATAATAATGATTAAATCTCTAAAAAAATGTTTATTGCCGACTAATACATTATCTATCGAAGAAAGTATTATGAAATTAAAAGAAGTTAGTAGTTTATTAAAGCAGCAAATAAGTAAATATGATACGGATTATATTAATACTGTAAACAGTCTTAAAACATCGATTAGAAATAAACAATCTAAACATGCACAAATATATTTGCTTAAAAAAAGCAAATTAATCAAATATCACATGGAATCAGCATCTAAACGATTATTAAGTTTAGACCAGCAACAACTACATCTAGAATCTATTAAGATGACTGCATTGCATCTTGATGCGATTAGAACATCAACGAAGACTCTAAAATCATACATGAAACAGGCAGATATAGATAAAGTAGAGGAAATGCAAGACAACTTATCAGAATTGATAGCACAATCTACCGACATACAGAATATATTATCAGACGAAATGGACAATGGTATAGTCATGGACGAGTCTGAGCTTGAAGCTGAACTTGAGGAACTTGCGCAAGGTGATGTTGAGCTTCCGCAGGTTCCTTTGAGTAAACTTCCACTATTAAATCGCGTAGATTCTGATGATAATGATGTTTCAACGCCTTTAATTCGTAACAGTCGGGTTGAGTCATTTGTTTAAACCACACTTCAATATCAACTGGTCTAGGCATCCATATACTATTCCATCCAAAAATCCATGGGAACATTATCCCTATTTTAGTCCATTTGACCATTTTTTGTCTCAATTCTAACACTGGTAGTGGGGGTAGAAAGAAGGTATCATATTCACCCTTTATCCATGCACTGACCACGTTACATTTTAAATCTTTAATTATTTTTAAATAACCCCATCGTTTATCTATATACAATTTACGGTCCTGATGGGCTATTAATTCTTGTACTCCTCCTATGTACAATATGACAGTATGGCCCTCCGTTAAAGCCTTACGTATCATGAAATCTGTGGCAGGTATCAACCCCCACGTACGTGCAAACCAACCAAAAATTGGTATGTAAAATAAAATAGGCGCAACGGCCATAATAGTATTCTCTTGTTCGAAATGATAAATAGTCATACCACAACACAATATCCCATGCGGATGAGCCAATATCAACGCATTTTCTGGCATAGCATGCATACTGAAGATTGTATCAAAGCTCTTAAACCATTCTCTCATCGGTATACATCTCATCATATCTCTCCATACTGACTTAACAATAACTTTATCATGATGTTTCCATTGGATATAAAAAGATATAGTAGCGGATGATACCAATAAGAATGTACCGAATGGTAACCATAGAATGACTGTTACGAATAGAATTGGTAGAGAATATATCCAGATGAATATTATAACCATGCATATAATGCATAAACTATACTTGTTCATTTATTTGACTTGACCATTGTATATATTCAGTTATCGATAATTTCTTATTTGGGGATTTGTCAGGATTATCCAATGGTTTTACCAATTGCCATCTACGTTTATATTTAGTATCTTCTGGTAATGATACATAATGTTTGTTAAATTCTATTTCACGCCATAATAATCTTTGGTCTATAATCTCTTCTTCACATAAATCCCATTCTTTTGCTACGGTGTCATTTTTGAATTCCATTTCCAGACAAAAATAATTATCAGCTAAGGGACGTTTCAAAAAAGCTTTACACATTCTATCTGAACCATGATATACATACAGTGCCTTGTATTCATGGTCTGATGGTGAGTTTTGTAAGGCGAATTTAAAAACCAAATGTTTAAATAACCCCATCTTAGCTTCTGTGTGTTCATATATTGGCTTAGGGTTCCATGAATCTGATTTTAAGTCTCTAGAATATACATACCAATTTTGGGTAGAATAATACGAACCCATTATTACTTTTCCACGGGTTGGGTTTATACCCCCTCTGTTCCGTTGTTGAGTTACTATAAATAGACCACGTTAAACCATTAATAATGTGGACTTTATTAATATTCGTGTTACTAATACAATATTCAAATGCTATACCCTCTTATAAAGAGTGTACGCAATGTGAATATATTCAAGACCCTAGGCCATATTCCAATGATTTTGAATTTAATATTATTACAGATAGAAATTTTGACCCAAATTGTGTAATACAAGAGTATACTACACTGAACTATTGTCTTAAAAAAACATGTAATCGTGAAAGAGATAATAATATAGATGGTGTACTAATGTATCCATGTGAAAATTATGTCAGTAAAGACTGTCCTAACTGTGGAGAACATGGAACGTGTAACACCATTATTAATAAAATACATTCTGATGGGTATTGTAGAAATCAGATAGTTGGACCAGTACCGATTCAAAATTTGGAAGATTGTGCCGCTAGGAGCCAATTCGTTGTAATTGATAAAAGACGTACACAATGTTATGAATTACGCGATTTCACTAATTGTAATAGAATGGACCCTGGCCGGTGGTTATTCGATGACAATTTTGATACTTATGTTACTGTTAAATCATGTGTTTGTGACGCTGGCTGGTCTGGATTAGAATGTAAAGAATACGATGAATGTTGCGAAGCTTATTCTGCTGAATGTTTAGCATGTAAAGCGGGGTTAGAAGCCTGGGAATTCTGTTCCAACTTATTAAATGTATCACCTTATGATGTACAACAAGCACAAGAACTAGGTTGTGCTAAAATATTAGAAACAAAAGCAGGAATAACAGGTGACCGATATAAACAACTTTCTTTATCTTGTAGCTCTGTATCCGATGACGCATCTGCCACGTGGAAAGTAGATGGGGAAACGTGTGCTGACCACGGTAGAAAAATACAGGGGACAGACATATGGAGATGTGCGGCATCTGGTCATATAGACTATTCAAGTCATCAATTACCTGTTCCGAACGATGTATGTTGTGTATGTGGGTATACTACAGATGTACCAGCGGTTAACTGTACCGGACAATGGACAGATGCTGATGTGGACGGTAACGATTGTGGTACTTATATTATTACCACTGAAAAAGAAGGTAAAGGACTAGCATGTCCATATGAACCAGGGACACAACAAAATTGCAAACTACCAGATAAAGACTGTACAGGGGTTTGGACAGAATATGGAAGTGACGACCAGGATTGTGGACGGTTTATAATTACACAGGAGGCTCAAGGGGATGGTAAACCATGTTTAAATGTAAACGGCGCCACCAGAACGTGTGTTAAAGGTGAATCATGTAAATTAACAGGAGGTGAAACGGTAGAAGATGGTTGGGCTGGATTAGATACCGCTTCTAACTATTGTAATACATGCCAATGTAGAGATGGTGTATTAATATGTACATTAATTTTCTGCGACGGTGATTTACCATGTAAATTAAACCATGGAAAATACGTACCATCTGGCTGGACAGGTCAAGATACTGGTGCCAATCATTGTAATACATGTAACTGTAAAAATGCTCAATTAATCTGTACTGAGAAGGCCTGCCGCCCACAATGTCCAATACCCGGGTGTATTCCGCCACCAGAAGAGTGTGAATATGTTGAAAGTGGTGAATTGGACGGTTACGGATGTCCAAAATATCCCTGTGGTGTTTTAAGATGTCAACAAAATCATACAGCTACTGTTGATAGAATTTATTTGTCCCGTGATGCATCTATGATTACCATTTATTATTCCGGTGGGTCTGAAAATGATATTGTGGGTGTAGTCAGCGGCATGTTATATTCTAATGTTGAAGATATACCAATCAATTCAAATCAAATTGTAGCCATGAAAACTATATCAGAATCAGAAGGTTTTGTTAATCTAGGTATCGGCAACTTTGGCGGGCCATTTTTTATTACTATATGGAACACTACAAACAATGAAATAGCACAAAGGAAAATATTTGATAAATTTCAACCCAAATTTCTAGCAAACAACTGTCCAGTCGGTGAAGCGGATAGGCAATTTCCATGGGATGATGGGTTAGCAGTATCAGGAGGCGTTTCAAACACGTGTGCCGATTATGCTACATGGTCTAATACGGAACAGATTTGGAGTTGCAACAGTCTTAAAGCTGGATGGGACACAGATAGAGATTTTTCAACAGCCATAAATACATGTTGTGCGTGTGATTACACTGGTACGCTTTATAATGAGTGGGCAATGGACAATGGCATAGTACCATATAATTGTGACCTTATATGCCCAGGCAGACCACATTTCCATACCATATCAGAAGCTTTCAATTGGATGAGAGATTATTCAAGGTGTCAAGATGTACATCTGTGGTCATGTGGCGGGGAAACGGTTTGGTCACCATGTTCTGACCCTTCACCATGTAAATACAGACCTAAAACGCCTACGCCTGTTGAAATGGCACTTATAGATTTCGGTGTGTATATATACAAGCGAGATAAAGACGTTTTCACCAGTGAACAGTGGGAAATCATATGGGGTCTTAATGAAAAGATTGAAAATAATAATCAACGCCTTAATTATTTAGAAATAATGAGGAATAAAATAGACAGGGTTGCCGAACTTCAGGAAGAATTAAACTCCATTACTGTTCCGGAAGAGCTTGTTTGTTTGGGTGGGTGTGACGGACCAACCCGTGAATTTAACAGAAACCGCGATTGGTTATCAAAATTAGTAGTTCAAGCAAAGGAAAACCTGCTGTATAGAGATTTATCCACTTATCCAGCGTTAATCAACCGCCTGTTAGAATTATCCGATTTAATAATTGAAAACGAAGATAGTTCTAGGACAGAGATTTCTAAAAAGATTAGGCATGCCATGCGTTATGAGCTTACTGTATTGATTGAAGATTTTAATACGGCAGAGGAAGAGAATGGTAGACGTTTTGACGACATTGACAATACTACTGATTCCATACAATTCACTCAGGAAGAAATACAAGCGGGGTTGTGGGCATTGGAACATTCGCATATAGGTCTTTCTGAAATGGTAAAATATGAAATTGATTTCATTAAACGTGAAATATTGAGGGTAGAATCGTCTGACGAACAAATTTTTTCCAGATTAGCTGAATTAACTCTTATAGCCGCCAACGTTGAAGATGAATTGTATAGGAACGCAATGAATGATTCAAACCATACAGCAGCAATTCACCATTTAGTAAGTGAAATTGATTTGATTAAATGGCGTCACAATGAGAATATGACTTTTATACGGAAAGAACTAGAAAATATCAAATATAAAGATGAAATGTTGAATTATAAGATAGATGAACATATAGAAGCGTTGCATACGGTTGTTATGGGTGTTAAAGATGATATGCGAGATTTAAATTCAGCTGTTATGACTAGGCTATCAATGTTAGAAGATGCATATCAGCAGACGGCTTCATACGTTGAATCTACGTGGTCTTTTTTAAACAACCGTGTAAATGAAATATGGCAGGCAGTATTAAATAGAGCCACTAAAGCTGAATTACATGCATTGGAACAAGAGCTTATAATGACTGAAATAAGAATGCATAATTATGCTACTGAACAGGGTAAGATAGCTAGAGATTTGACCTACAAGATGGTATACGAATTAGAAGACCGTTTGAATGAAAATATTGAGAACATCACCAAACGAACAATAAACAATACCGTTGTCCCCATGATTGACAAAGCTTATAAAGAATCTTTAGAATTCACTAAGCAATTCTCTCAACAAGTTGGAGATTCGGTGTTCGAATTGGCTAAAAAAGAAGCTAGGGATATTGGCGATTTGGTCAGAAGTGAAGTTTATGCATTTGCCGAAGAACAATCTACCATGGCCAAAATAGAAGCACAAACATTTGCAGATAATTTAGTAAATCAAGCTGTAACATCTATCAGGAGGGATTTAGAATCAAATGTATCCCATATCAATGTTACTTTCTACAGTATGAAGGATTACATTGATAATTTTATTGAATCCGAAAGAAATGCTATGTTTTTAACCATCGAGCAACGCGCTACAGAATTGGAGAAATATGCCGCAGATATCGCGGCAACAGAAGCCAGACTAGCTAGGATAAATGCAACGAACGCTGCTTTAGCTAAAATAGATGAATTAGGTGCCACAGTAAACGACGTTAACAACACAATGTTCAATGAATTTCACAAATTAAATGAGACGTTAACACAAACATTTTTAGTTCACATACAAGGTGAGATATCAACTATTCAACAAATGATTTCTATAGTTAAAGGTGATATACTGTCAACAAACAGCAGTGTACAATCTAATATGATAGAAATAAGCGATGTTTCAAGTAAGCTGAATAACCTTATTACACAAGTAGACCAATTTAAAACGGATGTACAGCAGCAATACGTATCAAAAGAAAATTTTGCACAGTTGAATGACGAGTTTAATGTGTTCGTCAATGAAACACACGAAAGATATGACGCTGGTTTAATACGTTTCAATAGGGTGGATGCAACGATAACTTCATTGGAATCAAACATATCGATGGTTTTCATGACACAAGACCAAAAGATAATACTATTACAAGAGGCATTAAATGCGCTACGCAATATGCACATTGGTAATTCGTCAGAGATAGACGATATTCAACAGGAATTATCAATACTCTATAAAATTCAACAAGATTATAATGGTGTACCTCTAGATGAGCAATTGATAGAACTACATCTTCGTATGACTATGCATATGAATCAAATTATGGACTTGTCTAGTAAAAATATCAAAAATTATCACAATATTACATCGATGGCGGGTATACTTACAACGCTAACGGGTGATTTAGATGAACAAAAACGTAAGCTTCTGGAATTAGAAACTGCCATCATATATGGTACGAGTCAAAATATATCCGTTTTAATAGCAGAATTAAGAACACAGATAGATGCAAAAATAGACCAAAACGAGTTAATAAGAATAGAACAAGAAATAGAACAACAAAAAAATCAATTACAAATCTTAGAATGGCGAATAAATAATATTACACAAGGAAATCATACATCTGGTGTAGACCTAGGGACACTCCAACGTTTAACCACGTTGGAACAGTATGTCCATTCGCTACAGGGGTCATCATTTAATTGTGGAACCGGTGAAATAGACATGAGCTGTAGTTCTATGATACAAGATTTGTATGCACGATTTGCAAATACAACGTTACTTTTTGAAGCTAATGAAGAGCGTTTGAATGAAATAGAAAGTATATTGGATGAATTTGGCGATAACATGACCGATATTAAATCTGAAATGAACACGTCTATTGTAAATAATACCGCATTCATTAACAGTCTACAGGAACGTATATTGTCATTTGAACTCTTTATTAATACTTATGAAGAGTTACGAAATGTTAGTGTTATTAGTGAACGTTTGATATATCTAGAACAGGAAATAAACAGCAGCAAACTAGCACTATTGATACACGACAGTAGACTAACCACGTTGAATCAAACTATACGTTACATGTCTAATAATACAGAGTGGCTACCGTTCACGCTTTCAGATATCGAAGCTTTGGTTAATTCATTCAATGAATTAAAAAATACTACACTTGAAACTGCTAATAATAATAAAATAGCATTTGACAATATTGAGGCTAAAGTCAACGATACTATATTAAATCTGGAAGCATTGGGTACCCGTTCAAATTTAGTAGAGTTAGAACTAAACGAATCAATAGCAAATTTACGTTCTGAATTTATGAATATGCCAGCTTCGTCTACTATAATGTCATTGATTGACAACTTGAACGACAGAATAAATAACATTTCGTCTGAGATTGCCACGCTTCAGCAGCAGCAGGTGCATTATAATTTTCAAATAGAGTCGTTGGAGGACATACGCAATGATTTACATAGTTTGCAAAATATAACGGTGACGTTGTACAATCAAACACTTAATCAAAGTGTAGTTACCATAATCAATTCAAGCGACTTTCATATAGCTTCATTACATAACACAGTTGAAAATTTATTACATCGGATAGATATTCTTGAAGACGTAGTAAATGCACATGTTGATATGAATTTCTCTGTACAAATTAGTAATTTAGAGACATTGATAGAACACCACACGGCCAATGTTCATTTAATATTGAATCAAATTAATGGTTCAATCGGGTTAACCAATGAAAAAATAAATGATTTAATATACCGTATAACCCAATTGGAATCAAATCAGGAAATAACCAACATACGCAACGATTTGAATAGGTTGATAGAACTAGAGGCTCAAAACCCACTAGTTAATATAACATCTCAGTTAGAACATTTGGACGCACGGTTAAAGTTATTTGAGAATCTACTACCACCCGGAACGTTGGAAGATATATTACAGGATATATCTATATTGAAAAATAAAGTGGATAATAACACCGTTTCAGACGAAGATATAATCCTAATAAAGAGTCAAATACAAATGCTGGTTGAAGCTACTCAAAATATTTCAGGGTCCGTTGATGATTTATCATTGATAACTATATTATTAAATACATCTTCCTCTAATCATGATACTCAAATCAATGAAATTTTAATAGAGCTTGACACGTTGGAGAATACCATCAATACGCTACTAACTAATAATTTGGTATTGACTGGCAATATTACTATGGATGTACTAAACAATACTGTATCGAATCTCGTACAGTCATTGGAGGACAAAATATCAGTATTACAACATCAATTGAGATATTATGAAACATGTGTCCACACGGATGATTGTAAACTAGGTCAGAGATGCAATAAAATGTCATCTTGTGTATGGGATGCGTCAACGATAGTATGCGCATGGCAATCGTTGGGTTGTGACTGGACGACAACGAATAAGTGTAATACGGATGAAACATGTAGAATGATTAAACACGTATGGGATTCGGAATTTAAAGAAAATAAATGCAATGAGAATGTGACAGACTGTTTAAAATATGGACTCCCACCTGATGATGTTGAATTACTATTATTCAATGACTCGGACACTGCCGTTTATGTCGGTGAAAAATATGCCCGTTCGGATGTAATATGTGTCGATTGGAATTGGCGTTATCCTGTACACCTTGTTGTAACACCACCTTTTAATAGCAGTAAAATTGGTGATTATGTGTTTAATTATACATGTGGAAACATATGGAGAGCTAAAACTGTCACTGTTAGATATAGAGAATGTACCGGCGGACCATTCACATGCAGTAATAATAGAATAGTATATCCAGATAAGAATACAGATTGTTCATACAATTGCCACTTATATGACCATGATTGTACTTTTAAAAGGTACGCAGGGCCTGATTGTATGTGTTCACCATTATGGGAAGGATGTACGGAATTAGCAAATTCTGTTGGTCAACATAGAGTAAAAGCTACATGGAATGGGGAAATATGTGGATGTGAATACTTAGAAAATTGGTAATAAATATATTTTAACTATAATCTGTAAATCTTCTACTTCTCTCACCTAAGCGAATTTTACCCTCTAATACTCTTAGTTCATCGTAATTGCTATCAGTTTTGTGACAGGGATATTTTCTGTTGGCTAAAAAACATACAGCCATTAGCACTGCTATACCTATTAACGCAATCAGGACTTCATTACCACCAGCGATTGATAATGATATATTTTCATTATGAGATAAATATCCATCTATATCATGTGTATGTCTATGCTCGGTCATTTATTTTATTAAGAGCATTTATATAGTGGCAAGTAATTTATGTTACCATCTCCTCACATCAACAACGGCATTCCGAACACTACGCGTTGGATTTCTATTTGCTTTATGGCATAGAGAATATAAGAAACATAACGTTAACATAAACAATATGCTCATACCCAGTACTAAAACTTCTGTACCACCAGAAACAGTGAGCGATACCATATCACCAGCCGTATGTAAACTATTTGAAACAGTAGTATAAGGTATACTAGACGTGGACGACGAGCCACTATATCCATTGTTGATAGACGACCCAGAACTAGGTATAGTAGGCGTGTCTGATGGTATATCATCTGCTTCAGAACCTAACCGTATACCTATAGTCTGTGTCTGTTTGATTATATTATTATCATGAGCCATTGAATGAGACAAATGATAAGACGATAATAAACGACGTCCGTTCGGCGCTCTACAATATCCGATGGATGATTCTATATCGAATGTGATGGATACAACGGTTGCATAAAAATTTGGTTCATAAGTGAGCAATTCTTGAATAAATGATTCAAGCTGTATATTACCCCATATATCAACCCTGCTACTGTATCTATTAAGTTCGAAATCACAAACGTCGCATACATCTTCTTTACCACAACTAGAATTACCCATGAGAGTAGAAGAATGCCTGGTATCTTCAATCGTGACAACATCGCCATCTGGCAATCCTTCGGTTAATCTCCAATGAATATTTTGTATTTCTAATCCGGATTCTTTTGAAGGTTGATTTAATTTCACAGATAGAGCTATCGTATCGGCTCTAGTTAACATTTCACAATTTCCATCACATGCTTCATATTTACCATCTTCACTAAGAACTAAGGTTGAAGCCGTAGCTTCGGTATGGACATTGACAATATTTATATCTTGAGATGGACCAGAGATACAATTTATTAATATATTCTTTTCAATTGTTTCTTCGGATATCATACTCCACACCCCATTATCTGGGTTTTGAATATAAACTCCTAGTTGGAAAACTTGATTGCGGGCAATAGACCCTTCAATATATGTATTCTTTGAAGCCAAAAGTATAGTATCGTTGACACCCAACAGACATGGGGGAGCGAAACATACAAAATCGGAGGTAGCGTTAGAAACGCCGTTTTCAAAAGCCCATTTCATATTGGGTGGTAAAGTTACAATGGTCAACTCTGCGACATATTTATATTCTAATGATTCGGCATTAACTACGGTACATTGAGTCGCACCGGCTGTACCGCCTGGTAAAGGTGTTACTTCGAAAGAGATGTCGGGTGTAGATTCCACACCCAATGTAGTAGAGGCATTTAAAACGGTCTCCAACGAAACACCATATCTCTTCATTTGTTTGTTTTCATTATCAACACACCCTTTACGTTCTATTTGAAATTGATAGTCAATTTTTCCATCTGTATGCGTTTTACATGATTCCGGTAATGATTCTAAATCTACCTTAAGGACATATTTCTCACGTTCGGAATATCCCCAATCGTCTACTATTGTGGTAGTTACATCTTGAATAGAATGTTCCGCATTGGTTAAGTCCAAACATTTACAATCAAACGCATTACCACCGACTGATGAATATTCACCATGTGAAATATTAACTTCAACTAGAACATGTTCGCCATTCCCCGTATAATCATCTAATATACAGTGTAATTCTTCTTTTAATCGTTTAGGTGTTTTTTGTAGCTTACCTTTAGCACTAAACAACTTACCAAACCCCCTGTGTTTTTTGGGTGATTTAATACTTGATAGACTAAACCATTCTGTAGTATCCCATTTGCCGTCATCTACCCAGCAAGCAGCTTGCGTGGTTCTGGATGTTGAATTGGAATCTGAACATCTTTCAGGGTTAACTTCCCAAAATCTCACTGTACATTCACCGTTTATACATCCTCTGGCATCGCAAATATTTTTAACAGTACACTCAGGTTTTAATCGATAACCACCACCCGCAATAAGGTCTAAAGCAATATCATCGGGCTGTACTAACATACCACTATGAAACCCATCAATCCACTCGTAGCTTCCACTCAACGTGGCTTTAATAGCATTGAGTGCAACTTTGGCATTGTAATCGGCATCAAATAGACCTGGTGCTTGAGATGTATATTCATTGCGTCTATCAAATGCCATTAGTGGTTCATATACCTCACACCATGGATTTAACTGGCATGCTTTGGCAAGTGATGCGTATATATAAGATTGATAATTGTTGGAATTACTTGAAGTAATTAATTTGGTATCAGCTGATACCCCGCCCGCGTTAACTAATACACCATTTGGACTTAGATGTGTTTTGACATTAAGAGTTCCTAATTCGTTTATAACTAGAAACAATGTATATATGTCATCCCATGCTGTGCCCAATCGGTCTTTAAATTGAACGTAATCAATAATAATTGGGTCATGTCTATCTTTTAGGTCTTTAATCATTTGTTTCATGAATTCATATTTTTCGTCGCCAGTGCCAACTCCCTGTTCCCCATATCCTAATTTCGCCAACGGTGCATTTATTCTAGCAGTGTAATATGCCTGCAAAATATAGTCTGGCAATTCATTATCTCTAAATGTATATTCGGAGTACCACAACTTGTTATAATATTTATACCTGATGTTTATTTCGCCACCTGAACTCTGGTATGTCCCTAATGCGTTTTCAACTACATTGATATATCTCGCATGATTATATTCTTTGACAACGGTTTCTACATATTTATTGACTCTGGTATTCACTGTATTATTGACTGAAGCATTTACTTGAGTAGCTATGGTAGGGTGTCCGTTCCATAGCCAATCTGGTAGTTCTTCATTATCTATCAACGGTCCTAATTTAAACCCGGAGCCATGGCATGATGCCAAATCTGACACCCTTGTACATTTATCAAAATTCCATTGATTATATGTAACTGGTTGTATAGCTTTCCATGAACAATCTTCTATGGAAGAGAATACATTAAAATTATACATCAATGCTGTGGTGTAATCTTCAGATTCTGATACCAATATCGGTAAATCCGGATTGTACACCGAGGTCCCTGGTCCAGGATATAATAATGCGGCTTCAACAGATGTACCGATAGCCGAAGGAAATATTGCATCTGATAATGTTATATCTGGCTTTACAGTGCTTACGTTAAAGTTACATTTTTCTGTATGTGCATCAAGTGGGCACGGATAAAAGTCACAGAAATTTCTATTATCTCTACTAACATATGTTCCATTGGGACATAAAAAGACATCGGCAGTACAGACATACGGTGCACATTCAGACATTCTGCTAGGTGAATGTTTCATAGTGGAGAACGATACAACCGAATCAGAACATTCAACGCCAGTAGTAGTTGTTTTAAGAGTAGAATGAAAATGATGTTTGGTATGTTTTAAACATCTGAGACCGGACCACCCTTTAAAACATTTGCATAGACCATTGGCCCCACAATCATTGCCCGGGCCATATAAATCTCTACGGCAATCAGCATTTTTATTACATTCAGTTCCTGTGTAATAATGTCCGACTGTAAAAGTTAGAAAAGATAATATAAGGAGTATTCTAAACATTTGTAGGTTATAACATCCATATATACTAGAATAAATTATAATATTCGGTGTGATATCTTAGACGTGGGTGAAGTTTATGCCTGACTATTTTTGGTATCCACGAATAGTAATGGTTCATGGACCAACCGTCAGTATGTTCTTTCAACCCAAATCGTTTCATATCTAAGTTTTTATACTTAACATCAAATTCCACTTTAATCAAAATATATTTCCCCTTCGGACAATAATGAATCTCTAACTCTTCATTACGTAACAACTCGCTCAAAAATTCATAGGCTTGTTCATAGTTATGGCTTGTTGAGAACAAATGGTTGTTGGTTTCTTCGGTCACTTCACGGACTACGACGGAAATAATATCCTCGTCAACAGCGTCCGTTTTACCGCCGATATCACTCCATCGGCCTTTCTTCTCGCTGCGTAAAAGATAATGTTTGCGCCCTTCAATGGTCACATATGCCAGTAAGCCGGCGGCCCTGACCGGTTGGTTATTATAAGTGAACGTTGGTCTATCTTTGGTGGATGTAATAGTTGACATCCAATGTTGGTGAGTATTGGATAGTGGTTATAGGCTTTTCTACCTCCTTCCAGCTGGGATTTTCGGATTCAGTTTTAATATGAAGAGGTATGTCACTGGCGATTGCTGGTCCTCTTTTCTGCTGCTTGATTTTTGCTGCCCCAGGTACACAGGTTATTGTTATTTCATTGAAATTGCTATCCCATTGGAATATTCCTGGAGTATGTCTAGTCCAATTGGTACGCACATCATTAAATCCCATAGTAAGGTTTGTTGTTGTATCGGATTTAAGTTTAATATTAAAATCCGTCCATGGGTCAATCATAAATCCTACCTGTTTATATGATGGTCCATACCATATTATTTTTATAAATTCGTAGAAATATTTCAAAAATGGTGGAGAAGAATCTAATGTACGTGTTATTTCAAGAGGCGGGTTTATAATTCTAATACTACCATGTAGCGCTATACTAGTTTCAAACGGTGTTTTATTATTTATTCTTAACATTTAGTTATTTTATAATTACTTTTATACTACTCACACGTGTAATAATCTACATTTTACGCAATACTTGAAAGCATTGGACATCCTGTGGCGTTACCGTGTCACGCCCAGCCTGCCTTGCCAGGATATTAGCTCCCTGGAATACTGTAGTCAATTCATCTTCTGCTGCTGTCTGGAGCGCTTTAATAGATAACCCATTAAAGCGGATACCATCTCCAACAGTTTCTTTCGTCGTACTTGCTACCAATCGTCGAAAGGTAGCAGACGGTAGAAACGGTGTGGATGATTCCTGATAGTTTTTAATTTCGCGCTGCATCCGGCGTTCTTTAAGTGTCATTTTAGGTTTTGTCGTTAATGGTTTTGATTGAATCACAGTTGTCATGGTTATTACTGAATATTAATGCATGTATATACTCTAATTTCATTGTTTTTTGGATTTAAATCATCCCCATGATAATATCCACCCGAACATACCATCGGACTTCGCCGATTTATCTAAATTAAAGTCTGTATTTCGAAGACTGGTGGGTGTATCTATTTTTGTCAACCCATATACAATACGGTCCATCATTTTCTTAAAACTAATAAGATTTTTAGAATTGCATTCTATATGGCGTAATGACCACCCAGTACTATTATGTCTCCCTATAAATTTATTGATGTCCCAAATATTAACTTTACGTTCTGATTCTAAATCAGTCTTATTGCCTACTAAAATTGTACGAAAATTATTTCTTTTTTCTTTAATAATTTCCAATATCTCATCAGCTTCAACCAACGTTTCAGGCCTAGTTACGTCGTAAAAAATAAAAACTACACACGCGTTCGTTAAATAATCAGGTATCCATGGCCACCAATAACGTGAGCCACCCATATCATAGAACCTTACCGGGGAGGGAATTGTTCTACGCGTCGTGTCTATCACTGTTGCACTTGAAACGGTTATACCCACTGTTGGACTCTCTAGGCCTTTAGATTTGCTATATCCACTTATTATAGTGCTCTTACCACTCCCAGATGAACCTAGAAATAGAATTTTATATTTATGGTCCCACATTGAAAGTTATTCTAGAGGATTTATACTTTAAGTTTGTTGTTTAGTGTATATATTGAATCCTTCAACTAATATATGATGGATGATGAGGAATCACAAGGATTAATTAATCCAGCTCTATTAAATAGACTGGTTATATTCGGTTTCATGCCCCTGGCATTCCCCAAGCGTATAAAACTAACACTATTCAATTGGAAAAAATGCATGATTCTAGCATGGAGTTTTCAAGCAATGTTATTTGTATCGCTTTGTGGGTTGATGAAACCACCGTGGGAAATATATAGTAAAATATCAATATCAACTGCTGTAATATCACCCATAATAGGGTATGGTATGGTATTATTGAATATGTTTAATGGTGGATGGGGAAAAGAAGATTCTAAATTTTGGTGCCATATGCGTATTATGTATTTATCGGGATACAATACCATTAGATGGGCCATATCGGCCGTAGTAGACCCATGTATAGTAATAGCAGCGAATATTATAATGGGTAAAGATATAGGACAAGCACTGTATGTAGCAGTGTGTAATGTATACTGCTATTACGTTTTAGCTTCGTTAGAACGTTCTAAAGCACAAGCTATAGATTGGGACAAATTCAAACATGATTTTGATGTTGATTTGAGTGATTGTAGTGTAGCACAAAATAAAAATATAAAAGGTATAGGTGCCGAACCTATAATAATGTGCGTAATTTTAACCATCATACCATGGGTTGTAACCGGGTGGAACATTGGATTTTTTATAATGATTTATCAAATTACAATGTGTGTCAACGCATATAGATACTGTTCATCCGCACAAACGTTTGTACAGACAGATACACAATATGACATCATACAAATAATATTCAGATTGGGACTCACGTGGTCTTTTATCTGGATTAGCTAAGAATATTCTTATAGACGTATACTTTTCATACTAATATTAATTAATTTAACCCCCTCTCAATATCATAATCTAAACAATGACTCAGCTCACGACATTACCAAAATTTCATGAAATTGTATTCTTTTTAGTAATAGCAGCATACGCTAATAAACATTTCGATTTACAACGTTATGCCGTGTGGGGCGTGGAATTAATCAGTTGGGCATTGTATCCACTGTTAGTGTTAATTCTCATATCATCTATCATCGCCGTAGGATTCTTTGGTTATTATTTGTCTCGTTGGGTTCTAATATTCAACGGACCAGTAATAGGGTCACCGGTGTGGTATCTCGTCAATGTTCCAACGTTCTTGTTATTGGATATCCACACACTACCCTGGGTATATGAACAAATAACGTTCTTTTCTGAACGTACAAACGAATTTGCTACTGGGCATAAACAAGACTTGAAACAAATATGGAAAAGTATCAACCATAGAAAATCTACACATGTTTGATAAGATTAATCCAATTGTTTTATAACACGTGTAAAATTAGTAACAATGAATAGTATTGTAAATGTATTCTATTTTTTGATATTAATAATATCCATTGCGGCTTGTTGTCACGGTGTCAAATGCCTGTGTGAATGTATGTGTAGATGGATGGACTATAGGTATATGGTGGCTAGAGAGAGGGCAATAGAGGAAGAGCGGAGGACAGTAATTCACCCTATACCTATACCACTGCCCTTTCCTAATCGCCAGGCTACTAAAATCATACCCGCCGATAAATATGTAGTATTTTTGAACCCCGGAAACTGTCCTATGAGTATAGGATTACCAAAAGAATATTCTAATGTATAAATATTTTATATAATATATTAATGTCTAGAGCTATTGGTAAAACCCTCCTACCCAAAGACGTTGAAGAAGCTATATGGACTTACTTTCCATCTTCATATACTTATCGTGTCAAACGTCTAAACATGTGGTCTACCGCTCTTAATATAACTCCAACTATTAATCATATACCGTGGGATGATAATATGTGGAGAATGGGTACAGATTTGGGTAAAGAATGGGATGATTATAGAAATAGCACCAGACCCAAAGAGGCAGAAGCTGTTGTATTCGATAGACCTACACTCATACAATGTCCAGCATGTAAACAGAATATGGTTCATATTATAAAAATGGAACAAAAGAGGGGATGTGATGAACCTGCTACTGTGTACTGTATGTGTCAAAATCCGGCATGTAAAAAGAAAATAGGACATTTCAATAGATTCAGAACTGAAGGTTAGGGTATATAAGCATGCATAATATAACAAATGAATCGCTTTCCTCAGTTAGTAACCAGATTAGCTAGAGCACATGGCGTAGGACAAGATATAATACGGACACATCAAGCATTGCACAATGCCCAATCTCATTGGGATATTGATGGTTTACATAGAATTCAAGAACGACGAATTGATGAATTTGACAAGCATATGGTATCAGCTATCAACGATTGGAACAGAGACGACCTAAATAAATATTGGACAGGATATTCTTAAGAATATTCTGATAACTTAACGGGGGGGGCATGTTTAAATCCCATAAACCATGGAAGACATTATCACAATGTTATTATTCATTTTTATAATTGGTACCATTGTACAGTGTTATAAAGATGGTGGACCACATGCTCCAGATGTTATGTGGCAGTGGATGCTCAAGGACATGGGTGTGATTAGATAAGAATATGCGTATAAATATATATCATACACAATAAAACTATGTCTGAAGACTGTAAAGATATATTTACTTCATTTTTAGTTGTTCTAGCATTATTCTATTATTATCATCTATCACACAGTATAAATGAATCCTCAGGATATAACAATGGAATGTAGAATGTGGCATGAACTTACTGACACGGAAAGGAGAAAGCGAGATGTCAAGTGTCAACTAGCCGTTAACAGACTGGAGGGTATGGAACATCATATACCACCTAGAAAAGGAGAACACTGTTATTTCAACTCCTCGCGACCCGGCAACCAGCTCAATGCGTTTACTGACATGACACCAACGGGGAGATACATTTGTGTAACGGACCAGAGTCAGTCAATCGGTGTGGACTTTAGCGTGGAGACACCTGTGGACACGTATTGGACTCACTACCATTATCAAGGTAAGCTTGAGTCTATATCGCATGACCGTGGTATGGGACCATTGTGGAGACAGCGAATAAGCTAAGAATATTCTTGTATTAAAATATTTAGTATAATTATATAAAATGAGTTTTATTGAACATTACCCTTTAGTTTTAAAATTATTAGGCGAGAGCCGGTTTCTACACCTTAAAGACCGTACACGGTTTCGTACTCTCATATCTAAGGAGACAACCGAAGATGCGGAAGATTACGATGCAACGTACACAAGAGATTTGCAACGCAATACGTGTTTATTACAAATAATAAAATGTGATGGGTGTACAAACTATGTTAAATATCGTTGGGCCAGGCATACGGAGTGCGAGGAATGTTGTAAGTTGTTGTGTTATAACTGTGCGGTAAAGGTGTATGCTGGCAACTGTCCAGGATGTGACGAATAATTACTTTTTTCCAATGTAATTTAAACGATTGCCAACATTCCTAATATGTGGATATATAGTTTTTCCGTTTTTATCAGTATCGAACACCCATCCTGGTCTATCTGTTGCATTGGGACCCATATGTGGTATCATAGATGCTACTTCATGTATTGGCATTCCCAAATTCATTATTTTTAAATCTAATGTTATACTAGCGTCATTATGATAATTCCAATTTAATACTTTAACCGGCATATCATCCTGTCCCACGTTCCAGTCTATAATATCTCCAATGCTTATTTTACTCTCCATACCAGGCCATCCTAACAACAGTGGCGAGACTCTACCCTGGTCAACGTCTTGTAAATCAACAGATTTGTCAAAATAAACTTGAGAAACTATTTTTTCTTCACCATTATAAAGTACACAATCGTTTACCTTATGCCCACCTTCTGGTGCAAAAGAGTGGGATACGTCATATAAATTAACACCTAACCGTATACCATCGTCCAAAACGTTGTTCATTTCAGTATGGTCGCACGGTATACATCCTTCTACCTTTATTTCCACGGGGAATCTATCGGTACATGGTATAGACGTGCGTATATTATTCCATACAATTTCATTGTTGTTTCTCTTCGCTGTCATTGGTCGTTTCATACAACAATCCCAATATCTCCATTCATTTTTACTGTATCCCGTTTTATCGTCTATAACTGTCTGTTTAGTAA
>Ga0315321_10000142_pt1 | contig 46493 bp, 45 predicted proteins | sample M180m21515metaG_FD_203464 | JGI IMG/M metagenome (GOLD analysis project Ga0315321, IMG submission 203464) | Ammonia-oxidizing marine archaeal communities from Monterey Bay, California, United States - M1 80m 21515 | ecosystem: Environmental > Aquatic > Marine > Intertidal zone | place: USA... | reverse complement strand
GTCAACGCTGCTAACATATTGATATCACGAGATTAAGACCGGTTCAAGTTTCATCGAGGTACTGACAAGTTAATCGCCATCCTGCGACAATTAGGCCCATGAAAAAAGCAGAAACATACAAACATCACCGATTTCCGCCCGAAATAATTCAATATGCTGTCTGGTTGTACCACCGATTCAACCTGAGTCATCGAGATATCGAAGATTTGATGTCACAACGTGGCATTGAGGTGACTATGAAGCAGTTTGGTTGTGGTGTAACAAATTTGGCCCCAAGTTTGCGCGGCGACTAAGGCGAAAACAGCAAGGATATGGCGATACATTCTTCATTGATGAAGTCTTCGTGAAGATTCAGGGGAAGCAGCATTATCTGTGGAGCGCGGTAGACCAGGATGGTGAAGTTGTTGATGCATATCTTCAGAAGCGACGTGATGGAAAGGCTGCACAGCGCTTCTTTAAGCGGCTCTTGAAGAGTCTTGTTGGTGAGCCTAGGAAAATTGTTACCGATAAACTGGGAAGTTATGGTGTAGCCCATAGAGAGCTTATTCCTGAAACGATTTACGACACGACTCAGGACGCCAACAATCGATGTGAGCTGTCGCACGAGCCTACAAGAGTGAGAGAGAGGGGTATGCGTAAATTTAAATCGATGCATCAGGCACAACGATTTTTAGGCACCCATGCTGCCGTTTACAATTTGTTCAACCTGGGCAGGCATTTAGTGTCAGCTGAAAACTATCGATATTTTGAATTGCGCGCCTTTGTGTCTTGAGAAAAGGTAGTGGCGTTATAGACTGTGATTAAAGGGAGCTTCTTCGGACTTTGGGAGTTAACTTGTCAATACCTGAACTCTTTACGTTAGGATGAACAAAAACTCTCCTTTAAACCAGTGCTATATCTGTTCCATAGGTGCTGACGGGGTACACTACTACTGATCACCAAACATAATCCCTCTATGCGCTTCATAGTTTTCTGAGAGATCTGCAAGGTCAGCAAGTGCCTCAGCGAATTCCTTGTTTGTTAACATCAGGGAAAGCATTTCGTTTTGCAGCTTTTCAAAATCTTGTGCTAACAATCCAACCAAGTCCCTCTGAGTGAGACCTACTCCAATGCCCTGTCTGGCATCCCGTGTTTTTTCTACCCGCAGGTCTCTTAAAAACCTAGGTTCACACTCTCGCTTCATCATGTACGTTCCAGTTGGCCTGCGTTTAGTACAAATAATGTCCATTCTTCTAGAGCTGTTATTAGCGTTAAAAAAGCCGAATATTTCGTTTTCCGTCTCAGTAATACGAAGCCGCAACCTGGATAAGGATTGTTGGCCAACTACTGTTATCTCTTCGATGGGTTTGGGCGCTACTTCATCTGATGTACTAGCTTCCTGAGCAGAAACACTGGTATTGGCAAGTCCGAAAAAGAAACAAAACGCTAGTATTATTCGCAAGAGTCGATCCATTGATTTGTTCCTGTTTAGCATTCCTTAAGGCTTAATTAAGGTACTGACAAGTTAACTCCTAAACTGCCAGTATTCGGCCCATGACACAACCAAAAATGTACCGGCGCCACAGATTCTCGACTGCAATCATCTGCTATGCAGTGTTACGCTGGGAGTTTTAGGGGGAGAGGCCGCCTATGGCCAACGGACTATGTCAGGATCAACGGACTGCGACAGGCGGACTCTCAAAATCTATAGTCCGTCGCTCCTAATCATAACTCGGTGAAAGGTAGGAAAAATGGTGGGCCCACGAGGACTCGAACCTCGGACAAACGGATTATGAGATCCGTCATTTTACTTGTCGATGCATCTAAAGGAGCGCAGAAAGTGTAAATGGGGGTAAATTTATCCCTCCCTCTTCTCGTCTCAGCAAAATTCTTTAAAAGATAATAAGAATCATTTGCATTTAAAAGATGATGCCTTTATGATTCCACTCAATCCAGCTGAGGCAATTTGTCGCAGCAGGTTTAAGTACCCAGATAGTGTTGAAATCAGGTGCAACTTGAACGAAACCGATTCACCGAGTAAGAAATACGAAAATGAGACAGCTAGATCTTCTATAGCTATCTCAAGTGCCAAATTGCTTGGTAAATCAAAGAAGATGACCATTTCTCACAATGAGGAAATTTATACACTCAGGATTACAGCCAACAACAAACTAATATTAACCAAATAGAAACTCAGAGTGGGAATCCACTCGAGTGCCAGTCCAGCCAGCCACCCAACTCATTCCGAGGCAGCAAGCCAGACTTTCTTGATACTTTTTGAAGAGAGCCACTATGGATATCGTTGCCGTCACCAATCGACCTGTTTTTCAGCGTCAAAAAATGCATTTAGGTATTACCGCCGTCACAGTCGTTGCTGCAGGGATGTCTGCAGGGACGTTTGCGCAAGAGGTCGAATACCGTGCAGAAGAATTAGTAATTACTGCCACTCGATTGCCCCGGACTATCGAGAATATCGCTGGCACCGTGTCGGCTATCTCCTCAGAAACGATCGAGCACGAGATGGTTGATGATCTGGATGATATAGCTCGCTATCAACCAGGCATAACGCTCGATACAGCAAGCCGAGGGGGTAATTTGGGGTTTAGAATTCGTGGCATAGGCGGTAACAGGGTGCTCACGGTGATTGACGGTATCCGAAGCAGCGACGTGTATGCTGCTGGTCCATCCGCCTACGGAAAGGACAGTTTTGAAGTGGATAACCTTAAGTCGATCGAAATTGTTCGTGGGCCCGCCTCTGTTCTCTATGGTGCAGATGCAATGGGGGGGGCAGTACTTCTCAATAGCAAAGATCCAAGCGGCTACACCGACAACAAAAATGGTTCATATTTTAAGCTCCGTAGCTCTATGGCAGATGCGGATGCTCAATACAAAGCAGGCTTTACAGGTGCTTTTCAGAAAAACGAATTAGGCGCAGTATTTGAGTACACACATCGAGAGTTTGAAGAACAGGATGTCAATGGGCGAGGCTCTCTTAATCCGCAAGATGGCGAATCAGATGCGCTACTGTTAAAAAGCGTTTGGGACATTAATGAGAATCAATCCCTTACATTCGTTGTAGATCATTTCACACAGAATATTGACACAGTCCTCGCTTCTGAATTGGGAGCCTCAGTTAGAAGCTCAATTGGACGAGATGAAACAGTACGCAAAGGATTGGGTTTGGACTATAACTGGAATGGGAAATTCACTCTAGCAGATGAATTGCAACTATCGCTTAAGTATCAGCAGAATGATGCGCTTCAAAATACGGTTCAGGAAAGAACAAGTTTCTCATTTATTGATCCTAGAGATCCATCTACCTATTCTGGTGCCGACGCAATTCGAAATACTGATTTTGAATTCAACCAGGAGACGTTAGCTCTAAATTTAAACCTTTGGAAGAACTTGGACATTGTCAATACCAGTCATTCGATAGCCTATGGTTTGAACTTTGACGAGACACAGACTGAGCGTCCTCGCAATCGCTGTGAGACAGTCCAGACGTCCGGCGAGTCTACATGTCAGATTTCTGCATACCCATTCGCGCCAAGCGAAAATTTTCCCAATAAGACATTTCCTGATTCTAATACGAAGCGTTTCGGTGTCTATTTTCAAGATGAAATCACGATTGCGAATACTGGTCTGACCCTGATACCTGGGTATCGATATGATCGATATGAAATGCAACCTGAGTTTGACGGATTGCTTGATGCCTCTGAGCTCATAGAGAACTTTGGCGGTTTTAGAGTTAGTGAAGTGGAGGAGGGCACAAGCTCACTAAGTCTAGGTGCTATCTATGATCTGTCAGATAAAATTTCGGTTTTCTCCCAATATGCTGAAGGTTACCGACCGCCCAATTTTGATGAAGCCAATCAAGCTTTTGTTAATCTTGGTTTTGGCTACGCCACCATTCCCAATGCCCAGCTTAAGGCGGAAAGCAGTAAAGGTATAGAATTTGGAATAAGAGCAAATCTGGACAATGCGTTTATGAGCCTTGTTGCATTTCGCAACAAATACGACAATTTTATCGAAAGTGCATTTGTTGACACGCAAGGTGGGATAAGTCTTTTTCAGGATCAGAATATCGGTTCAGTTAAAATTTCTGGTGTAGAAGCGGTTTCGAATTGGTACTTATCAGACGAATGGGAGCTGCGTACTTCGTTGGCCTATATCAAAGGAGACAATGAATCAGCGAATGTCCCATTGGACTCTGTTGATCCGCTTACCGGAATAGTAGGTCTGAGATATGACGATTCCGGTCAGAATTGGGGAGGAGAGTTAATAGTCACTGCCGCAGACAAAAAAGACCGCGTTTCGAGTGCTAACGTGACTACAGCGGGCAGCTACGCAACAACCGACTTAATTGCTTACTACAGACTGAGTGATTCGGCAACGATTCGCTTCGGCGCGTTCAACTTGTTCGATGAAGAATATGCACGCTGGACAAATCTCAGTGGTTTGCCTGTAACAAATACCAACGCTATTCAGAATTCATTTCAACCTGGGTCCAATTTTAGGCTGGGATTTAGTTATGAATTATGACTCTATGAAATCAGAGAAGGAGAATTCTAATATGGACGTTCAGATCAAAGTGATACTTAGAGTATTGGGGATGTTGAGCATAGCTTTAATGGTCTCTTGTTCGGCAAACCAAAGTCGTCAATCCACTAAAGGAAGTGGAATTACCTTAGGAAGTGATTTTGGCGTACTGGTAATGGCTCATGGGAGTAGCTCTGAATGGAATAAGGGAGTAGAAGAATCACTGCACAGTTTGCGGGAAAGTTTTCCAGTGGAATTAGCTTTTGGAATGGCTGATGCAGGAAGCATGGAGTCAGCCGTGAGAAGGTTGGAAGCACAAGGCGTTAGGCATGCAGCTGTAGTCCGGTTATTCATTTCCGGTGAAAGTTGGTACGAAAGAACGTTACAAATTCTTGGTGTGTCGGACGGCGCGCCCCCAAAGAGCGAGTCGAATTATTTGTCGCTCAATCCTGGAATGCCGATTGGGTATTGGAAAATTGAAACGGATGTAGCGTTTCATGTTAACAAGGAAGGGTTGGCGGAAGCAGAAGAGATGGACAAAGTACTGCTTAGCAGAGTTCGCGATATGAGCTTCAACCCCTCTTCAGAAGTGGTCGCTGTCATTGCTCATGGCCCAGAAGACGATGAGGAGAATTCTCGTTGGATTGCTGAAATCGAGAAACGGACAACATTGCTTGAGCACCAACTAGGTATAAAAGAAATTGAAGTATTCACTTTGCGAGAGGATTGGGAAGTGAAAAGGGTTGGGGCAGAAGGAAAAATACGTGGTTTTATAGAGCGTGCGAATCAATCGAATTTGCAGGCGATAGTAGTCCCTTATCGAGTCCAAGGCTTCGGACCGTATGATAGTGTGTTAGAAGGACTCGAATATAAAGCCGATCGTGCGGGGTTGGTGCCTCATGAAAACGTTTCATTATGGATTGAAGGCCAGGTTAAGGAACTATTATGGGAAGTAGAAGAGCATCGCATTCAAATTGCAGCAACTAGTGATTGAATGATAGTGCTTAATGAAAATTTAATTGTTGTTACGAGGGGAATGAAGGATTTGAGTCATACATAGAATAAGTATAGGTTTGAATTCCATACAGGAAACTCTATTGATCCCGCTATAACGTCAATGCCATTGAGCTATTTGTGATTCTGGAGTGGTGTGTAAGCAGTGTGCAAGCATAAAAATGCGCTATAGATCGACTAAATATCTATAACGCATTGTTTTTTATACGGAAAATGGTGGGCCCACGAGGACTCGAACCTCGGACAAACGGATTATGAGTCCGCTACTCTAACCAACTGAGTTATAGGCCCATTTGTCTTCACCAGCTATTCACATCCTTCGTTGCTCAGTTTGTCCTCGTTCGGTCACGTACCAATGTACGCTCCCTCCCTCCAAAAACTGTGCGCCTCGACTGCGAATATCTGATTTCGCCAAATAATTTGATGAAGAGAGCTGTGAAGCTTCTCAACTATCAATAGGAGGCAGATTCTAGCTAATTGCGTGGCTATTGGTAAGCTTTAATTCAAAAAGCCTGCCGCGTTTGCTTTTTCTACTGCTTTGAAGTCAGCCTGGACGCCAGCAGCGAATTGTACCGCGAAGGGGTCTGGGTAAATGTCTTCAGAGCCTTTGGCGATCTCTTCATAGACATGTATGGCTACTGAATCTGGCGATACCTTGTCCATAGGAACATTCGCAGCCATGTCTGTGTCCACTGGGCCGGGGAAAACGCCGGAAACCAGTGTGCCTTGACCGCCGAGTTCTACTCGTACTGCCTGAGTCAGAGAGCGGCCCGCCGCCTTCGAAGCGGAATAGCCTGGAGCAAATGCGAAACTGCTCAGACCGGCTACAGAAAGAATGTTCACGATCGCACCGCCACCGTTTGCCTTAAGAATAGGAGCGAATGCATCACACATGTTGATGATGCCAAAATAATTCACTTCCATTTCCATGCGTTGGCCTTCTTTATTTGGGTTGCCAACCATTGGTCCACCACCACCCATTCCAGAGTTGTTGATGAGAACTTCGACATCGCTCGCTGCTGCTGCCGCTGCGTCGATTTGTTCCTGATTGGTTACGTCCAGAGTAATAGGGCTTATTTTGTCGCCGTATTGCGCGATAAGTTCAGCAAGAGTGGATTCATTTCTAGCTGCGGCATAAACTTTCTTGGCGCCCATTTCCAGAGCTTGCACTGCAAAGCTCTTTCCAATGCCTCGGTTTGATCCTGTGATAAAAACTACTTTGTCCTTGATTGAAACGCTGGGCATAAAAGCCTCCTGAAACTTTGTATGTTGATCCTATTGGATTGCTGGGAAAAGTGATTCGCTAAAGTGGAATTTATATTGAAGTCATATCTATTCGTAAATCAGAAATGCGGAAGTAAGAATTGACTTCAATGCAGCAGCAATGAAGTCGATCTGTAAATCCAGGCTTTACTCGTCAAGAAAGCTTCTCAAGTGATCGGAGCGGGTAGGGTGACGTAATTTGCGCAGAGCCTTGGCTTCGATCTGACGAATACGTTCGCGGGTTACGTCGAACTGCTTGCCTACTTCTTCCAACGTGTGATCGGTGTTCATGTCGATACCGAAGCGCATTCTCAGAACCTTGGCTTCTCTAGCAGTGAGGCTGCCGAGGACATCTTTAGTTGCTTCTCTTAGGCCTTCGTCTATGGAGGAATCGACCGGTGAGTCTACTGTTGCATCCTCGATGAAATCACCTAGATGGGAATCTTCATCATCACCAATCGGCGTTTCCATGGAGATAGGCTCTTTGGCAATCTTCAGAACGCGGCGTACTTTGTCTTCCGTCATTTCCATGCGCTCGCCAAGCTCTTCCGGAGTTGGCTCGCGACCTTTTTCGTGAACCATCTGTCGGGATATACGATTAAGTTTATTGATAGTCTCGATCATATGTACTGGAATACGAATAGTTCTGGCCTGGTCGGCAATGGATCTTGTGATCGCCTGTCTAATCCACCAGGTTGCATAGGTGGAAAACTTGTATCCACGACGGTATTCAAATTTATCTACTGCTTTCATCAAACCGATGTTGCCTTCCTGAATAAGATCGAGGAATTGCAGGCCACGGTTGGTATATTTTTTGGCGATTGAGATAACCAGTCGCAAGTTAGCTTCCACCATTTCTTTTTTGGCGCGACGAGATTTGGCTTCGCCGATAGACATTTGTCGATTAATGTCCCTAATCTCGGCAATCGTAAGGCCAGTTTCTTCTTCTACATGACGAAGTTTCTTTTGTGCTCTTAGAACTTCGGTCTTAATGTTTACCAGAAGCTCGGAGTAGGCTTCTTTTTCCTTTATATGTTTGTCGATCCACTTCTCATTGATCTCGTTGCCAGGAAAGCTTTCGATGAAAGTTTTGCGTGGCATCTTGGCGCTGCGCACACACAGGCTTAGCACGCTGCGTTCATGGCGGCGCACACGACCAAGCACCGCACGAATGTGGCTCAGCAGGGGTTCGAACTGGCGAGGAGTTAGCTTGAAGCTCTTGAATATTTCGCCCAGCTTTTCCATCTCAACAAGTGTCTTTGCATCTTTTCGGCCCTTTTTGGCTACAAGATTGCTGGCTTTCTTGTACTGCTTGCGTAACTCGGTGAAACGAATGCGTGCTTCTTCCGGGTCAGGCCCAACTGCCGCTTCATCGTCATCATCATTAGAAGAATTAGACGGCCCGGTTACTGCAGGGGCGCCAGGAGGAATTACCTCGTCGCTGGTATCGAGGTAGCCGGTTATTAGTTCGTTTAGTCTGCGCTCTTCGGCATCCACCAAAGCATATTCGTTAAGTACATGCTCCACCGTACCGGGGAAGTAGGCCATAGCCTTCATCAGTTCTCGCAGGCCTTCTTCGATGCGCTTGGCGATAACAATCTCGCCTTCACGGGTCAGCAGTTCAACCGTTCCCATTTCGCGCATGTACATGCGCACCGGGTCGGTGGTTCGTCCTGCTTCATTTTCCACAGCAGCTAGAGCCGCAGCCGCTTCCGCCGCTGCTACTTCGTCAGCACCGGTGTCGCTTTCTTCGTTGAGTATCAAGGTATCGGAGTCAGGCGCCGCTTCAAACACCTTGATGCCCATGTCATTGATCATCTGGATGATATCTTCAACCTGATCCGGATCGGATATGGATTCAGGCAAGTGATCGTTAACTTCGGCATAGGTCAGGTAGCCTTGTTCCTTGCCTTTGGCTATCAATAATTTGAGGCTGGATTGTGGTGCAATTAGATCGGCCATGAACTCTCGTCTTCTCTGCCGTACCGCCAGAGATTTGGGTGGATAAAAGTGAGCCGGGCATTATAAAGGTTTCGCGCCGGATTTGTATATTTTTTAGCGGTTTCTGGAGGATTTATTGGGGCTTATTGCCCGGATTTAAAGAGGTCGGCTTAATAAGCATGAAATACAGCCCTGGAGCTCATTCATCGGGCTCATGCACAGGTGGTTCTTCGCTAGGCGGTGGAATATCGTTCTCATCAGATGGTTTGAGCTGAAATCGGTCCGCCAAGTGCTGTTTGAGGCGAATTTTTTCCAGTTCAAACTTAATATCAGACAATATACTGTCAATTATTTGTTTGAATTCTTCTTCTACCCCTTCCTGAGGAGTGATTTTCTCACCTTTTATCAATCGGGTGAGCTGGCTGCCGAGATTCGAGCTATAGCAGTAACCCATCATGGCATAGGTCTCGGTATCGGGGTCCCGCTTGACCATCTCGATAAGAGATAACAATAACTTACGGTTCTCGTCCTGAGCCGCATTTAGTGGGCTGAGGTCCTGTTCGATTGAGAGGGCGATCTCCGGGTTTCTCAATAGCAGCTCGATAGCCTTCAGGCTGGCGGACTTTCTATATGTTCCCAGGTTGGACGCTGTCGATTTTCCTTGGGAGTTTCCTTTGCGGGGAGATCTCTCGCCACCGTAGTTCGATTCGCCGGAATCCCGTGCACCGGAATCATAGGGGGCATCGGCATAGGCCGGGGGTGTTTGCTGCGCTTCCGGGCTAGGCTGTGGTTGATCCTGGAACAGCTGCTCCAGAGATTCATTGCCGAGCCCAAGGGTTTCCGACAGCCTGTCCAGCATTAGCTGACCATAAACGCCACGGGGAAATTTCTTTATCAGGGGTTTGGCCAGTTTGCTTAGTCTTGCCTTGCCTTCGATGGATTTAATATCGATGCCATGTGAAAGCTTGTCGAAGAAAAACTGCTCCAGTGATGTTGCGTCGTCCACCTGTTGATTGAAAGCCTCTTCGCCAATCTTTCGTACCAGGGTGTCTGGGTCTTCCCCTTCATCCAGAAATAGGAATTTTATTTGCCGGCCATCTTCCAGTAGCGGAACGGAGGTTTCCAGTGCTCGCCAGGCGGCCGTGCGTCCTGCTTCATCGCCGTCAAAACAGAACACTACTTCGGGAACCAGACGGAACAGCTTCTGCAAATGTCTCTCGCTGGTGGCAGTTCCCAGAGTGGCTACAGCGTTGCGGATTCCCATTTGTGCGAGGGCAATAACATCCATATAGCCCTCGACGATAAGAATTCGCTTGAGTTTCCCGCCGGTTTTTTTGGCTTCATAGAGTCCATAGAGCTCGGCGCCTTTGTGGAAAATTGGCGATTCCGGTGAGTTCAGGTATTTAGGTTTACTCTCGTCCAGAACTCTGCCGCCGAAAGCAATTGTTCGTCCACGGCTGTCACGAATTGGGAAGGTGATGCGGTGGCGGAAGCGGTCATAATAAGGAGATCTTTTAGCATCATGTTCTTTTGTATTGCTATCGTTTTTCTTTTCCCGCTCAACGATCAATCCTGATTTGAACAGGGCTATCTCCTGCTTGCCGTCAGTGCCAACAGCATTTAGAAGATTGTCCCAACCGGGAGGGGCATAGCCAATTCCGAAGTCTCTGGCTATTTCGCCGCTAAGTCCACGATCTTTTAAATAGCTGACGGCAGCGTTTTTGTTTTCATGTTTTCGAATTTGAAGCTGGTAAAACTTGCTGGCTTGCTCGGTGATCGCAAGCAAACCGGCATTCTCGGATTGTCTGCGGCTTTCAGCTTTGCTTTCTTCGCGGGGCACTTCCATACCATTGTCTCTGGCCAGAACTTCAACAGCCTGGGGAAAGTCCAGCTGATCAAAGTTCATGATGAAGCCTATGGCATTGCCACCGGCCCCGCAGCCAAAGCAGTAATAAAACTGTTTCTCCGGTTGTACGCTGAAAGAAGGGGTCTTTTCCTGATGGAAGGGGCAGCAAGCCCCATAGTTTTTTCCCTGCTTCTTCAGACTCACCCGCTTATCAATCACATCAACGATGTCTGCACGATGCAATAGATCATCGATGAATGCTTGGGGAATAAGTCCGGCCATAAAAGAATCAGTTGTCAGGCTTGTGTTTGGGATCAATCGAGTTTAGCTATTGTATCCAATTGCCGCCACACATCCACGGGGGATTAGTGCGAATGTCTGCAAGAATTATAGAAAGTTGGGTTGGCTTGCAGTCAGGGTAGTGTGCGGATTTGCAGGCTAGCCGATGTGAGTACTTAGCCTAGCAGAGACTTGATGGTCTTGCTTACTTCGGCCATGTCGGCGCGGCCAACTATCTGGGGCCTAACCAGACCCATCACCTTGCCCATGTCTTTCATGGATTCGGCGCCAATCTCGGTGACGGCAGCTTTTATAATGGCCTCCAGCTCGGATTCGGAAAGAGCGCCGGGCAGGAATTGTTGCAGAACGTTGATTTCCTGTTTCTCAACTTCGGCAAGTTCCATTCTGTCAGCGGCTTCAAATTGCTTGATGGATTCACGTCGCTGTTTGACCATCTTGTCGAGAACACCGATCACTCTGGCATCATCGAGATCGATACGCTCATCGACTTCAATACGCTTTATTTCAGCAAGAGCCAGACGAATAGTGCCCAGGCGCGGTTTGTCCTTGGCGCGCATGGCATCTTTCATTGCTTCGGTGATATTTTGCTTTAATGGGCTGTCAGACATGATATTCCATTCCTGCAGACAGCAGGGGCGGCCGGGAGATTTTCAGACCGCGATAATAGCTTTTAGTAGAGGCGAACGCTCTTGCGGCTCTCACGCTGAACTTTCTTCAGGTGACGCTTAACAGCAGCAGCTGCCTTACGCTTGCGTACTGATGTTGGCTTCTCGTAGAACTCTCTGCGACGTACTTCAGCCAAGACTCCTGCTTTTTCGCATGAACGCTTGAAGCGACGAAGAGCTACATCAAATGGCTCATTCTCTTTAAGTTTTACCTGTGGCATCGATCTAAACACCTACCTTTATTAATGAATTTCTAGCAAATCTGCTGTTTTCTTTCAGCCCGATTTACAGGGGCGCAAATGATAATGCCCCACCGGGCTAATTGCAAAGGAAATAGGGCATTTACTATGGAGATTCTTGGCAGAATCGATGAAATTTGGGATATGACGATAAATTTGGCATGATTAGCGTGTTCTAATCAATTAACAAGAGTCTAAACCATTGATAGTACTGGGTATTGAAACTTCCTGTGACGAGACAGGTGTTGCTATATATGACAGTCAGAGTGGACTGTTGGCGGACTGCCTGTATAGCCAGATCGGAATACATGCCAAATATGGGGGTGTAATTCCGGAACTTGCGTCACGGGATCATATTCGCAAGACCCTGCCGCTGGTGCAGCAGGCTATTGCCGAGGCAGGCATTGAAAATGCCGACATCGAAGGGGTGGCTTATACATCCGGCCCTGGATTGATCGGCGCTTTGCTGGTGGGAGCCTCTCTTGGTCGCTCACTCGGTTTGGCCTGGGATGTGCCTACAATCGGTGTGCATCATATGGAAGGACATCTACTGGCTCCGATGCTGGAAAAGACTCCGCCAAAATTCCCCTTCGTGGCATTGCTGGTTTCAGGCGGTCATACCCAACTGGTTCAGGTGGACGGAATTGGAAAATATAAATTGCTTGGTGAATCTCTCGATGATGCTGCCGGTGAAGCTTTTGACAAGGTCGGGAAAATGTTGGGGCTTCCCTATCCCGGAGGACCTCATGTTGCCAAACTGGCCTTACAGGGAAGAAATGGTCAATTCGAGTTTCCCCGACCCATGACTAACCGACCCGGTCTGGATTTCAGTTTCAGCGGCCTCAAGACTTTCGTACGCAACACCATCGCTGATCACAGTGACGAAGATGGCAATCTTGACCCTCAGGTCCGGGCGGATGTTGCCAAAGCCTTCGAGGATGCTGTGGTTTCAACTCTGGCTATCAAGTGTCGCCGGGCTCTGGAGCAGACTGGATTACAAACCCTTATCATTGCCGGCGGAGTGAGTGCCAATGTTCACCTGCGGGAAGTGCTGGAACAGGCCATGGAAAAAGTAGGGGGCAAGTTGTTTTATGCTCAGCCAAAATATTGTACTGACAACGGAGCCATGATTGCCTATGCAGGGTGCCAGCGTCTGTTGGCCGGAGAGCAGGAAGGTCTTGAAATTAATGCTCAGCCTCGATGGTCTTTGGAATCCCTGCCGGCAATTGGCGACTGAAGATAAAGCGGATAAAACTTAATGGATATAGTCTACATAAGAGAACTGGAAATAGAGGCCATTATTGGAATCTATGACTGGGAGCGTGAGCAGAAGCAAACTATTAGTCTGGACCTGGAAATGGGCTGCGATATTAAGGCAGCTGCGAAAAGCGAAGACATTAACAACACTCTGGATTACAAAGCAGTTGCCAAAAGATTGATCGACTTCGTCGAGGGATCCGAATTTTTTCTGGTGGAGACTCTGGCGGAAGAGATAGCTGCGATCGTACTTGGGGAGTTTTCAGTTCCCTGGCTTAGGCTTCGAGTGGGCAAGCCCGGTGCGGTAACCGGATCGAAAGATGTCGGTGTGATTATTGAACGCGGTTCAAAATCCTGACGGTGGTTCCCGGAGATTCTACAGTGCCAGAGTTAGTTTTCAGTCTAGGCAGCAATGTTGATGCCCATCGTCATATTCGACTCGCAGTTGCGCGACTGCGCGCAGAGTTTGGGGCCTTGCAATGTTCTTCTGTCTATCAGAGCAGTGCTGTTGGGTTTCAGGGGGAAGACTTTCTCAATCTAGTGACGCTGGCAAGCAGCAATCTATCTCTCGACGCAATTTTAAAAACAGTAAAAAAAATAGAAGAAGAATTTGGTAGAGAGCGGGGAGTGCCCAGATTTTCACCGAGAACTATCGATATTGATGTACTGCTATTTGGAATTCAGGACGGGAAAGATTGCGCTATTGATCTTCCCCGGGATGAGATTACGAAGCACGCTTTTGTTCTGCAGCCACTTGCAGAATTACTACCGGATAATGTTCATCCGCAAACGGGTTCAAGTTATTCCGCTATGTGGGAGGAATTTGATGACCCTTCCCAGGAATTGGCCGTTATCGAATTTGACTGGTCTGGTATTGGGGAAAACTAATCATACATGCCCATATATCCGGGCTGTTGTTGGATTAAGCTAAACCAGTTTTTTACCGCGCCGTAATTATTCAGGTCGAATCCTCCCTCGTCAGCAACGTGGGTGTAGGCATAGAGGCTGATATCCGCAATAGTCATTTCGTCACCCGTCACATAGGCAGTTTGATTTAGCTGCTCTTCCATTTCGGACAGGGCCTTGTGACCGCCTTCCTGCTTGCCTTTATATTCTGCCATTCTTGCTTCCGGCAGGCCGAGATATTTGTTGATGTAACGTGCAGTCGCAATGAAAGGCTCGTGGCTGTACTGTTCAAAGAATTGCCACTGCAATACCAATGATCTTTAAAAGGAGTCCTCGGGAAGAAAGCATGTGCCATCGGCGAGATAGTTAAGAATAGCGTTAGACTCGCAGAGGTATTTTTTATCTTCCAATTCCAACACCGGTATCCGCGAATTGGGGTTCATCTCTTTGAAAGCTTCGCTATGGGTTTCACCGGCAAGAATATCCACTACAATCCATTGGTGCTCAATGCCCAGCATGTTCATTAACAATTTAATCTTGTAACAGTTGCCGGATTGAATATCACCGTACACTTTTATTATTGCTCTGCTCCTCGCCAAGTCATTGGGCCAGTTCATAAAGCCCATGTTTGCAGCCCATCCCTAGAAGCCCAGACTGCATCCGCCGTCGACCTTGATTGTGAGCCCGGTAATATAACTCGCCGAGTTCGCCAGAAAGAGAACCGTTTCGGCGATTTCGGAAACATCTCCCAGCCTGCCGGTAGGGATTTTGGAAAGTATTCTTTTCCGATGCTCTTGTACCTGAGGGTCGTCATCATTCTCAAGTCTGTCAGGCCATAGTATTGCACCAGGCGAGACGCCATTAACTCTGATCCTTGGCGCCAAGTCCAAAGCCAGGGATCGGGTCATGGATTTAAGTCCGGATTTGGCGATGCAGTAAACCGAGTGATCCCGCAGTGCTTGGTCAGCTTGAGTGTCTACAATGTTTATTATGGAGCCATGTGCTTTGCTCAGTTCCTGGCTCAGTGATTGGCTAAGGAAAAACGCGCCGCGCAAATTGCTATCTACCAACTGATTCCAGTCCTGTGGGCCGATATTACCAAACCGGGTGGGGTAGTAGCTCGATGCGTTGTTAACCAGAACATCCAGTCGGGCAAATTTCTCTACTATACCCGAGGCGAGCTCTTCGAGTTGCTGCGCGTCACACAGGTCTGCTGCGATTATCCCGGCACTGCCTGCTCTTTTCTGGTTCAAACTGGCAGCGAGCTTTGTAGCCTCATCCACAGATCGATTATAGTGAATAATGACCCTGTAGCCATGCTGGTGGAATAGCTTGACGATGGACGCGCCTATGCGCTTTGATCCGCCGGTGACGCACACGACTTTCGAAGAATCATTACTATTGCTCATATTTTACAAATGCCACGCTCAGTCTCTCCTCTTAATCGCTCAACTTCATCACTAATAAGTTCAAGGCGCTTGTTTGCGATTGTTTCTTTCGGGTCCTTCGAATTCGATTCTTTTAGGAGGGCAGGTATATCCAGTGCTGAAATGCTGCTCACCAGGCTCATCAAATATTGACGTTGCGCATAGGGTTGATCTTCCAGCCCCAGTCGCCCTTTGGCGTCCGCTTCACAAACCGTCAGGAATTTCTCTAACCGTTCGGGACGGCGAAATACATCCAGTTGTTCCAGTAATCTGAGAAGGGTGACAGGCCTGAGCTCTTCCACCCGATGTAGCTTGGTGTGATGCTCACAAACAATTGCTGCCAGCTGCGCAAATTCTTTAGGCACATGAAGCCTTGCAGCTATTTCCTTTTGGGGTTTAAGTCCAAGCATTTCATGACCGAGATGGGCTGGCCATTTGCTGCTATCGGTTACTCCCTTGCCCACGTCATGGATCAATGTGGCGTAGCGTACCACCGCGTCGTTGCTAAGACTGGCGGCCTGATCCAGGCACATTAATGTATGGACGCCGGTATCAATCTCCGGATGGTATTTTTCTGGCTGGGGAATGCCAAATAAGACCTCTACCTCAGGCAGCAGTGCTTGTAGCGCTCCGCAGCTGCGCAATACTTCGATAAATACTCTGGGATTCTCCGATCCGAGGGCTTCTTCAAATTCCTGCCACACTCTTTCCTTTACCAGATGTTCCAGCTCGCCACTTTGCACAATCTCTCTCATTAGTGCGGTAGTTTCTTCGGCGACAGTAAATCCCAGATCGGCAAACCTGGCGGCAAATTTAGCCACACGAAGCACTCTTAGAGGGTCTTCGGAAAATGCTGGAGAAACATGCCGCAGCATTCTTTTTTTTATATCCTCACGCCCATTATATGGATCAACTATTTCACCGCTTTCAGATTCGGCCATGGCGTTTATAGTCAGATCACGACGCATCAGATCTTGTTCGAGCGTCACTTCTTGGGAAGTATCAAACTCGAACCCGGAATATCCTGGAGCGGTTTTTCTCTCGGTTCTTGCTAGGGCATATTCTTCTTTGGTTTCAGGGTGGAGAAATACAGGGAAGTCCTTGCCTACTTGGGTAAATCCCTGCTGCAGTAATAGCTCAGGGTTTCCGGCCACAACAACCCAGTCCCTGTCCTTAACAGGGATTCCAAGAAGCTTGTCGCGGACAGCGCCGCCTACTGGGTAAATTTCCATGGCTATTAAGTTTTTATTCCTAAAATATTCTTAAATTTTAATTATGCTGAAATGCAGCTGACTTTTTTGTCTTCCAGTCTCATGATGCTTAATTCCCGGCCCCACACATAGCCGGTGTCCATAGCATAAACACGCTTTCTGCAGGTTTTACCATCTAGAGCTGCCCAGTGACCAAATAGCAAAGTCGCCTTGGGTGTTATCTTTTCATAATAAAACCAGGGCTTGAACCCATGGGGTGCGGTTCCCAATCCTTCTTTGGCATTAAGCCGAAGGCGGCCAAGCTCATCGCAGAATCGAATACGAGTCAAATGATTGGTGATAACGCGAAGCCGGTCCATTCCACGCAGTTTGTCATACCAACTGTCGGGGGTATTGCCATACATATGTTTCAGAAAGCTTTTGTAATCTTTGTCCTTTAGCGCGTACTCCACTTCTGCCGCAAGATTCAGCGTTTTCTGTACCCCCCAACGTGGTGCGATACCAGCATGCACCATCAGAAAATTTTCCAGTCCTCTGTCGGTTTCCACACAGTCATAGTGGGCAAGAGGCTTCTTGCGTAGCCAATTGCTCAGGCTCTTGCAGTCTCTCGCGTTTAGCAGCTTTTCAAGTGTGTCTTTTCCCCGATGGGGCGCGCAGCCTTCACTAATGGCGATGAAGTGAAGGTCATGGTTCCCCAATACAATTCGGGTAGAGCTATCCATGTCCTGAAGAAAGCGCAGGGTGTCCAGTGAACGCGGTCCGCGATTAATCAAGTCCCCTACACACCACAGTTTGTCTTTGGCAGCATTGAACCCTACTTTCTTAAGTAGTTGTCGCAAGGGCTTGTAGCAACCCTGGATGTCACCTATTACGTAGTTTGCCATTTTGGATAGACACTAACGGTTTGTTTGATTGCCGGCAAAATCGCGCTGTGGGGCTGGTCGCAATCGCAAGTGGCCAGTATAACACCAGTGAGGAGCTCGGCCGGCTTTACTGTTGCGAAGACAGGGCATCGGCTATCAGTACGAAGTCGGCGAGGCTCAGGTTTTCGGGACGCAGGCTGGCATCCACGGCCAATGAGTTCAGTAGTTCGTCGCCCAGCAGGGTCTTCATGCTGTTTCGCAGAGTCTTGCGGCGCTGATTGAAGGCGGTACGAATCACAGTCTGCAGGCATTCCGCATCCTGGGCCTGAACCGGCAGAACCTCATGGGGGGTCAGCCGAACGATTGCAGAACTAACCTTGGGCCGGGGAGTAAATGCTGCAGAGGGTGCGTTAAACAAGTGTTCAACCTTACAATAGTATTGCAGCATCAGACCAAGACGACCGTAGTTTTTACCTCCCATGGACGCGCTCATACGCTGCACAACCTCCAGCTGCAACATAAAAACCATGTCTTCGATTAGTGGGTACTCTTTCAATAGATGGAACAACACAGGCGTGGAGATATTGTAGGGAAGGTTTCCAATTATCCTGAGTTTTTCGCCGCTATTAGTCTCTGCAAATTCTTTCAGTCTGGTTTTTAGAATATCCCGCTGGTGGATAGTGACATGTTCCATTTGCCGATATTCGTTTTGCAAATGCGCGGCCAGATCCCTGTCCAGTTCAATGCAGTCAAGGCGAGCGCCCACAGAGGCCAGTCTGGAAGTGAGTGCTCCCTGGCCCGGGCCGACCTCAAGTAAATGGTTCTCCTTCTTCGGATTCAGCTGTTGGATAATCCTGTCTATGATGCCCTGATCATGGAGAAAGTTCTGTCCGAATCGTTTTCTTGCGCGGTGATCGACGCCGGTATTCAGGCGAACTGTTTTGTGTCTGGAACTTGCCATTAGATGTGCTTCCAGTTTTCAGCCATTTCCCTCGCGGTGGCAATGGCGTTATATAGACTGCCGGTTTCGGCTCTGCCGCTGCCGGCTATGTCCAGAGCCGTTCCATGATCTACCGAAGTGCGGATAATTGGGAGGCCGAGGGTGACGTTGCTGGCTTTGCCGAAACCCTTGAATTTCAAAACGGGCAAACCTTGATCGTGGTACATGGAGAGCACTGCATCAGCTGTTGCCAGATATTTGTCTGTAAAGAGTGTGTCAGCAGGAAGCGGGCCAATCAGCTTCATGCCTTCATTGCGCTTTTGATTGAGTACCGGTTCGATAATTTCAATTTCTTCCCGTCCCAGATGTCCTCCTTCACCTGCATGGGGATTTAATCCACATACAAGAATTTGTGGATCTGTAATACCAAACTTCTTCTGCAAATCACGGTGCAGGATATTTATAATCTTTCCCAGGGTGTCTTTGGTTATCGCTTCCGGTACCTGAAGCAATGGCAGATGGGTGGTGACCAACGCAACCCGCAACCCTTCTGTGGCCAACATCATAACAGTGAGTTCAGTCTGGCAATAATCAGCGAGAAATTCAGTGTGGCCACTAAACTGGATTCCGGCTTCATTGATCACGCCTTTATGCACCGGGCCGGTAACCAGAGCATCCAGTTCTCCGGCCATTATGCTGTCACAGGCAATGCGCAGGGACTCTAATACATAGGGAGCGTTTTCGATATCGAGCTCGCCGCAAGTCACCGCATTAGCGGTTTTAAGCGGGATCACATGGGCGCTACCTGGACTACTGGTTTGAGCGGCATTGGCCGGATTGAAAATTGTTAGTGATAATGGCAGGCCGAGTTGGGCGGCGCGTTCTTCAAGTAGCGCAGGGTCGGCAACAAAAACTATCTCGGTGTTTTCAGGAGGACGTTGTGCCAACTCGATGCAAAGATCGGGGCCGATACCGGCGGGCTCGCCGGGAGTGATGGCAATTCTCTGTAACACGATTTTTCCAAGGCGATCATCAGTCGACGTATTCGACGAATGCTTTTTCCCGAATTTCGATCAACCAATTCTGCAACTCGAGATCGAACTTTCTGTTGCGAAGGGCATTCTCAGCCTGGCCTCTCGAATACTCACGACTCAGGTCTGTTTCCCGACGCTCCAAAACCTCGGCAATATGCCAGCCGGTATTTGTTCGATATGGCTCGCTGATATTGCCGATCTCCAGAGCGTCGATTACGGATTCCATTACTGGAGGCATGCCGCCTTCGTTTATCCAGTCTAGATCACCCCCGGCTACAACCGAAGAGGCATCGTCAGAGTTTTGCCTCGCCAGATCTGCAAAATCCTCGCCATCGATGATGCGTTGCCTTAGTTCTTCGGCGAATGCCAGTGTCTGATCTTCGTTTCTAATTTCATTAGGGGTGAGCATGATATGGCGAATATTAGTTTGGTTAACGATTTGTTCTGTTCCGCCCTGCTTATCGGCCAGCTGAATAATATGAAATCCATTGCCCGCTTCGATTGGTCCTAATACATCCTGCACTGCCATGTCTTCTACTAAGTCTGAAAACAGGCGCGGTAGGTCTTCGGCCCTGCGATAACCAAAATCTGTACCAGTGATGGGAAACTCTGCACCCCGAGATAACTGCTGCTTCAACGGGCCCAGTGGTATTCCGTCGGCAATACGAGCTGACAGGTCGGCTGCATATCGCAATTTTGCGGATTTTACCTCGGTGGAATCTTCGCCTGATACAGGTATAAGCAGGTGGTCCAGCAGATAATTCGCAGCAATGGCTTCCCGGCCCATTTCGGAATTCAGAAAATTATCGATCTCCTGCTCATTGATGGAGATGCGGCTGTTAACCAGGCCTCTTTGCAAATCCTGGATAGTAAGCTGTCTTCGAACCTGGTCTCTGGTTTGCAGATAGACGTTGTTCTCTTCGAGTACCGCGAGATATTGCTCGAATGACATATTGTTTTGCTCGGCCATGCTGTTTAGCACGCGATTGACGGTGTCATCGTCAAAACGAATGCTGGCTCGCTCGGCAAATTGCAATTGGATATTTTCCAGGATAATTGCATCCAGCACTTCTTTCTCAAGCTGTTCTGCAGGGGGCAGGGGTTGGTTGGCCCGTGCCGCCTGTTGTCGGATATCCAAAAGCCGGGCATCCAGCTCGCTTTGCAGCACCACGTCTTCATCCACTATGGCGATAATGCGGTCCAGCATTTCTCGTTGGGCGAGGGACTGCTGGCTGCTCAGAGTTACGATTGTCAGGCCGAGCAGGGCGAACAATTTACAACCGGGCCAGAGTCGGATCATTGCGTGCTTAATGCTGCTGTTGTTTGATTTGCTCTTACTGTTCATTATCAATCTCTCTAAATCCTCTAATACCGTCGCTTAGCAGGCTGCTGAGGCTGCCGCCGGTGAGGTTGCCCAGGCCGTTAAGGGTGAATTGGACAAAAATACCTCGATCAGGTTCGATATTAGGAAGAAACAATTCGTCTTCGTCAACCCATTCTCTGCCAATCAGGCGAATGGTTGCACAACAATTACTGTATTCGACACCCGCAAAGGTCTCCAGGTTCCGCGAATTGCTGTGATCATAGTTAAATCGGGCCAAGAGCTTCCAGCTGGCGTTTATGGGCCATACACCGGAGATGTCGGTCTGCTTGATGCGCGGGTCGATCCCTGCGGGTAGCTGGAATGTAGGTGAATTCACTAAATTACGAAAGCGATAGGAAAAATTGAAAAGCTGCTCTTCTTCACCCTGATAGCGGAGCTGGAAACTGCCTTCATCCAGTTCCTCGCTCTCTTCGTTCCATTGTGCATCCACATTCAAGCGCCAGGAATCCCCAAGAGAATAGACTATTTCTCCTGCCAGCGCGGAGCTGGTATTTACGGGAGAGTACCTGGGTACCCAGCTCTGCAGTGGGTTGCTCAGGCTTACCAGTCGATCTTCGAAATAGCGAATCTGACCTAGGCTGAATCGTGCCCGTTCCCGGCGTTGTGCATCAAGAATACGGCTGGTGATGGCAAAAGTAAGCTGGTCAGCATCGCCGCTCCGGTCTCCGCCACTGAAACGGTCGTCACGAAAGAGCTGGCTGAAGCTAAAATTTAGCTCGGAGCTGTCAAATAGCGGAATTTGGCTCTGATCTTCGAAGTCGCTGAATAGATAAAACAATCTTGGCTCGAGGGTCTGGGTAAAGCCTCCTGACATGGGTCGATCAAATATCAGTCCCGTGTCGGCGGTATAAACGGGAACGCCGATATCGGGATTATCAATAGTTGCTGTCGCCTGATTATGTAATTTGTACGATGCATGTTTGAACTTTGCCGAAGCTCGTAGAAACCAGCCCGATTCTTCAACTGACCAACTTAGCTCAGGTTCTAGATTAAGCCGTTCGCCATTAACCAATGCTCCTGCGTTGATTTGATCGATACTGAGCAGTTCTTCTTTCAGGGACCGGTCGAAAGAACTGATCTCGCCAGTCAGGCCGGCACGAAATCCGGCTCCCAAATAACCACCTGTTTCAAAAGACAGCTGAGGTAGGCGATCATAGGGGCGACTCAGGCTCGCCGCAGCAACAAAGGGGTCGATGATCTGGATGCGCTGTACATTAAGATTTGCGCGCAGATAGTCTGAATTAAAATTTAATCGGGCTTGTCTATTCAGATGGGTTCGACTGGTGACGTTCAGGCCGCCACTGCCTAGATCGTAAAAATAATCTTCGTCGCTGACAGCATTGTAATCCACATAACTGGACCAGTTTCTGCCCAGATAGCCGAGATGCTTATAGCCTATAAACCAGCGATCCTCCACCGGGGGAGAATCTGAGCCTGGCAATTCTGCGGTTGCTTCATCATAGAGCTTGTCGCCGCCTAAGTAGGACATATTAAGAGTATTCATGGACCAGCTTGATAGATATCGTAGTTCCATGCCAGCCATCACACCCCGATCGGAAATCAGCCTCGGTGAAACAGTGGCATCATAATTTGGAGCGAGATTCAGGTAATAGGGCAGTTCGAAATCAAAACCACCGCTACGGGTGGAGCCGGTACTCGGGGCCAGAAAACCAGAGATTCGTTCATCGCCGAGTGGGAAAGGAAGTGTTCCGGGATAATAAAAAACAGGTACGTCTTTAATTCTCAGGCTGACTGCGCTGGCATAGCCGCGACCTTGCTGCTGATCGAGGACGATGTTCTCAGCCTCGAAATGCCAGAATTTATTTTCCGGCTCACAGCGGCTGAACTCTCCATTTTCGATGCTCACTAAGCCTGACTCGCTGTTAAATACGATTGCATCAGCCTGACCATGGGCGCCGTAGTCGTGTAACACGTATTGCGCAGCAGTAACGCGGTTCATGCCATCGTCGCTGTCGATAAATGCAGAATCTCCCTGCAGCAGAATGCCCGGTTCCCTGAAAATCACATTGCCATCCATTAGCACGGTATTCTGCTCGCGATTAATACTGGTGTTGCTATCATTCTCGACGCTGCGATAACCCTGGCTGACCACAACATTGCCATCGATAGTAATCAGGTCTTGGGATGTCTGGGTCAGGCCTTGCTCGGTAAGAAACATCATTGTGGCGTTGGCCGGATCATCTTCTGAATTTTTTTCCCTGCCAGTGGGGTCAACGAATCCGCCGCAGCAATTCGCTACGAGTTCTAGTTGTTGTTGTTGAGTCATTTCTTCCCGCGGTATCCAGTCAAGCCCATAGCGGGAGACTGGAACGGGGATGGCTGTTAACTCGGACGCAGAAGCAGGGTTGGAATTCGGACTTGAATGAGATGCGCTAGAAGAAAGCTGCTCTTGCTCAGGGGCTATAGCTGGAGACAATTCTGCGGCCGGCGGCAATTCTTTCCTGCCGGCTTCGGGAGTTGCAGAAGGCTGAGCGCTGGTTCTCGGCAGCTCACCAGTGCTGCTGCCACATATCCAGCCATCACCCGTTGGATTGGGGTGACAATTATACTGTGGAAGTTGGACTTGGGCGTTGGCGGGGCTAAGGGAGAAAAAAAAACCAACGGAGAGAACCAGTGCTATTTCAGAACAAAGAAGGTGCTTCTTAAACCGCATTGGTGATCTAGCCCGCAAAAATAATGCAAAGTTATCGAAATTGATCTTAAACAATTCGAGTATGAAACCGACTAATTGATAGTATGTTGATATGTATTTATCAGTCTTGAAGAATACCTGATGATCGCCCCAATGTCATTGGGCTGCGCTTCCTAACTAAGCCGGAATCCAGTAACTAATATGAGCGACCTGCGCCGCGAGCAACTGAGCGAATGGACTATTGCCGAGCTTCAACGACTTGCTATTCCCCATGAGCATTTTGCAGAGTTGGAAGTGGTAAGTGGAGACGCCAGCTTCAGGCGCTACTTCCGGGCCCGGCTGGAGCAAACGACTTTGATTGCTGTTGATGCGCCTCCCGAGAATGAAGACAGTGAGCGCTTTATCGAGCTGGCTGATTTGTTTAGGAAGGCAGGTGTAGCAACGCCCGAAATTGTTGCCAGCGATCTCGATCACGGCTTTATGTTGATCGAGGATTTTGGTGATGATCTTTATCTCCCCACACTGTTACTCGAGCAGCAATCCGGATCTACTGACAAGGCTGATAAATTATACCTGCAGGCAATAGGCTCCTTAATACGGTTTCAGAAAAATATAGATTGTGGACGACTTGAGCCCTATGGCAGAAAAAAGTTGCATGAAGAGATGGGTCTGTTTGAGCAATGGTTCTGTGATGGCTTTTTACAACTACAATTAACTGATGCGGATCGGGAAATGATAGCAAACACATTTTGTTTTCTCGAAGAGGCAGCACTTGACCAGGCTCAGGTGGCTGTTCACCGGGATTATCATTCTCGCAATCTGTTAGTTCTCGACCCTAGCGCAGATTCCCCACCGGGTATTATCGATTTTCAGGACGCTGTCTGTGGTCCGTATACCTATGACCTGGTGTCATTATTAAGAGACTGCTATATCCGCTGGCCTCGGGAGGACGTGAAAGGATGGTGTGGTGACTATTTTAGCAGTGCTTCTGAGCAGGGACTGATAGGCGATATTGATAATATGCAGTTCCTTCGGGACTTCGATTTGATGGGGCTTCAGCGTCATTTGAAGGTGATGGGAATATTCGCAAGATTGCACATTCGTGATAATAAACCGCAGTATTTGGCCGATATTCCTCTGGTTATCCATTATTTTCTGGAGGTGGCCTCTCACTATGAGGAATTAGCCACTTTCAGGAGCTGGTTCGAGCAAACGGTTTTACCTGTTGCCGAGACGAAATTGAATTAACTGGAACTCCTGATGCGTGCAATGATTCTGGCCGCCGGGATGGGCAAGCGTATGCAGCCCCTCACCGCCGACCTTCCCAAACCCCTGCTGAAAGTAGGTGACAAGACTCTGATTGAACACCAGATTGAACGACTGATTGCTGGTGGAGTAAGCGGTGTTGTTATCAATCACTTCTATCTGGGTTCCATGATTGAAAGTGCCCTGGGTGACGGTTCCCGCTTCGGCATCGATATCTCTTATTCTCGTGAAGCGATCCGCCTGGAAACAGCTGGCGGCATTATCAAAGCCTTGCCCCAGTTGAAAGGCGACAGTTTTATTGTTGTTAATGCAGATATCTGGACCGACTTCGATTATTCCACATTGCAACCGGTGGATGGCCAAGATCGACTTGCCCACCTGGTCTTGGTTGAGAATGCCGAGCACAACCCCCTTGGTGATTTTTATATTGATGATGAGGGACATGTGCATGAAGACCATAGTGTCCGGGATCAGCGATTAACTTTCAGTGGGATTTATGTCGTGCACAAAAACCTGTTTAAAGGCTATTCCATTCAGCCTCGGTCAGTCGTGCCCCTCTTGCAGGAGGCTATGGAGATGAATCAGGTCAGTGGAGAGGTTCATGGTGGTGAATGGAAGGATATTGGTACTCCGGAAAGGCTGAAAGAGATTAACGAGCAATATGCCAAAAGTGGTGACTCCAGTGGCGCATAGCTTCCCTCACATAAGGGTTCCTCACATAAGTTTGCCGAACATAAAGGTTTTCCCTTTCAATTCAGCTAAGCGGGCCTACAAGAGCGCCCTGATAAAACGCCTTAGCGGCTTTAGTGTGAATGCAGACCTGCCCGACGGTGGTCGAACCGAGCAAGTCATCATCATGGCGATGTTCATGGGCTTGGGTCGGCTGGCAAAAATGGATGGTCGGGTTACCGAATCGGAAATTGATTACGCCAGCAGCATTATGAAGAAGATGGGCCTGTCCGCTTCGGCGCGTGATTACGCAATCGATTTCTTCGACCATGGAAAGTATCCAGATAGTGATATAAGCGCCGCCTGTGCATTGTTGTTAAAAGCTGTTGGCAAGCGCAGTGCTTTGGCAAGACTCTTTCTACAAATTCAATGTCAGGCGGCATTGTTGAAAGGCAATCTGCGTCTCAAGGACAAGATGTTCTTGCGCGGAATGGCTGAGACTCTTGGTTATGACAAGCTTGAATTTCAGGACATTTGTGCCAGCTGCCAGAGTCAGGTGGATGTCCGTCAGCAGCGACAATTCAAGGGAAGAACGTTTCTTCAGAATGCCTACAGTGTCTTGCAGCTCGAGCCCGGTGTGGCCGACGGTGAGATCCGCAAGGCATATCTGCGTCTCATGTCTCGCAATCATCCGGATAAGTTGGTAAATGATAATCTCTCCGAGGACTCACTGAGGGCCGCGCAGGAAAGGGCTATGGCCATTCGCAGTGCCTATGAAACAGTGTGTGGATTCCGTAAGATTAGAGCATGATTTCTTGATGAAAAGTCTGCTCAGGACAAAGACAGGCTTTCTCTGTAAAATAACGCCTTCAATCACGATTAGCCACTAGCCCATACAGCTATAGTGGCGAAGGGCCGGACTAATGAAAGACTTTCTTATAGCACCCTCGATTCTCTCTGCCGATTTTGCTTGCCTGGGCGATGAGGTAAACGCCGTACTCGACGCGGGTGCCGATGTCGTCCACTTCGATGTGATGGACAATCATTATGTCCCCAATCTAACTATTGGTCCTATGGTTTGTCAGGCACTCCGAAATCACAAGATTACCGCTCCCATAGATGTGCACCTGATGGTCAGTCCGGTGGATCAGCTGATTCTTGATTTCGCCAAGGCGGGAGCCAGTTATATCACTTTTCATCCAGAAGCCAGCAATCATGTAGACCGCTCGCTACAATTGATTCGTGACCAGGGCTGCAAGGCGGGTCTGGTTTTTAACCCCGCAACACCGCTGGATTGTTTACAGTATTTAATGGATAAGCTTGATGTTATCTTGCTAATGTCTGTTAACCCTGGTTTCGGTGGTCAGAAATTTATTCCTTCAACATTGAAGAAATTGCAGCAGGTTCGTAAGCTGATCGATGACAGCGGCTATCCCATTCGGCTGGAAGTTGACGGTGGAGTAGTGGTGGATAATATTCGTCAAATAGCAGATGCGGGCGCAGACATGTTTGTAGCGGGCTCGGCGATCTTCAATAGCAAGGACTACTCTACAACAATAGCTTCCATGCGCAGCGAGTTAGGACAGGTGCCGGACAAGCATCACTAATATTCAAGCATCATTACTATTCAAGTATTAATCACTAAGAAATGACCAATCCCAAATGAACCAGGAGCAATTCAACAAACTGGCTGCTCAAGGCTTTAACCGTATTCCAGTGGTTCGGGAAGTTCTGGCGGATACGGAAACCCCTCTGAGCATTTATTTAAAGCTAGGTAAGGGGCTGCACAGCTATTTCTTTGAATCGGTACAGGGCGGCGAGAAATGGGGGCGATACTCAATCATTGGCCTGCCTTGCTGCACTGTTCTCAGGGTTGCTGACGGCAAAGTGACCGTAGAAGTAAACGGCAAGGTTGTTGAGGAAGTAGAAGTCGAAGACCCTTTCCCGTTTATCGAAGAATTCAAATCCCGCTACCGGGTAGCTGATGCTCCGGACAAACAGCGTTTCACTGGTGGATTGGTAGGTTATTTTTCATATGACACCGTACGTTTTGTGGAAACCAGCATCGGTTCTTCCAAGGCCCGTGATGAAATAGAAACACCGGAAATACTGTTAATGGTGTCGGAAGAGGTAGTCGTCTTCGATAACCTTCGTGGAACCATTTCGTTTATTATCAATGTAGACCCGTCACAACAGGATGGGTATCAGCAAGCACAGCGAAGGCTAGATGAGCTGCAAGCGGAGCTTTCCAAACCGGCGCCTCTGCCTGGTTTGCAGCAGACCGTGAATATGTCTGAAGACAATTTCCAACATCACTTTCAGCGCGAAGATTATGAACAGGCGGTGGAAAGCATTAAGGATTACATCGTCGCCGGCGATGTCATGCAGGTTGTATTGGCCCAGAGGATGTCTGTGGATTACAGTGGCGAGCCACTAAATATCTACCGTGCATTGCGTTTTTTAAACCCGTCTCCCTACATGGTTTATTTTGATCTGGGCGATCATCATGTAGTCAGCGCCTCGCCGGAAATTTTGGCGCGGGTTGAAGGTGGAAGAATTACTGTGCGGCCTTTGGCGGGAACCCGTAAACGGGGTGTTTCCGAAGAAGATGATATCGCGCTTGAAAAAGAGTTGTTGGAAGATGCCAAGGAAATTGCCGAGCATCTGATGCTAATCGACCTTAGCCGGAATGACTCCGGTCGGGTATCCAAAACCGGCAGCGTAGAAGTCACCCGGCAAATGTTCGTAGAGCGCTATTCCCATGTAATGCATATTGCATCCATAGTGGAGAGTGACATCCGTGATGATAAATCTGCCCTCGATGTATTGAAAGCAACTCTTCCTGTGGGGACATTAAGTGGTGCACCCAAAGTACGAGCCATGGAGATTATCGACGAGATGGAGCCAGAAAAGCGTGGCATTTATGGCGGTGCCATGGGTTATCTCGGTTGGAACGACAATATGGATATGGCCATCGCTATCCGTACCGCAGTTTTGAAAGACAATAAATTGTTTGTTCAGGCGGGCGCTGGAATTGTCGCCGACTCCCAGCCAGCCATGGAATGGGAAGAAACACAGAACAAGGCCAGGGCGATTGTGCGTGCAGTGCAATTGGCCGATCAGGGCCTGAATATTGATATCGAGTAGGCTATGAAAAATTTTCCCGCAACAAGAAAAGCAGACGGCTCATCAGTGAGCAGAATTATCAAAGGCTTTATTCCGTGCTGTTAATGATCGACAACTATGATTCGTTTACCTATAACGTGGTGCAATATCTCGGTGAGTTAGGTGCTGACGTTCAGGTCTATCGCAATGACGAAATCGATCTCAAGCAGATTGAAGATCTTGCCCCTGCCCAGATTGTAATTTCTCCTGGGCCCTGTACTCCCAATGAGGCTGGCATCTCCACCGCGGTAATCAAGCACTTCGCGGGCAAGGTACCACTATTGGGAATCTGTCTGGGACACCAGAGCATTGGTCAGGTTTTTGGTGGAAACATCATTCGGGCTGGCAAGGTAATGCACGGCAAACTCTCTGCCATTCATCATACTGGCGAGGGAGTGTTTAAAGGCCTTTCCAAACCCTTTACTGCGACCCGGTATCATTCCCTTGTTATCGATTCTAAATCCCTGCCTGATTGTCTGGAAATGACAGCATGGACGGAAGATGAAAATGGCAATCTCGAGGAGATAATGGGGGTTCGCCACAAGCAACTGGCTGTGGAAGGCGTGCAGTTTCACCCGGAGTCAATTCTTAGTGAGCACGGCCATCAGTTGTTGCAAAATTTTCTTGATGCGAGTGCCTGATTTTTGAAATCGGGATCGTAGGTAAAAGTTGTAAGCAAGGGTATAAGTAAGGTAGATAAGAGTTAATAAAGCACAAGTGAAGGCTACACAGGGCCGGAGTTTTTGTCATGGATATTAGAGAAGCAATTAAAAAAGTCACCGCCGGTCAAGATCTTGATAAGACTGAAATGATTGATGTGATGCGTGACATCATGACCGGTGAAACTACTGACGCTCAGAATGCAGGGTTTCTAATTGGCCTGCAGATGAAGGGAGTGAAAACAGCAGAAATTCTTGGTGGCGCGACAGTAATGCGCGAACTCTCCAGTAAGGTTAGAGTCGTGCCCAGTCCTCATCTGGTTGATACCTGTGGAACCGGTGGTAGTGGTGCCAATAAATTCAATGTTTCTACAGCCTCTGCTCTGGTGGCCGCCTGTGCCGGAGCAAAGGTGGCCAAGCATGGTAATCGTGGAGCCAGCAGCAAGAGTGGCTCGGCGGATGTGCTGGAGGCGGCTGGAGTGAATCTCGGCGTGTCTGCCAACGCAGTTGCTGATGCCATAGAGAAAGTGGGTGTCGGATTCATGTTCGCTCAGGCCCACCACAGCGCCATGAAACATGTTATGCCGGCACGCAAGGAAATTGGCGTGCGTACGCTGTTCAACCTGCTTGGTCCACTTACAAATCCGGCTGCTGCTCCCAATCAGATAATGGGCGTATTCGACCCAGCCTGGATTGTTCCGCTACTGGAAGTATTAAAGGAATTGGGGAGCGAGCATGTGCTAATTGTTTCTGCGGAAGATGGCCTGGATGAAATCAGTATTTCCGCCAAGACCCAAGTCGGCGAACTTAAAAACGGTGAGATAAGCACTTATACAGTTTCACCAGCGGATTTTTCAATTGCCGATTACGATAACTACCATATGCTTCAAATCGACTCTGCCGAAGAAAGCCTGGTGATGTTGAAGGATGCCCTCACCGGAGCCAATCAAGCGGCTGCGGATATTGTTGCTTTGAATGCCGGTGCCGCCATCTATGTTGCCAATCTTGCCGATAGCCTCGCCGGTGGAGTAAGCAGGGCGAGAGAAATTATCAATAGCGGTGAAGGGGTGAAGAAGCTAGAGCAGCTGGCACAATTCACCCAAGCTGTGGCTGAGTAGGGGACTGTAGTGTCGGAATCTACTATTCTTGAGCAGATAGTTGCTCACAAGGCTACGGAAATTGCCGTCGCTAAGCAGCAGCGTTCTTTCGTGGATCTCGAAGCTGGTTTTCCTGCCAGTGAAGATAGCCGTCCCTTTGCGAATGCGCTGCAATCTCGCGCTGCAGAAAAAAAGCCTGCGGTGATCGCCGAAATAAAGAAGGCTTCTCCCTCGAAAGGTTTAATAAGGGAAGACTTTAGGCCGGCGGGTCATGCTACGGACTATCAACAACACGGAGCCACTTGTCTATCCGTGTTGACGGATGAAAAATATTTCCGTGGTTCAAACGAATTTTTGCAGCAGGCAAGAGAGGCCTGCAGTATTCCGGTTATTCGTAAGGATTTCATGGTGGATGTTTACCAGATTGCAGAGTCAAAGTTTTTGCGGGCGGATTGCATTCTGTTAATCGTTGCCGCCTTGCAGCAGTCACAGTTGGAAGAGTTGGCCGCCTATGCAAATGACATTTCCCTCGATATTTTGCTGGAGGTGCACAATAAGGATGAGCTGGAACGTGCATTGCAGATCGATAGCAATCTGATCGGAATCAATAACCGCAATTTGCATACTTTCGAAACAGACCTGCAAACATCCATCGAACTGGCGAAGCTGGTTCCTGAGGATAAAACCGTGATCACCGAAAGCGGTATTCATACTGCCGATGATGTGCGACTCATGCTAGACAATGGCATCTACGGCTTTTTGGTCGGCGAGTCGTTTATGCGGGCGGATGAGCCAGGTGAGAAGCTTCAGCAACTATTTTCATAGAATCAATGTTTGCTGTTAGCAGAAATAGAAGCGCGTTTAAACAGGGGAATACGAAGAAAGCTTTAGTGAAGATTGCCAAGAAAGCTTTAGTTGTGATTTTGGGGTTACAGTAAAAGTTCTAGCGAGTGCCAAAAACCACAATCGTTTTACCGGACACGCTAATTAGATCCTGTTCTTCCAGAGTTTTCAAAACCCTGTCTGCCATTTCGCGAGAGCAATTGATGATACGGCCTATTCTGGCGGGTAATTTTTATTTGCATGCCATCGGGGTGGGTCATGGCATCAGGCTCTCTACTCAAATCGATTAGCGTGCGGGCAATGCTTCCTGTTACATCGTAGAAGGCCAGATCGCCGACTTTACGGGTAGTGTTTCTGAGCCGGTGGGCCATTTGCTGACCAATGGTGAAAACGATTTCCGGATGGGAGTGGATGTAGGTGTTGAAGTTAACATAGCTGATTTCAGCAATTTCGCAGGCAGAACGCGCCCGGCACCAGGCACTGCGTTCTTCAGATTGCTCGAATAGACCCATCTCGCCAAAGAAGTCACCGGGGTTGAGATAGGCAATGACAACTTCTTTGCCATCATCATCTTCCAGGACTACAGAAACTGATCCCTTAATGATGTAGTAAAGAGTGTCGCACCGGTCACCTTCATAGATGATAGTGGCTCGATTCGGTTAACGCTTACGATGGCAATGAGATAAAAAATTATCCAAATCTTCGATATGCGGCGTAATTGCCATTAATGCCATGGGTAGATCTCCTGCTGCTTAGACCGCTATTAATTCAGCGTTTTAGGTCGAGTTCAAATGCATATCATAATAAACTGCCAATTGTGAGATTTCTATCACACTAAACCGGCATTAGCTGCTCTTTGGGCTGTCTGATTTGTGCACTTTTGCACACTTTAAAGGTTTTTCGAGTCTCGCTTTCGGGCTTTTTCTTGCTGCTTATGCGGGCATATGAACTGTGTTAATCTGCGCGCTTCGTATCTTCTCTTTGATATCGGTTGTATAGGGTCTATCCTTTATCGTTGAGAGGAAAAACAGTCAAAATAATTGCTAAACAGGAAAGAGAGAATTTATGGAAGCCCGAGTCAAGTGGATAGAAAATGTCATGTTTGCCGCCGAATCAGGAAGCGGTCACGCAATCGTGCTGGATGGCGCTCCTGCCAGCGGCGGCAGAAATCTGGGCATGCGTCCAATGGAACTCATGGCGCTGGGTGTAGGAAGTTGTTCGTCTTATGATGTCGTTACTATTCTCAAGAAGGCCCGGCAGCAGATTACTGGATGTGAAGCTCAAATTAGCGCCGAGCGGGTTGATGATACACCGGCAGTTTTTGAATCAATCCATTTGCACTTTAAGGTTAAAGGTAAAGATCTTAGCGAAAAGCAGGTTGAGAGAGCTGTCGAATTGTCAGCGGACAAGTATTGTTCAGCATCCATCATGATGAAGAATGCTGGAGTCAAGGTCACCCATGATTTTGAAATTATTGATGATGAAAAAGTTGAAGAACAGGCTGACTAGATTCGGTAAACAGTTTTCTTCATCACTTCTGACATGAAGGTCATGCCTTGTTTGATAGGTGCAGGGAGATCTGCGCCTCCGGCCTGTCTTGCTGAATCTCCATGATGTTTTTCGTCGACGATCATTTGCTCGAGAATGGCCTTACTCTTCATGTCTTCTTCTGGAAGGCTTTCAAGATGTTCTTCCAGGTGTTCACACACCTGATCTTCGGTTTCGGCAACAAAGCCAAGACTCCATTTGTCACCTGCAATTCCTGCGGCGGCTCCCATACCGAAGCTCAAGCCATACCATAGAGGATTGAGCAGGCTTGGTTGGCTATCCAGTTGCTGCAGTCTTTCTTCGCACCAGGCCAGATGATCAACCTCCTCATCTGCTGCCTGTTCCATGGATGAGCGCACATCTTCCAGTTTGGCAGTGGCAGCCTGGCCTTGATAGAGAGCCTGAGCGCAGACCTCACCGGTATGATTGATTCGCATCAGACCGGCGGCATGCTTTTTGCCTACATCATCCAATTTCTTCTCTTCCACTTTCTCGGCCGGAGAACCTCGACGGGCTTCGCTGGCGCCAGGCACGCAGCTGCGCAGTGCCTGATCGAATTGAATCAGACATTGATCCACGAATGATAGAGGGGTCTTGTTGTGCATAGGTTTCAGTCCAGCTTTCCACTAAACAAGCATTAAATATTAACTAGTCCTGTTCATTCTCTCTGGCTATGGCCCGATAGGCAATATCAGTTCGAAAATAAACATTGTTCCAGCTTATCTGATTAACCAGCTCGTATGCTGACTGCTGTGCTTCGGATACGCTTTTTCCCAGTGCCGTAGCGCACAGTACGCGGCCGCCGTTGCTGACGATTTTGCCATTCTTTTCTGCGGTCCCTGCGTGAAAGACTTTTTGGCTGTCGTCTTTCTCGCAACCCAGTCCGCTAATAGGGTCGCCCTTGTTATAGGAGTCTGGGTAGCCTCCGGATGCCAATACGACGCCTACGGCACTTCTAGAGTCCCATTGGGCCTGCACGCTATCCAGCTTCTGATCCACAGCAGCCAGACACAGGCTCACAAGATCGGATTGCAGTCGTAACATTACTGGCTGTGCTTCCGGGTCGCCAAAGCGGCAATTGAATTCAACTACATTGATGGCACCATCGGGTGACACCATTAGCCCGGCATAGAGGAAACCAGTGTAATCATTGCCATCGGCTGCCATACCTTCAACGGTTGGCAGGATGACTTTATCCATTATTCTCTGGTAAACCTCGTCGGTGACAACCGGTGCCGGGGAATAAGCTCCCATGCCGCCGGTGTTAGGCCCCTTGTCACCATTGTCTCTCGCCTTGTGATCCTGTGACGTAGCCATCGGCAAAACGTTCTTGCCATCTACCATGGCGATGAAGCTGGCTTCTTCGCCTGACAGAAAGCCTTCGATGACCACGCGGTGGCCGGCATCGCCAAATTTGTTTCCCGACAACATGTCTTCCACTGCGGTGATGGCTTCGGCTACTGTAAAAGCAACAATTACCCCTTTTCCAGCGGCCAGCCCATCGGCCTTAATGACGATGGGTGTGCCTTGCTGTTCGATATAGGCTATTGCCGGTGCAATTTCGGTGAAAGTCTCATAGTCGGCGCTGGGAATATTGTGTTTCTTGAGGAAGTCCTTTGTGAAGGCCTTTGAGCCCTCCAACTGTGCAGCGTCTCTACTAGGGCCAAAGCATGGAAGGTTTCTGTCACGGAAGAAATTGACTATGCCGCCAACCAGGGGTGCCTCGGGGCCAACGATTGTAAGAGCAATGGATTCCTTGCTGGCAAAATCTGCCATCGCACCAAAATCCATAACATCGATAGCGATGTTTTCCAGCTTTTCTTCATTGGCGGTGCCTGCATTCCCCGGTGCTACAAAAACTTTTTCAACATCGGGGGATTGAGCAGATTTCCAGGCCAGAGAATGTTCTCTGCCTCCACTGCCTATGACTAATATTTTCATCGCTCTCTTTTCTTTAATCAAATTTTCTTAAGGTAGGCGTCATAAAAAGTTTCTTTCACTTAGTGACGGAAATGACGGACGCTCGTAAATACCATCGCTATATTGGCTTCGTCGGCGGCCGCAATTACTTCGTCGTCACGCATTGAGCCTCCGGGCTGTATTACTGCAGTTATTCCTGCTGCAGCGGCTGCATCGATTCCGTCGCGAAATGGAAAGAAAGCATCGGATGCCATTACCGACCCTTCCACCGCAAGGTTTTCATCGGCAGCTTTAATACCGGCAATTTTAGCAGAGTAAACACGGCTCATCTGACCGGCGCCAATACCAATTGTCTGATTGTTTTTGCAATACACGATGGCATTAGACTTTACATATTGGGCAACAGACCAAGCGAACATCAGATCACGGATTTCATCTTCCGAAGGCGCCCGGGCACTGGCAACTGTTAAATCGTCTCTGGAGATCTCGTGTATGTCACGGTCCTGTACCAGCAAGCCACCATTAACCCGTTTGTAGTCCAGGTCGGCTGCGCGCTCGCTCTGCCATTGTCCGCAACTCAGTACGCGAACATTCTTTTTCGCAGCAGTCACTTCCAAAGCTTTGCTGGATATCTCGGGTGCAATAATCACTTCGGTGAATTGCTGACCAACAATTCGTTGCGCCGTTTCCTCATCCAGTTCTCGGTTAAAGGCGATGATGCCACCGAAGGCCGAAGTAGGATCTGTTTGAAAAGCCAGCTCATAGGCCTGCTTAGGCGTTTCGGCAATGGCCACACCGCAGGGATTGGCATGCTTCACGATAACACAGGCAGGCTCCTTGAATGATTTTACACATTCCAGAGCAGCATCGGTGTCGGCAATATTGTTATAGCTGAGGGCTTTGCCCTGTAATTGTTTGGCAGTACTAATGCTGGCTTCTTGAGGATTTCTCTCCGTGTAGAAGGCGGCTTTTTGATGGGGGTTCTCGCCATAGCGCATCTCTTGCGCCTTAACGAACTGGGTATTAAAAGTGCGGGAGAAATCGGACTTCTCCTTATCCTCTTCACCCTCATCATCGTTAATTTCAAGTTTGCCGCCCAGATAATTGGCTATGGCGCCGTCGTATGCAGCTGTGTGTTCATAAGTCTTAACGGCAAGATCGAAACGGGTTTGTTGATCGAGGCAGCCGTTATTCTTGTTGAGCAGCTCAATAATGCCCTCGTAGTCCCCGGGATTTACCACGACCCCTACGAAGCGGTTGTTTTTAGCGGCGGCACGCAACATGGTAGGGCCACCAATGTCGATATTTTCGATGGCTGTGGGAAGATCGCAGTCGGGGTTCGCTACTGTGGCCTCAAACGGGTAGAGGTTGACCACCACCAGATCTATGGGCGGAATGTCATGCTTTTCCATAACGGCCTGATCCACATCGCGGCGCGCCAGAATGCCACCGTGTACTTTTGGATGCAGTGTTTTTACGCGGCCGCCCATCATTTCCGGGAAGCCGGTGTATTCAGAAATCTCCACAGCAGGGATACCTTCCGAAGTCAGTAACTTATAAGTACCGCCGGTTGAGAGGATTTCAATATTTAGTTGTTGCAAGGATTTCGCGAATGGAACAATGCCGGCTTTGTCGGAAACACTAATCAATGCCCGACGAATGGCACCAGAATTTTCTGAGGTCATAGGACTGTCTTTTAAGAACTAGGTTCAAGGATTATACACGTGGCTTAAATTCTGATTCAAACCGTTTTTATCAACGCAGGGTGGGTTCTAACATCCTCTGCATAGAGGCTTCCCGGAGGGGCTCAATAAGGATCCAGGGCTCTTTCAGAGCATTCCATACTGCTTCAATTTGCTGCGTAGCGTACCACGGTTCAAACCGAGCATGATAGATGCCTTGCTCTGATTATTTCTGGTATGTCTCATCACAGCCTCGATCAGCGGAGCTTCCACTTCTGACATTACCATCTGGTGAAGATCGGTAACCGGCTCATCTTCGATTTGCTGGAAATACCGTTCCAGAGCCCGGTCGACTTCAGCACGCAATGTGCTTTTCTGCGGGATTGCTTCGGCTGGATGTCTGGATAAATTATCTATTGAAAGGTCAGCAACGCCATTGCCGTTCATGCTTGTTTCGTATCGGGGCTGATTAAACTTTGTCATGCTGCAATCACCGTTGCGTCTCTGTCAAGGAAACGAAAATAGCTTTGAATACTATCCAATTGAGCTTCAGGAGATTGCAGTTGATTGAAATGGGTCATAAATTTGCGGGATTCTTCTAGTTTTTTTAAGTAGCCGCTTACATGTTTTCTTGCATACCATACTCCTTTAACGTCGCCATAGAAACCATGAAGTTTCTTTAAATGCGAAATAATTATAGAGAGTCGTTGGTAATTAGTTATTTCAGGTAGAGTGTTGCCCGTTTTCAGGAAATGATCAAGCTCTTTAAATATCCAGGGCCGCCCCTGAGCGGCGCGTCCAATCATTAAGCCATCAGCTCCGGTGTGTTTCAATACCATGGCGGCCTTCTGTGGATTGTCTATATCGCCGTTGGCGATTACCGGTATGGAAACCGCTTGTTTTATTTCCGCGATGGTGTCGAATTCGGCTTCACCCTTGAAGCGACACTCTCTTGTTCGACCATGAACCGAAAGCAATTGCACGCCACTCTGTTCGGCGATTTGGGCAATTTCTACGCCGTTTCGGGATTCCGGACTCCAGCCTGTTCTAATCTTAAGGCTCACAGGTACGTCGACACTGGATACTACTGCTTCAAGAATTCTTTTCACCAGAGCTTCGTCTTTGAGTAGTGCCGATCCTGCCGCTTTTTTCAGTACCTTCTTTGCAGGGCAGCCCATATTGATATCGATGCCATCGGCACCCAGAGTTTGATTCTGCCTGGCGGCTTCGGCCATAAGAAGAGGGTCCGAACCAGCTATCTGTACCACCTGTGGCCCAGGGATATCCGGCCTGACCTGTTTGAGGCGATTGGTCTCATTGTTCCATAACTCGGTGTTCGAGGTGAGCATCTCGGCGATAGTTAAGCCGGCACCTTGTTCGGAGCACATCTCGCGAAAAGGGCTATCGCTCACGCCGACCATCGGGGCAAGGAATAGAGAGTTTTTCAGGCTGTAGGGGCCTATTTGTTTCATCTGTCTCAGGGCTTATAAGATTGGATCGCTATGATAGCGAGGACCGAGTAGGCTTTAAAGTACTATTGTGCTATCGGGATTGTCCAGGATTGGGGTTTTTCTCTTAAGTTTTTGTCAGACAGTTTTAGCGAGAATATTCTGGCTAGGGCCTACGAAAGGCTAGCGTATAGTTTACGGCATCTCTGCCCGGGTCCATTATCTCCAACTCTATTTGTACAGGAGTCATAACAGGCATCATTTCGATGTCTCTTAGAGCCGCATCGAGATATTCATCAGGAGAAAATTCCCGCAGCGCAATCATTTCGTTGCCTGAAGTGTTTGAAGAATTAAAGCTGAGAATAAGAATAGGGAAAGCCTGAGGGAAACTAGCCGTATTGCGAATCGAGATATTTACCATTAGCCCATTCTCTAATTGCGGATGACTTCGCACACCAAGATTATCGCTGACGATAGCATTTATTTCCGAGAAATCAGCCAAGTCGCATTCCAGCCACTGACAGGCAAATTCATAGTACTGGCGTGTCGAAGCAAGCTGGCTATAAATGTTGATGTTCTCCCAGAAATATTGGGCAGCCAGCGTAGTGCATAATAGGAGAATGGTCAGGGAGAGGAGTATTTTCCTGCCCCATCTACTTTTCTGACGTTTTTTTAGTTCCAGCGGTATTGAGAATTTCTTAAGTATTTCCAGATGTTCATGAGGTATTGCTTCTAGGGCATTATCGTCTTCCAGCTTGGCCTTTAATGCCCTGGCACGGATGGAGTCGCTGGAGTCGTAGTCGACACCGTCCCTGTCGAGGGTGGGAGTTGCATCGTCGTCCTGATCGGTATCGAAATCGTCTATTAGCTTTCGGTCACTTTGCTGGCCGGTTTCGTCTACATTTTTTTCAAAAGTTTTTTCTGTAGTTCTGCCAGTGATTTCATCAGTGGCTTCATCAATGGTTCCATCAAACGTTTTATCAGTAGTTCCACCAAGAGTTTCTTCAAATGTTTCCTCGAATGTTTCTTCAGAAGTTCCTTCAGGAAAATCCCCGGTAGCCTCGCTGGCTACCGCCTGAAGAAATTCATCCTGCTCAGTAGTGATGACTTTTTTATTATCATTATGTTTCTCGATCTCGGGTGGCTCGCTGAACTCTGCGACTATGTCGTGGAAATTGTCATCCACGGTGTCATCTTCCTGGTCAATTTCGTCTCTCTGTTCAATGGGCTGAATCTGTGTTCGCTCGTTGTCCAAAACCCGATGGAGGGCAGTTTCGTGTTCATCCCGCTCTTCAGCCTGTTCAGCAGAATCTTCTTGAGGATCTAAATTCCGTGGTTTTTCTGGGAGAGCGGCTGAAATATGATCGATTGATTCTTCTATTTCCTTCTCTACGACTTCTGTGAAATTCAGTTCCTCAAAGGGGCTCAACTCTGGGTCGTCTGTCGCTCCTGTCACATCTGCAGCTTCTCCCAATCCTGGGCCTTCAAGGGGTTCGGCTGAACTTGCTGCCAGCTCATCTGTTGAGGAGGTTTGCTGGTTTGCTATGCCGTGGTGTTTAGTCTTGTTACTCTCATTGTCGTTCTTATTCTCATTCGCTACCGTGTCACTTGCGTTGTCTTCAGCTCGCGGAGTGGAAAAACCGTAGGAAATAGAAACGGCATGGGAAAAGCTTGTTGGATTGAGGGTTATGGTATCGGGAGGGTCGATTTTGCTACTAACTGTTTGCTGTGCCGCTTGTTCTTGTTCAACCGCCTCAGGATCAATCGTGTATTCCTGCGCGTCCCTGTATTGTTCCTGTTCTTGATTCGGTTCTGGCTCTGATTGCTGGAAATCTTCGGAAGATTGAGGCGTTGTAACTATTTCGGTGATGACTGGGTGTGCGGGAGTGATTGCCTGTTCGGGACTCAATAAATTGTCATTATCGATTTCTGTTTCGATATTTTCCAATCCGTAATCCGGCGTTGAATCCGCTTGCGTTGGAATAGCCTCTGCGGAATCGAATTCATCCAACATGATTATCTCTGGTGATTCTTCTCCGGATAGAAAACCTGTTCCAATTTCCTGTTGCTGCTCTTCGATGGCATCGGCAGGCTGAAACCTTTTTGCAGCGTCGGCAAATACATCTTCAATTTCCGCTCTATCATCTTTCTTGATTTCGGGAATAATCTCCTCGCGAAGTTCGTCTTCATCGAGGTTGTCCCCATGGGCGTTGAAGGAGAGCGTATCTCTGGGTTCTTCGGTCTGTTCCGTGGCTGGGTGCTGATCGGGGATTTCAGTATCGGGCTCAGGTTCAGTTTCAGTCAGGGCACTGCGGGTTAAAAAATTGCTGGGGTCGAAATAGTCCTGAGGATCATCACTTAGGAAAACGGATTCTTCACTGTCGATGGGGTCGAGCTCAGGGTCGTTGGCAAGATATTGCTCAGTAGCATCGAAGACTTTCAGGCAGGCGCCGCATCGAACTTTTCCCGCAGCCATCTCAAGCATACGCGCATTGGTATTGAACGTGGAATCACAGCCTGGACATTGTGTAACGTTAAAAGCCATTAGGTTTCGTTTTCAGTGCTTTGTGTTTAAAGCATTGTCTTAAATGAGTTGTATTTAGTGCTTCAGCCTAGGCGGAGAAAACGCAGATCGTGGGGATTTGATTCTCTCACTCTATTTTGTGTGTTTCGCGACTTAACTCTTTAGTGGGATACACACTACTGCGATACGCTTTATCGCAGGACTCTGCGTTGCATTCAATCGATTGCAGCCCTAAGCGGCAATTTTAGGTCATACCGGCCCGAAAGCATACTATATGGGGCTCAATCAGCTTCGGCGTTTGCCATTTAGCCTAACCCAGTCATCTTTCAGGCAGGGCTCATCCATATCGAACCAGGCGTCATAGCGTTGAATGATTTCTTCGGCCTGATTTTCAAGCAACCCTGACAGGACGATTTTGCCACCCGGTTTTACCAGTTCAGCAAACCGAGGCGCAAGTTGTATCAAGGGCTCCGCCAATATATTTGCTAATAGTATGTCTGCTGATGTGTGTTCGGCGTTTTTGAGAAAATCCTCTGGAAGAAATGCCGGTATCTTTGAAGGTTGGAGATTATTCCTTCGACTATTCTCGAGAGTGGCGGTAATTGCCTGGGGGTCATTGTCTATGGCAATTACTTTTGCTGCTCCTAACAAGCCTGCTGCGATGGCGAGAATTCCCGAGCCACAGCCGTAGTCAATTACCAGTGCTTCAGCCAAATCTTGCTGCTCCAGCCACTGAAGACAAAGCGATGTAGTAGCATGGCTGCCACTTCCAAAAGCCAGCCCGGGGTCGAGCATGATATTGATTGCATCGGCATCGGGCGGTGTTTGCCAGCTGGGGCAAATCCACAACCTCTTTCCAAACTGCATGGCCTGAAAGTCGCTCATCCAGCTTCTTTCCCAGTCCTGGTCTTCCAAAAGTTCTGCTGCAAGTTCACTCTTGTTGGAGATGGCATCCTGCGTCTTTAGCCATGTCAGAATGTCATCGAGCTTTTGCTCAGCCTGAAAAAGGCAGAGCAGGGTAATCTTGTCCCACAATGCCATTGCTCCAGGTTCTTCCTGGAAAACAGGTTGGTCTTCAGCATCGAGATAGCTTACCGAGAGAGCGCCCTGATCGAGAAGATGTTGTTCCACAGCTTCAAGTGACTCTGAATTAAGTTCGATCTTGAGCTGTTGCCAAGGCATTGGAGGCGTCCGCTATGCCCTAGCGCGGGCCAGGGCGGGGGAGGGAAACGTCGGGCTCTATGCGCCCAGCTTCTTCTCCAGATAATGAATATTAATTCCACCCTTCTGAAAGCCGGGGTCACGTACCAGATCTCGCTGCAGCGGAATATTGCTACGTATGCCATCGATCAGGCATTCATCCAGAGCAATCTGCATTCGGGTGAGGGCTTGTTGGCGGTCATCGCCAAAGCTTATCAGCTTGGCAATTAGTGAATCGTAGTAAGGCGGAATGCTGTATCCACTGTAGAGGTGTGAGTCGACGCGAATTCCATTACCACCGGGAGCATGAAACAGGTTCACTTTTCCAGGGCTGGGGAGAAATGTCACTGGATCTTCGGCATTGATTCGACACTCAAAGGCATGGCCCTTGATCTGAATGTCTTTCTGCTCGATGGAGAGCCCTTCCCCGCCAGCAATACGAAGCTGTTCCTTTACGATATCCACGCCGGTTACCATTTCTGTAACAGGGTGTTCCACCTGTACCCGGGTATTCATTTCGATAAAGTAGAATCTCTCGTCTTCATAAAGAAACTCCAAAGTTCCGGCTCCTCGATACTTCATATTTTTGCATGCCTGGATGCAGGTGGCTGCGACTTCCGCGCGAACATGATCCGGGATGTCGGGAGCGGGAGCTTCTTCCAAAACTTTTTGATGGCGACGTTGTAGGGAGCAGTCGCGATCTCCAAGATGAATGGCATTACCCTTGCCGTCACCGATAACCTGAATCTCAACATGGCGCGGGTTTTGAAGAAATTTTTCCAGATACACTACGCCGCTGCCGAAGAATGACTGCGCTTCGGTTTGGGTGACATGGATTGACTTCAAGAGGCTAGCTTCATCATCTACGACACGCATTCCACGTCCGCCACCCCCGGCAGCTGCTTTAATAATTACCGGGTAGCCGATCTCGCGGGCCAGAGAAAGGGTTCTCTCATCATTGTTGTCAAGAGGCCCGTTAGAGCCCGGCACTGTAGGTACGCCGGCCGCACGCATTACTTCGATAGCGGAGACCTTGTCGCCCATGAGGCGAATAGTCTCGGCAGTGGGTCCGATAAAAACAAAGCCGCTATTCTCCACCTGCTCGGCAAAGTCAGCATTCTCAGAAAGAAATCCGTATCCCGGGTGCACTGCATCTGCATGGGTAACTTCCATGGCGCTGATTAATGCGGGGGCATTAAGATAACTGTCGGTTGGGTTGGCTGGCCCGATACATACCGACTCATCGGAGAGACGTACATGCATCAGGTCTTTGTCGGCAACTGAGTGCACTGCTACGGTCTTGATGCCGAGCTCTTTACATGCCCGAAGTACTCTGAGTGCTATCTCGCCGCGGTTGGCTATTAAAACTTTTTCAAGCATGAAGCAAATTCCCGAAAGTATTTAGACGATAGTTATCAATGGTTGATCGAATTCAACCGGTTCGCCATCTTCAACAAGAATGGCTTCGACAACGCCGGAATGATCGGCCTCAATCTGATTCATCATCTTCATTGCTTCAACGATGCACACCACGTCTCCTGCCTTAACATGCTTCCCTACTTCAACAAATGCAGGAGCGGTTGGAGATGGAGCGCGATAGAATGTGCCTACCATAGGCGATTGAATGGCATTGCCTTTGGTCGGGGCAGGTTCAGGGCTCGAAGCATCTGCGGCAGGTGCAGGAGCGGCTGCTACTGGCGCCGGTGCAGCATAGGCGACAGGTGCCGCAACACCCGTTGACCCGCGAGAAATGCGAACAGCTTCCTCACCTTCCTTGATTTCAATCTCGGCAATGTTCGAGGATTCAATTAATTCAATGAGCTTTTTAACTTTTCTAATATCCATAATGGTTCCTGCGCAGAGTTCTAGTTTGCCAATTTTCTACAGGCTGCCTGCAGGGCAAGTTCATAGCCCTGAGCGCCTAATCCGATAACACAGCCTACGGCTATGTCTGAAAAATATGATTTGTGTCTGTACTCTTCCCGCTTATAGAGGTTGGAAAGATGTACTTCGATAAATGGAATTTCCGAGGCGAGTATGGCATCTCGAATGGAGATGCTGGTGTGAGTAAAGCCACCGAAATTTACAATCATGAATGAGGTGCCGTCTATTCGGGCTCTATGGAGGCGCTCGATGATTTCGTCCTCTGCGTTACTTTGCAGGGAGTCAAATTGGTGGCCGGCATCGGCACATTGGCTGGTGAGGCGCTGGTTAATATCATCCAGCGTGTCAGAGCCATAAATATGAGGCTCACGTGATCCCAGTAAATTAAGGTTGGGTCCGTGAAGAGCCAGTATTGAAGCCATGATAATTTTCCTGAATAGCTGGTTTTTACGTGCTATTAGCTATTTTTAACCTGTTTAGCCATTTTGACGGCATTTTCTCAGAAATTAACGGGATTTTCACCTAAAATATGATAAAACCGTAGCTTATTTCGGCCGCTTCTTATAAGGATTGAGCCGAAACTTGGGAGTTGGGCAGGGTCTTAAGGGTTGAGCAGGAATTCGGCTCGTTGTGGCGGGTAGCAGAAACCCCAGTCGGCACAGCCTTGATATTCGATATAGAGGGAGGCATCCGGACCAGGTACGGTGCTGAGGCTCAAATCGGCATTTACGGTGTTGTAATAGGCTTCAATATCGCCGAAGAACTGATCTATTTTCTTTAGCCCATCGGGAAGAACGAAATCAACCTCCAGCTCTTCTCCCTCACTGTTCTGCGTCATTGCGAAATTAAAGGCATGGCGATAAAGATAGTGTCCATCGGCCAGCTCCCAGGTGACTCGAAGTCGCCCGGGGCTTACGATGCTGACGAAGTAAGAGAAAGCCTGTTCAAGTGATAAGGGTTCAGGCTGTGAGGAAAAACCGGAAAATGTCCGGCCATTCAATTGTGCCGAAGAAGGGCCCGCCAGCAGGAAGGCCAGAATCAATAGAAAACCATAAAGTGATTTGTTCATAGTTATAAGACCCTCACAATGGCATTTTAGTTTCCATTGATTGCGAATCTGCGGGTATTCGCTATAGCTAGTCTCGGTATTGTTCAAATACCAGACTGGCATTAGTGCCGCCAAAACCAAAGCTGTTGGACATGATTCGCTTGAGTCCGGCGTTGTTCTGTCTTTCGATTGCAATCGGCAGACCTTCAGCTTCTTCGTCCAGATTTTCAATATTGGCAGAAGCCGCAATGAAGTCATTTTCCATCATCAGCAAGCTGTATATTGCTTCCTGTGCACCGGCAGCTCCCAGCGAGTGTCCGCTCAGAGACTTGGTGGAGTTGATGGTAGGGATCTGTTCCGTGAATACGCTCTTGATAGCCTTCAGCTCGGATACGTCACCTGCTGGAGTGCTGGTACCGTGGGTGTTGATGTAGTCAACCGGGCCTTGCAGGTCTGCCATCGCCATTTGCATAGCGCGAGCCCCACCTTCACCTGAAGGTGCGACCATATCATAGCCATCAGAGGTCGCGCCGTATCCGGTTAACTCAGCATATATTTTCGCGCCACGGGCAAGAGCATGATCCAATGACTCAATAACCAGTACTGCGCCGCCGCCTGCAATCACGAAACCATCACGGTCTACATCGAAAGCGCGGGAAGCCTTGTCCGGTGTTTCGTTGTATTTGGTAGATAGTGCACCCATAGCATCGAACATATGGGAGTTTGTCCAGTGTTCGGCTTCGCCACCACCGGCAAAGACGATGTCCTGTTTTCCCAACTGTATTAATTCTGCAGCGTGGCCAATGCAATGTGCGCTGGTGGCACAGGCAGAGGATATAGTGTAATTCACACCTTTGATCTTGAATGGTGTGGCCAGACATGCGGAGACTGTGCTGCTCATGGTTCGCGGCACACGGTAGGGGCCAACCCTGCGCAGACCTTTCTCGCGCATGATGTCGATTGATTCCATCTGATCTTTTGGAGAACCGCCTCCGGAGCCTACAACCAGCCCAGTGCGAATATTGGATACCTGGTCTTCTGCAAGCTGAGAGTCAGCAATGGCTTCCTCCATGGATAGATAGGCATAGGCAGAAGCATCACCCATGAAACGCATTATTTTACGATCGATTAATTCACTCGGATCCATCTGCACTGTACCGCTGATATGACTGCGCATGCCTACGTCCACATAAGACTGGTTATGGCTAATGCCACTCCGACCATTCTTTAGAGAGTCCAGTACTTCTTCCTTGTTATTTCCCAGACAGGAAACAATTCCTATTCCGGTAACTACAACACGTTTCATAGATCCCCCAATGTCAGGATAACAGGCGTCTAGAATGCCTGATCAGGTGTGAACAGGCCGACTTTGAGAGCCTTTGTTCGATAAATTGTTTTGCCGTCAACAGAAACATTGCCGTTGGCGATTCCCATAACAAGACTGCGATCGATAACCCGGCTCATGGATAACTCATAAGTTACTTTTTTGGCCGTTGGCAAAATCTCACCGGTGAATTTTACTTCGCCGGCGCCTAGAGCCCGGCCTTTTCCGGGGTGGCCACTCCACCCCAGATAGAACCCTACCAGTTGCCAAAGCGCATCAAGGCCCAAACAGCCCGGCATAACCGGATCTCCGGGGAAATGGCAGGCAAAGAACCAAAGGTCCGGGTTTATGTCCAGTTCGGCAATAATCTGACCGCGGCCATATTCTCCGCCGTTATTATTAATCTCCACAATGCGGTCGAGCATGAGCATATTGCCAACGGGAAGCTTCGCATTCCCGGGACCAAACATTCTGCCGTAGCCACAATCTACAAGTTCTTCAAGCCCGTAGGAGTTCTTTGGAACAAAGCTGTCATTCTTTTCTTTCATGATTCTGGCTTAGCCCTCCACGGGGCAATGCTAACGAAGCCGCGATGTTATCCTGCCGAGGGTAAATAATCGATAATAAATTGAATCAGGGGTAGGCAGAGATTGACGCAAATCGGTGGTATCTTATTCAAATTGCTTGGTTATTTGCTACTATACCCCCCTGATTTTAATGGTATTAGATTATGTTAGTTCCCGTAGTATTGGCTG
>Ga0315321_10000141_pt1 | contig 46500 bp, 35 predicted proteins | sample M180m21515metaG_FD_203464 | JGI IMG/M metagenome (GOLD analysis project Ga0315321, IMG submission 203464) | Ammonia-oxidizing marine archaeal communities from Monterey Bay, California, United States - M1 80m 21515 | ecosystem: Environmental > Aquatic > Marine > Intertidal zone | place: USA... | reverse complement strand
CTGTACTGATCAACGACGCCAATGGAAGTGGAGCCTCCGTGCGCATCTCCAGCTTGAATCCGTACGGTGAGATCGTGGCCTTTGGCATCGACAACCCTGGACGTAACTATGTGAACCCGACCCTTACCGTAGTGACCCCCGGAACCTCTCCGCTTCCCGACCGAAACGTCAGTGCCATTCCCTTGTTAGTCAATCCTGAAGGGGACGTATTCCGTATCACCGTAGATTCCGTGAGGTCGGGTGTTGGATCAGAGAGGGTCAGCGAATCCCGTCCCCTGGATGGGGATGCGGGGAGCGAGACGGGAGGAAGCCTGGGGAGCCGTGAGCCGAGTATCAGTCGGGACGGCTCTTTTGTCGCCTATTCGACCCGATCGGCGAATCTTCAGGATCTGAACGTCACTTCCACTAGCGTCAAGACATTTGCCAACCATCGTTTTCGTGTGGCAATCGCCCAAGCCGTCCTACACTTTGAAATCGGTTCCGTAATCATTACCAACCCGGGTTCCGGTTACTTGGGAACGGGTAGTGTGGATATTCAGGATTTGTCGGGCAGTGGAAGTGGTGCCCAAGCCACCTACTCCGTATTGCAAAACGGGCAGATTGGAAGCATTACCATTGTGAACCCCGGGAGTGGATATAATTTGAGTGCCACCACACTTTCCATTCAGAACGACCCAACGGGAAGTGGTTTTACCTACGCCATCCAAGGTTCTCCGGGGCTTGGCCTTGGGGTGAACAGGACTGGAGGAGCCACGATTCACAGAATAGAAATGATTGACAGCGGGATAGGCTACCCCTCCAAGCTCAACCCCTTTTTGGAGTCGCCCGAAATTCTGGTCGACGGGGACGGTGCCGACTTGGACTTGGACGGCAAACCCGATGCCCGCTTGAATCCAGACCGACTATTCACTACGTCGGATGGAAGGGTTTTCCTTGAGCAACAAATTGATATTTCGATCAATAACCGTCTTGGGCTCGTTGGCTCAACTTTGTCCATTGGTGATGCCAACCAAACTATCATTTTCAGTTTTGCCTCCACTCCCCTGGGGGCAAACGTGCTAGGTGTTGATTTTGACATCTTGGGCAATACCCAAACCGACTCCGGTCTCAGAAACGATCTTATTGCAGCCATCAAGAACTTCTGGGGTTCACCTACGGACATTTTTGCAGGACCCTTGATCGATAACAACGCAACGGGAGGCAACAGCTTTACCTTCCGCGCTCTCAACGGTACGGCACTATCGGACAACCTATCCTCCTTGCAGGTGTCCTTTCATTCCAACATGTTGATCGGGGGATCCGGTTATACCCGTGCCACTCCCTTCGTTACACCTGCTCCTTCGGTTATTGGCTTTTCCGAAGTGCAAACCGATTCATCCACTTTGATCACCCCCAATGGTCGTCCGATTTTGAACGCCCAAGAAGATCTTCTTACGGATGATATCTATTACTATGATCACAATATATCTCAAAACAGAAGGATCAGTCTTTCGAAATTCGGTTTTCCGACCAACTATCTTGCCACCACCACCATGCCTTCCCATCGACATCCCGCCTTGAGCGAGGATGGAAGGTACGTGTTCTTCAGCTCGGATGCAAGTGGTCTCGGGGGGTTGGTCCTTGGAAACTCCAATCAAATCCCCCTCGACACCAATGCCAACAGGGACATCTACAAAAGGGATATGAAGAATGGATCTAACCCGCTGCTGCCTTTGACACCTACTGTTTCCATGAATTTGGATATCCTTCAGGACTTGAACTATACTGCGCTTCAAGGAAATACCATTCCTATTGTTATTTCAGCCCAGTTGGAACATGGTTTCATAAATAGGGCCGAGCTTTTCGTGAACAACAGGCTGTCGGCACAACAGAGTTCGGTTGACCCTGGCTCCGGAAAGTCCGACTTCGCTCTGCAATGGACAAGCGTGAACCTCGGAGTGAACAACCTGCAGGTTGTTCTCACGGATAACTTGGGTCACCGCTTCCCCCTTGATATGGTTTTTGTTGATGTGAAAACGGAAAACCCCGAAGTAATGTTTGGGGAACTCCAGCTCAACCCACCGATCAACCAAGGCCGCCAGATATTCATCCTCACCCCTGCAGGCGGCGGAGGCGGCGGAGGCGGAGCACAAGTCGCAGGGCCTTTTTCGGATGCCAACGTGTCAACCTTCATACTGCTCAATGACCCGCTCGCCAACCCGGCCAACTTTGCTTACCTCAGTACCCAAAATCCTGCAGCCGCAGTCCCATTGTTCCAACTTTTTCCTCCCAGGAGTACGGTAACGCGGGGAAGTACCCTTAATGTGATGGGAGAATTTTTCAATGTGCGAGGCAGTCGTTCGGACATCAAGGAGGTAGTCTTTTACCTGAATGGCAAAAAGGCTTTCACCGATTCCTCCGCGCCCTTTGCATATTCCTTCACTCCACCGGCGATGGCCGATTATGGTGAACCAAACAAGAACTGGGTGATCACCGCCGTTGCGACTCCATTGACCGGTAGTCCATATATAGTAAGCCAGTTTGGGGAACTCGGAGGCCAAAGCCGCTTTCCAAATAGCAATCTCTCGGTGGTAGCCGAAGAAGGAGAAATTGACTTTCTTTTCGATAAACAACGGGTGGGTTTCCAAGTGAGCGTAAGAGGAGACAGCACACTTTTGGAGGATCTCAAGGAGCACTATTTCGTGGTCAACGGACATGTTTTTGCGAAAGTTACGGGGCAAGAAACCAACTCGTCCGTGGGGGAGATATTACAGGTTGATTATTATGCCACGCTTAATGCGGATTTTACCAAATATGCCGATAGTGCAGGTAACATCGAGGTCTCGGTACTTGGGCTGATGGAAACAGTCGGCAAGTTTACCCCTGTTTACATGACCAATTCCATCAATATCAAGATAAGGCCCCCAATGCCTTGGCTCGACGACCTCAGTGCTGCGGTCGGTGCCTTTGATGACCTTTCCGATCACAACCTGACGAGCAAGCATGTTACAGAAATGGAATATTATTTGATGGATAAAGAACGAGGCCTTGCCCGATGGATTATTGATTTGAGCGAAAGGGCTGATTTTAACAGAAGGATGGATGTTTTCTCTGCTAACAGGGTGATTCTGGGTGAATTTCATGAATCTTTCTTTGCCTACAAAAATGATTTTGATACGAATGTCGCAACGAGTCCAATTGATACCGATGACGAGACTTGGCTGAGGCTTTACATAGAAAACAAACTTTCATCAATCGAGTATCGGGCAAGATTTGACCCTATTCCTTTTTTGGTAGGATCCTATGCCAATTCCGACAGGTACTACTATGATCAAAATAGGCGAAATTTCGTCCATCAAATCCTCAGTAACAAATACGAAGATTACTTACTTCGTTTCGACCAACTGCATGTCGGGTCCACTCGGATTCTTCAATTTTGGGGCACAGTGGAGTCCCAAAGTCGTGGTTTTCCTAATGGTTATTGGGAAATTTCCGGACCATCTCAGGCTCAAATAAACCCCAATAACAACCAAGTTTTACAGGATTTTTTAACAGAACCACCCAGAAGAGACAGTTATTTCGGATTCAGACTTTATCCATCTGGCTTAACTTCCACGGCAGCGGGAACAATAATTAATGGCCCAATTACAAACAACGGTCTTCCAAGACAGGGTGAATGCGCCGTTGAGTTCGTTTTTAATCTTACGAGAGAAACCAAATTCAATGGTATGGATTATGTCCCTTACACTGAGCAATACAGGGATACTATGTTCAAGAAGGGAACGATCTTGGTCATGCTCTGGAAAGAGAAAGCCTTTCCCATGAGTTATTCCAAATTAAGTGCCATGCCCTCCGATATGATGGAGTTTATCAAGTATGTTATTGATCACCCCAATTTCTTTGCCAAATACAATTTTATTTGGCAGGACTCGCCCCCCGTCAATCTTGATAACCCGTATTGGAAAAGTGAATCTTGGTTTGGCTACTTTTGGGATAAGTACTTCCCTTGGATTTACCACAAGGATCTCGGCTGGGTATATGTAGCCGGAGTATCAACCGAAAACTTTTGGATATATCAAGAAAAGCTAGGTTGGCTCTGGACTGGCTTTCAGTATTTTCCAAATGTTTACAGCAACAACGAGCAGAACTGGATTTATCTTTATCCGGAAAACAATGCTTACTACTCTCACGGCACTCAAGCCCTGAAGAGTTTCTAGATCCTGACTCCTGCCGTCTTGACGAGGGTCGTCCACCTTACCCACTCGAAGGATCTTCGGACCGGTGGTGTCATTGAGGCGGTTCTTCGCCTGAACGAGAGCCTGCGGGCCCATTCCATCGAGTCTTCCATTACCGATGACCCGGAAGGAATCGATCCCAGGGCAAATCATGTCGTTACCCATGGGCTTTGGCAATGGCCCGGAACAGTAGCCCGCAAACATTTTCTAGATCACGGAATACCCTATTTTCTCTTTCCCCATGGGATGCTTGATCCTTGGTTCAAGCGAACTTTTCCCTTCAAGCACCTCAAGAAGCAAGCCTATTGGTGGTATCGGCAGGGTAGAATATTGCAAGACGCACAGGCCGTTTGCTTCACCACCGAGGAAGAGCGTAGGTTAGCTCAAGGAACCTTCCGGCCCTACGAAGCGAAGGAGATCGTGACGGGATTGGGCGTCGGGGATCCTCCGGGCGACAAGGCGAAACAGCTTGCCGAATTTTTCAATGAGTTTCCGCAATTGAAAGAGCGAAAGCTTTTGCTTTATCTGGGGCGAATGCACCCCAAAAAAGGTTTGGATTTGTTGATTCGCTCCTTCCTTACCGATTGTCTCGAAGGGGAGACTCTAGTCCTGGCGGGCCCTCTTAAAAAACCCGATCGGTATTTGACGAAACTACTGAACCAAACAAAGGGCATGGAGGATAAAATCGTATGGACAGGCATGCTGTCGGACGATTTGAAATGGGGGTCGCTGAGATCCGCCGATGCCTTGATTTTGCCATCCCATCAAGAGAACTATGGGATGGTGGTGGCGGAAGCGCTTTCGGTTGGAACGCCCGTATTTCTGACCGAAAAAGTGAATCTTTGGAGAGAGGTTACGAAGGCGGGCGCCGGCTTTGTGGCAGGGGATGATCAGAGCGGCATCGATCGATTGCTGGAGGATTGGCGGACCAATCGGCATGCCGGAATGAGGCAGGCGAGCATAACCTGCTTCGAAGAAAAGCTTCACATACGAAATTGTGCAAAAAGACTGATCGAATTACTGAACGATTCGGAGGGCCGAGCCGGAGTGAAGAGCGGATGAAAATCACCATTCTCCAAGGAGCCTTTTTGCCAGTGCCCGCTCTGCGCGGAGGCGCCATCGAAAAGGCCTGGGAAGCCCTTGGGCAGGTATTTGCCCAAAAGGGACACGAGGTAACCCATGTTTCAAGGTTGTGTGACGGCTTGCCGGCAAAGGAAAAAATCGGAGAGGTTTGCCATGTTCGGGTTAGAGGCGCGAATGCGGTTACAAACTCCTGGGGTCTCAAGTTATTGGAAATCCCATATGTGTTTCGCGCAAAGAGGATTCTTCCTGCAGCGGATGTCTTGGTTACCCATGCTTTCTGGGCTCCGCTGTTTCTTCCCAAGGACCGCTTCGGAAAACTTTATCTGCATGTCGGGCGTTTCCCCAAGGGGCAAATGAAGCTGTATAAGAAGGCTTCCCGTTTTCAGGTGCCGAGTGAGTCGGTTGCCAAGGCCGTAATCCGGGAAATCCCGGATCGAGAGAATTTGGTTTCGGTTCTTCCTTATCCACTTGGTTGGAGCGTTCCGCAGAGCAAGCCTGTGTGTGACCGACCCAAGCGGATTCTTTATGCTGGGCGCTTGCATCCCGAAAAGGGGGTTCTGGAGTTGATCAGGGCTTTCGGGGGTATTGCAAAAGGGGAGAGGAAGGACTGGGTTTTGCAGATAATGGGTCCGTGGCGCGAAGATCAGGGCGGGGGAGGGCAAGGATACCTTTCCGCGATCAAGGACTTGACGACAACGTACGAACCGTCGGTTCAGATTCTCGACCCGGTTTTTACATCCAACCAATTGATGGAACAATATCAGAAAGCACGGGCTTTTGTTTATCCATCTTTGGCGGGAAAGGGAGAGACTTTCGGCTTAGCCGTTCTCGAGGCAATGAGTTGCGGTTGCGTTCCTTTGGTTAGCGATCTGGGTTGTTTTCGAGAATTCGTGGTGCCCGGGAAAAATGGTTTCGTTTTTAACGCCGACACGGGACGGGTAGTCGAAAACCTAAGAGCAGAATTGCGGCGAATTCTGGATTGCGGTAACGAAATAGATGATTTTTCGAAGGAGGCGAGCAGGGTAGCCAAGACGTTCGAAATCAAGGCTGTCGCGACTCGATTCCTTGATGATTTTTTCCAAATGGTTGACTAAAAAAATATCCGTCTTTTGCCTAAAACCCTTGGTTCTCTCTCCCAATGCCGTTAGTGTAAAAAGATGAAAAAAACCTGCACCCCGCTATTCTTTTCTTTCCTCAGTGGAACCATCTCTACCTGCCTGTTTGTTTTTTCGGCAGCAGCCCAAAGCGGAGACTCGGAGACACCAATCGAAGAAAAGGAAGTCAAGCAGATCATTCTTCCCGAAACCCTTCTTGACCAGAAGGGAGAAAAAGTATCCGCCGGGGTTCTTGAGGGTAAGTATGTCGGGCTCTATTTCTCGGCAAGCTGGTGTGGCCCCTGCAGGTCATTCACCCCTTCCTTGATCAAATTCAGAGACGCCCATAAGAATGATTTCGAAGTGATCTTGGTCGGTGGCGATGGTAGTCCGAAGGCACAGGCCAACTACATGAGGAAGTACAAAATGCCTTGGTTGGCGTTAAAAAATCAGTCTCGGGAGGCAATGGAGATTAGCAAATCGCTTGAGGTCCCCCACATTCCTTATTTGGTTGTTCTTGATCCTGATGGAAAAATCGTCAGTAAGGACGGAACAAAGGAAATTATTCGCTCAGGCAAAGAGGCGTTCATAACCTGGAAAAAGTTGCCGAAGTAAAAAGGGAGACGATCAAAGTCGAACGGGTATTCCTGCATCCCGCATTACTTGCTTGGTTTCGGGTATGGTGCATTCCCCGAAGTGAAAGATGCTTGCCGCAAGGACGGCACTTGCCTTGCCCTTGAGTATGCCGTCCGCCATGTGCGCGGGGTTTCCAACACCTCCTGATGCAATGACCGGCACTTCAACGGCTTCACTGACAGAACGGGTGAGTTCAAGGTCGAAACCTTCCTTCGTTCCGTCACGGTCCATGCTTGTAAGGAGAATTTCACCTGCTCCCCGGGAGACGACTTCCTTGGCCCATTCAACTGCGTCCAATGTCGTGATCTTTCGCCCTCCGTGTGTATAAACCCACCAGCCGCTGTGATCTTCTTTTCTTTTCGCGTCGATAGCCACGACGATGCACTGATTCCCGAAGGTATTCGATGAATCATTCACGAGAGAAGGATTCAGGATCGCTGCTGTGTTTAGGCTTACCTTGTCGGCTCCGGCCAAAAGCATTTCCCGAATGTTTTCAACGGTACGGATTCCTCCTCCGACCGTTAGGGGCATGAAGCAGGTTGAGGCAGTTCTTTCCACCACGTCTTTCATCGTATTGCGTTCGTCGCTTGATGCCGTTATGTCGAGAAAGACAAGTTCGTCGGCTCCTTGCTCTTCGTAGGCTTGGGCTACCAGAACAGGATCTCCGGCGTCCCTCAGTTCCTTGAATTTGACGCCTTTTACCACGCGACCGCCATCAACGTCCAAGCATGGAATGACACGGGCGGATAACATTTCGGTTCAGTTGACTCGAAGACCGAACAATCTCAATGGGAAGACCGTTGCTTACTCGTCCGCAAACGCGACGTCGGGATGATAAGAGAGGACAAGTTTGTATTGTTGTCCTGGACGCATTTTCAAGGGATGGTCCCGAACGAGATACTGGACATAATGTATGTTTCCGGCATATCCACGGTAATCCGTGTCTTCGGTCACGGTTTCAAAAGATCCCCAAGAAGCCTGAAAGTCATCGACTTCGACATTGGCCCGAAGTCCCGCGTCTCCTTGCCTGAGAGTGGTTCCGAGTCGGTAGGTGGAATGCGGCGAACCTATAACCAAGGCCAACCTCATTTTGTCCATCGAAACCGGGTTCTTGACTTTGAAGACGAATTCCGACTGAACCTTTCCGTCACCAAAGGACCATTGAACTTGGCAACTGCCCAATCCGTAGGCAAAAGATCCGTCTGTCTTGACTAGGTCGGGCTGCTCGAAGCGGAGATAAAAGGACTTCTTCAAGCCAATTCCCGTTACGCAATTTTTTCCATAATAAGAAGGAACAATCACTTGGTCTCCGAAAGTAAGTTCGGGAAGCATGACCGGGAGGTATTTGTTGACCGGCCAGTCAAAAATGCCGGAACAATGGGGAAAGGCGAGGGTGTCCGAGCTCAGATCTTTTCCGGGGCCTATCAGAGGCAACTGGAACTGCACGCCAATATTCTCGTCCCGAAAGAGAAAAACCCCGTGCTCCTTTTTGTGGGATTTGTCAAAGATGACAAACCGTCCTGCAGTCTTGGCTCGGTTTGGAGGAGGTACGGCAAGCGAACCTCCGATCACGCGAGCTAGGCGAGACCATTGGCAAAGGTAACGGGCGGCATCGAAGTTCGCCATGCGGGTCGTATGGTTCTCGACCGTGTTGCGTTCGGCGTCCCGGATCATGAGGTCACCCTTTTCCTGATCAACGTAAGTAACGAAAAAGTATTGGAAAAGCCGCCTGAGCGTATCCAGATAAAGCGGCATTTTCTCGGAATTGATCCAATTGTCGCGCATGGCTTGCAAAATCATGCTTATGCAATGCAATTGACCGTAAGCGCCGATGGAGCGACCGTAATTCCACCCGAGTCCGTCTTGTCGGGCGAGATCGGGAAGCATGCGAAGGTATTTTTCCGCAAAGGTTCGCAGCTTGGGAAGCTTACGGTCTTTCAGGTGCACGTTGGCGTGAAGCTGCAAGGCCTGCCTGACGAATATGAAGGAAAGGAGTCCGTAAATGTCGTACACCCCCGATGAACCGCTCGGATCATCATTACAGAATCCCCCCGAACTGTTTTTCTCGATGCCTTCCACAAAGCGATCGATTACCTTGCCCGTATCATCTTTCTTGGTCAGCCCGAAACTGAATCGGGCTACTGATTTTGCGATGCTGAACGCTTGGAAGTGATCATCATACTCGCACTTCTCGAGAAGACCGCGATCAAGTTGTTCGCGCGTCGGATCCAGCAGGCGTTCCCATACTGCATTTCTCTCCTTGGATGCACCGAAGGAAAGCAATCCCAAGGAGGCGTAGGCGATACCGTTGTCATTCTCTTCCTCAACGAAAGCTTGTTGTGTTACGCATCGGGCAGTCAGGTCGTAAAGATCATGTTCCCCGAGTTCGACTTCCCCGGTAGCCCGGAAAAACTCTCCTATGGCCAAAGCGGCATGACCGGGTTCGTCGACGCGGGCTTGTTCACCTGGAGCGGGAGTGACGGATCCGTCCTCGTTAATGTGTTGCAAGTTGTTGCTCAACAGAGATCTGGCGAGATCTAGGCACTGATCGGAGAAATTATGCATGGAGGGGCCGTAAATGTAGAAGTTTTAAGGGTAAGAAACTGCCTTGAGAGACCTTTTTTGTCAATGAGTTAAGCGGTTTGGATGAGCTCAAGGAATTCTTTGTTTGACTGGGTGGTTCCCATTCTGTCGATCAGGGTCTCGGCAGCGTCGATGACTTTCATCGGAGACATCGCCCGGCGAAGAAAGGAAGTCTTTTCCAGCACCATGGGGTCTACAAGGTCCTCCTCTTTGCGAGTACCCGAAGATGCCAAGTTGATGGCAGGCCAGAGGCGAAGCTCCGCTACTTTGCGGTCTAGTATGATCTCGCTGTTCCCCGTCCCCTTGAATTCCTGAAAAATAAGTTCGTCCATTTTTGACCCCGTCTCGACCAAGGCGGTGGCAACGATCGTAAGCGATCCCGCTTCCTCCGAGTTCCGTGCGGCGGAAAAAATTTGCCTGGGTTTCTCCAAAGCCCGGACATCCAATCCTCCGGTCATAGTTCTTCCGCCTTTGCCGGATGCCGCGTTGTAAGCCCTCGAAAGTCGGGTGATGGAGTCGAGCAGAAGCACGACATCCTTTTTGCTCTCGACCAAACGCTTGGCTCGCTCGATAGCCAACTCGGCAATTCTCAAGTGACTTTTGACCTCCTCGTCATTGGATGAGGCATAAATTTCGGCAGGTACCGATCGGCGAAAATCCGTGACTTCCTCGGGGCGCTCGTCGATTAGCACGACCATAAGGTGGCACTCCGGGTGATTTTCTTCCACCCCTTTGGCTATGTCATGCAGAATGGTCGTCTTGCCTGCCCGTGGGGGTGCGACGATCAAAGCCCGTTGCCCTTTTCCCATTGGACAAAACAGATCCAGCACCCGGGTGGTCATTCGTCCGTCCTTCGCTTCCAAGTTGAGCTTTTCCTGGGGTTGGATGGTTGTCAGTTGATCAAAGCGAAATTGTTGTTTTCGCTCCTTCAAGGTCATGCCGTCTACCGTATGTATGTAGCGAACCTTGGGATTTTGACGGCTTTTGTCAGGGTTGGCATCGGCTTTGATGGCGGAGCCTTTGCGTAATTTGAATCGGCGAACCAACTCCTTTGGCAAAAAGGGGTCGTGGGGCGTAGTCTTGCCTCCTCGAGCGGGATCGAGCAAGGTGCCAGTATTTTTTTCGTTGAGGTCAAGGATGCCTTCCACTTCTAGAAGATCCTGACCGGGTTGTTCGTTTTCGCTCATGAGAGAGTTCAAAAGATGGCAAGTAATGCCGGTGTGCCCGTGGAAATGGGTGGATTCGAAGTGCCTTCCTTCCGGGAGTTACGCGGATGCGTACGGTCGTGAAAGCAGACTTCCCCTTCAGTACATGATTTAGCCGATTATAAGTCAACCATGTAAAGAGTTTCCTGACGAAAGGGTTTGTCCTTAAGGCAGGAACGATTAGTTTCCGAGTTTTACCGATGAAATCCTTCTACCTTACCACGGCCATCGACTATGCCAATGGCTCACCTCACCTCGGTCATGCCTACGAGAAAGTGTTGACCGACGTAATCGCTCGCACGAACAGACTCCTTGGGTCTCGAGTCAAGTTCGTAACGGGCTTGGACGAACATGGCCAAAAGGTACAGCAAGGGGCGCAAAGGGAGGGAATCGAGCCTCTCGAGCGATGCAACCGAATTGCCGAAGAATTTCAATCAATGCTCAAGCAGTTGGAAATTTCCAACGACGATTACATAAGAACCACGGAGGACAGGCATAAAGTAGTGGTGTCCCGACTCCTTCAGGATCTTTACGACCGAGGGGAGATTTATCAGGCCGAATATCAAGGGTTTTATTCAACGCGAGCCGAGCAATTCCTGCAGGAAAAGGACAAGGTGGATGGAGAGTGGCCTGAAATCTTCGGCGAGGTTACGCAGATCACGGAAAAGAATTATTTCTTCAAGCTTGGCAAATATCAGGATTGGCTGATTGAGCATCTCAATGAAACCACAGGTTTCATTGAACCGGCTCACAGGCAAAACCAGGTCCTCGAATTTTTGAAGGAACCGCTCAACGACCTTTGCATTTCACGACCCAAGGAGAGATTGAGTTGGGGAATCCCTTTGCCTTTTGATTCGGACTACGTGACTTATGTTTGGTTTGATGCATTGGTCAACTATGTCTCGGCGGCTGGTTTCGGTGGCGAATCATTCGAGAACTTTTGGCCCGCCGATCTTCATGTTATCGGAAAGGATATCTTGGCCCCCCCTCATGCCGTCTACTGGCCAATTATGCTCAAGGCATGCAACCTGGCATTACCAAAGCAAATCCTGGCCCATGGATGGTGGACGGTCTCGGGATCCAAAATGTCGAAGAGTTCTGGAGAAACGGTTGACCCCTTGGCTTTGGCCGAAAGATACGGAGCGGATGTGTTTCGCTATTTCGTGATGCGGGAAATGACGGTGGGTAACGATGCGGAATTCTCCTTCGAACGATTTGAATCGCGGTATCGCGCAGACTTGGGAAACGACCTGGGCAACCTGGTCAGTCGACTGCTTCATATGACCGCCGCCTATGAGCAAGGAATCGTGCCGTCAGTCGATCTCGATGAAGAACCGGAAAAAAAGATAAACGAGCTGTGGAGTTCAACCAAAGAGGCCGTCCAGGATTGTTTTTCCACCTACCAATTCAGTCAAGCCCTGGACAAGACCTTTGTTTTCATCAGGGGAATCAACAAATATGCCGATGAAAGGACGCCATGGAAATTGGCAAAATCCGAGGATGCCGAAGATCGTCAGGCTTTGCGGACTTGTTTGGGAACGATGATCGAGTCCCTTCGTTTGGCAAGTGCATTGCTTGCTGCCGTCATGCCGTTGGTTCATGAGAAAATCAACGAACGGTTGGGTTTGACATCCTGTGCCTTGTGGAAAGACGATCTTGTTTGGGACCATCGGTTGGCAGGCAAAAAACTCGGGGAAAAGACGATCTTGTTCCCCCGGGAAGTCTAGGCTCGGGTCAAGGCTTTCTATTCCTCTTGTGGAGTCGGTTCCTCCTCCGCCAAGGTTGCCTCTGCACAGAGGACGCGTGTATCGTCCGCTTCGAGAATGGTGACTTTCAAATGCTGCAGTCCCACGGTTTCTCCTTTTTCCGGAATTCTGCCAAGCTCGCGGGTTACGAAACCGCCGAAGCTCGTGAGCTCATCCTCATTCCCGCTTTCATCCAACTTCAGTTCGTCGGGCAATTCGTGAACTGGGGTAAGGCCCGGAACTCTCCATTTGCCTTCCCCGAGCTTTTCGACGGCATGTTCATCCGCATCGAATTCATCCTGAATTTCTCCGACCACTTCCTCGAGCATGTCCTCCAAGGTAATGACCCCGTCTATGCCCCCGAACTCATCCCGAACCAAGGCCATATGGACCTTCCATTTCATCATCTTTCTCAAGGCGACGGGGAGGGTGTCGTCCTTGGAGAGCATGGCCGGCGCCTTGGCAAGCGAATGCAGGTCGATGGACTTGCCTTCGCTCAGGAGCCGGAATGCATATTTGACGTGTATGATGCCCAGGCAGTTGTCCAGATTCCCAATGCAGAGGGGGAGGCGGGTATGTCCGGAGGTTCGGGCGATCTCCATATTTTTCTCCAGAGAGTCGTGATCATCGAGAACCTGAACTTGGTTTCTCGGAACCATTGCGTCTTGAACGTTAAGCTGACTCATTTCCAAAGTATTTCCAACGATCTCGAAGACCTCCGGATCCATATTCGAGCTTTCCATGCCCAAGGTCCGGATGTGTTCGGCAACTTCGTTGCCTTCGGTGTTGTTTTGTTCGGCTTGCGGAGAAATGGACAAAATGGATTTCTCAAGCAGCTTGACCACAAAACTGAAGGGAGCACAAAGAAAGCGAATCAGGATCATGAGGGGAAACCCTACCTTGAGGTGAAAGTCGAGGTGTCTGCCGGCGGTTATCCTTCTTGGGATCAAGTTTGCCCAAATCCTTTCCCAAAGGAAAGCCAAGGCAAAACCGGTTGGCAACACCCACCAGGATATGTCCCAGTCCAAAACTCCAGAATGGGCATTGACACTCCAGAAAAAGACAATCCAACCGACCCCAAAGATTACCAGCAAACAGGATAGCAAGGCAGCTTCGACGTGAAAAGGTCGGTCCTGATTCGGAGCCGTAAGCAGAGAGGAAATCAGTTTTGAGAACCTGTTTTCTTCCTGGGGAGAAGGAGACAGTCCTGCCCGAACCCGGTCGACATGGGTTCGGTAAAGACCTACATAAAGGTTCCATGCGGTAAGAATGACCCAGAGGATCAATAGGTATAAATATTCCTTCATGGATTGGTTCTTATTTCCGTCATCACGGAGCCGAGGGCTTTTAGCGCTCGCTCATTTTGTTCTTCTGTTCCAATCGATATGCGGAGATATTCATTCAATGACTCTGACATGGGACGGGTGATGATTCCTCTTGCTTGCAACTCCCCAAAGACCTTCTTTCCGTCACCGACCTTGACGAGCAGGAAGTTGGCTTGGCTGGGAACAACTTCCAGCCCGATTTTTGTGCAACCTGCCCTTACCTGTTCGAGTCCGGCGCGATTTCTCCTCCTGCAAAGATCAACCCAATCACCATCTTCCAAAGCTCCGATCGCGGTGGCTTGAGCGACCGAGTTGGCATTGAAGGGTTGTCGCGCCCGCTGCAACAAACTGATCATTTCAGGCGATCCGTAACCATAGCCGATTCTCAAGCCAGCCAACCCGTGAATCTTGGAGAAAGTGCGCATTGCCAAGACTTTTCGCCCTTCGCGAACAAACGGAACAAGGGTAAAGGGATCATCCAGGTATTCGGCATAAGCTTCGTCCAGACAGAAAATGACGTGATCGGGAAGGGAGTTAACGAACGCACTGATTTCGGCAGTGGTGTTGGCGGTTCCCGTCGGGTTGTTGGGACTGGGTAGAAAAATTAACTTTGTCCGTTCCGAAACCGCTTCTCTCATCGCTTTCAAGTCATGGGTGAGATTGGGCATTTCAACTTCCACCGCACCTGCACCCATCAGTAAAGCGACAAGTTTGTAGACCACAAAGGCATGTTCCCCGACCAAAACTTCATCGTTGGGCTTTAGGAAAACGTGACCAAGCAGTTCGATAATCTCGTTCGATCCATTTCCCAAAATAAACTGGTCAGGATCGAGTTCATGAAATTGGGCAAGTTTTTGGCGCAGGGCCAAACCGCTTCCCTCGGGATAAAGAAATACGGACTTGAGGGCTTCTGCACCCGCTTTCAAGGCGGCGGGAGAAGACCCCCACGGATTCTCGTTCGAGGCGAGCTTACACACATCTTCCGGCCTGAAGCCATGCTCTCGGGCGACTTGCTCGATAGGCTTGCCTGGTTGGTACACCGGTTGGTCCAGTATGCGAGGGTTCGCAAGTTGGGATAGATTCATGTAAGTGTTCTTACACTATCGGCAGAAAAGCCCCCAATCAAGGAATAAGCTGTTATAACTTGTGAAATCCTCTCTGCTAAGCTTTATGATGTTTGTGTGAAAGTTGTGCTTTTTGGAGCTACGGGGCTATTGGGGTGGTCGGTGGGGCAAGCCGTCCTCCGCAGAAGATATGATTTAATTCCCTTTTCAGGAAACGGTTCGGATGATTTGAGGGGTATTGGCCGGGTGACGCCCCTCTCCTTGACTGATGACGAAAGGCTTACCAGAACCTTGCTCGACGAATGGCCGGATGCGATCATCAATTGCTCGGCCATCTCATCTCCCGATTCAGTGAACGAATCACCCCGGGAATCCCATGCCCTCAATGTGGTGGCAACGACTCGTTTGGCTGAAATTTCTGCCCACTTGGGCGCACGTTTCCTGCACGTTTCCTCGGACATGGTTTTTGACGGAACCCAATCCCCTTATCGCTCAACCGACACACCCAACCCCTTGAGCGAATACGGACGACAAAAACTGGAGGCGGAAAAGCGGGTTCTCGCAACCACGGACGAAAACTTGGTCGTTCTCCGGGTCACCTTGCTAAACGGAAACAGCCCAAGCGGGATGCGTAGCCCTCATGAGAGAATACTCAATGGGTTGGCCAATGGTACGCCACCCACGCTTTTTGACGATGAGATCCGACAGCCTTCCTCTGCCGGGAACGTTGCCGAAACAATGGTCGAACTGATGGAGCGCTCGAATTTGAACGGGTTGTTTCATTGGGCGGGAAGCGAGGAGGTGAGCAGATACGAATTGGGTCTTCGAATTCTGGACCGCTTTGGGTTTTCTTCCGAGCGAATCAAGCGCGGAAGCATGGAGGAAGCCCCCGATGAAATTCGAAACCGTCCAGCTCATCTTGCTTTTGAGCTGAACCCACTAGCCGGCAAACTAAAGACTCGACCAGCTGACCTGGATGAGCAGATGAGAGATTTGGTCGTACCTGTCCACCTGTATGAGTGGTACAGGGAGAACGCGGACGACCCGACCCGATACGTGGCCAGATTTTGAAGTTTATCCCTTGAGCTTACGCATCTTTCCAAAGCGGATCGAATCCGGTCCTGAAAACATGGCCACCGATTGGTGGCTCTTCTTGGAGCAGGGGGAGCAGGGTTGCCCTGCCTTTAGGCATTACGGTTGGGTCGCCCCGCAAGCAAGCTTTGGGTATGGCCAGGATTGGACATGGGTCCAAAAACACATTGGAGGTGATTCCGAGAACACGGTGCGGAGGCCGACGGGCGGTGGAATCGTGAGGCATGGCAAAGACTGGACTTACTGCTTGGTATTGCCAAGAGGGCATCACTCTTTTGCCATGCCCGCCCTCGATCTATACGAGAAAATTCATCAGGCAATGTCCAGATGCTTGAAAGAGCAAAATCTGCCGGTCTCCTTAAGGCCCTGCCCGCAACTCAGGCAAAAGGGAATACCGGGAGATTGCTTTCGTGAGCCGGTCGCAAGAGATCTCATGAGCGAAGATGGGACCAAAAAAATTGCCGGGGCAGCAATGAAAAGAACAAGGGCAGGGGTACTGGTTCAGGGTACGATGGATCTGGCGATCCTTCCTTCTTTCGACGAGGAAAAGTTTTTCCCAACCTTTGTTAACGAAGTTTCCCGACTGGTCGATGAGCAACCCGAATATGTTGATTGGCCCAAGGAATTCGCCAAAAGGCGCAGACCCTTTGTCCAGCAATTCGCTTCCTTGCCCTGGCTTACCGACAGAGCGGTTAGTTGAGTTCCAGGGTAACAACGTTTTCTATGTGGCGAGTCTGGGGAAACAGGTCGAAGGGCTGGGCTTGAAGGATACGATATCCTCCCTCGATGAGCTTCTGAACATCCCGCGCTTGAGTGGCGGGCTCACAGGAAACGTATATGATCCGATCCGGACGAAATTCCACCGTTTGTTTGAGAAAATCTTCGTCACACCCTTTTCTTGGTGGATCGATGATGAGGGAACAGTTTTGTTTGCAGCTTTCAAGTTCCTGAAAAATAGTGGATGCGTCGCCCAAGATAAATTCTGCATTGTCGATTTTGTTCAAAAGCGCGTTTGCCCGAGCCCACTCAAAGCCTTCTCGGCTTATTTCTATCCCTACTACGCGTTCAAAATAGGCAGCACCGGACAAACTGAACAATCCGCCGCCGCAATAAGCGTCCACTAGCAAATCGGAGTTTTTTTCTCTCGCTTGCCCGATGACATGATCAACCATTTTGGGTAGAATAAAAGGGTTGTTCTGAAAAAACTCACCTGCCCTAAACTGAAAAAGCAATTTGCCCACCCGTTCACTGGCAGTTTTTTTCGGGTCGGTAACGACACCTTCCTGGGTGTCCCGCAAAAGAAGGGTGCCACCTTTTTTCTTTCCCTGCATAAGGTGGATTTCCTCCCGGGCGCCCGGCAGGGCTTCGTTGATGCCTTCGGTCGCTATGGGGCATTGCGGAACATCTATGAGTATCTTTCGCGAACCGTGCCTGAGGAAGCCGACCTTCCTTTTTTCCGATGATCTTGCTCTCTCGTAGTGAGGCGTGAGCTTGGATCGATAGCCGTAGGTTTTTGGGGAAGGTTCGACTGTCTCAACCTCAATGTCAATGCCGCCAATTCTGTCGAAACTGTCTTTGACCTGTTTGCGTTTCCATTCAAGTTGGGTTTCGTATCGGACGACTTGGTATTGGCATCCGCCGCAAACCCCGAACAGTTCGCACTCAGCTTCGACCCGGTCGGCCGAGGGTTCGAGAATCTCCATGCAATCGGCATCGGAATAGTTTTGGTGGTTCCGGTAGACCCTCGCTTTGACTCTCTCCCCAGGAAGGGTGAAAGGGATTTGTATGACCCACCCGTCATCTCGGGCTATACCGTATCCCAGGTTTGTTACGTTCTCAATTACAAGCACGAGCTCGTGATGGTAGGGATAGGGTTGGCCGACGAAGCCTTTTGGAGGGTCTTGCATAAAGGTTTCTTCGTAACGGGCTCGCCCTCGACAGGCAAAACCCTTTTTTTGGAGCAAGTGAAGCAGATCATATCGAGTACGACGAACCCAAAGGTAAAAGAGCTGGTCAGGCTGCGTCAATCGCCGAGAAGAAGAAGGGATCTCGGTCTCTTCGTAGCCGAAGGGGTTACCGAGGTTGACGCCCTTTTCAGGGCTGGCAGGAAAGTTCGCGAAATTTACTGCTGCGAGAGTTTTGCAGAAAGCGCCCAAGGATCGGAATTTCTCGAGTCGCGGAATGAAGATGACTGTTTGGCATTGAAGTTGGGCTCCGAAGCCTTTGCCAAGGCATCTTACAAAAACAGCTCGGATGGCGTGCTTGCCATTGTGGAAAGCTGGAGCCTTGATCTGCCTGCCGTCCCCCAGTCACCGAGTCTTGCTCTTGTCCTTGATGAGATTGAGAAACCCGGGAACTTGGGTGCGATCCTACGGACGGCCGAGGCCTTTGGGGTTTCGAACCTATTGCTTTCGGAACCTGTTTTGGATTTTTTCAATCCAAACGTCGTTCGTTCTTCCCGCGGACTCATGGCAAGCTTGCGGGTGAATGCCGGAACCAAGAACGAAGTTTATTCTTGGCTCGAAAAAGAGGAGCTTCGAGTTGTCGGAACGAGTGCCAAGTCTTCGAAGCCTTATTGGGATTTGGGGTTGGGCAAGGGCACGGCCTTCGTGCTGGGAAGCGAAAAAGAAGGTTTGGGGGAATTCTGGAAGGAGCGCATTAGGGAATGGGCTTGTATCCCGATGGAGGGGGACGCCAGCTCATTGAACCTGAACGCCAGCGCTGCCTGTCTGCTTGCAGAATTCAACCGTTCGGTTGCCTGAAGATCAGAGCTTGCGAAGCCAAGTAAGAGATTTTTCCAAGCATTGCTCCATGTTTGCAATGGGCTCGTATCCAAGATCCACTTTGGCGGCTTGGGGGGAGAACCAATGATCGTGAGCCAGTTGACAAGCAACGAATCGAGTCATCGGAGGATCGCTCCTGAAACGAAGAAGCCGCCAAATCTTTTCAAGAACCAAGCCGGCAAAATGAGCTTTTCCAAACCCGATTCTTTTTTTGAGAGGAGGTAGGCCTATTTCCGCAAACAGGTGGTTTAGCCATGGCCAAAGGAGGACCGGTTCTTCCTGTCCGATGAAATATGCCTTGCCCCCGGCATCACCATTTTCGAGCAAGGTTTTCATCGCACAAAGATGGGCATGGCAAACATTGTCGACGTGGGTCAGGTCGACCTGGTTTTTCCCGTCTCCGACGATTTTTAATTTACCTGCCTTGTGACGGCTTATAACCCGCGGAAGGAGATGAGGATCCCCCTCACCCCACACGAGGTGAGGTCGCAGGGCGATGGTTTGAAGTTTCCCCGGATCATGCGCTTCGAGGACGGCCTTCTCGGCCATTGCCTTGGTCAGGGAATAGTACGAAACCTTGTCTTTTGCGTAGGGAAGGGATTCCGTACCGGCGCGAATGGGCTTTCCGGAAAAAGTCACACTTGGCGAGCTTGTGTAGACAAGTCGCGGAATGCCGGTTGAAAGACAACTCTCAAGTATGTTGAGGGTCGCTTGATAATTGGCCGAATGGTAACTGGAGTAGGTTCCCGCAACCCCAGCTTTTGCCGCAACGTGAAAAACCAAGTCTACCCCGGAAAGAACTGATGCCGGAAGTTGACGAACTGAAAGATCGCAGGAATGGTAAGCCACTCCTGCGAGATTCTTGTCATCGGGCAGGGGCACTGACCGGGCGATTACCTGGACGTCGTGCCCTTGTCTCAATAGTTTAAGGACGAGGGAGTTCCCGATGAACCCTGTTCCTCCCGTGACTATGACCCGCATGAAACGAAGGGGTATGTTTTCATGTATGCAACTTGCGTGTCCATTTTTTAGCTAGGGCTAGGCGGTGAATTTTCGCGTTGTGACGGGCATCCACGGGAAGAGATTTTTCAAAAAGAACGCGCTCAATTTTATGCTTGGGCCAGCTTGCCTTGAGCTTGCCAAGGATCTTCCTTCGCATTTCCTCCTTCGATTTGCGGTTACTGAACCCCTTGCTTGGCTCTACCACGATACAAGGCTCTTTGGGGTTTTTGTCGCCAATGCCGATGAGGGCGGATCTTCGAACCCCTTTAATCGCGTTGACGATTGGTTCGCACTTTTCCGTTTCCAAAGGCCCTCCGGTTGCTTCGATCCGCTCGGCCTTTCTGCCCAAAAAACGCAAATTGCCATTGGCATCAAGATACCCCAAATCTCCCATTCTGTGATAGGTTTTGGATTCTTTCTTGAATTTGGAATCGAGCGTGGCTCCGGGCATGCGATAATACTCCTCCGTTACCGTGGGACCGGCAACGCAGATTTCACCGACCTGATCGCTCTGAACCTCCTTTGGCTCAGGAGCGAAAGGGGAAGAGGAAACAGGAAGCAATTTGATGGATACGCCGGTCAAAGGTTTGCCAAGACAAGAGCCTTCTCCTTTTTCGGTTCCCTTTCTGGCGGTCATTACATCAAGGTGGTCGCAAAAGGAAATGGGAAGGGCCTCGGTCGAGCCATAGGGAATAATCACTTTGCCGTTTTCCATGACGGAGGCCAAATTCTCCACCAGTTGAGGAGGGGAGGGGGCTCCGGCCAGAAAAAAACGCTTCATCAAGGGTAACTTGGTTTTGTTATCCATACACCACTGGGCGATCTTCCGGCCAATGACTGGAGACGCGAATGCGGTTGTTATGTCGTAAGCCCGCAAGGTTTCGACAAGGCTTTGGGCAGAAGCTTTGGCAGGTCTGCTGGGATTCATCTCCGGAATCACGGTCGTAATGCCTAACGCCGGATTGAAGAGCGCAAAGATAGGGAGCGTGGCCATGTCGACTTCGCCTTCCTGCATCCCGAAATTTTCCTTCAGCGCATTGATTTGGCCATTGAAGGTTTTGTTCATGTAGCAAACGCCTTTTGGGGGTCCGGTAGAGCCGGAGGTAAAGACAATGGCTGCAAGTTCGTCCGGAGAACTGTCCACGGGAATCAACTCTTTCCCCGTGTGGCCTCCGAGGGCAGAAGAGAAAAAAGTTTGCGGGCGTACAAGAATGCGATTGCGAACGCTTTGAAAGGGTTTGCGAAAGAACCGGCTGACCCAATGGGCCACGGGGATCCCCACCATATGGGATGGCTTGGTCGACCGGATGCATCGAAGAACGGATTTGAGCCCCATGCCGGGATCAATGATGATGGGAACCGCTCCGACAAAAAAAAGTGAAAAGGCAAGGACGACCAATTCGTAACCGGATCGGACGAACAGCAACGTTTTGTCCCCTTTCCCAACTCCCTTTGACTTAAGGAATGCAGCGGTAGCCTGTACATCCTGATAAAGCTCGAGAAAAGATTTTTCGGGAAAACCACCATTCTTAGCCGAAAGGATGGCCTTTTGGTCGGGCAGGCGAAGGGAAGCTTCCTTGAGGTGGGACGCTATGTTTCCTGCCGTCATGAGGATCCGGCGTGGTGAGCTGCCTACTTGAGTTCGGCCAACCAGCGCTCAGCCTCAATTGCGGATTGGCATCCCATGCCGGCGGCCGTGATTGCCTGTCGGTAAACGTGGTCGGCGCAATCGCCTGCCACGAAAACTCCGGGTACGGATGTTTTGACCATGCTTCCGGGTTCGGAAAGAAAATAGCCATTTTCATCGAGGGGAATGATTCCCTTGAAAGCACTTGTATTGGGCAGGTGCCCGATCGCAATGAAGACCCCTTTGCATGGAACTTCGCTTTCCTCCCCGGATTTGAGATTTTCCACAAGAATACCTTGGGCTTTGCCTTCCTGGTCGGGCAAGACCTCCTTGACGGCCGAATCCCAAAGAGGGGTGATTTTCTCATGGGCGAGCGTTCGTTCAGCCATGATTTTCGAAGCCCGAAGCTCGTCCCTCCGGTGGACCAAGGTAACTTTTGAGCAAAACCGGGTAAGGAACAAAGCCTCTTCACACGCAGAGTCCCCACCGCCAACGACGGCTACATCCATGTCCCGGTAAAAGGCTCCGTCGCAGGTTGCGCAAGTTGTTACTCCCTTCCCTCCGAACATTTCGGCTTCCCCCGGAATATTGAGAAGTCTGGGTGCGGCGCCTGTGGCAATGATTACGGTTTTCGCCTCAAACTTCCGGTCACCTGCGTACAGAACCTTGACGGATTCACTGAAATCGACTTTGTCCACATACGCATTCTCTACCCTTGCTCCGAACTTGAGTGCTTGTTTGCGCAATTGATCCATCAGGTCGTACCCGTCGATTCCCTCGGGAAATCCAGGAAAATTTTCGACCTCGGAGGTTGTGGTGAGTTGACCGCCGGGTTGCTTGCCTTCCAGGATCAAGGGATTAAGGTTGGCGCGGGCGGTGTAGATTCCTGCCGTGAACCCCGCGCATCCGGTTCCTAGAATAATGACGTCTTCCATGATTTTGTTTTGGTTGAATTTGTGTTAAGGAAAAACAAAAGAGTTTTTTAGGATGGCGATGATGGCAATTATTTTCGTATTGGTCGAGGAGATGTCTTGGTTTGACAGTCATTGCCATTTGAGTGGCTTTTTGGAAAAAGGGATTCTTGAGGAAGTTCTGGATCGGGCCTCCCAAAACGAGGTATCCAGAATGACGGCGGTAGGTACGACGCCAGAGGATTGGGACGTCTATCGAACTTTGGCCCGAAAACACCCCGAACGGATCTTTTGTTCGGCGGGATTGCATCCAAGTTACGTCGGTACCGACTGGCCCTCGCAAGTAGCCGAATTGGGAAAACTTTGGGATTCTGAGCCAAGGCCAGTTGCAGTTGGTGAAATTGGCCTCGATTACTTCCGTCTGCCCAAGGATGCGGACGATGCTCTTGTTACGATGGAGCAGCAACGACTGGCTTTTTCCCATCAGCTTTCTTTTGCAAAGCAGAGAGACTTGCCGGTGATCGTTCACTCGAGAAACGCCTTCGAGGATTGCCTGACCTTGATCGACAAGTCAGGAGTGAACTGGAAGAAGGTTGTCTTTCACTGTTTTTCGGAGGGGGTGCCGCAGGTCGAGCAACTGATGGAGCGTGGCGGACGGGCATCCTTTACGGGTATCCTTACTTTCGGCAAAAACGATCACCTGAGGGAAGCCGCCCTTCGTCAGGGTCTGGAAAACCTGATGATTGAAACCGATAGTCCGTACTTGGCTCCCGAGCCAAAACGGGGCAAGGTCAACGAACCGGCTTTCCTTCGGCACATTGGTCAATTTGCGGCCAAGCTTTTTGATGTCCCAGAGGATTTTATTTCTGGCCGAACCTTTGAAAGAACATGTGATTTTTACGGAGTCTGAGTGCTTTGGCACTGTCGATTTTCCGAAACTTACCCTTGGTTGCGGTCGGCATAAATCGTGACCTTTGCCTGTTCCCCGGAAATAAGGAACTTGGATCGTTTGATGGCCTTGGCTGTGGAGAGGGTGGGGTTGCTTGCAGTATGAGGAAAGACGTTTTTACGGTTTATTCTGGAGAGAACCCCGGAATCACGCAATATTCTGAGGGCGTCCTTGCGGACTTCGCAAAGGAGGACATGGCAGTTTTTTTCCTTCAAGTAGTCCAACAGCTCTTCCAGGGCTAAGACCGAAGTCGCATCCAAGTGGTGGGCATGAAGAAGTTTGAGAACCAACACCCTTAGGTTTTCGTCTTCGCCGACCCTCCTGATTTGCTCGTAAAAGAGATCGGCGGCGGCGAAGAAAAGCTCTCCTTCGACATGAACGATGGAAACTTCGGGTTCCGCCCGTTTCGTTTTATCCGAAAACTCCGTCAACTCTCCATCTTCGTTGTAGCCGTGTTCAACCATCTCGGGTTCGGCTACTTTTCTCAGAAAAAGGAGAATGGAGGTTATGACACCCACGAAGATTGCCATTTGAAGGGAGATTAAGAGCCCGACACCGAGAGTAACCACAAAGACAATGCCGTCGGACCTGGTTGCCTGAGAAACCGTTTTGATTTGCCTTGCCTTTACAAGGGATGCCCCGATGAAAATAACGAGCGTTGCAAGGGAAGGTAAAGGAACCAAGGACACCAAATCACCGAGTAAAAAATATCCACCCAAGATCAATGCGCCTGCCAGAAAGTTGGAAAAACCAGTCCTCGCTCCGGATTGAACATTGAGGGATGATCTTGTTAGTGATCCGGAAGCAGGCATGCCGGACAAAAGGGCACAACCGGCGTTTGCGATCCCAATGGAAAAGGTTTCCTGATTGCTGTCGATTCGTTCACCCGCCCGGGCAGCCAGTGATTTGCCGATCGAAAGACCTTCGAGCAAACAAAGAAGCGAAACGGCGGAAGCCGACCAAAGAATCGTTTCCCAATGCATGCCGAGAGCTTCAATTTCCGGGATGTTAAGAAAAGTGCGATTTGATTCGAAAGAATCCAGATAGAACACTTTCCACCCGAAGTTCTCGAACAGTATTCCGAGCAAGGAAGAAAGCACCAGAGTGAGTGCGACGTTGGGAAGGGCTTTCAAGGTGCGCTGGAGGAAAATGAAAGTGCCGGCAGTAAACAGACTAAGCCACAGAGCTGGTTCGGAGGCTTCGCCAAGCTGGGAGAAGGTGTTGGATAGGATTCCCCAAAAGGTGGAAGAGGTTTCTTCCCCCTTCCCGCCAAAACCGAGAATGTGTTTTGATTGGTTGGCAATGATCAGGAACGCGGCAGCCGTTACGTAGGCTGTGATTACGGTCCGGGAAACGAACTGAACCATGTAGGAGATACGGAAAAAGGATGCAAGAAGAAGAAACAAGCCGGAGAAACACAAGATCCAAGGCAGAACCAGAAGAGCGGATTCGGAGCCCATTCCATTTCGGTTGATCATTCCCAGCCCGGCGAAAACACCAAATAGCAAAACGGCAGTAGCATTTGTCGGACCGAGGGTAATGAACCGGCCTTTGCCGAGCAATCCACCGAAGATGGCGGCAAAGGCAGAGCCAAGAAGCCCGTATTGGATTGGTAGACCTGCGACAAGGGCATACGCCATCCCCTGCGGAATGGCCAAAAGGGCGACATTTAAGGAAGCCCTCCAATCCCCGGACCAATTAGAACGAGTATAGCCCTTGAGGATATGAAAAAAAGGAAGATTTGGGCAAAAGAAAGAGCTTAGTCCCAATCCTGTTTTCATATTCGCTTTTTTATTCATTGAAGTAGATGGAGTAAACTAAAGTAGACTGAAGATTCTCCAAGTAGATTCGGTGAAATCCGTTGGTTTGCAAGTGATCCAGCTAACCCCGCTTATTCCAGCAACTCGATGTCTTCAAAACGAAAGTATGTTTTTGCATGGTTCCATTCTTCGTAATTCCGCAGGTAAATACCTTTTTGCCTATTAATTTCCTTATTGAGTCTTTCGAGGCGAGCGTACTTGGGACTGGACTTGACATAATCGTCTTCCTTGGTGCGTAAATCAATTATTCTTCCTTCCAAAACTTCTTTGCGCTCGATCCCTTCTCTTGCCTCGGATTTTATCTGAGTGATAGCCTCGGCGATTTCTTTAACGGTTTTGTCCGTCGTCGCTTCAAGGTTTCGGGAAACCTCCTTTCTTAGAAATGGATCGGTGCCCTGATTTGCCAAAATTTCCTTCAACTGCCTGGCCCTTTGGACTAACTCCGGAATGGTCTTGTGATTGGCGACCCTTTCTACTTTCAGGAGAGCAAGGGGACTGCGGTCATTTTTGTGTATTGAATCAATCTGGCTAAGCATTTCGTTTAGCAAACTAAGCTCCTTGGAGGTTTCCATGATTTCGGATCGTAGGGCAATTTCTTCGATGTTGACTCCTTGTGCGTTGGTGCCCTTTTGTTGGATTTGCTCCACGAGATCGTGTCTGAGTTGCTCCAATTCCCGTATCTTTTCGTTGTACTTTTGAAATCGTGAGATAAGCGGTTGCTCCATGGTTTCGTCCGAGGCGGCATTCCTGTAAGCTTGCATTACCGTATTCGCCAGGAGTCGTGAACTTTTGATGGAATGACCACGGCACACCAAATGGATTCCGTCTTGCCTGTTTTTCAAATTACGAGTGGAGAAAAGAGCCCGCAGAATTTGGCTCTCGTTTTGCTTGAACGCATTGCTTTGGAAGGGGCTCAGAATCATCTCTTTGGCAGTGGGGTTCTGACTAAGAAAGTCAACCAATTTGACTAGAAACACGGGGCTTTCGAGTGCATCGGAATGTAGTGATGCAAGGCTCGTCGTACCGTTTTCTACCACTAGCAAAACTCTATGCTCGGCCCAATTTTCGGAGTCAGCGAGCTTTTCGAGAGCGCTTTGTTCGGGTGTAGGCTCTGGATCGTTCCGTCCTTCTGGAACCGGCTCGGAAAAATCCTCCTCGTAGCTTAGGGTAAGCGGTGCCTGACTTTCCTCTCTTATGTCCTGATCGTATGTCCCGTAAAAGAATAAGGAAAGGGTGAGCACGATAAGCAGTACGCAATGCCATGGTTGCATAGACAGATGAAAAATAATTAATTCGGCAAAGGCAACACCTTAGGTCGTTGACTTGTAAGCGAAGAGGACATACCATCCAAGGTGGTTGTTTGATCTTCAGCATTAATTGCCGAAAGGTTGACAATGGGATGAGAAAGACTTTCTATGGAGTGGAATGTCCGATGACTTGGTGCCATTTGATTTTTCTCGCAAGCTCACTGCGTTGCAACGCTCTCTTTACGCCTACATCCTGACCTTGCTTCCAAACCGCACGGATGCCGAGGATGTATTGCAGGAAACGAACCTGATCCTGTGCAGAAAGGCCGGGGAGTATGATCCAAAGGGTCATTTTCAAGGGTGGGCTTTTCAAATAGCACGCTATCAAGTGATGGCTCACATAACCAAATCAAAGAGAAGCCGGCTTCAGTTCAGTACCGAGATTATTGAGGCATTGGCAGCCGAGGAGCTTGATACCAAGCGAATTGCCTTGAGTCAAAAGGCTCTGCAATTGTGCTACGATTTGTTGCCCGATCATATGAAGCGGATTGCCCGCCTCCGTTTTAGGGAAGATAGCCAGCTCAAGGATATTGCAAAAAAGGTGGGGAGGCCTTTGGGTTCCGTCTCGGCGACCCTCCATAGAATCAGAATCAACCTGATTGACTGTGTTCGCAGGAAAATGCCCTTGGTTGAAGCCGAAAACGACCTCTGACTTCCCCTCCGAGAAAAAAATCAACTTTTTTGGTAAGAAAAAGCGAATTTGCGCTAATTGCTGATACAAACCTTTATCCCATGAATACAAGCGATGTTTCTTTGAAAGAAGTTGAATTACTTACCGTACGGGTCTTGGACGGCCTCCATGAACAAAAAGACATGGATAGGCTCTCCGTGCTTCTGGGTTCCTGTTCGGCTGCTAGAACAAGGTATGCGGAGTTGGTGGTACAGGATTCTTTGCTTCACTGGGAGACAAGCGAGGTCCTCGAGTTCGAGCCAAGCGAGACCAAGACTGTTTTGTTTCCGAAACTGCCCTTGGTCGCATCCTTTGCTGCCACCATACTTGCGGTCTTTGGCGTTTGGCATTGGAACAGAACCGTGCCACCTTCGGTGGAGGGGCTTGCGTTGGGGCCCTCCGCAATCCCATCGGGCAATGCCATCGCAAGCTCAACGGCCCCGGTAGCATCCTCGACTCCCGAAAGTCAATTGTCGTCTTCCTCGTATTCGTCATCCGAGGTTGGCTTGGAGATCGGAGGGGATGGCCCCTTCATCCGTTCGATTGACGCAAGGGGTGAGGCCCGCAAGGGTATCATGATCCTTGGCGAAAACAAAAGGTTTGGCGAAGGCGGAATAGTGGAGATTCGGGAAGATTTGGTGGCTTGGAACAGGGAGGAACATTTGAGCGTGCCTGCCGAGCAGGGCATATTGCCTTTGGAGGGGGATCGAATGATCAAGCTTTCGAAGCTGGGAATTGATGTCCGCACTCAATCCGCGGAGGTATCCGATACGGTCCGGGTCCTTGACCTACGGGAAATCATTCGCAACCAAGAGGCTTCGACCGTCCGTCTTAACACAAGCGTTTTCTTCAATCAAAGCCTTGGCCTCGTCCGGGAGCCCACGGAGTTTTCTCTTACCGTTCATGCAATTAAATCGGAAAACGGAGAACCCCATCGCTCCATAGGGCATCAAGAAACGAGTCTCAACAGCGATATTAATCCAATTACTTGGGAAGAATTAAACAGCGAATTCGAGATTCCGAAAGGAACTGATTTTTTGGTTGTTGCTCTGAATGCTCGAAGAGAGGGCACAAATGCCTTGATTCCCGATTTAGGTGGCCTTTACGCGGATCAACTTCACTTGGGGCTCGTGGTAAACGACCAAGAAGCCATTCGTTTGTAAAACACCCCTTCTTTTCCTTTGCGTTGACACCCTGCCGAGCGTAGGAGAAAGATTCACGGATGATCCAAAGGTTTGCCGCAGTTTTCTCCTCACTCCTGTTTTCGATTTGTCTATTGGCTGATGATTGGCCTGCCTTCGGGGGACCGGATAGGAATCAGGTATCACAAGAAAAGGGTCTTCGCGCAGATTGGGGTGATGAAGATCCTGAGCGATTATGGTCTTTGGATGTTGGCCTGGGCTATTCTGCCGTTGTGGAGGTCAAGGGAAAGGCATACACGCAAGGATATTCAAATGGGAAGAATACCCTTTTTTGCGTCGACGCAGAAACCGGAAAAGTTCTTTGGACCCACCAATACCCTTGCGAGAAAGCCCCCAAGTATTTTCAGGGAGGGAGCCGTAGTACTCCCGCGGTAAGCGATGGTATCTTGTACCTGAATAGCCACCAAGGGGATTTTTATGCTCTTGATGCGGAAAACGGAAAAATTCTGTGGACCAAGAACCTCTTGAGGGACTTTGCGGGAAGGCGACCCGATTGGGGTTTTTCGGGGTCTCCGTTGTGCAGGGCGGGCATGGTTATTTTCGATACCGGTTCGGAAAAAGGCTCATTGGTTGCCCTGGATGCCAAAAATGGCGAACCGAGATGGCGTGCCGGCAGTCATGCGGCGGCCTACTCTTCACCCATGATGCGTACTAACCGCAAAGGTGAAATATTGGTTTTTAATGGGTACGGACTCGTTTCGCATAATTTGTCTGATGGCAGAGAGCTAAAAAGATATCAGCACAAGACTCGGTTTGGAATCAATGCGGCGCAACCCATAGACTTGGGTTCTGCCGTTCTCATTTCCAGCGCCTATGGCAAAGGCTCGGCCTTGGTTGATTTGGAAAGGGCCCGTCCCCGTGCCTTGTGGGAGTCCTCCTCGTTTTCCTGCCAGATGGCAAGCTTGGTCAGGCTTGGAGATTATGCCTATGGAATCGAGGGGCAGACCGGAGGTCGCGAGGACCAAGCAAGGTTGTTTTGCCTTGAGATAAAGAAAGGCAAGAAAAGATGGGAAAAAAAAGGTTTTGGCTTGGGTTCTGTTATTCTTGTCGAAAACAGACTTGTAATTCTAAGCGATCGGGGAGAACTCGTTCTGGCTGACGCAAGTCATTACAAGTTTCAAGAGTTGGCCAGGTTTCAAGTCTTGTCCGGGAAGGAAAACTGGACTCCCCCAACTTATGCCAATGGCAGGATGCACTGCAGAAGCAGTCGGGGGAAATGGGTGTGCCTGAAAATGGGGACACAGTCGACAGTCATTCCGGATGAAGGTGCCGATTGACCTCACCTAGCAAGCCGAGAAAATCCGCTCTTTCTTCTTGGGAGAGAATGGACAGCGTCTCTTCTTCAAGCCGTACTGCAATCTTTCTTGCCCGGTCAAACAATCTTTTCCCCTTGGAGGTACAAAACACGAGTTTTTTTCTGCGGTCCGAAACATCCGACCTTCTTTCTATCAGGTCCATTTTTTCCATCCTCGCCATCAATCCGGCGATGTTGTTCGGGTCGGTGAACATGAGGTTTTTCAAGGTCAACTGGTAGACGGTTCCCACCGGAAGTTCGTTTAGCCATCGCAGGGCAATGTATTGGTCGGGCGTCAGACCGATTTCCCCGACTCTTTTTTGAAAGATGGCGTTTAGTCTCATCCAGCATTTTCGGAGCAAGGGAGGCAGTTGGGCGTCTGGGGTTTCTTTGGGTCTCATGAAAAAAACAATGAACGGATGAGATCGAAGTTTGACAAATAGTACATACAAGTACTAATTGAATTTCTGTTATATTTCAACCCCTGACTTTCATCTGCCATGATCGATAAATTCCCGTGCCTGCTCATCTCCTTCTTTTTTTGCGTGACCGGCTGCCTCCATCAGCCGGAACCATCTGTTCCGGGCAAGTCAACGGAGGATTCCGCACCCATAGAACCGGCCGCCAAGATCGTGCAATCCGATTGGCTCTACTGGAGAGGCCCGACCGGAATGGGAGTTTCGGATCAAACCGGTCTGCCGCAGGATTTGAATAAATCCCTTTTGTGGACCCATGAAATTCAAGGAGGCGGTGTTCCCGTTATTGCAGGAGGCAGGGCGTATCAATTTGGTTACTATGGGGTCGAAGATGATCTTCAGGAGGCGTTGGTTTGCTTTGATGCAGCAACAGGAAAGGTTCTTTGGGGGCGCAGGCACAGTGATTTTGTTAGCGATATCGTCTATAATAGATATGGGGTTGGGGCGGCCTGCGTAGATCCTGCAACCGGCAACGTTTATTTCCAGACTAGCCCGGGCCTGCTCATTGGTTATGATTCGGACGGCAATCAGCTGTGGGAAAGATCCTTGATGGAGGAATTCGCCCGGCTTACTTTCCCAAATGGTCGTACGGGAGGGCCTTGTGTGGACGGAAACTTGGTTATCATACACGCCATTACGGCGAATTGGGGAAAGCAAGGTCCGGCACGGGACAGGTTCTACGCCTTCGACAAAAACACCGGGGATCTGGTTTGGTCCTCGACGCCTGGGATTACGCCGAAGGACAGTTCGTTTGCCCCCTTGGTTTTCGAGAACATGCCCGACGGACGCAGGGTCTTTTACAGCGGAACGGGTTGTGGTCACGTGGTTTGCATCGATGCCCGTACGGGTCAACCGCTTTGGCGCTTTCAGATGTCCTATGGTGGAGTTAACTCCGGAGTCGTGATACACAAAGATACCGTAATTGCCATTCATGGAAAAGAAAACATCGACTCAACCGTCATGGGTAGAATGGTTGCCATCCGAAAACCCGCAAGTCTGCCCGGAGTCGGGGAAGAGATCCGGCTTCTTGGAAAGGATGACGAAGTATGGAGAAACAATTCCATGGAAGCTTTTACCAGTACTCCAGTCTATCGGAATGGCCGCTTGTATTCGACGATCAAGAGAGGGGAACTTGTTTGTGTCGATGCTGAAACCGGTGAAGATATTTGGGTGGTCAAACTAGCTCCGGATCAAGTGCATGCATCCCCTCTTTGGGCTGATGGAAAATTGTTCGTTCCGATGTTTGACGGCAGAATATCCGTGGTTGCCGACGAAGGTAATTCGGGAAGAATTCTTAGCAAGACTACGCTCGACGGAGCATGCTTGGCCGCACCGTCTGCCGCCCACGGTCGAGTCTTCGTCCAAACCAAAAAAAGGCTTTATTGTTTTGGCTCCCCTCTGCCGGCACCGGCTTTCGTGGCCAAGCCTCAGGAGGAGCTCAAGCATTTGTCGACAGAGCCACCAGCGGGAGAAGAAGCGGTTTCACTGCAGGTCGTGCCTGCTGAATTTGCCCTTAAATCCGGTACCAGCCAAGCGTTCAAGGTCTACGCCCTTGACCGGACGGGTCGGAGAATTGAGGAAATCAAAGAAGGACTTGCTTGGGAAAAATGGATTCCGCCAACCGCAAAAGTTCAATCTATGGTCGATGCAGAAATTGACGAGACCGGTATACTTGTGGCCGATATGGGAGCCAAGCTTTCGGCCGGCGCGCTACGGGTATCGAGGAGGGGCTTGTATGGCGTTACCCGCGGTCGAATCTTACAAGACCTGCCTTACGAGGTTAATTTTGAACAGGGTTTCGATCTCAAGAACACGAGTTCCGACGAGATTGCGTTCTCCTACCCGCCTTTGGCTTGGCTCGGGGCCAGAATGCGTTGGCAGGTTCAAAAGGCTGGTGACAACTACTTGGCCGGAAACACCTTGGACCGCGTTCTTTTCCAGCGGGCGATCAACTTCGTGGGACACAAGGACATGAGTGACTACACGATGGAAGCGGATGTCATGACCGATGGGGATCGCAGAACCAAATCGAACATAGGACTGATCAATCAAAGATATGTGTTTGCTCTTATCGGAAACGGTCAGAAGCTGGAAGTTTTCTCCAACTACGACAGATTCAGGCATTCGGTTCCTTTTTCGGTCAAGACCAATGTTTGGTACAGGTTAAAGACCCGGATAGATCTTCTGGCCGATGGTACTGGCATGATTCGGGCCAAATCTTGGGAGAAAGGCTCTCCGGAACCTTCGGAATGGACCTTGGAGGTACCGCATGCGGTTCCCCACCGCAATGGCGCTCCTGGAATTTACGCAATGTCTCCCCAAAGCAAGAAGAAGGTCTACTTCGACAATGTTTTGATCAATTACAATAAATAACTTCCCCTTATTCCTATGAAAAACTCAAGAAAACCAATTCCCAAAGTCTGCTTTTTCTCTCTACTTTTCACCTTGTTCGCCTCTTACTCAAATGGTGCTGACTGGCCCGTATGGGGGGGAGACGGAAGCCGCAACATGGTATCCACGGAAACCGGTCTGGTCGTTGACTTCAATCCCGGTGACATGAGTGACGATGAGGTCGTTGACATGAAGACGACCAAGAACATCAAGTGGGTCGCCAAACTGGGCTCGCAGGCATATGGAAACGTCACGGTCGGCAACGGTCGTGTTTTCGTAGGCACGAACAACGAATCCCCGAGGGACGCCGGAAAAAAGGGTGATCGGGGCGTGGTCATGTGCCTGGACGAAAAAACAGGCGATCTGCTTTGGCAATTGGTCATTCCCAAGCTTGGTGCGGGCAAGGTGAGCGATTGGGAATATATCGGAGTTTGTTCATCCCCGGCAATTGACGGGGACAAGGTTTACGTCGTGACCAACCGTTGTGAAGTCGTTTGCCTTGATATCAACGGCTTGACTGACGGTAATGCCGGACCATTCAAGGACGAGGCAAAATATGTCCAGCCCAAGGGCAAGCAGGACGCGCTGAACGAAAAAACGGATGCGGATATAATTTGGATGTATGACATGCGCGATCAACTCGGAGTCTTTCCGCATAATGTCACCAGTTCGTCCGCTCTGGTTGTTGGGGATGTTGTTTACGTCGCCACCTCCAACGGGGTCGATTGGTCCCATACCAATATTCCCAGCCCGCTGTCTCCGAGCTGGATAGCCCTGAACAAAAATACCGGTGAGTTGATCGGAGAGGACGGTTCCGGTGCGAGTGCAAGTGCTCTTCACGCAGCCTGGTCCTCCCTTACCTATGGAAAGGTCGGAGGAAAAGAAATGCTTATTTGGGGAGGGACGGACGGCTTCTGCTATGGATACCCCACCAAGACCGAGAAGGATGCCGATGGCTATGAACTTTTCAACCCCTCATGGAAGGTGGATTGCAACGAGCCTCATTACCGTAAGGACAAGAACGGCAAGAAAGTTCCCTATGCTACGCCTCCCGGCCCCAGCGAACTTATCGGAACCCCCGTCCTATACAAGGAAAAGGTGTATTGCGCCATAGGGCAGGATCCGGAGCATGGGGATGGAGTGGGTCGCTTGACTTGCATCGAGGCCAAGACCGGAAAAGTCCTATGGAAACATACCGACGTTGGGCGGACCATATCCACAATGTCGGTTGCCGATGATTTGGTTTACCTGGCGGAGTATGCAGGAATCGTGCACTGTCTTGATGCCAATACCGGGAAGTCGTATTGGACGTACGATTCCTTTAGCCGTATCTGGGGCTCCACCCTGGTGGTTGACGGAAAGCTTCTTTTGGGCAACGAAGACGGCGACCTTCTTGTCATGGATCACGGCAAGAGCAAGCCCAAGGTCAAGACGGTGGGAATGGGAGCACCCGTTTACAGTTCCCCCGTCTTTGTAAATGGAACGCTCTACGTTGCGACCCAGACACATCTGTACGCCATAGGCAAATAGTCATGATCGACACTCAATCATCGTCCGGAAGCAAATTGGTTTGGGTTTTCTTCCTTCTCCTGTTCTTCGCTCATCAGGATTTTTGGTTGTGGTCGGATGACTCGTTGGTTCTTGGCTTTCTTCCGATGGGACTCGCTTATCATGCCCTCTTTTCGGTAGCTTGTTCCTGTCTTTGGGCTTTTGCCTGTTTCCGGTCTTGGCCTGAAAAGCTCGAGCAATGGGCTGACGAAGCCGTCGATCCAGACGACAACCGGTCCGCATCATGAGCGATTTCACATTCCTTGCCTCCGCGGGAGAGCCAGTGTCCCGGACTCCCCTTTATGTCTTGCTTGTTTACATGGGCCTTTTGTTGGCCCTTGGGGTATTGAGCAGCCGCTTCTTCCGTGGCACGAGCAAGGACTATTTCGTGGCAAGCCAATCCATTGGGTCATTCATGCTTCTGATGAGCGTCTTTGGGACTACCATGACGGGGTTTGCTTTGGTTGGCTCTTCGGGGAAAGCGTTTTCCCAAGGAATCGGAACTTATGGATTGATGGCTTCCTGGAGCGGTTTGATTCACTCGGCAGTCTTTTTCGCAATCGGAATCAAACTTTGGTCTTTCGGGAAAAAATACGGCTATGTCACGCAAATCCAGTTTTTCCGGGACCGGTTTGATTCAAAGCAACTCGGATATCTTCTTTTTCCCATTCTCGTCCTGCTTATCATTCCCTATCTTTTGGTCGGTCTCATCTCCGTCATGAAGGTGGTGCAACCCATAACTTCGGGTATGTTTCCCGACACTTTTGCCTTGCCTGACAAGGTTTTGCCAAATGGCAAGAGCATCCCTCACCCTCTTTCGGGAGGAGTGCCGGGCTGGCTGAGCGGACTGGTCGTGTCCACGGTTGTATTGTTCTACGTATTCTTCGGTGGGGTAAGGAGCGCAGTTTGGGCAAACACTTTCCAAACCGTTGTCTTCATGATAACGGGAATTGTGGCCTTTTACATGATTGCCGACAAGCTTGGCGGGGTAGCCAGTGCAGCCGACATCGTCAAGAACCATGCCCCTGAAAAACTGATTCGGGAAGGATCCATAGGAGATTGGCATTTCTTTTCTTATCTGCTGATTCCTTTGAGCGTAGGGATGTTCCCCCACCTTTTCCAGCATTGGCTTACCGCCAAGAATGCAAAAAGCTTTCGTCTGACCGTAATCGCCCACCCCATATGCATCGCCATTGTCTGGGTTCCCTGTATCCTTATCGGTATTTGGGCCGCCGGACTTTATGCTGCCGGCGATCTTCGTATTCCTCCTCTTCCCGGCGGGGGGCCTAACGCAAATGCCGCTCTTGCGACAATGGTAAGAACACTTGTCGAGAATCCCTTGCTTTCCGGCTTGCTGATGTCCGGAATCTTGGCCGCCATCATGTCTTCGTTGGACTCGCAGTTCGTGTGCCTCGGCACGATGTTCACCAACGACGTGGTGGTAGCTGCCATGGGCAAGGACAAATACAGTGACCGTCAACTGATCTTTTTGTCACGAGCCTTTATCGTGGGTATCGTTCTGGTTTCTTACTTCATGGCTCTCTATTTACAGGGATCAAGCGTCTTTTCTTTGGGGGTATGGTGCTTTTCGGGTTTTGCCGCCTTGTTCCCCCTGGTTTTCGCGGCGGTATATTGGAAGCGGGCGAGTTTGGGAGGAGCGGTAGGTTGTATTCTGGCTACACTTTTCTCATGGTGCTATTTCTTTTACCAAGACATTTTTCTTGATGCGGGAGCAGACCATGGCGAATATTTGGTGCAGGGCGTAATGCCCGTCACCTTCGTTTTCCTCGCTTCTGCGGCAGGCATGATTTTGGGATCCTTGCTGACGGAACCTCCTTCCAGGGAAACCCTGAAAAAGTTTTTTCCGACACTCTCCTAGTTGAGATCGGGAGATTAGCGCTTTCTATTACTTTACTATGAGCATGGAAGAACAAATCAAGCAATCCGCAGAGTCATTGGATTCACATACGGCTGAAATGATAAACTGGCATTTTTCGCCTGAAACCGGATCCCCTTTCTGGCTGGACTGGGCCAAAGAACAGGACTGGAATCCGTTGGAGGAGGTATCCACTTTTTCCGACTTGTGCCAAAAGTTCCCCAATTTTCAAGACGAATGGCTGCGGGACTTGCCGAATGAAGTCTGGGTTCCGCAAGCCTACAAGGGAAAGCCTTTCAACATTTTCGAGACTGGAGGGACCACCGGAATGCCCAAACAGCGAATCGGATGGGATGATTTCCGTATTGATTACACGGCTTTTTCCGAAACCTTGAGCGACGAACATTTCCCGAGGAATCACTACTGGATGATGGTCGGTCCGACCGGCCCCCGCCGTCTTCGTTTGGCAATTGAACATTTGGCCAATGAAAGAGGGTGCTCTTGTTACTTCGTCGACCTCGACCCCCGTTGGGTGAAGCGCCTGATCGCATCCAAGCAATTCGATCAAGCGAGGGCCTATATGGACCACGCGGTGGATCAAGCGTTGACCATTCTTAAGAATCGCAGTGTCAGCGCCCTGTTTACCACCCCCAAGCTTCTCGAAGCCTTGGCCGAACGCAAGGATCTCATCAAGGCAGGGATAAAGGGCGTCTTTTGCGGTGGGACTACCATGGACAAGCAATACGCCAGGTTCTTGGTTGAGGAAGTTTGCGAAGGAGGAAAGATCGGTTTCGTCCCGACCTATGGAAATACCCTCATGGGCTTGGCCCGGCACCATCCGATTGGACCGGAAAATGATTATTCGATTGCCTACTATGCGCCCCAGCCAAGGGCTGTTCTCCGGGTCATTGATCCGGAATCAAACAAGCCCGTGGAATACGATACTTGGGGTCGGGTAGAACTTACCACGATGACCAAGGAGTTTTTCATGCCAAGGTTTCTTGAGCGAGATGAAGCCTTGCGCAAAAAACCTTGGTCTGAGGCACCATGGGACGGCGTGGCTGAGGTCAGGCCGTTTGGTGCTATGGAGAAAAACATTGTGGAAGGAGTCTATTGAGCCCATGAGCGTACCACACATACCGTGCCTCCGCTTTGGCGAGGTTTACCGCAGCTTCAACGAGTCTGAAGTCAAGGACTACCGGAACGGTTCTCCTAAGGCCACCCTCAGTCAGGTCAATGCGGGGATTATTCGTCGAGATCTTATGCAGATAGGCAAGGCCCGCGAAGCTCTTGCCAGATTCTCCACTCGTGAGCTTGTCGACATAAGCGCCAAGGCAGGTGAACTTTTTCTGAACGATGACCTTCCCTTGGGCGAAGGCGCGATGCAAAGTGCCCAAGATTACCTGGAGACGCTTTCCTCAACGAGCGGATTACCCCATGTCATGGTGAAAAGAAACATGGACAAGATTCATTATGCTCTGACTCACGTTGAGCTTATTTTGAATGGTCTGACCCGGGGAATTAACTTTGACATTCTTGATCAAGGCCATGGTGAACAGGCTGGCGCCCCAGTGTGTTTCTACCCTACGACGGATGCGCTCGGTTTGGTGATGCCCAGTAATTCGCCCGCCGTCAATTCACTCTGGTTGCCCTCCATTGCCTTGAAGATTCCCATCATTATGAAACCAGGTCGTGACGAACCTTGGACGCCTTATCGGCTTATTCAAGCATTCATCGCCGCCGGGTGCCCCAAGGAGGCATTTGGTTTTTATCCGACCGATCACGAAGGGGCGGGAGATATTCTTCGGCTTTGTGACAGAGCCTTGATTTTTGGCGACAAGAGTACAACCGATCTGTATGCGGGAGATCCCGGTGTACAAGTCCATGGTCCTGGGTTCAGCAAAATACTGATCGGGGATGACGAGATCGAAAATTGGCCCGATTACATCGATGTCATGGCTTCCTCCATTTCGGACAACGGAGGTCGTAGTTGCGTGAACGCTTCTGCGGTCATCGTCCCAAAATATTCCAAGGAAATTGCAGAAGCCTTGGGAGAGAAACTTGGTCCTTTCAAGCCGCTTCCCGTTGATGACCCGAACGCCGTGCTTTCAGGCTTTGCAAACCCCAAGATGGGCGAATGGATTGACGTGGCAATCAGTGCCGACCTGGAAGGCCAAGGAGCTACTGACGTTACCGCCCCCCATAGGAATGGTCCTCGTTTGGAGAAAGCCGAAGGGGGCACCTATCTTCGGCCAACGGTCGTTCACTGCGAGTCAATCGACCATCCTTTGTCAAATCGTGAATTTCTTTGTCCTTACGCAAGTGTGGTCGAGGTGCCTCAGGCGGAAATGCTTGGCTCCATAGGCCCGACCTTGGTTGTGACCGCAATTACTCAAAACGAGTCGTTCAAGAAAGAACTTCTCCGGGCTTCCAACGTCGAGCGTCTGAATATCGGCCCGATATCAACGATGAAAATTTCCTGGGATCAGCCGCATGAGGGCAATATGTTCGAATTCCTCTACAAGCGACGGTCGATCGGTGTAGCCGCCTGATTCCCGGCAAAAAAACTTTTGAATGGAAAATACCTCCTCCTGCGACCATTTGGATGACTTCTTTGCAAAGGGTGAGGAAGTGTCCCAGCGGGTTTTGTACGGCCCGGATTCCAGCGAAAGGATAGGCGAGCACGCCAAGGATCTCGGTCAAAGCGTTTTGTTGGTTACGGATCAAGGCTTGTCTGCCGCGGGCCACCCTCAGCAGGTGAAGGAAGATTTGGAAAAGGCCGGTCTACAGGTCACCCTCTTCGACAAATCCATAGAGAATCCGACTGAGTCCAGCGTGCAAGACTGCGTTCATATAGCAAAGTCCGCCCAAATTGACCTGATCGTCGGTTTGGGCGGAGGTAGTTCAATGGATACGGCCAAGGGTTGTAATTTCATTCTTACCAATGGTGGTCGGATGGCAGACTATTGGGGTGTCGGCAAGGCAACGCAGTCCATGCTTCCCCTCATTGCTTTGCCTACGACCGCCGGAACCGGTAGCGAATGCCAATCGTTTGCCTTGATTTCGGAGGACAAGAGTCACCGGAAAATGGCTTGTGGAGACGAGAAAGCCTTGCCGCTCGTCACCATCCTCGACCCGAAACTAACCTTATCGCAACCAAGGATGGTCACAGCTTGTACGGGCATTGACGCGTTGACGCACGCCTTGGAATCCGCAGTGACGACAAAACGAAATGATTCGTCCGACCGCCACTCGGGCATGGCTTTTGAACTGATTCACGAAAACTTGCCAAAGGTATTCGAAAGACCGGATGACATGGAGGCACGTGGGGCAGTCTTGTTGGGGGCTTCCCATGCAGGGGCGGCGATTGAAAGGAGCATGCTTGGAGCCGCTCACTCGATGGCCAACCCTTTGACTGCCCTTCGTGGAACCGTTCATGGGGTCGCAGTGGGTTTGGCTTTGCCCGCGGTCATGGAATTCAACGCCGGGCAACCGGAAACCATGACCCGTTACGCCAACCTTGCCCGGCAGGCTGGTATTGTTCCGGAGGGAACATCCGACAGAGACTCTTTCGATGCCCTTGTCGGTCGGGTACGCAGTTTGTTGGACTTGGCGAACTTTCCGTCCTCTTTAAGCCAACTGGGCTTTGAGGAGAAAGACCTTGCAGGCTTGGCCAAAGGGGCATCCGAACAGTGGACTGCCGGATTCAATCCTCGGGCGATCGAGACCCATGAATTCCTTCAACTTTATTCCTCACTTTTTAAACCCACGCCTTGTCTTGAGGAGACTCAGGAGTTAAGTTAGACAATGAGTGTAAAATCGATTGTAATGTTGTTTGCGAGAGGGTTGCTCTATCTGTCCCTTCTTGGAGTCGGCTTGCGTGCCTTTTCCGAGCAAAAAAGTCATTGGCCGCGACATCGTGGAGACTCTGCCCTTAATGGAAACTCGGGTCAAAAAATAGGAAGTTCTCTCAAACTGGAATGGGTTTTCGACGCAGGTGAATTTCTTAAATCCTCTGTAGTCGTCTACGAGGGGGTTGCTTTCGTCGGAGCGGATACCGGGATCATTCATGCCGTGGACGTTGAGACCGGCAAGGAAAAGTGGCAGTACAAAACTGGGCTGGGTATCGAAGCCCCCCCCCTCGTCCACGAAGGCACGGTGTACATCGGTTCGACCGACGGATTTCTTTATGCCCTCGATGCCGGAAATGGGAAATTGAAATGGAAATACGAGACGGACGGTGAGATCATGGGGGCGGCCAATCAAGCCAATCGACCCAAATCAAAAGATTCCGTGATCGTCGTCGGGAGTTACGACAACTTCGTCCATTGCGTCGACGCCAAAAACGGAAAGGTGATTTGGAAATTCGAAACGCAAAATTATGTGAATGGCGTCCCTACGATTTATGACGACAAGCATGTGGTCTTCGGAGGATGTGATTCCGTTTTGTATGTCGTGAACCTGGAAAATGGAACCCTCGGCCGATCGGTCGAAGTGGAGGCCCCAATTGCGGCATCCGTGGCTGTCGGCGACGGTGTTGGATATGTAGGTAACATGGATCGGGCGGTGATGGCTTTTGATTTGGAAACCGGTAAGGTCGTATGGAATTACCGCAATAAAAGCTTCCCTTATTTTTCCTCACCTGGACTTACTGAAAAACATGTTTTAATCGGAGGTCGTGACAAAGGCTTGCATTGTATCAAGCGAATATCCGGCAAGTTGGAATGGCGGTTTGCTGCTCGGGGAAGAATAGACAGTTCTCCCGTTATTGCCGAAGACAAGGTGGTCTTTGGCTCGATGGACGGTAAAATTTATTTGGTATCCCTGCAGGATGGAAAAGAAATTTCTTCCTATGAAGTGGGGGAGGCAATCTCTTCCACACCGGCTCTTGCAGGCGGCCGCATATTCGTTGGGTGCGAAGACGGCAAGGTTTACGCATTCTCAACCGGTAGACAAAAATGACTGAGGAAACTTTTATCAAGCCCGACCGGGAAACCAAGGACGAAACCAAGGCAGGGAGCTATTTCGTTTCGAACTATCCTCCCTTTTCTCTTTGGAACGAAAAGGACATAAGCTGTTTGCCCAGCATGCTCAATAGCCCCTCTCCCGGCCCGGCGCCTTTAGGATTGTATTACCATGTCCCTTTTTGTCGCAAGCGCTGTCACTTTTGCTATTTCAGGGTTTACACCGACAAAAACTCGAATGACGTCCGTCGCTATCTTTCGGCGACCATGAATGAATTGAGGGCTTATGCCGACTCTCCGTACCTCAAAGGGCGCAAGCCAAAGTTCGTATATTTTGGCGGAGGGACCCCATCTTACCTTTCTGCTCAACAGTTGACGCAATTGACGGATGAAATGAAATCCATTCTGCCTTGGGACGAAGCCGAGGAAGTCACTTTCGAATGCGAACCCGGAACCCTCTCCGAGAAAAAACTGGAGGCGATCAAAAACTTTGGGGTTACCCGACTGAGCTTGGGAATCGAAAACTTCGATGATCATATTCTTGAAACCAATGGCCGGGCTCATCGCTCCAAAGAAGTTTTCAAGGCCTATGAGTTCGCTCGCCAACTAGGATTCGACAACATCAATGTCGATCTTATATCCGGCATGCTTGAGGAAACGGATGACAATTGGTCGAACTGCGTCGACCAAGTCATAGACCTTTCCCCGGATTGCGTGACTATTTACCAAATGGAGGTGCCTTTCAATACGACGATCTTCAAGTCGATGAAAGAACAGGGCAAGCTTGCGGCCCCGGTTGCCGATTGGCAGACCAAGAGGCGATGGGTCGAGGAGGCTTACGGTCGCCTTGAATCCGCAGGGTATACGATTACCTCAGCCTACACGGCAGTGAAAGATCCGGACAAAACCAAATTCATTTATCGGGATCGTCTTTGGTCGGGTGCCGACATGGTCGCTCTGGGGGTCGCGTCGTTCGGGCACTTGGGCGGGATCCACTACCAAAACCTCACGCACATCGATCAGTATTGCGAAACCACGGAGAGCGAAGGTTCGGTCGTTAGGCGGGCGCTTCTTACCTCGGATGAAGAACGTTTCGTCCGAGAACTTATTTTGCAATGGAAATTGGGACTCGTCCGGCCAAGTTACTTTCGGGAAAAATTTGGAATCGACGTTCTTGCCCGCTTTTCCGAAGTGTTCGAGGAATGGAGAGCGTCAGGCGATTTGATCGAAAGCGAAGACGAGCTACGGTTAAGCCGGGCCGCTCTTCTCCGGGTTGACTCCATGCTTTACAGGTTTTTTCTCCCTCAACATCAGGATTTGGCCTAAGCCTCTTCTCCGAAAATGCCTGACCCAAAGAATATTTCACCGGATGTACTCTACCCTTTGAGCTTCATGAGGGCGGCCCGCAATTTGCCAGTCCTGACTTACGAAAAGATAGAACCCATGGATATGCCCGAACCCTACCGTTCACTTTTGGTGCACGAGGGAGATATGACTTCAAGGCTTGAAGCTCATCATGAATGCCCGATCAAAGTCAGCCGACTTCGTTCCTCAAATAACGGAAAATTATATTTTCGCGAAGTCATGCTTCAAACTGAAGTTGATGACAAGCCGACGGAATACGGGGCAATCGAGGTCAACCTCAACGCTCTTCCTGAGGAAGTGCGAGCGCTGGTTGTACAGGCCCAACAGCCTTTGGGGGGTATTCTTAACGATCACCGGATACCCTATTCCAGCGCCCCGCGGGCTTTTCTCAAAGTAGTTCCGGATGGTCCGATCGTAGAAGCCTTCGGAACGGTGGAAGCGGATTACCTTTATGGGAGAAGTAATGTTATCTCCGGCTACAATGGGGAGGTCATTGCCCAAATCGTTGAAATATTACCCACTCTTTAACTTTTCCTATGGCTTGCGATTGGGAAAAAATTAATTTGAATGTATCAAAATGATTTCTCTTAAAACTCATTATGATGCGATCGTCGTGGGAGGCGGCCCTGCCGGTTCAACCACAGGAGCTCTGCTAGCCGAAAAAGGCCATGATGTATTGATTGTGGAGAAGGAGAAGTTTCCACGCTACCATGTGGGCGAGTCTCTCATGCCATTTTGTTACTTTCCTCTCGAACGTCTCGGGCTCATAGACAACCTCATGGAATCCGGGAATCCGCGAAAATATTGTGTCCAATTTGTCCGCCAGGATGGTTTTCTTTCCCAGCCGTTTTATTTCTTCCAACACTTTGATCACCCGTCTTCGACGACTTGGCAGGTTTGGCGTTCAGATTTCGACAAAATGATTTTGGACAAGGCCCGGCAAAACGGTGCCTCCGTTTGGGAGGAAACCAAAGCGAAGGCGTTGCTCAAATCGGGCGACCGAGTTAAAGGTATTCGTGTTGAATCCGAGGAATTTGGAACGCAGGAATTGTTTGCGCCGATTGTAGTCGACGCATCGGGGCGTGATTGCTTTGCCGCCATTAAGGAAAAATGGATGGTCCGGGACCCCAAGCTCAAAAAGGTTGCCTTGTGGACATACTTTAAGGGAGCAAAGCGCGATCCGGGTCTAGACGAAGGTGCGACCACTGTTGCCTACTTGCCGAACAAGGGTTGGTTTTGGTATATACCGTTAAGCGGCGACATGGTTAGTGTCGGCATAGTGGCGGAACATGATTATCTTTTCGACGGCTCGACGAAGGACCACGCCGAGATTTTTCAGCGGGAGATCGGAAACAACGAGTGGATCAAGGATCACTTGTCCGGAGCTCAGCAAACAGGTGAATACCGAATCACTGGGGAGTTTTCTTACCGCAACCGTTATTGTTCGACCGACGGGCTGGTCTTGGCTGGTGATGCATTGGGTTTTCTTGACCCGGTTTTTTCTTCGGGTGTTTTTCTCGCTCTGAAGAGCGGCGTTATGCTTGCCGACGAAATCGATTCGATCATGGCATCGGGAACGCCGATTACCTCGGCTTCCTTTGACCGTTATGGCAAGCGTATGCAATCTTCCATAGAAATCATGCGAAAAATCGTCTATGCGTTCTATGATGACGACTTTAGTTTCGGTAGTCTTGTCAAGCGCGGCGAACACCTCCGCGCATCCTTGACCGACTGCCTTATCGGCAATGTCGATGACCAGGATTTCCAAGAGTTATTCGATGCCATGTCCGATCTTGCCGATCTTCCCGAGCCGGTTGAGTACGGCCTGGCTCGAGTCTCCACGTGAAGCTTGCTTTTCTAACGCCTGGTACGGGGAATTACTATTGTGGCGTTTGCATGCGTGACAATTCATTGGCTAGGCAGTTGATGGCAAATGGACACGAAGTGACAATGCTTCCGACTTATCTTCCGCATTTTCTCGATGAGGAGCCTGCATCCGAAGATCACCCGATTTTTTTTGGAGGCATCAATGTTTATCTTCAACACAAGTTCTCCCTTTTCCGCCACACTCCCGCTTGGCTTGACAAGGCTTTTGACAGCAAGTGGCTTCTTCGCAAGGCAGCCGCGAAGAGCGGAATGACCTCGAGCAAGGATCTTGGGGAAATTACCCTTTCCACCTTTCGCGGAGAGGACGGTCCTCTGGTCAAGGAAGTTCGGAAGGTTTTGGATTGGTTCAAGAGTCATGGCTCACCCGAAGTTCTTTTTCTGTCGACGGTGATGTTGGCCGGAATCGGAAAAGTTCTCAAGCGTGAGCTTGGCATTCCCGTTTTCGGTTTTCTACAAGGAGAGGATTCCTTTTTGGATTCCCTTCTTCCGGAATATCGCAAGGAGGCTTGGAAACTGCTTTCCGACGACATTGCGCAACTGGACGGATGTATTGCTCCCAGTCGTTATTTCGGAGACCTTATGGCAGACCGTCTCGGACTCGACAACCAGTCAATCCGTCACCATCCCAATGGTATTACTTTAGAGGGGTTCGAGCCTCAAAGTGAAGCCCCGGTTATTCCTGCGATCGGATATCTTGCCCGTTTGTGCCCACTAAAGGGTTTGGATATTTTGGTGGATGCGTTTCTTCTACTCAAGGAAGGAGGCAAGTTTCCTGATTTGCGCCTCGAATTAGCAGGTGGAATGACCGCCGAAGACGAACCTTTTGTTGATGAGCAAAGAAGAAAGCTTACTCAGGCAGGCCTCCACGAATATTTTTCGATCACCCCGAACGTTTCTCGCAAAGAAAAGTTGGATTTTCTTCATAAGCTCAGTGTTTTCAGCGTGCCCGCTCGTTATCCCGAAGCTTTTGGCTTGTATGTTATAGAAGCTTTGGCTGGTGGCGTCCCGGTCGTTCTTCCCGAGAGCGGTGCTTTCCCCGAACTGGTCGAACAAACGCAGGGCGGGCGCATTTATCAACCAAATGAACCTGAGGCTCTTGCCGAAGCCCTTGAGCCACTCTTGGAAACCCCCGAACAGACAAAGGCAATGGGCCTTGCCGGACACGATTGCGTTTCCCGAGATTTTTCCAATGAGAAATTGGCAAAACGTCTGATTGACAACGTTCTTTCGCCTCTCAAAAGACATACCTAACCGTACCGCTAATGGCATCAGAATACACGATCACTCGCCGCGTTGAATTTTGCGAAACCGACCTCGCTGGAATCATGCACTTTACCAATTATTATCGTTGGATGGAAATTTGCGAACACGAGTTCCTGCGCAGCGTGGGACTTTCCGTCGACATGGAAGATGAGAATGGGAGGTTTGGCTGGCCACGGGTAAAGGCGAGCTGCCGGTTCAAGAGGCCCCTCCGTTTTGAGGATGAGGTCGAAATCAAACTGCTTGTCACCGAAATGCGAGACCGTTCGATTTCATACGCCTTCCAGTTTTGGAAGGAGGAGAAAGGTGAGCGCGTCAAAGCAGCCGTGGGAGAAGCTGTCGCGGCATGCGTCAGCTTTGAACAATCTACAGGTACGATGACTCCCATCATGATCCCCGATGTTTTCCGGGCCAAGGTAGAGCAAGCATAAGCCCCTTGCTTGCTCTTTTGCATTGCCATGGCTAAGTTCCCGTCAGGATTATGATACTTCTTTGTTACTCCACCTCTCCCGCTCAATGCATTTCTTCAAAGTAACCTTCTCCTGTTCGTTTTTGTTAGCGGTACTTGCATCGGGAGAGGTTAATTACAACCGAGACATCAGGCCCATTCTGTCTGAGAATTGTTTTGCCTGCCACGGACTTGATGAAAAGCATCGGGAAGCGGAGCTTCGACTGGACATCAGAGAAAAGGCCATTGCCGAACGGGATGGGATTCAAGCCATTGCCCCTGGTGATTTGGCAAAGAGCGAAAGTTGGGCTCGCATCCTTTCGAAGGACAAAGACGAGGTCATGCCTCCGCCGAAGTCTCACAAAAAGTTGACCTTAACCGAGAAGGAGGTGCTCAAGCGATGGATCGAACAGGGTGCAGCATATGAGGGACATTGGTCCTTCCAAGCTCCGCAAAAACAGGAAGTTCCCAAAGTCGACGGAGCCAAGAATCCTATCGATGCTTTTTTGCAGAACCGCCTCAATAGGGAAGGGCTAAAGACGGCGAAAGCAGCCAAACCAGAAACTTTGGTCAGGAGGGTGTATCTTGACCTGACCGGTTTACCGCCGAGCCTTGCCGAGGTTGATGCTTTCCTTTCGGACAAATCGCCTAATGCATGGGACAAGCTGATTGACGAGAT
>Ga0315321_10000140_pt1 | contig 46604 bp, 45 predicted proteins | sample M180m21515metaG_FD_203464 | JGI IMG/M metagenome (GOLD analysis project Ga0315321, IMG submission 203464) | Ammonia-oxidizing marine archaeal communities from Monterey Bay, California, United States - M1 80m 21515 | ecosystem: Environmental > Aquatic > Marine > Intertidal zone | place: USA... | reverse complement strand
TTCTGCGCTAATATTTCAGACGCGCAAATCGAAATTGAAACTGTGTTTGCTACTGAAGACGCTTCGATCGGCATTTGGAGATGGCAAGGTACCCCCCAGCAGCATATGGGAGTATCTGCCGGGGGCAAGGCCATATATCCTACGAGAGTTGCCAGTATTTTTCAGTTTAAAAACTCAATGCTCTCCGAGTACAGACCTTTTGTTGATGCTGTGGAACTGCGGAATCAATTGAGTTAGCTGATGATCAGAAGTTTTTGAAAAATGAAGTTTAAAAGTCTATTTATGATTAGATTACTGGTTCTAGATGTGAGGAAGCCTAACTATGTCCACTGCGTTGAAACTTGACCACGAAGTAATTATTGTTGGTGCTGGAGTAGCGGGAATTTATCAGATTCAACGGTTAACCGAACTTGGCGTCAACGCAACGGTTCTGGAAGCTGATGCCGATCTCGGAGGGACCTGGTACAACAATCGTTACCCAGGGGCAAGGTTCGATTCCGAGAGTTTCACTTATGGTTACTCATTTTCTAAAGAAGTTTTGAACGAGTGGCATTGGAAAGAAATGTTCTCAGGCCAACCTGAAAATCTTCGCTACCTTAATTTTGTCGCAGATAAATTTGATTTGCGGAAGCATATGCAATTCAACTGCCGTGTGGAGTCGGTGGTATTCGATGAAGAAAATCAAATATGGAATCTGAAAGTTTCGGATGGACGGGAACTAACATGTCGGTACGTGATTTTGGCTTTGGGTCTTTTGTCTAAACCTACTAAACCACGCGTTGCCGGTGTTGAAAACTTTAAAGGCCAGTCATGGCACACATATAACTGGCCTCACGAAAATGTAGATTTGAGCGAAAAGCGAGTTGGCATTATTGGCACCGGTGCAACTGCTATCCAAGTAATTGGAGCGATAGCAGACAAGGTAGGGGACCTCACTGTATTCCAGCGGCGCCCAAACTGGGTTGCGCCTTTAAATAACAGTGAAATAAGCGAAGAAAAAATGGAAGAGATTCGATCTCGCTATGACGAAATTTTCGCCACGTGTGCGCGAACTCCAGGTGGCTTCGAACATGAGCCCGACCGGCGAGGGTTCTACGACGTTACTGAAGAAGAACGTTACGCCTTATGGGATAAACTCTATGATGAGCCGGGTTTCGGTATATGGCTTTCAAACTTTCGTGAGATCTTCACTGATGAAGAAGCAAATGCCTCAATATCGAGGTACATAGCTGAACGTATTCGTGGGCGAGTAGACGATCCAGCGATTGCTGAAAAGCTAATACCGAAAGACCATGGCTTCGGGGTTCAACGTGTCCCGATGGAAACAAACTATCTGGAAGCTTACAATCGATCTAACGTGCACCTAGTCGACCTTGCAGAGACACCGTTAGAGCGAATAACAGAGACAGGCGTTAGGACTACTGGCGCTGACTACGAGTTTGATGTAATCATCTATGCAACGGGGTTCGACGCGATTACGGGGTCTTTCGACCACATCGACATCAGAGGCCGCAACGGACTCACGCTAAGAGAAAAATGGTTTGACAATCCATCCACCTTCCTGGGAATGATGATCCATGGATTCCCGAACTTGTTGATGCCCTCAGGTCCTCAGAGCGGCTCGGCGTCTACCAACTATCCGCGTGGTATCGAAATCGGTGTGAACTGGAGCACTGACTTACTTCAGCATTTGTGGGCTAACGACCTTCATTATGCCGAAGCGACTGAAGCCGCCGAAAAACGCTGGACCGACCATGTAGTGAAAATGTATTCAGTGATGTTGATGCGTAAAGCTCAGTCCTGGTTTACAGGATATAACTCAAACGTTGATGGGCATGAGGCCGGCAAAGTTCGATATTTCGTATACAACGGCGGCACACCAAAGTACGTCGCAACGATAAACGAAGTTGCAGAGAACGGTTACGAAGAACTTTCGTTTACTTCTGAGGGAATGCCCGCAGCGGTCTAAGCACAGGTTCTGGCTCTTGGCCTAGACTGCCAAAATGGGGATATTGTCAGGACGCGTCGCACTTGTTACTGGTGCACAACAGGGAATAGGAAGGGCAGTAGCTGAAGCTCTAGGAGCAGAAGGAGCGTCAGTCGTTGTGCAGTACCTCGATGACCAAGAAACTGCTGCTGAGATTGCAGCTTCTATCGTAAGTAATGGGTCCGAGGCGTTAATCGTTCAGGGTGATGTAGGCGTTAGGGCTGACTGTGCTGAAGCCTTTGCCGTCGGGCAAAAGCTCGGAGGGATTGATCTGTTAGTTAATAATGCTGGAATATTTCCTCGTCGGGATTTTTTGAACATGACTGAAGCAGATTGGAACACAGTTCAAAACGTAAACGTTTTAGGTGGTGTTAGATGTCTTCAAATTATGGCTAACGAGCTGGTGAAGGTTGAACGCAAGGGCACAGCCGTAAACCTCTCATCGGTAGCGTTCTTTAGGAATTCTGCTCGAGGTGTTCACTATGCGGCGAGTAAAGGAGCAATTATCGGATTTACTCGGTCTGTGTCTGCAGAGCTTGCGCCATATGGGATAAGAGTAAATGCCATTGCTCCGGGCATAGTCGATACAGCTCAACCACGAGACGGCATGACTGAAACACAAATCGCCCAGGCGAGCAAGTTAGTGCCACTTGGAGCTATGGGTAAGCCAGAAGAGATAGCAGATGTCGCAGTTTTCTTAAGTTCACATGCTTCTCGACATGTGACTGGGCAGACTATTCAGGTCAATGGTGGAACGAATTTTAGCTAGCTTGAATCGGTTCTAGTTCTTGATGCGAGTAGAGCTAAACCCAGATGGCCTGTTAGGGATAGGATTCGGAGACTGCCAGGGTCGCGTCATCTGATTACCGGGAACGTGTTATTTGATATCCTTCCAAAAGCGATGCAATTTATGAAACAATAAGCGATTCGACATTCTTTGGAGGCTGACATGATAACTGCAATGCCACGGATAGCAATAGCCGTGCATGAGTTTGACTCTGCGGTAAAGGTGTTTCGCGACGAGTTTGGGATGCCGGTCACGGATTTTTCGGATCAAACAGTATCTGCCCTCGGGGCTCATGTGGCTATGTGTCAACCGTCAGGAGGCAGCAATATTGAGTTAATGGCTCCAGCCAACCCTGCTAAGCCCTTAAGTCAGGCGCTCCAAAAATTTCTTAGTCAACGCGGCGACGGAATCTATGCGCTGATGCTTGAAGCTGCCGATCCAGACGCTGAAGCAGAGGTACTGCTCGGGCGTAATCTGAAGGTGCTACCCAAAATGTTGGGAGCCGGAGGTCGAGATATCCATCCCAGTTCGACTCATGGTGTCCTCATTAGGGTGTACCCCGAGAATTCAGTTTCGCAGCCTGATGATCCTGTTAGCGCTCCTCCGAATTACAGTGGAATTAACAAAGTTGTAATAGCGACTAATGATGCGTCTGTCGCTGCTAACACATATTCAGTGGGACTTGGGTTAAGGGCTGATAAGCCTCGGCTAGATGAAGAACGGGGCTTATTGAGCGTGTTGGTGCATCCTCCTGAGGGAGGCGTTATCGACCTTGTTTCCCCGGCTAGTCTGGATAGGCCTATCGCTCAGAATGTAGCTAAGTTCTTGAACACTAAAGGTGAAGGAATCTACTCCCTGCAGCTTTCGGCAGAAGAAGATGTTGGCGCAGTTGACCGTCTGGTGTTCGGAGCCAGAATACTAATTAGTAATTAAAGAGAAAATAACTTAGAGCTTCGATTGGGGATTGGTTGTAAGGCTTCATTCAAGAGTTTTGCTATGGAAGCACGCTGTTTTTGAAGACCCACTTGCCTGACCTTGATTCAATCTCTTGCCAGTTGCTCATGGCGTAACTAACTGAGGGAATAGAGGTCTGCCAGTTGTCTGGCCATGAGCAAGTTTCGAAAATTCGAGCGCCCATAATGTCTTCTTCTAATAAATCTCCTCGCTCAACCATTAATCGCAGGGCGGCGGCGGCGCTTTCAGCGCTCGATAAAGTTTCTCCGCCTCGTGCACCTCGCTCCGCATCTCTGAGCATGGTCTCGATAGCATCATCGGTTCCGTTCAATTCTGCAGCAACAACGTAAGCGAAGTAATGGGCGGTTCCTTCGGCGACCCAACGCAGCTTCTCGAAACGATCGCTATTTAACGCTCCACCATTTGTGCAGTAATCTTGAAGATAACTTGATAGCGCATGATAGAGCTCGTGTAAGTAAGTGTGTTGGCCGTTCTTGATAGTGGACTCTTTAGGGAACGCGTAAGTAACTGCTCTGGAGCTGAAGCAGGGAGTGGGCGCTGTTGCGACATCTGCGCCACTCTCCATCCAGCCGAGAACGAGTTTTTTGCCTTCGTCTAATTCATACCGGCTTTGCCAAGCGCCGAAATTTGGATGCTCGCCGTTCAGGCAAGGGGCACTGTCTGACCAGTCCGTGTATGAGCTCTTGAGATTATTTATAGAGTCTTTTCCCAGGGTTACTTGGAACCTGTTGAACGGATGACTTAGGTCATTTGGTCCGCCGACTTCATCGCCTATCGGCCAAATAAATGATGTTATATCGGAGTGCCACCAGTTGATATACGAGGTGCCTGCTTCAGTCCAAGATTGTAAATCGGATGTAGCAAGACGGCTAAAATTGTTAATTGTGATTTTCGGATTCCTGAAGACTGAATTATCAGCGGTGGGTGCTACCCACTTAACGTTTTCGGAGTCATTCTGTGTTGATTCGACAGAGTGCTTCACCGTGGTCGATGTGTCTAAGTTCCCTGTTGGTATCGAGGCAGCAACGATCTCAGATTCCATTTGGTTTTCTTGCTGTGCAGATATATCGGATGCTCTTCGCTCCTCTTTCGGTGAACCAACGTAGATCTCACCAGCTTCGAGATCCTGAGACGAAGTGAGGCTGCTACTTGTAACGGACCTGGTGGGTGAAGTATTACTGCAAGCTAAAACCGCCAACCCAATGCTGAAAATAGCAGCTATGAAACTAATACGTCTGAAAAGATTGTACACATGCTGCAGAGTACCTTCGGCTGGCCTCAGTTTGAATTGAAAGACTCTTGGATCTTTTAGGATAAAATCTAGTAAAGGCCTGGGTATCTTCTCACCGTCTAGCCCGACGCAGCTCTAATGAACTCTTGTCCGATTTGTAATTAATATTCGCTCCTTAGGGAATTACGCACATTTGGCAACAATGTAATTCGACCAACTACCTAATCTCCTTCGAGTTATGTTCCCGCCGTAACTGATAATCAGAGTCTGAACTGCGCCACGTCGTTACGAATCGAGGTCACTATTTTTAATAGTTTCTCGACAGGTCGTAAGTGTTGCTCAAATTATGGAGTACCTAAATGATCTTGTGCTGTTTTAGTCGCCGGATCAGAGATACATAAAAACAACTTCTCTAGCTGCTGTAAGGCATATGCGTAATGGGCGACACAAAGAAAAAGGGGAGAAGATTAGCTCCAAATTAACGGTCTTATGCAATTTGTGTGGTTCACTAAAAGAGTTCCATAGGAGGAAATAATGGCACCGAAAAAAGCAGCAGCCAAGAAGGCTCCGGCAAAGAAGGCTCCAGCTAAGAAGGCTGTTGCTAAGAAGGCTCCAGCTAAGAAGGCTGTTGCTAAGAAGGCTCCAGCTAAGAAGGCTGTTGCTAAGAAGGCTCCGGCAAAGAAGGCTCCAGCTAAGAAGGCTGTTGCTAAGAAGGCTCCAGCTAAGAAGGCTGTTGCTAAGAAGGCTCCAGCTAAGAAGGCTGTTGCTAAGAAGGCTCCAGCTAAGAAGGCTGTTGCTAAGAAGGCTCCAGCTAAGAAGAAATAGAATCGTTTGTGGTTTCAGCTCTTAGCGCCAGCTGAAACCACACAGTTCTCCTGTTTATGTCTCACCAGATAGTCCTTACGGCGAGTTCTATGCATAAGAATCGACGCCATGGCCTACGGTTCGCGACCCTCAAGGAATCGCTTTTCCACCCATCCAGCTTCGTAAGGGGTAAAGAAAGCGACATCGACTTTTAGTTGATCAATTAGCCATCCTTCATTCGACCTCAAGTAAACGTCGGAGTAAGTGGCGGCAAGCCAAGCCGCTCCGCCTAACGTGGAGTCCGTGCAAGGTTGAAAAAGAAGCCAATGCCCCACGGCGTGGTCACCATTGACTTCGATTATCGGATTCATGACTTGATGACGGGCTATCAAAACTCGTTTTGCGGCACCTATAAAGTGCCGCCTGATTTCTTCCCGACCATTTGCTACACCGAATGTCTTCCCGCCATCCCAAATACCTTGTTCTGTAAAAATTCCTGCAATGCCATCGGCATCATAACCATCATCGCAAAACTTGCAGTAGAGGGCTTTGAGCTGTTTAATCGCTTCTATGTCTTCAAGTCGACGCAGTCGTGCTTCAATATCCATGATGAAAATAATCCTTTTCAAATAGGTGACGGCATATCAATGATTTGAATAACCTCCAAATAGAAAATGGATCTGGAACCAATTTGATTGCCGGCTTCTTATGATTCTTAGCGCTGATAATTATGAGGAGACCAATTGAGGCACTGAGTAAACAGTATTGGCGTTTTGACTATCTTAAACGTCGAAAATAGTACCTGTCGTGACAGCGTCAGTAAATATTGTTTCAGTTAAGTCGCCATCCAGGCGGCAGTCAGTCAGGTTGGCGCCGGAAAGATTTGCATAACTAAAATTTACGTACGTTCTATGTGCGTACGCGCGATTAGCTCTAAGTAAGTTCGCCTTGACTAAAGTAGCGTTCGTGAAATTAGCTAAATACAGATTACTCTGAGACAAGTTCGCTTCAGTTAAGTTCGCGCCGGTGAGATTCGCATTAGTTAAGTTCGCACTGGTGAGGTTTGCATTGCTTAAGTTCGCACCGCTCAAATCCGCTCCAGACAAGTCGGACCCGGATAACTGGCAGCGAGTCAAATCAGCGGAAGTCATGTTAGCTCCTGCCAAATCAGCACCGGAAAGATTTGTATCAGAAAGTTTCGAACCTCGAAGGTCAGCTTCATACAGGTTTACCCCTTGAAGGTCGACGTGTCTAAGATCAGCCGCTGCCAGCATGGAATGGGGACCGATCTGGTCATTGGTGTTGTCCATATGTGAATACCTAGTTTGTTGTCTGCTGTGGGTAAGAATAGAGGAAGCGAGGCTTACCGAACTCAACCAGCAATCTGTTTTGGTCACATGATAATCAAAGTATTTGGCGAGAATTATCGTTATAGCCTTGCGCTGCGAATGGCGACGGTATTGTGCGGGCATGCAGAACTCAGTGCAATCTCATTATCAGAGCAGCGGGATAGTTAAGCGAATTCGGGAAGCCTTAACTAAAGCTGGTTACGACCTAGAAAATTTAGATCCTGACGCATTAGCGGGAGCAGATGAGTTTCACGTAGGCGGTCGAAAAGTAACTAGTTTGATAGCTGACGAGCTTGATGCGCATTCTGATAATTCTGTCTTAGACGTAGGATGCGGTATCGGTGGGACATCTCGATACCTCGCTCGAACAACAGGAGCGCGCGTTACTGGAATTGATCTGACCCCTGAATTTGTTGATGCTGCAATTCAACTTTCAAAGCTTGTAGGAATGGAGGATTGCGTCAATTTCCAACAGGGTTCTGCGACAGAAATACCGTTCGAAAAAAATGTATTTGATATCGTGACGATGCTCCACGTTGGTATGAACGTTGAAGACAAACTCCTTATGATGACTGAGCTTGAGCGGGTCTGTAAGCCAGGCGGGAAGATAATGATTTACGATGTGACGCTCACTAGTACCGAGACAATAAACTACCCGATGCCATGGGCCACTACCGAAGAGTTTAGCTTTCCCGAACCTGCCTCAAAATATATCGAAGCGGCTAAGGCATCCGGCCTCGTTTTCCTAAAGCAAGTTGACTACGGAAAGTTAGCAAAAAAGTTTTTTACTTCGGTACCAGACGAACCGCCAGCTCTGACGCTAGGCCACCTTATGGGCCCAAGATTTATGTCTATGAGAGATAATCTAGCGCTAGCAGTAAGTGACGAAGTAGTGTCACCGGTCATGATGATCTTCCGCTCGGGTTGATGTAAGCAATTATTTCTCGAACAAATAACGAAGTTTCGTAATGGAAGTTTTCTACTCGGTAGCGCTGACGTTAAGAAATTTTAGGCAATCTGTAAGCATCAGCGGCAGTGTCATGGAACAACCATTTCTTTTCGCCATTTGAATAATTTACGGCAATCTTTTTGAAGGCGTTCCAAAGGACTGTGTACCCCGCCCCGCGCCGATCAACCGGGAAGTTAGATTCAAACATGCACCGCTCTGGTCCAAATAACTCGATCATTTCTTTGATTGGGGCTTCCCAGGCTTCCACTAACTGAGAAGAGGTCGCAGGATTATCTTGCTTATCCCATCTAAATCCCATCATCGGCATGCCAATTCCGCCTAGTTTCAAAAACGTATTGGGGCAAGAAGCAAGCTCTGTCATTGCCTCTTTCCAGAATTCAAGAATTATATGACGCTGGTCTTTATACGGACCGGTGCCTAAGATACATCCCAGGTGATCTATCACAATAGGTGTTCCCGGACAGTTTTTCGCGACTTCAGCAAGCTCAAAAAGCTGCGGGTGATAGACCATAGCATCGTAGGTGTAGCCAAGGTCGCCAAGTTTACGTACCCCCTCTAAATAGAGCGGATCGTTCATGAGAATAGTTTGCTCTCTAGATAAAGGCGGATGGCTATCTTGGGCTGTTATAAATCTGATTCCTCGAAACCGCCCACGCCCGGCCTCCTCATGAGCTTCGAGCACCTCATCGACAGCATCGCCTAGAGTAAGATCAGCGTGAGCGATAATTGCTGCTATCTCAGGCTTGCCAGAGCTAGCGCTTTCCTCTGCTATCTGAGCTACAAATTCAGTTTCGCCTACGGGTTTAAAACGTTCTGGCCCAGTTTGTTTGTATTCGGCGCGGCACTCCAGATAAACGGTGCTGACAACATTATGGCCCGAACCAATGTCACGGTGCAGGTCCTCAAGAAGATATGGCCAACCAGTGTGACCTTCGTCAAGCCATAAATGGTGATGAGGGTCAAGAATCGGAAGTTCGGGATCAATGGCGGTTTCTTCAATTTGAGCAATCCATGCAGCATTAGTATCACCGGCTAGATTTGATGGCATTGGCTGAGCTCCAAAAGGCGTAAGAAAATAAAGAAAGTGTTTTCGCTATCGAGTCTTTCAGAAAACGGAGGGTCCTGACCAACGACCTAGAAGAAATTTATGACTCATAGTTCCAGGCGGTAAAGTTCGATCGCGTGTCCACTTTGCACCTAAAGTTTGGCTGAGGTTGGTTATGGAATTGCAAGATAATATAGACAGAGAATTAAACAATGCTATGAGCAATGGTGTCGCCCCTGGCGCCGTCGCAATAGTGGTAAACAAAAACCAGACTCTCTACGAGAAAAGTTTCGGACTTCAATCTCTGCGTACTCAGTCGCCCATGGCGATAGACAGTATTTTTAATATTGCTTCGATGACCAAGCCAGTCGCGGCTTTAGGCTGTATGCGCGCAGTAGAACAGGGCCTATTGGATCTTGATCAAAACGCTGGCGAACTAATTCCTTGGCTTGACGAAGTGCAAGTTCTCGACGGGTTCACATCATCAGGCAAGCCGATAATGCGCAACGCGCACACACACATAACCCTGCGTAAGTTACTGACGCATACATCAGGTTTCGTCTATGAAGTTTGGAACAGTAACCAGAATAAGTTTCTGCAGCTTGCTGGACCCGAGATAGCTAGCAACGGGGCCATCGCAAGCTTAGAACAACCGCTAGCTTTCGAACCTGGCGAAAAATGGGGTTACGGACCCGGAATCGACTGGGCAACTAGGCTGCTCGAGGCAGCTACTAATCAACCCCTCTCGAAGTATCTTGAAGCGGAAATATTTAAGCCGCTAGGAATGAGCGACACCAGCTTTGAACCCATCAGAGTAGGTGAAGAAAAGTTTGGCCGTAGGGCAGCGCTCCACCGAGCTACTTCACATGGCTACAAGACAATGAAGGATGGCACTCTTGACCGGGCATCTAGTCGCGAGTTCGACGGCGGCGGCGGTGGTCTGTATTCCACAGCAGCTGATTACGGCAAATTCATGCAGCTACTTTTAAACGAAGGAAATTTTGAAGGAAAAAATATTCTCTCTCGTGAAACTGTGAAGCTAATGAGCGGAAACCAAATAGGAGCCCTCCGAGTCCCCCAAATGCGCTCAACGAACTACTTTTTGAGCGCTGACACTGACTTTTTACCCGGCATTGAAAAATCTTGGGGCCTATCTTTTCTAATTAACGAAGAGAATAACCCTGGAGGGCGAGATAAAGGATCGTTGAGCTGGGCTGGGTTGTGTAACACTTACTTTTGGATTGACCCTACAAATGAAATTGCTGCGGCTCTCTTGTTTCAGCTACTCCCTTTTGCGCATCCCCCTGTCATCGAGCTATTGAGCCGATTTGAGAAAGCGATCTACAAAAATTTATAAGTCGCGTGAAATTCAACGTCTTTATAGGCTGGCCAAAAACTAACTTTTCTGTGGCCTAGCGAATTGCCCCTACAATAGGGCATGGGGAAGGGGCAAAATGCCGATTGAAAGACTACACCACGTTGCTTATAGATGTCTTGACGCTAAGAAAACTGTTGAGTTCTATGAAGGGTATTTAGATCTTCAATTTGATTCAGCGATCGCAGAAAATATCGTGCCATCAACAGGAGAGCGATACCCTCACATTCATATTTTTATGAGAATGCCAGATGGAAGTTCCGTAGCTTTTTTTGAGTTACCCGAATCTCCAGCTGCGATAGTCGATCCGAACACACCTTTTTGGGTGCAGCACTTAGCTTTAAAAGTGGACAGCCGGTCTTCGTTAATTTCATACAAAACACGTTTAGAAGAAGGTGGAATAGAAGTCGTAGGACCAATAAATCATACCTTTTGCGAATCTCTATATTTCAAAGACCCGAACGGTCACCGCCTAGAACTTACATCTGACATTGCAAGCGAAGAATTACTACAAAAAATGGAAACTGAAGCGAGGCCTCTTCTCGAGATCTGGGACGTAACTCGCGAGGCGCCAGAAGTTAATGCTCTGCATGCCTCGGCACGCCCTTGAAAAGAGGCCTTCCATCGGGCTGCTAGGTCATTACAGAGATCAGTTAGAAGAGCGTTTCTGTAAGAGGAGATCCCCAAACCTGCCTATTCTTTAACGCGAAATATTATTGTAACCGGCGAAAAGATGCTCGCTTGCAACTTCGGCGTTGAGACTTAGAAGTCAAATCTTAAACGGTTAGGGCAAGATCGCATGACGCTATTCACGCTGACATAATACTTTTCGTTGATTCTCTTTTAATGAAACCCAATGGGCTAACGTGTGATTATGCAAATAGAGCGTGACACTCGCGGTGCGGAAGTTGGACCCAACCAACATGAAGACGCAGATGGGTATATCGGTCCTATGCCGGCTGGTTCTGGACCTCGTAGTAACCCCCTCGGGGAGTTCCCGACGGGACCCTCAGTTGGAGAAAGACTTCCTGATGTAGTTGCCTTAAATTCTGATGGTCAGAACGTCGACCTGCACAGCGATCGCAATGGCCAACAAGCTGTACTTATCTTTACGCGCTCGGTGGTTTGGTGACCTCCATGTCGCACCCAGCTGGTCGAGTTGGAAAAAGGTATGGAAAATTTCGAGGCCGCCGGAGCTAAGGTTTATGTCCTGAGCTACGACGAGGTTGACGCCCTTGCGGACTTCAAAGCAGCTCATGAAGCGACGTTCACCATGCTGTCCGACCCAAGTAGCGATGTTATTCGCTCTTTCGGAATTTTGAATACCCTGATAGCCGAAGATGAGAACCCGTGGTATGGAATTCCTTACCCCGGCGTTTATGTAACGGACGTCGACGGCATAATTATCGAAAAATTCTTTGAGAATAATTACGCGGTTCGTCCTGGCCCTGAACAACTTCTGGCTGCAGTCAAAGGCGAAGAAGTTATTCTTGACAAGCGAACTGGCGAAAATGCTGAGGTTACTGTCGAGGTAGAGTTCGACGGGGACAGCCTTCCTTTAGGCATTACCCGGCAGGTCGTAGCTCGATTTTCTGTTCCGAAGGGGATGCATCTATACGATGAACCTGTCCCAGAAGGTCTGGTTGCTGCAAGCATCGAGCTTGATGAACACCTAGAAGGCATTTTGGCCTATACCCCTGTATCTCCTGAGACACGACCAGTAACGTTAAGTATCGATGACCACACTCTAGAGGTGTACGAAGGTGACGTCGTCATCCGCTTGCCAGTTGCTCAAAATGGTCGAGCAATAGAAAAAGACGATGATGGTCGTTGGGTGTCAATCAGCGGAAGTGTGCGGTGGCAGGCGTGTGATACCGAAACTTGTGGTCTCCCGCAAGAACAACGCTTTAGTTTCCGTGTTCCTGCAGCCTTCACCATTATGGCAGATATGGGTCCGGGTGAAGGCCGAGTGCCTTCAATGAATGGCGCTGCTCACTTCCAAGAACTTACGGCGAGAAGACAACGTTCATAATTCGACAAGCTCGTCGAAGATCTAATATTGACGATTAAATTATTGGGGATTCGAGGCTGAGCTTTTTAATTTCTCGACAGCCGTAAATAGCAATATCGTTTTTTGAAAATCTTATTAGATAAACAGTTTTTCCTGTCAAAACTAAATGAGTCCCGAGTGACGCAGACATTGCCGGTTTCGTTGAATCTTTGCGAGCTCCTGTTGAAATTTTGACGCCACGACTAGGTGTCTCATATTGACGACCACGTCGAGATGTTAGTATTCGCCTATGCCTGAACTCGATCATCTTATATTTGCGTCACCTGACCTTTCCGAAGGCGTTCGGATCATTGATTCACTTAGCGGGCAAAAGGCAGTTCCAGGCGGTCCTCACGTTAACTTCGGTACCAAAAATTATCTACTTACGTTTAATGACAAAACCTATTTTGAAATAATAGGAATTGACCTAAATCAAGAGAAACCGACGAGGCCAAGGCCGTTTGGTATCGACACTATGAGTAGTCCGGCACTTGTGGGCTACGCTATACACCCGACTGCAAACGAAACTCTTGAAGATGTCGTAGCGTTTATGCAAAAAGCAAAATTTGACCCTGGACAAATTTCAGAAATGAGTCGTGTCAAACCTGAAGGCGAAACAATAAGTTGGCGGTTGACTATAGGAGGAGACTCAGGAGCAGCCAGTAACGGCGCATTCCCATTTGCTATCGATTGGGGAGCTGAGCCGAGCCCTGCTGTTTCATTGCCATCCATGGGTTCACTAGTTTCTTTAACTGTCAGCAATCCTGACGTCGAAGTCCTTGCTTCGGTAGATGCTTTAGACGTGGGGGTCCTGACTGTAGAAGGTCCAGTGGGTTTGACAGCAAGGGTAGCAATAGGGGATCGAGTAATCGAGATAAGCTGACCTCAGTATCTTGATTGAGGGCTTAATTGTGACATTGAAGATTGAAGATGTTATCCAGAAAACAATCACCTCCCATAACGACAAGATTGTTGACCTTTCCCATAGGGTTTGGGACAACCCTGAAACGGCATTCGAAGAAGAAAAAAGTTCTCGCTGGACGGCGCAACTGTTATCCGAGTTTGGGTATCAAATCACTACCGGAGTTGCGGATCTCCCGACAGCCTTCTCTGGCGAGATAGGTTCAGGTCCGCTAACAATTGGTATCTGCGCTGAACTAGATGCATTGCCGGGAATTGGCCACGCTTGTGGGCACAATATGATAGCTGCTTCAGCCGTAGCCGCGGCTATAGGCCTTGCTCCTGTTGCTGACGATTTAGGCATTACCATCAGAATCTTGGGCACTCCTGCCGAAGAAGTAGGTGGCGGTAAAATATTGATGCTGGAACGCGGAGCATTCGATGGCGTGCATATGGCGATGATGGTTCACCCTTCTCCAAACGAATCAGACTTGTTTCCGACTTTAGCGATTAATCAATGCGATTTTCATTTCGAGGGCAGGACGGCGCATGCTTCCGTTACTCCAAACTTAGGAATAAATGCAGCTGATGGAATCACTGTTGCACAAGTAGCTTTAGGTTTACTGCGGCAACATTTGGAACCAGGAGATCAGATCCATGGAATAGTGACCAACGGCGGTGAAGCCCCCAATATTGTCCCGGGAAATGCCACCGCTAGATACTTTATGCGAGCGCCGACTTTGGAAGCTTTGAGAGAGCTTCAGCCAAGAGTGGACAATTGTTTTAAAGCGGGAGCCTTGGCTACCGGGTCTGAACTACAGATTGAATCTCTAGGTCCTCCTTATTCGGAGTTTATGCATGATTATGAACTGGCTGACTTATATCGAAAAAATGCAAACATGATCGGTCGAAAGGCAGGTAAACCTAGCAATGTTGCCGCCGGCTCTACCGATATGGCCAACATCAGCTTGTTGATCCCGACTATTCACCCGATGCTCGGTTTGGATTGTTTTCCGGCTGTTAACCACCAACCGGAATTTGCTCAATACTGTGTAACAACCACTGCTGATGAAACACTTGTGCAAGGCGGCGTTGCTATGGCGTTAACAGCGTCCGATGCTGCAAACAAACCTGAAGTTCGTAGCCGTCTAGTAAAAGCTGACACTACCTACAGCGCGTTTGCTGAGTATCCATGGACCTTTTGAACCTGAAGTCTTGTTGAACGGTGTAAGCAATCATGGATATTCGATCGAATTTCTATTTCTTAGTTATTGCATGAAAGTCATTTCAGATAGATCAATTCACTCGTGCAGCGAGAAGAGTCATGCGAGTGTATCTAGTTCTAAGAAAGTTTTTTTCTAGATTTAGCGGCTTAAAAACGTGCCACGCCTGATCACATGGCGTGCCTCCCTCGAGAAAAAGCTAGACAGGAAGAAAATTCCTATCCAAATAAGTCCAGGCACTATAAGTAAAACTCGAACCGCAATGTACTCGGCGAGTTGCCCAAATACTAGATTGACAAGCGCCATATGTCCGGCAGCGATCAGAATATAAAAAGACATCACACGTCCTCGGAATCGGTCATCTACAACCTGTTGAACAAGAGTCGCAGATAAGGCCATGTACGAGCCCTGAGTCCAGCCTGCTAAAGTTGAAGCGAAGAAAATGGGTAGAAGTCCGTTCGAGACACCGAGACAAACCATCGCTAAACCAGACCCGACTCCAGCAAAAATAAAAGCGATCGACCTAGCTCTATCTGTTCGTATCTGAGACACATTTAGTGTTCCTGCCACGGCGCCGGCACCCAACCCGATAAGGACTGAACTGTACAGAGAAGAAGAACCGGTAATCTGCTCAGATAATAACGGCATCATTGAGTCAAATGCCATGGTGAAACTGCAGTGAGCTCCAACTAACGCTATTACCACTAGTATTCGACGATCATTCTTTATATACCGAAGAGCGTCAGCAAGGTCCTTACCTACTTTGGCAATTCCGTGAATAAAGGCTTGTGCAGAGCTCATATCAGATGACGTTGAATCGAGAGAGTCGCTGTTAGCAGAAGCGCCAGAAGTCTGAAGTCGAGTAGCTGCATAGACCCCAAGCGCTAGCAAGATCGCTGATACTGCAAAAACTGCACCGGCTCCAAGCGTCTCTAAAAACACAGCACCAAATAATGGGCCGAGCAGCCGAGAACCCTGCTGGGAGGTGGCAGAAATAGCAATAGCGTTGGTTAGATGAGCCGGCGGAACAACATTGGCAATTAAAGCTTGACGAGTCGGGACTGCGATCGCTTGAGCACAGCCGGTAGCGAAAGCAAGCACTCCAACCTGCCAGACTTGTATTGCATTTACCGCTGTCGCTGCTGCGAGAACGGACGCTCCTAGAACACCGAAAATGCCGCCGGATATTAAAATTTTGCGGCGATCGAAACGGTCAGCTAAGGCTCCGGCAATTGGGCCGACGATGACGAAAGGCAAAAAACTGGCAAATGTAATCCACCCGACTGCTGTAGTAGACCCGCCGCTCAGATTGTGTACCAGCCAACCGCGACCCAAGATTTGTGCCCATCTAGAACCCGTAGTCAATACGCTGTTGGCGAATAGCCAGCAAAAATTGGTTGAAGTAAACGCAGGAAATCTTTTATTAGAGTTGTTTCCCACTTTGTTCACTTGCACAAGATAGTCGCTACGAGCGTGGTTGCTAGTTCCTAAAGGCAAATACTCTCGTTCTAGTGGCCTGGAATAAAACAGGTTTCTTAGAATGACACCTCAGCTATACCAATACCAATACCAATACTTTAAATATAGCTGGCGAGAATAGGATCGTGTCTATGGTGTGGGTGCAATTACCTTTAAATTCTGAGCGTTTAGTCATGAAGAATAATTCGCACTCTTTTATTTCCTTTGCCTTTGGATTCCGTTTTAGTTATCTCAAAACGGCCAACATCTAAAGTGTTCGCAACATGTGTTCCACCATCGGCCTGTTTGTCGAGGCCAACAATGTCAACGACACGAATAGTAGTGACTGAATCAGGTATCAAATTAACTTTTGTTCGTATTAAGTGATCGTCGGCTAGTGCTTCTGGCCTACGAAGGTAACTAATTTCGATTGGTCGCGAAGCTTTAATCTCTGTATTAACGATGTTTGTGATATGTTCAGCAAAATTATTGGGTAGTGGATCGAATGCAAAGTCCATGCGAGCTCGAAGCGGTTCCATGTTGCCGCCAGTTACGAAAACGCCATATTCGTTCCAGATAACGCCGCACAAGATGTGCAGCGCCGTGTGAGTTCGCATAAGGCGATGGCGTCGTTCCCAATCGAGTTCAGATGTGACAGTTTGCCCTTCTTTCATATCTGTACCATCAACTTTATGCCAAACAGACCCTTCGTTCTTGAAGACATCAATAACGTTATGTTTAGCTTCAGTTGAAGCAATCGTTCCAAGATCATGAGGTTGGCCACCACCGGATGGGTAAAAAAGGGTCCTGTCTAGCATCACTAGGTCGCCATTAACCGCGGTCACAGTAGAGGTAGTTTTTTTTAAGTAAGCGTCTTGGAGGAATAAGAGATCGGTCATGTTGAGTTCATTAATGGTTGGAGCGCTTAAATCTAATTAGGTTAGAGCGCTTGGATTGTAGATATCTGTCAAAAAATGTTGTGACTTGGTAGGAGTGAAGTGGAATTTGATCGGTTCTTGAGGTCCGTTAACGATTCTCTTCATTTAGCCACTAATCCAGCCACCGTCAACGCGCAGCTCCGTTCCTGTGGTGAAACTTGAGTCAGGTGATGCTAAAAAAAGAATGGCTTTGGCAACTTCTTCGGGCCGGCCGAAACGCCCCATTGGGTGCCTGCTCAAAGAACGTTCAATATAGGGAGCTGGGTTTTTGAAGCGCCCAAACGATCTTTCGAGTAATGGTGTTTCCGTAGCACCTGGCAGAACAGAATTGATCCGAACGCCATCAGACGCGTGATCATTCGCAGCAGTTCTGCACAAACTAACTATTGCTCCTTTTGTAGCGATATAGGCAGCGTTCCCAAGTCCTCCTGAAGTGGCTAGTTGTGAGGATAAAGCTACGATTGAACCGGTTTTCTTGTTAACCATTTGGTCTAAGCAAGCTCTCATCCAGAGATATGTACCTTTCACATTGACAGCGAATACTTCGTCCCATTCATCCGGGGTGGTGTCAGGAATTGTCTTGCCTACAGAAGTAGCAGCCGCAGTGACTAAAATATCGATTGATCCGAACGCGTTCTCAACTTGTTCAGTGATTTCCCAAGTGGCTTCATTGTCGGTCACATCAGCCTCAAAGAATTTTCCCCTGCCTCCAGATTCAAGAATTAGGCGTTCAGTTTGTTGCCCTTGCTGGACATCTTTATCAACAATTATGACCAGTGCGCCTTGCTTTGCAAAAAGTTCAGCAGTGCATCGACCGATACCGGACGCTGCGCCAGTGATGATCGCTACTTGATTATCGAGTGAGTTCGCCATTAGGAAATGCTAACTCTAATTCGAAGATGGAGACGAACAGATCTACATTCAGTTGCTGAATTTTTGAGAATCTTGGAAAGACAATGACACAAGATTAAGGGAATCGGTCTCTGCCGGCGTATCCTGTCGTGTCCGCTATTTCGTATGCGCTGGCTAAGACAGCGATGTCCATAGCAAGGTGATGGGGACTTTGCCTTGCATTACTCCATTCAGATAGGCCTATGAACAAGTCACAACATTTTCTTTACCGATGGCAGCTACAAGCTTTAGCTAGCTGGTTACGATGCGGCCGCCGTGGGATTGTGGAAGCAGTAACAGGGGCAGGGAAAACCAACGTAGCGATACAGGCAGCAGCTGACGCACACCGTCGTGGGTTGTTTGTGCTTGTGGTCGTTCCGAGTCGAGTCCTGATGGAACAATGGTCTGCGAGCCTGAAACGAGCCCTTCCTGACTGTGTGATAGGTCGATTAGGTGACAGTTTTAGCGATCGAGCTGATGATTGCGACGTGTTAGTAACGACGAGGCATTCAGCTAGTGCCAAAAAACCTCTTCCGCCAGGCGATCGTGAGGGTCTTATAATCGCTGACGAATGTCATGGCTTTGGCGGCGCTACTCTTCGGAAATCTCTGATTCACGAGTATCGAGAGCGCTTAGGTCTAACAGCAACCCTTGAACGTTCTGACGATGCGGTCGAAAAAACTCTCGTTCCGTATTTCGGGGGAGTTTGTTATAGATATGATTTTGGTCAAGCGATAGCCGATGGTGTCTGCGCTCAGCCGCGGGTAGCATTTGTGGCAGTTCCGCTTGCAAGTGAGGAGCGAACTGAGTACGACCTAACCGAGGCGTCTTTAGTCGCTGCTAGACAGATTCTTCGAGATATCCCAGACATGCCGCAAGACCCATTTAGTGCCTTTTTAGCGGCTGTGAGTTATCTTTCCGAACATGATGCAGGTCCAAATGGGAAAGCTGCTAAGACCTATCTCGAAGCTTTTTCGAAGCGAAGAGAAATTGTGGCGACGAGCCGTTCGAAATATGAAGTGCTTTCAAAATTCGCTCCCATCATCGTAGATGCTTCAGGAACGCTGATATTCACACAAACGGTGAAAGCTGCTAACCATGCTATAAATAGGCTAGATCCGTTGTTGAGTATCGAGATCATCACAGGTGACACGGCACGTTCAGAGCGAGAGACGATACTTACTGATCTACGGCACGGTAAGTTGGACGCTGTCGCTGCGCCGAGAGTTCTCGATGAAGGAATAGACGTTCCTGACGCGAATCTCGGAATTGTAGTTAATGCAAGCCGAACGCGCCGACAGATGATTCAGAGAATGGGGAGGATTCTTCGATTGAAGCAGCCGGGCGTAGGCGCTCGTTTTGTAGTGTTGTTCGCCAGCGATACGCTCGAAGACCCCACTGCATCAGAACGCGATGGTTTTATGGAGGAAATTCAGGCTATCAGTGAGTCTTCCCAGCTGTTTGGAGTTGGTCAACATGATGATCTCGGTTCGTTTCTGAACTATGCCGGACCGGAGAAGCCAATCACACCTGTGCGAATAGGGCCAATGAACTCAGTAACGGAACTGCCGAAAAACCTTGATTTGATTGATAAATATGCCTGGTTTAGCTTTCTCGGGTGGAGTGAAGAGACAGAAGATCATAGAGAAATATGGGAAAATGATCCGGTGAAGTCAGATGTATCAGACGATTTGTACCTAGATTTTGAAGTATTACAACTTCCACAGATCGCAAGAGAAAAAGTCTCACCCAAAAAAGCTGCCCGTCTCTCAACTGGAGAACAGCCCGTGACTATGAGTAAAGTTGATGGAAATTTTGTTCTGAGGTGCACGGGGTGCGGCGCAACTTCTGAGCCAACTCCGTTTCGTTGGAAAGCTCTTGAAGCTACCGTCGAGTGTAGTTGTCTTTGGTAAAGGTTTGCTTATGTCCATCGCTCGCGTGTTTATCGCCCTTACTTAAACCTTAAGGCTCCATCATCTAGTTCAGCGATAGGCAGCAGGTCTTTCTCTGTCCAATAATCTTGGGCATGGCGCCACGGATCCTTCTCGCCTTGCTGTGGTAAGAGGTGAACAGAGCGTTGTAAATAGCCAGGATTGAAATCTTCGGGATCGACCCAAGGAAGTAGCTTCATGCTCGTATCTTCTTCTCGAAGCTCAGGGACTACAACCTTTGAGCCGGCTTCGTCCATATGATTTAGCAAACGACATACAAAGTCGCCAATTAGATCTGCTCTCAAGGTCCAACTGGCGCGAAAGTAACCAAAGACCCATGCCATGTTTGGAATGCCGGTAAACATTGCTCCACGGTAAGTAATCGATTCAGAAAAATTAAGTGGCTCAGAGTCAATATTGAAATCAATATCACCGAGAACATTAAGATTGAAGCCTGTGGCTGTAATTATGACGTCTGCTTCTAAGAGATCACCTGACTTAAGTAAAATACCGTTTGATTGGAATGTCTGAATCTCATCGGTTACGACGGAAGCACTGCCATCAGCAATTTTTTTAAAAAGATCACCATCAGGAACGAAAGCAATGCGCTGATGCCAAGGCCGATAGCTAGGCGTGAAGTGTTGATCAATGTCGTAATCATCTGGCAGGAATTGTTTAATTCCTTTGAAAAGTTCAGCTTTAACGAGCTCGGGGTGCTCTCGAGACATTTGTGCAATTTTTTCTTGTTCAAGAAGTATCTTTTTTCTAACTATTTCATGCACCCATTCTTCTGGAATCTCTAGCTCTCGAAGCATGTCGGCAACTTCAATTGCATTTCTTCCAGTGGCGAAATACGTTGGCGACCTTTGGAGCATGGTGATGTGGCTGCATTTCTCAGCCATTGCAGGAATCAGTGTTGCTGCTGTAGCGCCGGATCCGATCACGACAACTTTTTTACCGCTGTAATCGAAGTTCTCAGGCCATGTCTGAGGATGGATAATCTCCCCTTTGAAATCTTCTACCCCGGGCCAGGAAGGCGTGTACCCCTCAGAGTGGCGATAATACCCTTGGCACATCCATAAAAAGTTACATGAAAAGTTGAGCTCTTCTTTAGTTTCATTAACCGTGACAACGAGCTGCCACATCTTTTCCTCGGTAGACCAAGAAGCAGATGAAATTACGTGTCCATAACGCACGTGAGTAGCAAGTTTGTTTTCTTCAATGACTTCGCCCATATACTTTGTAATCTCAGCTGCTGTGGCTATCGGTGCGCTAGTCCAAGGTTTAAAGCGATATCCGAAAGTGTAAAGATCGCTATCTGAACGAATACCAGGATATTTGTGGGTGCGCCAAGTTCCGCCGAAACTATCTTGTGCTTCTAGAACTACAAAAGATTTGTCGGGACACTGCTCCTGCAAGTGATAGGCACCCCCGATTCCAGATATTCCAGCGCCGACAATAAGCACATCGAAATGTTCCGTTAGGTCAGTACCTGACGCAGCAGATTGTTCGGTTGTCTTAGAATTACCCATAGAGTTGCACCTCGCTGAATCTGGATGACTCTTCGAAGGCTAATGCCGCTAAACCGTGATAGCGATATCAGGCAGTTAATTGAGAGCGGGCTGGATATAAAGTTGCCCAAATATGAGAAGGAAGAAGAGTCAGAGAAACCAACACAGTGTATTCCATTGATTGCTTGTCATTTGGAACAGAATCGCTTTTTCAATTTTGTCAGTGAATAATTGTTGATACAGCCTTTGCCGAAGCTAGTTGTGAAACTTTTTTAATTTAAGAACCAAAGTTGGTTGCGAGGTTAGCCAGACAATCTCCTGTAGCGAAATCTTAGGATGCTGGGGTCAATAAGCGATAATGTGTGAGAATAATAAAGAGTCAGCACGTGGTGGTGAAGGAGCTTCAGTGGAATCGGCCGAATACGAAAAGTTGTTTCAACAAAATACGGGGCTTATCACTGAGTTAGCAAAAAGTAATCTTGATGGCTTAGTGCCGTCTATGGCCCCTTGGGTGTTGAGAGAACTAATCATCCACCTAGGTGGAGTATGGGCCTTTGTTAGCAGATCGGTGGCCCAAGGAAATTCAATTGATCCAAACCACGGGGTAGCGACATGGGGTATGGCTGAAGAGAACCGTCCAAATACAGAAAATCTTGCTGAGTGGCATTCTGTCGAGGCTCAAAATCTTCAAAAAGTTATTTACTCTCTGAAGCCAGACCAAAATGTGTGGTCCTCAAACTTGACGGATCCTACAGCGAGCTACTGGATGCGGCGAATGTGTATAGAAGCGGCGATTCATCGTTGGGATGCTCAATCAGTTACCACCTCTGGGAGTGAAATAGATGCTGGCCTGGCTATCGAAGGAATAGATGAATTCCTCGATTTCTTTATCCCGCAGCGAATCCCTACATCATTTGCGGGCGTTGGAACAGTTCATTTTCATTGCACCGACAGCCCAGGAGAGTGGCTAATCACTCGAACTTCTAAAGGCATAGAAGTAGATCGATCCCACGCAAAAGGCGATGTAGCGTTAAGGGGTGCTGCTAGCGATCTGTTATTATGGATGTGGGGCAGAAAGCGTTTCTCAGAATTGGAAACGTTTGGAGATACTAATTTATTGGAAGAATGGCAAGCGAAGGTTCATATTTAACTACCTTGCCCTCAGCGCGAACTATCGAAAAGGTGACGCAGATGGAAACTAACCTAGTGAGCGAATTGTTGTGCCAACAATTGGCGGACGCTGCATTCGGAAAAACAGGAAGAAGGTCCTTCTTCGAATATAGAGATACAGGACTCGCCGACCTCACCGAAGGTAAATATAGGGCGCAGGTTATGCGCTCAACAGATGTCATGGAATCAACTGGGTGGCACTACCACGAGTGTGATCTCCAATTCGTGTACGTTCTCAAAGGATGGGTTGATCTTGAGTTCGAGGATGGTCGATCTGAAAGGCTTTCGGAAGGCGGGGCGATGGCCATTCCCTCAGGCATGGTCCACAATGAAACGGGTTGCTCAAATGATTTTGAGGCCCTGGAAGTTGTTACTCCATCAGAAATGGTCACTGTCCCTGTGGATAGGCCCTGACTGGAAGACCGGTAGTTTGCTAATCAGTTTGATGTAGCTGTGTGTGAGAGGTAGCTCAACTAACCTCGCCAATAAGCACCAAACTAGTCACAATCTGATTTGCGAAAGTAGGGCTTAACGATCACCTGTTGCTTCATGATTATCTTTTTTATTTGTTGCGAAGCTACTCACTCCTTGGCGAGAGGGCCTAGTGGCAATGGCCTCTTCGAAAAGTACTCCACTATCAGTTAGAGAAGCTAACGAATCCGGTTTCGCAATAAAGTTGCTGAGAATCTCTTCGTTGTGCTCGCCGAGGAAAGCAGCCTCAAAGCTATGTCCGGTTTCCGCTTCAGAAAAATGAATTGGAAATGCAGGTACGACGAGTGTGCCCAAGACGGGGTCAGAGACTACTTCGATTGCTCCAGATGCTCGTAGCTCAGGAAGATTTCCCACTTCATCGATGCTCAGAATAGGGCCACTCGGAACTCTATGTTTTTGGAGCATCTCCAATGCTTGATCTCTGGAAAGATTAGACGACCATAACTCCACTAGCGGGTTAACTAAATCACGTTCGGCCTCTCGTGTGAAACGGTCTTGCCACCGGTGTCGAGGGTCAAGCAAATCAGCTCTATCCATAGCGCTGCACAGGTCATTCCAGTGGTTGTCGGCTGCGGCGGCAATAAATATGTAACCGTTTTCAGTTGTAAAAATGCCGTATGGGCAAACTAGAGCGTGAAATCTGCCGTTTCGTGTTTGGATTGTTTCCCCTCTAGTGACTGACCAAGTCTGCAGGGCCGTGTCATGAGCTTGTAAGTAGGATTCCAGCACCGAAGTTTCAATTTTTTGACCACGTTGTGTCTTTTCTCTCATGAAGAGAGCGCCAAGTATCCCCGCAGTTGCGTTTGTGCCGGTCAGAACGTCTCCGACAGGAACTCCGATTGGCACGGGAGCACCTCCTAATTCTCCGTTTAAGGAACCAACGCCTGCGTATGCCTGAGCAGTGCCATCGTAGCCTGGAAGATCGGACAGGGGACCTGTCTGTCCAAACCCTGAGATGGAGCACATTATTAGCTTTGAGTTTGTGGCTGAGAGTTCTTCCCAACCTAGCCCGAGCCGCTCCATTGTTCCTGGAGTGAAATTCTCGACAATTACGTCAAAGTCATCTGTGATAGATCGAATCAGTTTGATACCGCGGTCATCTTTTAAGTTGACACATATAGATCTTTTGCCCCGATTGTGAGTTGCGAAATACCCGCTTCTACCGTTTATCTGAGTTACTGAATTTCTTGTTAGATCACCGCTAGTAGGCGCTTCGACTTTCACGACTTCGGCTCCCATCTCTAATAGGTATCGAGTGGCTGTTGGGCCGGAAAGGACTCGGGTAAAGTCAAGAACTTTGATTCCCTCAAGGATTGCTCGCATAGTGAGATACTAAGTGCCCAATGGCATCTTTGCCCAGAGCTTCGATAACTGCTGCAAGTTTGCTACTTGCGTTAGAAGAAGTATTGAGCAGTGCTCTGCATGAAGAAGCGAGAGCTACCGTTGTTGCGAGGATTTAGCTAATCGAGCTTGGAGCATTGCCAAGATCTAAGTCGCATATCTTAAATCACAAAAAATGAAAGTATTGCCTCTCAACACATGGGGCTATCAACGTAAATATTTGTTGTGAAGTCGATCTTGAATCTAATAGAAATAGCAACCTTTGGGCCTTCAGGGAAACTCGATAATCTGACAGAATTTAATAGCCGCCCTTGTTCACCGAATCCAAAAACCGGTGAGGCGTTTCTATCAGCATTTCATCTATTTGACCATCGGTAACGCCCATCTGTAGGAGCGCCGGAACCACGTCTTGGCTTATGTGCAGGTAGTGCCAATTAGGTAGCGGTGCAAGGGGAACTTCACCTTCAATCCAATCGATATAACATGATGCGTCATGGCTAAGAACAAGCTGGCTGGCATGTCCCCGGTTGCATAGTTCGGCGACCACTTCGACTCTTTGCTCCGTGTTGAGGTACCCGTCTATTCCGAACCGGTCCATTCCTAGAATGCTTCCCTGATCGAGTAATGCTTGGAGGTAGTCAATGTCATTAGTGTCACCGCAGTGTCCAATAACAACGCGAGAAAGGTCCACTCCTTCTTCTGCGAATATTCTTTGTTGGTCTAAGCCTCGATGCGTTTCAGCATTCGTATGAGTAGTGATAGGGCACCCCGTTTCGCGATGCGCTTGAGCGCAGGCTCGCAGGGTTCTTTCCACATCAGGGGTAAGTCCCAGCTTGTCAGTGGCGCACTTGATCACACCGGCTTTTATTCCCGTATCGGCAAACCCGTCGGTAATGTCCTTAACGAAATGGGTAGCCATCGGATCAACACCGTTAACGGGACTGCGCCTTTGGTAATAATGTGGCAACTCATTAAAAGTGTATAAGCCAGTCGCGCAAACAATATTGATGTCCGTGCGAGCTGCAACTAACTGTATCCGCGGTATGTACCTACCGAGACCTATTGCTGTGGGATCTAGAATTGTGTCAATTCCAGCTGCCTTTAATTCGTTGAGTCGGTCGGCTGCGTCACTAATCCGTGTCTCTTCATCTCCCCACTCATCTGGGTAGTTATTTTGGATTTCTGTTGAGATAACAAACACATGTTCATGCATCAGCACTCTGCCAAGATTCGTGCTTGCGATGGACCCTCTAGCAGTTTCAACTGAAGTCATGTGAACATTATTTCACCAAAGGGTCTAAGTTGCTTGATATGAGTAACACGATCGAACTTAAAACCCATGAAGGGCTAGTTAAGGTGCTAATAGGCGCCGTGGTAATAGCGGAATCTGAATCTGCGATACAGCTACTTGAAGGAAACTTACCGGCCTGTTTCTATTTTCCGCCAGGCGATGTCAGCTCTGATTTGTTAACTGCATCAACGGCAGTGACTCATTGCCCTTATAAGGGCAATGCAAGGTATTGGCACGTCACAGTTGATGGCGTGACTCATGAAGATATTGTTTGGGCTTACGATTCTCCAATTCTAAGTGTTTCACCGATTGCCGGCTATATGTCTTTTTATAACAACAGAGTCCAGGTTGTGGGTTTGTCTAAGTAGCGACACGGTTCTCTGGCAGATGGTTAAAAAGCATGGTAGATGATCTGCGAACACTTGTTGCTAAGAATTAATATTCGAATGGGTCAATCGTTCAACATGAATTTTCTTAATTTCTGGTGTCTGTCCTTGCACTAGAAGAAAGAGAGCCTCTCTAGCGAGTCGTTGCGCATGTTGATCAACGATCATTCCTGAGCCCCCACGCGAAGCTAGCAGCGCAGATGTGGAGCGTATGCACAAATCGCCTAGCCGCCCTCGCGCTGCTGGTAACTCGGATACCGATGCTCCGTCCAGCATAGAACGCGTGGCTATGAGCTCATTGTCAAGAGCAGATGGACCCAATAAGCTCAACGCCCTGCTAGTAACTCCAAGGCCAAGTGACCCATTAGCTCGTAAACCGGATTGGTACTGCAGGTACCAGGAATCAAATTCTTGTATTTGAGTGACTTGAGTTTGATCTACGTAAAGAGAATCGAAAGAAAGTTCAACAGTATGTGTTGAGTTAAGAGCGGCCAACGAAAGAGATCTAGTACGAATGCAATTTGTTTCGTTTGCTTCGACTAATGCCCAGACAATCTTATTTTCATGACGTGCCGCAACAAGAACGACATCGATATCTCCCCAACCGGTGACGAAGGGCGCAGTACCTGAGAAATGCCAACCAGTTGATTTATTTTCAGCAACAAGCGTAGGAGGGCCTGGGCGCACTAAATGAGCAAAAGCCACTCCACCTCTTGCTTCGCCGGACGCGAGACGATCCGCCCATTCGTCTTTCATAGGCCCTTCGGCGTTAGCGGCTGCTTTGGAGGCACCTCCATGCTGAACCCAACAGAACGTAGTGGTCAAGCACCCGCTTGCGAGGATCTCTACTACCTGGTGTTGCGTCGCTATGTCTACGCCAGCGCCGCCAACATGTGAAGGTGAAAACAGCCCGTAAAGCCCGACCGATTTTAGAATGTCTAGTTGTTGACTTGGCACTAAACCAGAAACGTCTGCCTCAATGGCCCTTGGAAACAGCTCGTGGTCTGAGACGAATCTTGCCGTGTCTATTAGAGATGTACTCACCATCATTCATCCTCAAATAGTCGGTAGATGACAGGTGAATACAAATTTCCTAGACCGCGCCTAATCACCTCTTCGAATCTATCTTGAACTAAGGACGCACCGGCTGCATCTACGCCAAGCTCTGAAGCTAAATCAAGAAGGTACCCAAGATCTTTGTGGGAATAAGTCGTGGGGAACCTGTCAGTTGGATATTGACCACTAGTCATATGCTCTCCATGGCGCCTGAGAGCGAAACTGTCAGCGGACCCTAACGAAAGATATTTAAAAACGTCATTTCGGTTTATTCCGGCTCGCGTTGCAATCGCCATGGCCTCGGCAAGTGCTGAAACATTCTGAAATAAGACCATGTTGTTTACGAGCTTCATTACCGTTCCGCTTCCAATTGGCCCGCAATGTGATATTTCGGTGCCCATTAGCAAGAGCCATTTTTCGATCAGACGAAAAGTCTCTGCTGAAGCGCCTACGGTAATGGAGAGTGTGCCCTCAACTGCGTTGAGCACACCGCGAGCGACAGGAGCATCAGCAAAATTGACGCCTACGTTATTGAGCTCACTAGCGATCAAATGATTAGAACTAACCGTTGTGGTAGTGCAATCGACAAGAGTCTTGTTAGGAGTCATATGTTGCAGGAGGCCATCGTTTGCAATGCATACTTCCAGAGTTTCTGATTCTCCTGGAAGGCATACGAAGATTAAATCTGCTGTTGCTACGTGTGCAAGGTCGTCAGCAGCGATAGCGCCGTAGTCAACTGCTTGATCGATGCGGTTATGGTCGAGATCAAAAGCGATAACCGGCACCGACGCTTTTCGGGCAAGGTTGTGACACATGGGAGCTCCCATAGCGCCTAGCCCTATAAAGCCGATGCTCCCGGTGGAAGAGTTAGGCATAGTAATGTCCTTTGTTCGCCTATTGAGCGCTGTTCAATTATGTAAGTTTCAGCGTTAAAATGTACTACCGATCTGCAATGAAGCTAGGAGGGAACGTAATGTCGGCTATTCCACAAGCAGATTATATGTCAAACGCTTTTAAGAATTTTGTGCTTCGTGAACGGTGAAGGCCTTTAAATTACCGAATCGAGACTCAACCAAGTTTGATAATAATGGGTCGTTTAGTGGAGAAACTATTGAGGTTTGCAATAGATTCAGCCTTTATCATTTGGAGAAAGCCTAATTAGAAAGTGATCTATCTCACCGTCTATGTGGAGCAAGTAATGCTTTAATTTGAGTTTTATTTTCACATAGAAATTGATCATAGATGAGTGACGCAGGCTGTCATTGGAAGCTGATTTAGAAACTAATCTATGGGTTATAGTCGAACTATTAAGTGCCTCAGTCGAGCTTTATGAAAGCACCATTGCTAGCGAGGCAAGCTATTGAAGATTGAGATGCGAACACTTCTAACAATCGGCGAGCAACGATGAACTTGGACTTTCGTCAAGACATCTACTTAATGGATATAAGAGAGAAGCTTAGTGTTATTGGTGATTACTATGATGAAACAAAAAAATGAGACCGTCGTAGGAAGATTCAAATAGCTATAAATGCTTCAAGGCACTCGTCTCCGCACGAAAAAAGCTATATTTATTGAGAGTTCGCCCGTTTGATGCAAGATGACCAACCTGATTTAAGAAATCTTCAGGAAATGTCAAAAATTATAATCTGCAAGATCTAGGAACCTGAGGAAACCAATGCCTAACCGCAATGAAGAAAAAATATTCGAAGAAGCAATCAATGTTGCCAATATTCCTACGCTGCTCATGGTTATTGTTCAACTAACTGGCGAGTTGCATTGGTTAGATGCGCCATATGCGCCTGGGAGACAGACCGGTTTGGGCGATAATGACTCTGGCGGTCTTAGCGAGGAACATCAAACGGAAGTTCGAGAAGCGGCCTTAGAAGCAATCCTTGCCTGGAGAGATGGAAGGCCGTTAGCGCTAGCTGATCCAGACGAAGAGCTAATTGTTCGTATGTTGAGTGTGGCTATGGCTGAAACTGTGCCTGAGGAGTACGGACCGTTCACAGCGGCTCAGCTGGGCCAAGTTAAATTTTTGGACCATGATCCAATTGAAACTCCAGAAGGGTTCAAGGTTCTAGTTATTGGAGCTGGCGTTTCAGGTCTATGTGCAGCGATAAATCTTAAACAGCTGGGAGTTGAATACCAGGTCATAGAACGCAACGCCACAGTCGGCGGTGTCTGGTGGGAAAATAGGTACCCAGGCGCTGGCGTAGATACTCCTAATCACCTTTATTCATACTCATTCGCGCCTTTCGATTGGGACAAATATTTTTGTTTACGCAGCGAGCTTCATGAGTATCTGGAGCATGTTTGTGATCAATTCGAGGTTAGAGACACGATTCGTTTCTCTACATCGGTAGACCATATTGAATACCAAAAAAGCAGGCAGACCTGGCAAGTCCAAATTAGATCTGAAAATGGTGAAGTTGAACTATTAGAAGCCAATGTAGTGATTAGCGCTGCTGGGATATTCAACCCACCTGTTTCCCCTGATATCGATGGCTTAGATAGTTGGATAGGGGAAAAATGGCACACCGCTAAGTGGCCTGAAGGAGCGGACCTAAAAGATAAACGAGTAGCAATTATTGGTAACGGTGCTAGCTGCATGCAAACAGCTCCGGAGGTTCAAGATGATGTTGAATCTCTGTCTATCTACCAGCGTTCAGTGCACTGGGCGGCTCCGTTCGACCAATTCAGGAAACCAGTTCCAGAAGCCCTCAGATTTCTCTTACGAGAGGTTCCCCTTTACAGAAATTGGTATCGCGTTCGCTTAGGTTGGACTTTTAACGATCGGATTCATTCTGCACTCCAAAAAGATCCGAATTGGGAGCATCCAGAACGATCTCTAAACGCTCAGAACGATGCGCATCGAGCCTATTTCAGCAAGTATGTCGAAGATGAACTTGGTGATAAAGCTGATGAGCTTCTAGAGAAGGTCCTGCCGACCTACCCACCATTTGGTAAAAGAATGCTGATGGACAACGGATGGTATCGGATGTTGCGGAAAGACAACGTAGAGCTAATCGATGACCGGATAGAAAGAATAGATAAAAATAAAATTATTTCTTCAAATGGTGAAGAGCGAGAAGCTGATGTTTTAATTCTAGCCACTGGGTTCGATGTCTTAAATTTCATCACAACCTACGACGCTGTGGGACGAACAGGGGAGAGCCTGGCGACGCAATGGCAAAATGACAATGCGAAAGCTTATCTTGGGACTGTTGTTCCCGATTTCCCTAATCTGTTCACACTGTATGGTCCGAATCTGCAACCAGGTCATGGAGGCAGTTTAATTTTCGTAGTTGAAATGCAGGTGCGGTACATCATGGACATCATTTCGAAGATGACTAAAGAGGGAATTGGGGCAGTCGAAATTCGGCAAGATGTGCATGATGAATACAACGCTCAGGTTGATGCAGCACATGAGAACATGGTCTGGACGCATGAAGGAATGACTTCCTACTACCGAAATGATCGAGGTCGTATAGTCGTTAACTCGCCATGGAGAAATGTGGACTATTACGAAATGACACGCGAAGCTGATCTTGATGAGTACATAATTGAGCCGATGCGGTCGAACGAACTGATCGCAGATTGATATGACCCAGGGTTGGAGATGAGCCTAAACTAATTTTGCGAAGGTTTCAGTGACTTTATCGACGTCGTTTTCTGTTATGTCTACATGGGTTACCAGCCTGCAACGAGATTTATTCCACAGAGTGCGAATACCGAGATCGTGCAAGTCAGCTTGCATAGATTTACGTTCTTTTCTCAGCTGAATAAATACCATATTGGTCTCGTTAGCCTCGACGATTATTCCGCTATTCAGCTCTAAACCGGTTGCCAAAAGCGCTGCATTTTTGTGGTCTTGTGCCAAACGGGCGACATTATTTTGAATGGCGAATAAGCCCGCAGCAGCTATCAGCCCTGCTTGTCTCATTCCTCCGCCTAGCATTTTACGCCATTTTCGGGCTTCGTCTATGAAAGGTGATTCGCCGACAAGAACTGATCCAATCGGTGCGCCAAGCCCTTTGGATAGGCAAACTGAGATTGAGTCGAAAAAGGCAGTGATCTGACTAACTTCAACGTTTAACGAAATAGCTGCATTCCAAAGCCGAGCCCCATCAAGGTGATAGAGAAGACTATTATCTGAAGCAGTCTCGGCGCCAGCGGCTAATTCCTTTAAACCGATAGCTTTACCGTTCGTTGTGTTCTCTATACAAAGTAAGCGGCTTCGCGCAAAGTGTATGTCGTTAGGTTTCACGGATTCACGGACTCGGTCTAAGTCCAGCATCCCAGATTTAAGCATCGGAATAGGCTGAGGCTGAACACTTCCTAGAACCGCCGCCCCTCCGCCTTCGTACATATAAGTATGAGCGTGGTCGCCGACAATGTATTCGTCGCCACGTTGACAATGAGCTAATAGTGCGCAGAGATTAGATTGTGTCCCGCTCGGCACAAACATGGCTGCTTCTTTGTTCAGAAGATTAGCCGTGTAACTCTCTAGTTCATTTACTGTTGGATCATCACCAAAAACATCATCACCTACTACTGCATGCGCAATTGCTTCTCGCATAGCTTCACTGGGTTGAGAGACTGTGTCTGAACGTAAATCGATCACAACTCCAGGCTGCCATGTATCGACGTTCTCGCGCAGCTTTATAGCATGAAGTCCACTTATATTATCAAATTGCTACCTTCAACGATATTGAAATTATGCGGTGACATGCCATCTATGAGTTCGCCCCTAGAGGACTGCCTGAAATCAGGAATTTGTTAATGCGTCCACTATTTTGTGAGATGCGTTTTTGAAGTCGGCAAAAATGTTGGGCTGGTTTTGTGAAGCGAATACTTCCACATGAACCGAGGCGAGTGTCTATATCTATGGACGTACTGCCCGTTTCTCTCGTTTAGCTAGTTCAGAAAGTTTCGGCTGAGCTAACTTGACGAAACGAGCGGCTATTGCCCTTGTGTCTCGAGGATCGATAAGGTCCACAACATCGCCCTTGTGAGCAGCGCGAAACGGAGACCTAAGCTTTAGCAGCCGATTTTCAATATTCTCGCGATGCGCATCCGGATCTTCTGCTTCAGCAATCTCACGTCGATAAGCGGCCGCCACTCCTCCTTCAATCGGTATTCCTCCCCATTCGCCGGAAGGCCAACCAAATCTCAAGTTAATGCCATTCGGTAAACCAATAGAATTAGGTGCATCTGCGGCTACTCCATAACTTTTTCGCACCATAAATTCTATTTTTGGTACCTGGCACTCTGCTGATGCGATCAGGGCTCGAGCGCCCCTTCTCATTGTCGCCATGCGTTCAGCGTGTGAGCCGAGCATGAAGCCTGGCATGTCTAAAAAAATCACGAGTGGTAAATTGAAGGTGTCGCACAAGTCAATAAAGTGAGCGTATTTGTCTGCCCCATTACCATCCATCGCTCCAGCTTTAGAAAGTGGATCAGAACCAATTACCCCAATCGAAAAGCCATCGAGCCTCGCGAAACCTGTGATAACTCCACTTGCATAGTGGCGTCGCATCTCAAAAAAATCACCGTTGTCAACTACGTGGCGAATCAAACTTCGAGCGTCGTAGCCTTGGCGTCGATTTGTCGGAACAATGTTAAGGAGTTCTTCAGGTCTACGCTGCGGATCATCGTTTGTTTCAACCCGCTGAGCTGTGTCGTGGACAGTGTTTGGAAGAAAAGATAAGAACTTTTGAATTTGTTCAAAAGCTTCTGCCTCAGTGTCTGCAACATTATCTACTTGGCCGCTTTCGACGACGTGCATTCGCCAACCGCCGAGTTCTTCTTTGGTAAGTTTTTCTCCGATGGCGCGTTCCACCACCGGTGGGCCCGATGGGAAAATTTGAGATTTATCTTTAATCATTACTGAAAAATGGGAAAGTAAAGCAGCCGCTGCAGGCCATCCTGCTACTGATCCCATGATGGCTGATGCAACTGGAACGTTTGCTAAAAGCTCAACGCTCTGGTGCCATAGATCTCCTTGAGGTAGACCCATATGTCCATCTTGCTCATCTTGTTTAGATGAATGTCCAACTCCTTCGCGCAGTTGGACATATGGAATCCCATACTGAAGAGCTAGAGGCTGAGCAAAATTATGGGGAATCTTAAAGACATCATGGGGACTTCCGCCAGACAAAGTGAAGTCATCTCCGCCGATGGCTATGGGACGACCATCCACTTCTCCGAGGCCCATAACATAGCCGCCAGGAGAAAAACTTTGTAGGTTGCCGTCGGAGTCGTACTCAGCGGCACCCATTAGCTCGCCCATTTCTAAAAATGAGCCAGCATCGCAGAACTGTTCCAGGCGTTGACGGACTGTTCCCCGCCCTGCAGAGTGTTGCCTTTCAACACGATCTTTTCCACCCATTTCAGAAGCAAGTTCTCTAATATAGGCAACATCTTCGAGAGCTTTCTCCCAGCTCATGCCGGGCTTCCAAAAATCTCGATTTGGATCTACAGGCATTGCGAATCAGCCTTTCCCATTTCGAAGTAGCTTGCCCGGCAGAGAATCTGAACTTCCCACAGTATCTGCGCCCTCTTCTCTTATTAGAGTTCCATTAACAATAACGGCGTTTATGCCTACGGCATCAGAAATTAATCGGTCAGCTCCGCTTGGCAAATCAAATACACGGCGCTTCCCATCATGACCAACTTCATCAGCATCAAAAATCACAACGTCGGCGAAACCATCTTCAGCTAAGAATCCGCGATCCTCAATCCCAAAGACTTGCGCTGGTCGTTGGCTAAGCATATGAATCGCAGTTTCCAAGTCGAAACTTTGCCGACTGCGAACGAATGTTGACAAAAACTCGGTTGAGTATTTGGCATCACATAGTTGACTGGCATGAGCGCCAGCATCAGAAAGCCCAATCACAGTGGTTGGATCATGCAAAAGTTCATCAATTTCATCACGATCATGATTCAAAACGTCCTGGACAATTCGCATATCTAGATCAGCGTCTAAAGCCATGTCAAGCATAAGATCAACCGGATCTTGTCCCATTTCATCGGCCATTTGTTGAACATTGCGTCCTTCCATAGAAGGGTCTAATGGGTAAGAACTTATTTCCGTTCGAGCCCAACGGTCCCCAATTTTGCCACCGTTTCCAGCTTTTTCTTTAAACAAAGCTCGCCAGTCTTGATCCGAATAGTAAGCTTTCCTTCCCTCAAAATCGCTTTGGGCAACTGGTTGAAAAAGACGCATTCCTTCGTATATAAACGGGGCTTTCCAACTCATGTCGAACTGGACTGGCTGAACTGCTACTTGAGGGTAAACTGGCAAACCTCTAGCTGCTAATGCGTGTGCCTCCTCAACATCTTTTAAATGGGAGCCGGGCCCAACGGCACTGGCAAGCAAAGCCGTCCAACTCACATTTGCTCCGGTTGTCTCAGCTACTCGAGCAAACTCATCATGGCTTAGACCTCGTCCCTGGGTGGCTTGCATTACGCCACCTACATCTCCTAGTGCTTGTGCTATCTCAATTATTTCTTCCGGAGTTGCCATCCTGCTAGGAACTGGCCGGCCCTCATAGCCAACATGGGTATTTGCTCTACTCGTGGCGAACCCTAATGCGCCCGCTTCAAGCGCTTCAGTAACTAGGCGTCTTTGCACCGCAATCTCTTCAGCAGTCGCTTCTCGCTCTGTTGCATCTTCACCCATTACGTACATTCTCAACGCGGTGTGACCGATCATCGCAGCCATGTTCACAGCGCAACCATTTTTTTGCAGGGCATCTAGATACTCAGGAAATGTTTCAAAGCCCCAATCTCCTAAGCCCGCTCGCAGGGCTTCAACGCTCATACCTTCGACATTCTCGAGAGTTCGCATAATAAGATCACGATGCTCCGGCCGGGTTGGTGCAACCGAAAACCCGCAGTTCCCCATAACGATTGTCGTGACCCCATGCCACGGCGAACATGAGACCATCGGGTCCCACATGACCTGCGCGTCATAATGAGTGTGTATGTCAACAAATCCTGGAGAAACGATCTTCCCGGTAGCATCGAGTGTTCGGACCGCTTCAGAAGGAGCGGAACCCATGGCTACAATTTTGCCATTCTTAATTCCGATGTCGCCCAGAAACCTTGGCGCTCCTGTGCCATCAATTATTGTTCCGCCAGTGACCTTTAGATCGTAGGACATAACGTTCTCCTTTTTGACGAATCGCTTTTACGAGTAACTATTCGAGTCAAGTTCTAATTTAGCCTTAATGGAGCTTCCGATGCTTATCTAGCGCTGATTGGCTTCACACCGGTAACATAAGGTGTTGGGTTTCTACGAAGGGAAAAGAGTTTGCCTAAACAGAAAGATGATGCCATTCTGCTCGAAGGAAAGACTGTGGAGGCGCTTAAAGGCGGCCACTTCCGAATCGAGTTAGATAATGGGCATCACGTATTAGGTCACTTGAGCGGAAAAATGCGGAAGCACCATATTCGTATTCTGCCAGGAGACAGGGTTCAAGTTGAAGTGTCTGCTTATGACTTAACTAGAGGCAGGATTACCTACCGCTATAAGTAAGTGACGCTGTTAAGTAGTCGATTCGCGAGAAAACGTGCTTAGTTTGTGTCTATTCTCTGGACGTGAACAATCAATCAATCGAACACGTCCCGGGGGAAACACCGTATCTAGAGGGTGTGAGAGTTCTGGATTTCACCCAGTACCTCGCAGGCCCATCTTGTACGCGTTTGTTAGCCGAAATGGGTGCCGATGTCATAAAGGTAGAGTTCCCACCTTACGGAGATCCGACGCGTCCCAGCCCACCGAGAAAGAATGGCCGTTCTGCATATCACGTACAACAGAACCGAGGTAAAAAAAGTCTTTCAGTAGATCTAACCCGCCCAGAAGGGCTTGATCTTGTTAAGGAGCTAATACCTAAAGTTGATGTAGTGGTCGAAAATTATAGCCCTGGGGTGATGGAACGCCGAGGGCTTGGCTATGGGGATTTGAAGGCGATGAACCCTAAGGTCATAATGGTCTCAATCTCAGGGTTTGGGCAGACTGGCCCATTGAGAGAAAAAACGGCATTCGATTTTATTGCCCAGGCGTACTCGGGTTTGATGCATATGACTGGGGAGCCGGAGGGCCCACCGATGCTTATCGGGGCGGGAATCGCCGATACAGCAACAGGGGTTCATGCATTCGCCGCATTGGGATACGCCTTGTACCGTCGCGACCGCACAGGTATTGGGTCGCACCTTGACATTGGCATGGTTGACTCGATGTACCACATGCAAGAGAGCGCAGTTTCGGGGCCATCCCTGTCAGAAGGAAATATTACGGCGATGAGAAGTGGGCGACATTATCAGCCGGCTAGTCCAGCAGGAATATTCAAAAGCCCCGAGAGCTGGATTGTTGTGTTCGCTCTGGAGAATCAGATCAAAAATTTATGGCAGGCGATGGGAAGAGTCGACTTAGGAAATGACCCGCGCTTCACTACGAACACAAACCGTTTAGCTAACCGAGATGATTTGACTTTACTTATAGAAGATTGGATGAGTCATTTTGATTCCGATCAAGACGTTCTTGATGTTCTGGAAGAGCATAGAGTTCCGTGTGGGCCGGTTCTTGAACCAGTTAAGTTAGCTGCGGCGCATCCTCATTTTTTGGAACGTGGAACGGTTCGAGAGGTAGACGACCCTGTTGCGGGAAAGATGCTAATACCAGGGTTTCCGATTCGATTTTCAGATGCCCCGCCCTTGCCAGACCTAACCGCGGCGGAAGTTGGAGAGCACAACAGCGAGGTGCTGAAGGAGATACTTGGCCATTCTTCTGAGGTGGTCCAAAACTTGGAGAGTAATGGGATTCTCTACCGGAGGCCTCCGAGAAAGTGAGTTGAGAACAGGTAAAAATCGGTTTGCTAAGCTAGCTTTTGTCTCATGACGAATATTTCTATGCCCAATGAAACCGTGCTGTTTGATAATGAAGACGGTATCGCCACGGTCACTCTCAACAGGCCTGAGTCATTGAACTCTATGAATGATGCGCTGATGCAAGATATTAGTAGCGCAATGAAGATAGTTGAAGAAGACGAAAGTGTCCGAGTGCTTGTTATAACTGGCGCAGGGCGAGGCTTCTGCTCGGGCGCAGATTTGAATGAAGCAGCGGTCATCGATGAGCGTTCGAATGGTGCCGAGGTGGACGGAGAAATCTCGATGGAGGAATTCTTCAACCCAGCTCTTGCATCCATTAAAAATTGTCCGGTGCCGACAATAGCTCGAGTCAATGGCGTGGCGGCGGGCGGAGGTTTGGGTATAGCCCTAGCTTGCGACCTAACTATTGCAGTCAAGTCAACTTTTTTTGTAGCCACATTTGGTCCAAGACTAGGAATCGTCCCAGATATGGGTTCTACGTGGAGCCTCCCGATGCGAGCTGGGCGAGCTCGCGCTATGGGCATGGCGATGCTGGGGGAACGAATTGATGCGACACAAGCAGAGGAGTGGGGCTTGATTTGGAGGGCTGTTGATGACGAGCAGTTAGATATCGAAGTTGCAAAAGCTACTGCTGTCTTGCGAAATTCGTCACCTATGGCGATGAAAAGAATTAGAACTTCCATTGACAATTCTTCGTTACATACCTTCGTTGAACAACTATCAATTGAGCTTGACCATCAGTCAGTTCTGATTCCGAAAAATATGGCCGAAGGTGCTCAAGCATTCTTAGAGAAGCGTGAACCAGTGTTCAATTCTGATAGGAGTTAATTTATGGGCCGTTCGGGTGCCCAACTGAGTCGAAATGGAGGCACACTATTGTCATGGCAGATATTTTAGATAGCGAAGCTTCGGTCGAGGCGGCAGTGGTCGCTGATGCATTAGAAAATTTTTTAAAGCTCAACGATCCCAAAGAAATGACTTATGAAGAGTTCAGAGGGGCTCAATTCGATCATGGGCTTGCGTGGGTTCAGTTTGACAAAGGCTCCGGTGGTTTAGGAGTTAGCCCAGTTTTTCAGAGACAGGTGGAAGCGAGTCTGCATGCTAATGGTGCAAAACCTATGCAGCCCGCCATGTTTTTTATGCATCTTGCAGGGCCTACAATCCATACGCACGGCGATGAAAGTAATAAAAAACGCTTTCTTCGACCAATGTTCACGGGTCAGGAACGATGGTGTCAGTTATTTAGTGAGCCGGGCGCTGGTAGCGACTTTGCCGGATTAGCTACACGAGCAATAGCAGACGGTGAAGAGTGGGTAGTTAACGGGCAAAAAGTTTGGAACACAATGGCTCACCTAGGGGACTGGGGCATGCTCGTTACTCGAACTAATCCTGAGGTACCGAAGCATCGTGGTTTGACTTACTTTGCTGTTGATATGCATAGCGAAGGAGTTGAAGTTCGACCGCTTCGCCAGATAACAGGTGAAGCGGAATTTAATGAGGTGTACCTGACCGATGCCCGAGTACCTGATTCAAACAGAATTGGTGATGTGGGAGACGGGTGGCGGGTCTCATTAACAACATTGATGAACGAGCGAAACGCAATCGGAGTTGGCAGCGGCGGCGCGCCGAAAACAGGTTCGGGCCCAGTGAGTCTCCTTACAAAGCTCTGGCGCGAAAAATCAGAAGAAGATCGTGATGCGGTCACTCTTGATACGATGATGAAACTTTATGTGCGGTCAGAAGCACAACGACTGACGAACATGAGAGCTGTGGCTAACAGTCGAAAAGGAAACCCTGGACCTGAAATGTCAATTGCGAAACTTGCTTTTGCGGAGCTCAACAAAGATGTTCTATCAACAGCAGTAGACATGATGGGAATGTCTGGCCAAACCGGTTTTGATTATACATTTAGGCGCCCCGAAGACCTTTCGGTAGATGGCTCAGAAAACGGTATACAACACGGATTCTTGCGTGTAAGAGCGAACTCTATAGAAGGCGGAACCTCCGAGATTATGAGAAACATTTTAGGTGAGCAAGTTCTTGGCCTTCCAGGAGAGCCTCGCGTTGACAAAGATGTTGCGTGGATCGAAGTACCGAGGAACTAAACAATCTGGTGATAACAAGACAGCAGTTGCGTGCACGGTCTACGGTGTGACGATGAGAGATCTCGTAACCCTTGAAAATTTAGGTGAAGTTAGTCTGATCACTTTGGATAACGATGAGAACAAGTGGACTACAACTCTGGTCCGGGAAATCGATTCTGCATTAGACGAAGTCGAGAAAACGCAAGGGCCTCATGCTCTAGTGACAGCATCAAGTAACCCAAAGTTCTTTTCGAATGGTCTAGACCTTGAGTGGGTCATGGGAACAGGCGAGCATCCGGGTGGTGTTCGGAAGCCATTCGCTGAGGAGTTTATGAAGCTAGCTGCGCGCATGATCACATTTCCTATGCCTACTGTTTGCGCCGTTAACGGTCACGCATTCGGAGCCGGTTTCATGTGGGCTTTATGCCACGACCAACGAATCATGAGAGAAGATCGTGGTTTGCTGTGCGCAAACGAAGTAGAAATTGGAATGGCTATTCCTGAGCCAGAGCTCGCCTTGTTTCACCACAAAATGCCCCAAAATATTTTTTATGAGACAGTTCAACTCGCGAGACGCTGGACTGGGGAAGCCGCTTATGAGGCGGGCATAGTCCAATTGTTAGCTGAAGAAGGGAAGGTTATGGAGGCTGCCCTTAAGAACGCTAGGGAACTGTCAAAACTTGCCAAACGAAGAGATGTATTCGGCTGGATGAAAGAGCATATTTGGGGTGAGAATGCAGCTATAAAAGGGCCACACGGACCTGCTCACATGTTAAGAAATATGCATGATTACGCTGAAGGTCCTCAGTTCGGTTCGTAGTCAGTTACTCGTTCACTTCTAGCGAATACGAGTCACCATTTCTCTGGAGGATTCCTGCTGTAGGCGATCCGAAATGAGTGCCGATTACTAGAGTTTCTCCATCTGCCCAATCGAGAAACGCGTCATATCTGCTTTGGCGTGCTAGATCCGGATCGGTGTCAAAACTTGAACTCAATTCAGGGTTCGCAATTTGAATAGGGCTGTGTGTCATATCTCCAGTGATAATCGCTCGCTTGCCCAGATCTTGGACGACTACCGAGACGTGGCCCGGAGTGTGGCCCGGAGTTGACTGAAAACTAACGCCAGGACACAACTCGAAATCATGGCTTACTAGTTCTGCCAGCCCTGCATTTGTTATTGGAGCCACCGAATCTTCGAAGACAGAATCACCAAACAAATCTTCAGTGACACTCCAATGGTCGAATTCTTCTTTAACGAAAATGTATTGCGCATTTGGAAACGTTGGGATCCACTCTCCGTCGACCAATCGGGTATTCCATCCAACGTGGTCCACGTGAAGGTGAGTGCAAACCACGTGCGTGATTGTTTCAGGTGCATAACCTGCGTCGAGTAAATCTTCAAGAAAAGGCCCTTGGCTTTCATGCCAAAGCGGGTTACCTCGCTGTTTGTCGTTGCCCACGCATGTATCGACAGCAATTTTGTAATCGCCAGTATCGATGATGCAACAGTGAATTTTCTGAAGAAGGTAACCATTCTCATCAACGAAATGCGGTTGAAGCCATGTTGCTTTTTCGGCTAGGGCTAGAACTGCCGTGCGGTCGAACCCTTTAAACATGAACTTAGGAGAGGTTGGAGTCGAGGACTCGGGAACTGAAGTAATAGTGATGCCACCGACGGACCATGTCAGAATGTCGGAATTCATATTGAGCACCTTTCGAATGCAGAACTAACTTAGTTAAGTTGCGCGTGTGGAAAAATATCAGCTTGTGCCAGAGTTTGGTTCAAGACTCGTATCGTATGCCGCGATTCAAGTCTGTGCATCTCTAAAAGTAGGCTGTATCTGGGCCGTCATCTCGGCCGACGCCTTAAACATGGGGGTATTTCGGTTTTTTTTGTGGAATAAATAAAATGTAAATAGGTGTTTATCCGCTTTGAGACCCTCATGTCGCAAGTACTCAAGCAAGATCCTACTAGTAGTGGACTAGTTGAAAAACAAGATAAGAATTAACGGCTTAGCAGCCTTAGAAGACTGCGCATTTATGTTACTTTTCTGTCAAGATGGTCGCATGCGTTCGAATCAAGTAAAGGATCTCCTAGCTCAAGGTGAAACGGTCTACGGGACCATGATCTTTGAATTTCTAAGTGCTGGTCTGCCACAAATTTTACAGAATGGGGGAGCTCAATTTGTTTTTTACGACATGGAGCATAGTGGCTTTTCCATGTCCGAGATGAAGACTCAGCTCGCCCTTTGTCGGGGACTGGGCATTACTCCGTTGGTAAGACCTCCGGACACGACTTACCAGTACACATCTCGACTTCTGGATCTCGGGGCTATGGGCATGCTATTTCAAATGTGTGAGACAGCTGAGCAAGCAGAAGAATTTGTAAAGTGGACGCGATACCCACCGTCGGGACGGCGCGGGGCAATGTTTGGTGGGGCACATGATGATTACAGCGCTCTTACGGTTCCAGAAATAATCGAAGGAGCCCACGATAGGACAATGGTGTGTGTCCTTATAGAGTCAGAAAAAGGAGTAGCTAACGCAGAAGAAATTATGGCCGTGCCAGGAGTTGATGTTGCTCACCTTGGGCACGGAGATTTGTCGTTGTCGCTAGAGGTACCAGGGGAAACTGAGCATCCTAGGATGCAGGACTCTATCGACAAAATTCTTGAAGCTTGTGAGAATAACGGTAAGGCAGCTGCTTGTCTTGCGGGTAACGTCGAAACGGGGCAGGACTGGATCCGGCGAGGTTTTCGAATGGTGAGTTACAGCTACGACATTGGCCTAATGACCTCTGCTTTGGCCGCTGGAATTGAGGCATTAAGAGGAGGTCGTTGATGTTAACGGATGAACAAAAACGTGAATTCAATCACACAGGTTGGCTAGTGCTTCGTGATGTTTTCGACAACTATGAAGTGGAAATGCTTAGTGAAGCAGCGCTTGAGGTGCTCGAGCGAACAGGACCAGAAGTAGGGCGCGAAGCAGATGGGAGTCCCCACGTTTGTTGGGGTATGCATTTATTTGATGAGCGACTCAAAGCATTAACTCACCACCCTGTGATAGTCGAAAGCAGCCGAGAAATACTCGAGAATGACATATACGTTCACCAGTCACGTATCAACATGAAACAAACAAACGGTTCTATCGTCGCCTGGCATCAAGATTTTGGCACTTACCATCGGGTAGATGGAGTACCGGACCCTCGCGGGATCATGATCGCTGTTTTTTTAGATGATGTAACTGATGTAAATGCTCCACTGCTCGCTGTGCCGGGCTCTCACAAAGAAGGGCTGGTCTCAACAGCGAACCTTGATCCTTCTTCGGTAGATTTCGAGCAGGTCTCAAAATATCGCTACGACATTACTAATGAGACAATGAAAAGCCTGGTTGAGGCTAATGGTTTGACATCAATCACTGCTCAGGCAGGATCGGTGTTGCTCATGGACATGACGGTGGTTCACGGATCAACTGTAAATATTAGTCCTTTCAGGCGCCTACTTTTATACATCAACGTTTGCCCGGTGGATAATCGGGGAGAAAGTTTTGAGCGGCCAGAATACTACGCAGCACGTGACTTCGCCCCAATAAGAGCGAGTTCTCCTGAAAACCTTCGACAATATGTAGAAACCAAATGACGACTAGATCTATCACCCCGATAGATAAATCTGGGTTTGGTGCATATGTGGACTTTTCGGTCGATGGCCAAGTTTTTGATAGCTCGTTTTCTAAATTTTTATTAGAGGCCTTGGAATCTCATTCGGTGCTGGTTCTTAAAGAGGCAGCTCTGCAGTCTGAGACGTTTGTGGGTTTAGCTACAAGCATTGGGGACTTGGAGATCTTGCCAGAAGCTGAAAAACGAAATACCAAATTTCCTGCAATTTTTGATTTAACAAATATTGGAGAAGACGGTCACATTGTTCAATTCGATGAGCCGCAGTCAGTTTTCCTGCGGGGAACTGAGCGCTGGCATACGGATAGTTCGTTCCGAGAGATTCCGTGTTTGTGTACTTTGCTTAATGCGGTAGAAGTTCCAGAACACGGTGGAAATACTTTATTCGCAGACATGCGCGCTGCTTATGAAGCCATTCCCGCAGATCTGAAGCTTATTGTGGATCCATTAAAAGTAGTTCATAGCTACGCCTATTCTCGGGCTAATAATCCTGGAAAGCTAGAGGAAATGAGCCAGGCGGAATTAGATAAGTACCCGCCAGCTACACATCCTCTTATTCGAACTCATGCAGACGGTAGTCGTTCTTTCTATATGGGTGGCCACGCCTCCCATATAGAGGACATGCCAGTTGATGAAGGAAGAAATTTGCTTTCAGAACTGCTAGAAATCTCAACGCAGGAACAATTCGTTTACAGTCATCAATGGAGTCCCGGCGATCTTGTAATTTGGGATAATCGCTCAACGCTGCATCGTCTAGAACCTTATGACATAGCAGGCGATAGACGCATCATGCGAAGAATAACGGTTAAAGGCACGGAAACAGTTCGATAGATAATGGTGAGTTGTTAGTTGCTCTAGTCTCATTTTTGTATTGATAAAGCGATCAGTGCGAATCAATGCTCTGAAATCAGTTGGGGTCGCGTCCGATCAACGCAAGGAACTTGTCTGGCTCGCTTGAACCATCGGGCACAGCTACTGGCTCTTTAATCAACTTCCATTTCAAGGCGGTCTCGTGCATTGCTCCAATTATTGCAGCTGAAATTTCGCAGAGGTCGCTTGGTAGTAGTGGATCTATAGCCACCGATTTTCCGATATCCCAAGCATGAGCTAACGAGTCCCATTGGACAATTTGAATCCACTTGTCGACGGACATCGGACCGAACCAGAAAGTTCCTTCAAGGTTGAGAATGTCTGGCTGATCTAAGGCTTCAAGTACAGCGTCTCTGCTTTGACTCCAACGATCCAAAGGCTGGTCTGCTTCAAGAGCCATTGAAGGCGGAACTGTTTCCCCGGTCTTCAAGGTGGCTGTCATGGCATCCAAGACTCCACAATGGTGCTTTAATACGTCTCTGGCTGACCACTCGTCGCAGGGTGAGTCGAAATCCCAAGAGTCATCGGGAACCCGACGCACGACCGCATCAAAAACATAAATGGCTCTAGTGAAATTTATGAGATTTGTCGCCATGATATTCCCCTGCTTTACAAGAACTAAGTTTATCTAGTCTCGAAGATAGACTCTCAGACCAGCAATCGTAAGTTGGTCATCGTTAACATAACAATTTCTTTGCTTAGCAGAAGCTAACACGGTATCTCGATCTGCGCAGAGTAAATCAATCCCTCCAAGACCTTCGCCTCTGCCGTCGGTTTCTTCTACGAATCGCACAGTAGCGTTTTCGAAAGCGATGTTGTAAACCCCATCGGATTCGCTCCATACTTCGGTTTGAGCTATTTGCCCCCACCGGGTTGCCAGCTTGAGCGGATCAGGACTTTGCAATTCTGCCGCAGTTATTGCTTTCACCCTGTCATCTCGTACGTAAGGCTGCCAGTAACTTCCGGCAGGCCACCATGGTCCGCCAGGCTCATCAGTTGTATCTGACGTCATCTGGTCCATTTCGAAGAAACTACCGCCCGTATCTGCTGGGTGAAGTTGAATACCGTGAAAGCCATTTTTTTCGTAGTTCATGTCATTTGCTATCCGCACACCTAGCTGATTTACGTGCTTTATCCTGACTTCCACGTCATCTACTTGGTTAATAACCATATACCCACCGTCGCCTTTGCGGCGCTCTATATAGCGTCCTCCAGCGGTGTTTTCTTCCACTGGCGTCACGCATTCGAGAAACTGACTGCCGATAGGCCACAATGTATTCTTAAGCCCGAATACCCCAACTCCAGGGTCCATATGGCACGCTTCTAAGCCTAAAATGTTTTGAATGTCAAGAGCTGTTTCTCGAAGGTCAGCAGTTACTACTGCGATTTGTCGTAAACGAATCCACATGGAAGATACATTATGGGTAGAACAAGGCTCGTGCTCGAAGTCCGGCTAACAAATTTCGATCCTGTGGTCGCCTATGGACCAAGAAGTATTGTTCCAATGAGCTAATCATGAAAGTTTCTGTCTTAAGGATTGCTCAAAATTGAAACTTAGTGATTATGCGGTTCGGGGCGAGAAGAGTTACTTGAACGTCCTGCTAGGTACTCATCTAAGGCCTCTGCAGCATAGTTTGCGTGAACTAACGCTGACCCATCGCCTTGCATGACTGCGACGTTGAGTACATCGTAGATCTCTTCACGCGAAGCTTTGGCTTTGAGGCATGCGCGAACATGAAACGTAATGCATACATCGCATTTCATAGTTACGACAAGAGCCAACGCTACTAATTCTTTTGTACGCTGATCCAAAGCACCAGCCTTCATGGCCAGGTCATGAGTTGCCCAGTAGCTCTCATACATCGCCGGATTATGGTCAACTAGTTTCTTACCGGCGGAAGCATTTTGCTTCAAGCGGTGTCGAAAGCCATCTGAATTGAGTGACATAAAGAAGACATTAGCGCCTAACCTTGTGACATGGCTTTACATCCCAACGGTGTTAATCATTTAGCAATATCAACAACTGATATGAAAGCACAGTTGACTTTTTTTGCTCAAGTTCTTGGATGCCCAACGAAAGCACTTTATTGGATGCATGGCGTAGACGGCTGTTATCACGGCTTCGCTGAGCTGTCTGCAGATAGTTATGTGGCGTTTGTGCAACATCCAGACAATAGTGAAAAGATCGAATGGGGAATAACGCATGCAGGTAATGGAGCCTTACCAGTCACGCGTGGAACGATGCAACACGTAGCGTTTAACGTCGATAGCAGCGAAGAACTTCTAGCGATGAGAGATAGAATACGAGCGAACAATATTCAAGTACTAGGGCCGCTTGATCATGGTTTTATTCAATCCATATATTTCGCCGGCCCTGAAGGACTGAGTCTCGAAATTTGCGTTGGGAGCGATATTGATGAAGAAGCTTGGATCGATCCGGAAGTAAAGGATCTCTGCGAGATTACCGATGCCGAAATGAAAGCCCTAAAAAACCCTGAGGAATATAAATCTGCTGATGAGCTTCTTCCTAATCCAGATTTTGATGGCTCTCAGCCTCACATGCATTACCCACCTGGGATTTTAGAAAAAGTAATGAGCGTGCCTGACGAAGTCGTATGGGAACGTTTTAGCGAGACACAGCCGCCGGTAGTGAACCAAGCAATGAAAAGTTAATGTCGCCTTTGGCTGGTCTGAAAGAGCCACACGTTTTTAGAGTCGAGGTAGTTTCTGCGGATTCGCCAAGCCGATCAGAGGTCTTGGGAAATCAAAATCAGCGCCTCCTAACAGCACATTTCCTGATTTTGTGCGTTTCGGCGTTTTTTTCTGCCCTAGGTTTTTCCTCGGCGTTACCGTTGATCTCTCGTTTCGTATCGACTGACTTAGGCGGGGGAGATCTAAAGATTGGAATAGCGTTTGGTATTT
>Ga0315321_10000138_pt1 | contig 46846 bp, 30 predicted proteins | sample M180m21515metaG_FD_203464 | JGI IMG/M metagenome (GOLD analysis project Ga0315321, IMG submission 203464) | Ammonia-oxidizing marine archaeal communities from Monterey Bay, California, United States - M1 80m 21515 | ecosystem: Environmental > Aquatic > Marine > Intertidal zone | place: USA... | reverse complement strand
TTATGCCGCTCTTGAAAAGTATTTCGAGACCCACCAAGAGATCGGAGAAGCATTTCACTTAACAAAAATCTACGCCTTATTAAATAAGGTGGACGGAGTAGTGGACGTAAAAACTGTAAAAGTATCTCAGAAGGTCGGAGGAGCTTACTCTGATATTAGGTATGATGTAGATAGAAACATTTCAGCAGATGGTCGCCACATTTATGTGCCAGATAATGTAATTATGGAGATTAAATTTATGGACGATATCAAGGGGGTTGTGACCTGATGGCTATTAAAAGATATTACGCAACAGCGGATACAACTATAACGAATGCATACGCTGAGGATCTTAAAACCCGTGCAACGAACAGTAACATGGGAAAAGCTGACACGTTGGAAGTGTTCACTCTCTTCGATCAAGTTGAGACCTCGACGAAGACAAAAGATGGAAGAATCTCTATCTTACCTCACCGAGAATCGGCACGAATTCTTTTGAAGTTTGATACGTCTTCAATTTTATCCGATACAACAATTCCAGCGGGCTCAAAGTATTTTTTAAGACTTTTTAATGCGGTACACCCGCACACTCTCCCTGACAATTTTTCCTTAGAGTTGTATGCTCTAGATGAGTCTTTCGACGAAGGTTACGGAAAAGATGCAGATAACTACACAGACAGGGGATTGAGAGGACAATCAGCAGCAGCAAGCTGGTCAGACCGAAAATATGACTCTCATCCACTTTCAAATCCGGCAACGGGCACATTGGTAATAGATGTGAACCCGACTTCGACTATTACTGTCGTCATCGGCGGTCACTCAATTTCTGTTGAGCCGAATGTTGCTGGGGCACAACAAACAGCGGCAGATATAGCGACAGCATTAACTGCATCGGGAACCGATATTTCCTTGCTGGTGAATGCTCAGGCAAACCTCTCCGTAAACGGTCAAATTGATCTAACTGCACTAAACATTGGAGGAGACAAGATAACAATTGATATCTCTTCTGACTCCGGTAATTTATTAAGAAATTCTTCTAATTGGACTGCGATTGGATCCGGCGGCTCAAACGGCGCAGCGAGGCTTACAGGCGGCTCTGACACGGTTTCTTGGACCAACTCAGGCGGAACTTACGGTACGGCAACGCCAACCCCGATCGGTTCTTATGAACTTGTTGATGGCTCTGAAGATGTTGTCATTGATATCACCTCATATATCAACTCTTTAGATGCGTCCGAATACTCGGACGCAGGGCTGATTTTAAAGCTGGGTCAGTCAGAAGAAGCGGCAACTCGCTCTTTTTATACTAAAAAGTTTTTTGCTAGAAGTTCTGAATATTTCTTTCTAAGACCCTGTATCGAGGTTCGGTGGGATTCTTCAACTTTCGATAATCGATCAAACTTCTACGCCCAACATCCACTAAGGACGGTTCCTCAAAACACACATAAGATTTACTTCAAAAATTATGTAAATGGTGAGTTGGCTGCCCCAAGTCAAGCACCGGCAAGTTTAGTAGTTTATGCCACCAGCGCAAAAGAAACTCAACTAGATCAGTTTGTGGTTGAGAATCCTTCTACCGGTGTGTACTCCGCAAGCGTGATTTTAGATACTCAGCTTGAAGATGTCTACTTAGAGTGGGTAGACGGCGCAACTTTGTTTCATAGTGAGACCTTAGAAGTGAAACAAGTGGAGCCAAGCACCACAAACACAGTTCAGGAATATGTTGTTTCAATAACAAACATGAAAAAATCTTATCTTGGTAGAGACCCTGAAGGCGACCGTACAACAGAAAAAGCGAGATTCCGGCTCTATGTCCGACCAAAAAATTGGTGTCCGAACGTCTACACAAAAGTACAGGCAGAGGTCCAAAACTACGTCATAGAAAATATATACTATAAGGTCTTTAGAGTTGCCGACGAGTTTGTAATTTTTGATTATGGGGTTGAGGACACCGGTCACACAAAGCTGTCTTATGATGGTGATGGAAACTATTTTGATTTTGATATGAGTATGTTAGAGAAGGGATACTCTTATGGAATCCAATTCATGACCGTTGTTAACGGAGAATATCGAGAGCAACCAGAAGTTTTTAAATTTAGGGTAGAGTAAAAGATGAGTATTAAAAAGCTGTTTGGCAGCAGAAAAATCGTTACTAAGCAACAGTCAGACCAGATTGTAAACGAAGTAGAATCGATGAAATATGTAAAAAGCCAAGTGGGGAAAAGAGGCAGATTTATTCCGAAGCAGGATTTTTCAGACCCTCAATTCTTTGCCCATTATGGCTCTGCTGAAAAGTATTACGAAGACTCTATTAAATATATTTACAGGACTTATCCTTATGATGGTTCACTAGCGGAACAAGACAAATGGCATAACGATTCAACATATTTAGACAGTTGGTTCTTTAGGAATGAGTATCCGAAAACTACGGGATATGTAGAGTTCAACAAGACTTCAAATATTATCCAAGACGATGGGTTGTCCGGAAAGTGGACCTTGCTTGAGTACCCTCAATATGTAGAGTTTAAAGGAGGACCACATCCTCACTATAATAAACCCCACGGCTCAAACGCCCCAGATGGAAAAACAAACACACTATCTGAAATCTTCTCTGAAAAGAATGGTCGTGCAAATATTTGGAACGATACAGAAGAATATAATAAGGTTGCCAGAAACTCTAATCTTTATATGTCGGGGGAAAAAGGGAACACAGTTGAGTTCTGGCTGAAGACCGATAAAGATCCTACTTCTCAAGTTGCCTTGTTCGATTTATGGAATGGAGATTTAGACACTCGGATGACAATCGAGCACAAGCCATTTCTTCATGGTGGGACAAAATTATTTCAAGTAACTTTTAAAATTGATTCCCATGGAATATTACAAACTGAAGTTGGAAATTATACCCACAGTAGCTCACCGACAAAGCAGACAAAAATTCATCCTTTTTCAAGAATTGGGTGGAGCCACTATGCCTTTACATTTCAAAATACCGACAGCGGAAACTGTCGATGTACCCTATTTATAAACGGTGAGGAGAATGATTCTGTCGAGGCAGCATCGTTTGAACCACCGGGCGAAGCTTTGCTTAATTTGCAAGCTCGTCTTAACTCATACATTGCTACCCCAGCCGGGTAATATGTAATTGTTTTTATAATTTAGGAGGAAAATAATAATGAGTATAACAAACACACCAATTAAACTGAGGATCCAAGCGTTCTTGGGCGGGACGTACAAAGTCTTCACAGAAGACGCTTCGGGCAATAATATTGACAAAAACGACTACTTAGCCCACTTTGGCTCTGACGACGTTAGAATTACTATCGACCCAAGCGTGGCTCCCCTAGGAGCCTACATTGACTATCCAGCAGCCCATTTCACCGGAGCGCACAGCGTCTCCAACGGTCTTCTATTGGCTGGTCAGACGCACAACCAGCCCTCATCGGCGACCCATATTGACCCGAACTTCGGGACTTCATCGGCTTGGTTCAGCGGCGTTGGATCCTCTGATTTGGTCATTGACGTAACTCTTCAAACTGTAGCAGCAGCAACCAGCGGTTCATCCGGTTCATCCGGTTCATCCGGCGGCGGCTCATTTCTCATATCTTCATCACCAAGTTCTTGGACCTATACTTTTTCAGCAGATCCGTCGGACGGAATCAACAAGTCTGAATTCAAGATTCTAGACAGCAATGGTGTCGAGATGAGCAAAGATGTCGCTGCTCAATTGATTGCGGCTGATTCATCTGCTGACTCACTTAAAGTTACCATCACTATGTCCGGTCCCGGCGGTTCGTCGGTTAACATGGACCTATATGTAGCCGGTGCTGCTGGTGATCCATCAACAATCCTTTACCAACCAGAACCGGGATACGGTCCAGTCGCTCCCATGAGCGGACCAATTGTTGCTGCTGTACCAGCGATCCAACCACCTGCTGCTGCTGCTCAAGCCTTTGACACTTTCACCTCTGCGGACGATGGTGCTTCAAACAGCCCAGCTTCGGTTGCTCCACTCGACGATAACGCCGAGGATGGAATTATTGGTCACTTGCAGGATCTTTTAGAAAACGACATTTGTGATGCACTCACGAGTGACATCGCACCAGAACAGCAATTGATCGACGACATGATTGCTCTGATCAATGTTGATAATGGTGCAGATGCACAGTTTGCTGAAGATGTTACTGACGCAATGGAAGGTTACATCGAAGCCGCTCATCCGGCATTGGTCCAGTCTATGCTTGCCATGGTTGAGATGCTCCACAACTCCAACGAAGAATTGGTTGAGTGGTCATATCTCAAGCACATGAGAGATCTTGTAGAGATTCGCAGGGCTGCGCTCGACACTTGTCTGGATGATCAGAAGACTCTCGGCTTGGCGAAGGTTCTTAACAGACTCTTTGCTCAAGTCGGTGGTACGACTGTTGTTAGCGAAGCTGACTTGGTTGCAAGCCCACCAACTGGTGGAGTTACCGAAGGTGACGGAACGAATGGCTTTTCAGCAGGTCAGTTCTTCGTAGACGTTAATCACCCGGATGGCAACGGCGGCTATATTACTGCTAAGATTCCGGTCACTTCAATAAGAAAGGCTCTGCTTAATCTTGCTGCCAAGCGATTGGCTGCTGCAACTGCATTCGATGATGCAAGAGATGCGGCTGCTGTCGATTGGTCAGAAGACTTCAAGAACGAGTTCTTGTTTGAATATGATTCACTCAGAACTGCTAATGCTCAAGATGCTTCTTTTGACAACACAATCACCATTGGTGATCAACTTGGACAAAGCGCAGTTTATGCTATCGCTTCAGATACTTCTGATGATGTAGCTAGCGCAGAAGCTGAGTATGATACTGCTGGTTCGACTGATGATGATTACCCTACTGGAGCTAAGAGTGTTATGGCTCGTGACGCTTCAGATGCAGAACTCAGTAGAGTCTCTGTAGGTGGAGTATTCCCAGCGAACTCTGTTGACCAGAGTGGTGCTTCTCTTGCCGGAAAGACTTTCGGCGGTGGGTTTGACGAACTTCGAGTTCAGATTCTCATCAAGCATAGCTTGAAGGAAGTTAGTGGTAACCTTGTCGAGAGATAATACTTATCTCAGATAAAAAGTTTATTTTTTAAATTAAAGTCCTCCCTGTCGTTTTCGACAGGGGGGCATTTTTTTTTCACTTGTTTTATTCTTTTGGTCGTGTTAAAGACTATTTCTTTATTTTCTTTCAAATCTTAGGCGAAAACGAGGGAGATAATACCATTCGTCCACCTATTTACATTGATGCACAGGTGGGCTTTTGTCTCCTGTGTATCAAGCTAAACATTACTACCCCAGCCGGGTAATATGTAAATTGTTTTTTTATAAAATAGGAGGAAAATAATAATGGCTTTACAAAATTTTAGAATCACTCACGTGAAACTCGACGGAATGGGCGGCGAGGCTAAATATAAATTTAGTGGCGATCTTGGTTCCGGAGATCAGGCTCTTTCATATCAGGATATTCAAGGCGAATTCGCTAGTCTTGGTAGCTCGATCGATTTCGATGGAAACGTCACGTTCATGGGTCTTGACAACTCACTAAAAACCGCATACAATATGTATCAACCGGGTAGTGACGTATATGAGATTACATTGGGCAGTCTGCTGCCTTCTGATATCATTGATACTGCGGGAATGGCAACGGACCAGATGCATGAACTTGGCGGTTCATCATTTCCCGGAACGGCTCAGGTTCCAGTTGTCGAGATGTATGTTATTGTCGACTACGCCTACTCTAGTCCGGTCTTGGCTTACAGCGCAAGCGCAAGTGGTCCAACACCATCAGAAGATACTGTTACTTCTGGCGAAGACAATGTTACAGGTTCAAGCAATGCGTCCGTCGCTGGACTTGATGACAATTCCGAGAACGGAATTGTTGGTTACCTTCAAGACTTGAATGAAGGTGATATTTGTGACGCATTTACGAATGACATCGCACCAGAACAGCAATTGCTTGATGATATGATCGCTTTAATCAACGCCGATAACGGTGCTGATGAGCAATTTGCTACAGATATTACTGAAGCAATGGAAGATTATCTTGAAGCTGCTCACCCTGCATTAGTTCAGGCTATTGTTGGCATGATCGACATGATGGATAAATCTAACGAAGAGTTGGTTGAATGGTCTGTTTTGAAAACTGCTAGAGACCTCATGGAGGCACGCAAAGCGGGTCTTGATACGTGTCTAGATGAGCGCAGAGATGCTGGGCTTGACAAGGTTCTAACCCGTCTTGATGCAATTGCTTCACCGGGTCAGCCTTTGACTCGTGCAGCTATCCTCGCACTACCAGTTCAGTCGCAACATACTGTAACTGTTGAGATGGATAACGGTAATGGCGGAGTGATTCAAAGCACAGTAGACATTACTTCACTTGTGAAGGCTATCAAACACCTTAGAGACGTTAGACAGGATCAAGACGATCTATTCGTTGAAAACACTCAAAAGGCAACAAGAGAGTGGTCAGAAGCGTTTAAGTCTGAATTCTTATTCAAGTACGACGGTCAACGTACAGCTAACCAACGTGATGTAGATCATGCTGATGCTGAAGCAGGCGGCGGTGCTGGCTCTGGCGGAATTTCCGTCGGGCAGGTAATCGGCGAAGAGCGTGTTTACGTTCTAGCAACAGATCAGACTGACAATGTTTCAGGCGTTGCAACACCAGCTTACTGGGCTGCTGACTCAACGACTCCCGGCGAGCAACAAGACAATTATCAGTCTTGGTCAATTCAGCCTAAAGATGCTTCAGGTGCAAACATCTTATCCGGGCTTTACTCCGGCGATGCAGACCACGCAGGTCGTGTTAAGGTTGGCGATGCCTTCCCAGCATTATCTTCAACTCAGGGCGGAGTAGCTATTGCTACTTTACCATTTGGTGGTGGATTTGCAGAACTGGTTGAAGCAATTAAGTGGAAACACGGAATGAAACTTGACGTAAATGGTGATTTTAAAGAAGTATAATATTTTATTATCTTCTAATAAATTATAAAGTTTAAAAACTAAAGTCCTCCCTGTCGTTTTTCGACAGGGGGGCATTTTTTTATCTACAATCAATATTTGCTGCTGACTACTTATAAATAAGAATCCACCAAGGGACTATTTATTGTTATGACTAGTATTCATCCTCTTATTGTTGCCGTCAAGACAACGTTTAACGACTACATTGCAGCTTATGATTCGTATACCGATGCCCTTGAGCAGCTTGAAGCCCATCAGAAACACAACGCCTCTCTTGAGGCGGCTGCTGTAACATGGGAAGACGCAGTTGAAAACGCTTGCTTGGCATTCCAAAACGCAGTTGACGCAGCTATCGCTGCCGGTCTTGTTCCTGAATCAGTTGTTGCAGATTGGGGTTCTGGCAACTTTTCTTTTGATGAGTTTAGATATTGGAAGAAGGCTAGAAGTCACAAAGAAATACGCAGAAATTGGTTCTCTCAAGTCGGAGGAGGCTCCAACGAAATGGATATATCAGTCCGGGATAGAGCCAATTCTGACTTGGGCGTGTATTACAAGTTTAACGAAGGTGTTTTGGATGATAAGTGTGTATCTACCGGCGGGTTCACTTGTCAAGATGCGAATGTAATCGACTACTCGGGAAGGGCTTCTAACGGAAGCATCGTAAACTATAACGAGGAAGTAAGGAGCACTAAGTCAGCCCTTGATGAGTCGGGTTTAATTACGAGCCCTGAATCCAAAGACCCAATCTTGTATCCAAATCATCCTGACGTGGTTTCTCTTTTGGAGGAAAAAAAGAACATTGGTCGTGTTTGGGATTTACAGAACAACGCTTCGATTTTTAATTCAATACCACATTGGATGACAGAAGAAGACAACGGTAACTTATTGCAATTGTCTCAAATTGTCTCAAGTTATTTTGATCAGCTTCACTTGCAGATTCAGGAATTACCACGATTGAAAGATATGGTATATGATGATCCTGAAATGCAAGAAATCCCGTATCCGTTTTCCAAAGACCTGTTGTTGTCCATGGGTTTCTCTACTCCGGACATTTTTGTTGATGCTACAGTTCTTGAGGAAATTGCGAGCAGAGATGAAGAAAGAGTTTTCGAGAAAGACATTCAGGTAATTAAAAACCTCATCTACCAGAACATCTACAACAACTTGGTGTATATTTACAAAACTAAGGGTACCGAGAAATCCTTTGAGAACCTCATTAGGTGCTTTGGTGTTGACGATGAACTGATTAAGTTAAATCTTTATGCAGATAACGTAACTTATAAACTTGAGGATAACAGAAAATTTACATCTGTCAAGAAAAATTATGTAGATTTTTTCAAGAAAGAAAATAATGAATCGACAGTATATCAGATTGATGATGAAGAAAACATAAACTCTCAAACATATATTGAAGGTTGTCCAGCAGGTGTGGATTATAAATTTGTACCAACAACTTTTGAAATGGAAGTTTTGCTTCCAAAACTTATATCCGAAGATCATCCAGACTATGTGAAGCCTGATTTTGGTTACCCCCAAGCTTCGATGCCATATTCGTCAGTAGCAGGCTTTTATCCGGTCAACTCTGTCGGTCAAATCTTGTCAGAAGGCGTAGAGTTGTTTACTCAACGACGCTCTGTTAATTCCCCTGACGTTCGATTTCTGATCAAGGTTGGCTTTGGAATAAACCAGACTTTGACGACGAACTACTTCAAAGAATCTTACAATAATGAGAAGTGGAATTTTGCAGTTCGGGTTCGTCCTGAAGATAAATATTGGCAAGACGGAGATATGCTTGTTGACCTCGTTTCTTCAGCTTCAGATATTAAATATGTTCTTGAGGTTTATGGTGTAAACACGACGCTTGACGTTGTGGAAGAAGAGTTTACGCTCAAGTCTTCTCCTTTCGATTTTGCTTTATTCCAAAATTACATGGAATCGAATAAGAGAATTTATTTAGGAGCCCGAAGGTCTGGCTTTGACAGCCTTAACGTGTTGAACAAATCAGACGTTAGGATAACGGACGTTAGGTATTGGTTTGATTATTTAGATAATGAGACGGTACAATTACATGCATATGATGCAAAATCTTTTGGACGAAAAAGACCACACCAGCCAGCATACTTTTCACAGACCTCATTTGTTGATGCCTCTGGTGGTATTCATATCCCTCAGATAAAAACTCTTGCACTACATTGGGACTTTTCGACAGTTCAAAAATCTGGACCGGGGATCCCAAACAACCCAACAACAAATGATGCTACCTTTTTCGCACACGATTTATCTTCTGGCTCTATAGAGCAGTCCTCCAAGTGGGGTTGGCTTGGAAACATTATAGAAAAAAGCTACCCAGCACAAGGAGATTATTTTGAACCAAACGATACACAGGTGGTGGACAGAGAATATGCGTACTCTGCAAAGACAAAACTACCAGAAACTTTAAACTCCTCAGACATGATCGACATCGCAGAGCGTGATGACGATGTTTTTGCTAAAGGGGCGAGACCAGTTACACACTTCTGGGCAGTAGAAAAGAGCATGTACCAGACTGTTTCAGAAGAAATGATCAACATGTTTGCTTCGATTCAAGACTTTAATAATCTTATTGGTGAACCTGTTCACAGATACCGAATGGAATATAAAGATCTCGGAAAGCTGAGAGAGTTGTTTTTTAATAAAGTTGAAAACACTCCAGACCTTGATAAATATATCGATTTTTATAAATGGTTGGACTCTTCGCTAAATGAAATGTTGCAGCAACTAATACCAGCTTCTGCAAATTTCTCTTCGTCCATGAGGACCGTGGTAGAAAGCCACGTACTAGAAAGAAACAAGTACTGGTCTAAATTTCCGACTTTAGAGATGAAGGATTCTCCGATTGAGGGAAATCTTAGAGGGATCAGGGAATTGACCTATGACTGGAACTCTGGTCACAAAGGACCAGATTCGACGGAAGATGAAAACTGCGATTGGTGGAGTGAGAGAGCGGAACGTGATGTTCCGACATCTGGAGATTCAAACCTTGACGAAACTAGGGAGCAGATTAGGCAGTCCATTGTTCGTGATATTAAAGGGCAAACAGAATTAATTGAAGTAGGCGGAGTTAAGATCGAGTCTGGGAAAAGACTCTTGAATAACGCTTCCGGAACACTCTATGAGGGCTCTACTTATGCGACAAGAAGACTTTCAAAACCATACAAGCACTCTGTGGCTCTTATTGAACCTGTCGTCGGAGGCTCCAATAGTCCGTCTAAGAAGCGTCAAGTGGAGTTCTTGAGATCGGTTGTTCCCTTTGGCTCAACTGGCGGTTTGAAAATTGGAGAGCAGCTACAGTCTCCAAAATGTACTGATGATGCGCCGTTGAAACAAAAGATCTTGACCGATTCTACGGTCGGGCTTTTGAACACGCCAGAGGGCTCTTATTTAAATAAGATGTGGGGTACGATCGGAGCATTTTATAGCGAATACACAAAGCCAGAAGGTCCGGTAGTTATCACCAACAGGACTGGGGATTCGTATGGCGAAGACAAAGAAGTTCCAATGCAGGGACCATTTACGGAAGCACATGTTGGTGGCTCCCAGCACAGACACGTGGGCATCAACTTTACTGCGACAGATGATCAACTGAGTAGACCGGAACTTTACCTGTACGACATCTCAAGAACAGCGTATGTGTCTCCAGACTCTATTGATGTCAACAACCCTCGTGCAGGGCTGTTCAGAGGCGAGACTGCTAAGAGACCTGTTAACATTAGAAACATACCTTCTTGGAGCAACCTAGACAAAAATAATATTTTAAATTCAGAGGCTGAGTCAACTTTAGGAAACTATAGGTTTGGTTATGAAGTAGTCCAGACTTCCGGAAGGGGTTTGCAAAATAGATATTTGGTAAAGAATCAAGGAATTAGTCTCTTACTAGATGATCACTCGGCAGGAGACCATGCCGTGGTAGACTTGTACGACTTCCGTTTGCCTGATCGAAGCAAAGTACATCGGTGGGGTACTCCCGGAAACTTTGTTGATGAGTGGGCTGGGGATTCTTTACCACAACAGAGTAAAGCGTTTGGGCAGACCCAACATGTCATTGTTGAGAGGTTTTCGGCACCCGGCTCTCCTGATACAAATGCTCGTGGAGCGTTCGATGTTGAAACAGAAGAATTCACACCGTACAATTCTTTAAATTATAGAAACTTTTTAGTAAGGTGGCACCTTAATCATTGGCACCATGATCACATGAGACAATTTGGTGGGTTCCGACACCTGTACATCCACAATGGCTTTGACCCTTGTTGTGGCGTGATCGATCTTGACTGCGATGATACTGGCAAGGTTCCGGGTTCAAACTTTGGGTTTGTTGATGGAAAATATCAAAAAGTAGCAGGCGATTTTTGTGTTGCTTCGTGGCACAAGGTTAATAGAAACGCAAGGCATCGATTTTTAGAGGACAGTTTGAGCCAAGGTACTTATACCTGCGAAACCGTGTATGATAATTGGTTCGTGCAGCATCAAATCCCTCAATCTGATTGGCAATATTCTTGGATTGCAAGTAATACCTCTGAAAGGTTTTGTAGTCTTCATGGGTATATCGGAGAGTTTCCAAATATTTCAAACTCAACGAAGAAGCCCCTCCTTGATGATTCCGGACTTCCAGTAAAAGATGAACGAGGCAGACCAGTATTTTTAGATACGCACACGTATGAAGAGTTTAGCCGAGAACCAGAAGACAAAACATACACAAAAAGCTATGCAGGCATTGGTGGCTTGTATGAAAAAAATACAGCTATCCTTATTGATTATGATGTTGGCACCGGGCTCATGTTCGGTGTTGATGAATCGGTAAATTTTATCGGCAGAGAAAATTACGATGACTATGGACCAGAACTTTTAAACAACTTGCTGAACCACCGAGGCGGCGGCTACGCTTCGTCTACTTGGAAGAGTATCAGGGGTTATGAAAATATAGTATCTAGGAAGCACAGAAGCAATAATATTATTTCGGTTTCAAATCCGTTAAGAGCATCAGCCCCAGACACGGATGATCCACTATACCCAAGACCGGCAACTGTAGACAATACAAAGTGTTCGAGATACAGGGAGCCAGCCATTGGTTGGAACATGCCAATGAAGACCGGTCTAAACCCCGCTTCAAGCGTCCGGGGTATTCGACTAAAACACACATACAGTAATAACTTAGAAGGTTTTGCGAATCCTCACTTGACAAACAGGCTCGGCTATGTTAAGTGTAAGGGTCAACTGTATGATCTTCTGGTGGAGCAATATAGAGATTCAGAAGTGGAGCCTTCCCCAAAATTTGTGTCTCTGGAATATAAAGAATATATTTTTCCAAAGCACCGCTATGTTGGTTTAAAAGAAACTAGAGAGAGACTTCACTATTTTGAAACGGATTTAGAAAAGACTCTATATCGGGCAGGAGATTTAAGAACGTTCTGGAAAGATAACAGGAACCAAAGAAAGAGGTTCTTCACCTCTAGAAGTGCGCTCGGATATAATTCCTACATGTCGATAAACCAACATAACCTCTTCAGGCAGTACGACAGTCTTTGGGGTATGGACGATTGGAAATTTCTTGCGAGGGAAAATGAATTTGATGAGGCTGGCAAGAAAAACGAGTGGTCTGTACTTGGGGAATTGGCTTACGTCGGAGACAAGCGTTACCACGCTTGGATTTCTAGTCACGAAGATAGCTATTACTTGGGGCACTTAGACTCTTATCCTGCCGGAGCAAAGGAGTTAAAAAGACAAGAAAAAGAGCTATCTCAGGCAGAGAGATTAAAACAAAAAGTTACGAACACTCAAGGAAGAACTTCTTCTCGTACCCGTCCTTCCGTGGCGGGAACGGAGTTCAATGCAGAAATAAGAACGGACGTTGGTTCATTGTTGGTTGGCAAGGCAAAAATTCACCAAAGCGAATTGGATACCATCGGCTCCCTTCAGAACCTACCGGAACTTAGTGACTACAGTCCAATTTTACCGAACTATAAATTGCCAACAGAGGCTCCAAGACCCCAGATGCAATTTTTCTATCAACCGTACACCCCAGAAAGCAAATACAGGGAAGAGGGTTGGTCTTGGAACACAGGACTTATGTCCGGTCTTTCGCCGTGGTACAATGACTACCAACAATATTCATTTAATGATATAAGGCTTCAGGGTCAAAATTATGGTTTGGTGCCAGAGTATCGTGTTTCTGAACATATGGAATTCTATGTTAACGACAATGGCGGAAACTTTAGAGCAAGAAATAAAAACTTCTTGACTCTGGCTGGTGCAAGTTTTGATAAAGTTTCTTATTTGAGTAGTGGTGACGCAAAACGTCAAGAGGAAAGAGTCTACACTCACGACACAGGGGCGACGACTATATCTGAAAATGATGAAACATATTATCCGTTCAAGAAGGCAGACCGTCTCAAAAGTAATTTTTCGGCTCTAATGCCTTCATATCTTTGGTATGATACGAACGAGACTCTGGTCAGTTTTATAGAAGACAAGTTTGTTGGAAAAAACTATGCGACCCAAGACGGAGATGCTGGCAACAGACCAGTATATTTTGTAGACTTGAGTAAATCGGTAATAACATCTCAACTTGATACACCATGGCTAACAGACGTTACAGGCTCTTCAGAGGGAGACAGGTTCAATTATCCGGTCTCATACCCCGATGCAGTCATCGGGTTGAATCTTGGGGAGGATGAAGCAGCGCAAGTCGACACGCAGAATCACAACGATTCTCGATTTAATAGCGAGAAATCGACTGAAACCATCGAAATCCCGATCAATAGCACGAAGATTGAAACGACATCTGGTCGAAATAAACACGCCCAACTGTACATTGGAGATCCGAGTTCCATCCCTGAGATGAAGTCTAATTCGACACCATGGGCGGTATCTATTTGGTTTAATGCTTCAGACAGAGCACAGGGTCAGTATGGCTTATTCTCTTTGGGCGGAGCAGGAGAAAAAATAACGTCTACTTCTGCGTTCGGTGCGAATGCTTCTTATTCAACCATTGGGTTTAATCTTGGGTTGGCTGTGGTAAAACTCCCAGATGGTCATAGCTCCTTGGTCTATTATGATAGTGTTCCTCACAAAACTGCAAACAGCATTTATAGTTTCTACGGAATGGATTCAAAACAACAAGTTCGACCATCCGTTCCCGGCAGAGCAGTTTTTAAACAATCAGGCATAGAATATAGTTATAATGTGTGGTCGGTTCGTAATACCGAAAATCAGCCTTATGAGCCCTTGAAGAACTCTTGGAATCACGTTGTGCTTCAGTATATTCCCCCAACTATCAACAGTTATGCACATGTTAGGGTTTTTGTTAACGGTGTCTTAAAAGAGTTGAGACATTACGATCATTTAACTCGCAAAAGCCACACTCTGGCAGCGTTGGGTCAACATATTACGACTCTCGGCGATCCGACTTACGAAATTATGGGAGCGGCGCATAACGGTCAAGCGGGAATTATTCGCCAGCTTACGATTGGTTCTGCAACTTTAAAATCATTTGACGACACACAAAGTTTAAAAACTATACCATTTCACGGATACATGAGTGATGCCTCTCTTTTTACAGGTGTATTGTCTCAAGATGATGTCAGAGAGCTTTATAATGTAGACCTTCTAGGTCAGAGAGGAACTCCAAACAATATTGTAGATCTTGTAAATTCCTCCAGCTTCGGGAAACTGGAAACAATTCAAGGTTGGTCGAAAGACCTTGATTTACAAAGGACTATCGACTCGGCATTGCCTCCGGTGAAACTTCCTGTGCCAACTAACACAGACAATTTTCATTACAGCGCAGCGCAAGCAAAAGACGAAAGTGTTAAAACTTTAGGAATTCCAGTAACATCAGCCCCAGACTCCTCATTGGTAAAAAACAAGTGGCTTGATGGCAGCTTGTTTGGTGCTATCGGCTGGTGGCGACTGGGTGTTCCTTATATTTACGAGCGAATCGGAGAAGCTTCCGGATGGAATGAGGACTTCTTTAAGGTTTATTCTCATACTGATTTTATCAAAAATTTTGATTTGGTAATAGAAGACCACGAAGACCTACTTCAAGACACTCCTCCAAAGCTCTCTCTTAAAGCAAACGTTGTTAAAAAGCTGTTGCCTTATAATGGATTCTATCCGATGACAAGAACGATTCAACTTGGAGGCTTGTTTGTTGATTGCTGGGGCAGTAAAGTTACTTCTGACTGTGGGTTTCATCACGAGCAAGTTGTACAATCTTTAATTCAGCCTTTCTTTGCACCGGGTATTCTGTTCAATTCTGTAAAGTCTGGCATTGCGGTTGATTGGGCAGCGTTCAATAACGCTTCAGGAGAAGAGGTCTGTAAAGCCGAACCATTGGCTACAGCGACCATTAGACTTGCAAACGCCTTGAATGTTTTACCGGACACGAGACCCCAAGGCAGACCTTCGGAATATACATCGGATGAATTAAACCACCCTCTCTGTGAAAAAACTATGACAACGCCATGGAACAACATCTGGAGAGAGAGGCTTGGCGTTAAACCATCAGAGGGAGAAGAGTATCGAGAGAATTGGGCAGAGTACTGGGGAGACGGATGGCTTCAGGGAATGGAGACGCTATACTATCCGAATGGTATTATTTTGGACGATGGTCATGAAGAACACGATATAGTTGAGTTTCAGTTTCACACAAAAAAATCAAAAGAGATGAAGGGTTGTTCCACTCTGTCAAGTCACCGACCTTGGTACCCGTATGATCCAACTGATCCGAGCTATGTGTACGCTGGAACTAGGGCTTATAACGGTACGCCAGCAGAATCATCACACTCAGCCATACCTCTTGCCGGTATTGTGAATGGTCAATCAGACCACGCAGATTGGATAAAATTTTGGGAACAACACAACACATATTTGATTCCGATTAATAAAAATGTTGATGGCTCTGATTATGATAAAGTTCCGATGGGTTACAAGAAATCGACTTATCAAAACCCATCATCACTCCCGGCTGGTCTCGAAAAAAGATGGCTTCCTTTCCCCGTCCTCGGAGGCGGACACGATCTTTATGAGGGCTACTCGGCGGAATCGATCAGATTCAATAACCCAACTCACTATAAGGACGGGGTAAATGTCACATCTTGGAAGGAATCCTCGGAGCAACCAATAGCGTTAGTCTTCTTGACAGGAGAGAATGCACCAGAGACAACAACTCAACCTTGGGAACACGTTAGGCTCTTGAGCTTAGTTGGGCTTTCCGGTGATTTAAAAGTTGGAGACGTTTTGCCAATTGAAAACGTTGGCGAGAGAGCTATTGACACTAAAAAGAATGTTCCCGGCTTTTGGGTTAATAAGGGCAGCAAAAAGATCTATTCTTTGGTCCAAATCTCAGACACGCAATTGGAAGTTCAAGAGACATACAACCCATTTAATGAATCATGGATTGTTATTAATTCTGGCTTCGGCGAGTTGTCTCCGTCTTCGACTCCTGATTTCGGCTGGAGATGGGAAACCAGACCGAACCTTTATGAAATTATCGAAAATGGCGCAGATAAATACTGGAAAGAGGGATACTATGATTCTACTACGGGAGAGGTGGCAGCCCTTCCAACCTCGCTAAGTGTCGTCAGCAAGAAGATTGTCTTTGTTGATTTGGATGATGGTTTTGGAAACATCTTATCAGAACAACAAATTATGAAAAACTTTGCAAATCAAATTAACAAGCTAAACAGAGAGGGTTCTTTTGATATTATTGCGAACGTGGAGAGAGAGGAATCCGGATCAGCTATTTGTTATCTGACAAACCTGAATAAAGAACAGTCCCTCAACCCCACCCCGGTTCACATGGTTGACAATCGCCCGGAAACAACTGATTCTGGTCTCCCGATTGTTCATACTGTGGATTATGAATTTCCTGTTTACGAGGCATTCTCCGTTAACGGATTCATTGAAGGGGAGAGATACACCCCAACATTTTATGAGTGGGATAAACAACCTAAAAATTCAACTTCAAGCAGGTTCCCGATAGCTAAGAACGGCACAGAGATATTTATTTCCCAAGTAGAGGATAATGATGCTGTAAGTTCCAACAACGGAATGATTATTACGAGAGAACCTGATCTTAGAATCCCTTTCGAGGGAATCCTTCACCCCGAATCTGTTTTTCCGCCTTCCGGTTCTATGGAAGCCACTCAAGAAATGAGAAACGAGGAAAGAGTAACAAGAGGTTCTGAGGCTAGGGTTTTAATTAAATATCCGTTTGCGCTTAATGGAACCTCGATTGTACTGACTGATCCTCATGGAAACGAACAGACAATTAGTATTGGGCATAAATCTTCGGTGAGTAATTTTGAATCTTATAGAAAACCTGTGTCAGGCGGCTATGATCAATACTTTGTTTCAAGCGTTAACGCCGACGGCGTGCCTGAACCTGCGGGCTCTGAAGCAGCAAATATTTATTTTAATTTCGACTCTTCTTTGCCTGCTGGCATCGGCGTGATGAACTCTGCATCGGCATTGAATGTCTTGAAATACTACATCAATAATCACCTTAAGAGCTTTGACGAGAATGGAGAAGAGCTACCCAGTTCACTCTGGGAGGCACATATTCTCTCTGGAAATGCCGCTGATTCCCATGAAGACTTTTGGTTAGATATGATGTGCTGGTGGGATAGTTATCAAAGTGCTCGACCTAGTTTATCTGGCGACTTTATAGAGACCACAACAAAGCGATACCCTCCGGGATATTACTTGCGAATTATCTACAAAGGAGACCGTAGCGACGAATGTCAAGTTAGTGCTACAGCTAGTTCTGATTTTTCATTATATGGAAATTTTGGAGGCTTGAGCGAGGCTATTCAATCTAAAAAGACTGGCTTATCCTTCGGCACAGGGGCTGGTCAGTTCATAAGCGACCGACTTGTTGATGGAGAGTGGGCTATAGATTCTTTTGACGGCGTATTCTTTGGCGGTAAAGAGGTGGTTTATGATGCGCTTGCAGAGTCCACAATCCACGAAAAGCCATCACAGATTTATTTCTTAGCTCCTGAATATTACACCGGTTCTTTAGATTCATTTAAAGAGTGGGCGAGGTACCCTTACTTTGAGTGGACGGGTGAATCTGTAACTCCTTTGTATAGCATGGCTATGCACAACTTTTTGGCAGAGATTCCAAACTTCTTTTTAAAGGATAATAAGTTTACAACCTTCGCCTCGAAGCCAGAGAGCGAGTTTAAAGAGATGGAAGCCGGTAAAACGTATTTCATGGATGTTGTTCTACAACAGTCCCAAGGAGAGGACGATACTGTGTCTGGATTTTCCATGACACTATCTCCAAACAACGGATTCAAGTGCGGTTCTGTGAAGTTCTTATCCGACGACTTGACCACAAATGGTCGTTACTTTGGACCAGCTTTTCAATATAAAGATGCAGGAGAGTATTCAGGGTCAGACATGATTGCGGACCCCGCACAGGCTCCATACACGCCTCCTTATTTTTACGGAAGAGCGACTGCTCGGCTCTCATTTGAGTGTAAAGAGACTAGAAGGTATACAGTTGAAGAGATCCTTAATGGCGTTGAAGTGGTGAACCTGAACAGAGACGCAACGAACAAGTTTTTAAATGTGGGAGGCACAATTCAATCACCGGCATTTAGTTCAATGATGACGATTTCTTCATCGGTGAATCTTTTTGGGAAAACGAGGGACAGGGTTATTACTCATGATTTGACAAACAAGATCAACGAAGAGTCGAACTTTCTACCAGTTCAGGCAAGAACGCCAGAGAATTCTAACTATGATCGTTGGGTTATTTCTCCGAAATTTGAAACCCCTGTTTTGAATTTTAAAGATGCAGATCATTACAACGTATTGGAGTGCTCAAGAGAGGACTCTGTTGGTGACCCGTCTTTCGGTCGTGGCACCGGAATGTGGGCAGGATACGGAAAACTTCCGAGTGTGGATGAAGGTGTGTTTATCTCCCTTGAAGAAAGCTTTAAACAGCGAAAGGATTGGAAGACTCCGTTGTTTGAAAATTCTGGTTCTTTGGCGGACGTGTGTGGGTTTCAGACCCAACAATCAAGAATTGGTGATTTGGCAGATCAGAAAGAGATTTCAGAAGCATTGGTTATGATACCGTTTGTTGACCAACCAAGCAGCCGAGGTGCTAAAACTATTTCTATTGGAGAGAGAAATTTCTTTAAGATCACAAAGAAACTCTTTAACCTTACAAAGCAAAACATCTCACTCGGAGACACAGCGCAAGCAATTAAGCCCGGAGAATACAATTCAGAAAATGGAGTGCAAGAGACCTCGATCTCTAGAATGATCAAGTTGATGCAAAATTATAACATTCCGCCACAATTTGACTTTGTTACCTATCCTCCATCTTCTGGCGAGTTTCCGTTTGTCATGTACATTCACGAGTTTCACCATGTCTTGGATAAGGACGACTTATCAAATATATGGCAAGGGGTCATGCCTAAGATCGCCAGAACGTCAGAAAAGGACACTTCTGTAATCACCCACGATCTCGGTCCTGTTGACTTCTTTGAAGGAAAGAAAATGCCACAAGGTATCCGCTGGATGGTCTTTAAGGTTAAAAAGAAAGCAGAGACAAATTATTGGAAAAAGACAGCAGACTCTTCCGACGATGATAGATTTAGGTTTGACTTCTCGGTAGGAAAAAAGACACCGGAGTATAGCTACAACTGGCCGTATGACTTCTTCTCTCTTGTGGAGTTGGTACAGGTTGAGGGCGGCACTCATATTTTAGCTCAAGATGTACACAAAACTACAGAAAAGCCTCTAATTAGAATGGAAGACGATCGAATTGAAGAAACAATAGCTTCTTCTCAAAAAGCAGTCGAAGACGGCAAGAAGATTAAAAAGGGTATCTTTGGGTGGGATAAGTAATGAAGTTTTTTAATAAAAAAGAAGAAGTACTTGAAATCCAACTGACACAGTATGGGAAGCAGCAGTTGTCGCTTGGAGAGTTAAGTCCAACATACTATGCCTTCTTTGATGATGATATTTTATATGATTCTGAATACGCCGGGGAAGCAGAGGAACAGAACGAAACCCAAGACAGGATTGAAAAAGAAACGCCTTCTATGAGAGTACAGCATGTCTTTTCTGGAAGAGAGACGGCTGTCGTCAAGAACAACACGAGGATTAGAAAGGGGTTATCTCAGTTGAGAGATAAATCAGTTCAACAAACTCCAGACCGAGAATACTCGCTATCCCTTCCAATTGGCACGAGCGATATAGAATCCGACCACCAACCATCATGGGATTTGTCAGTTCTGTCTGGAAAGATCAAAACAACTTCTGAGATAAAAACAGGAGCCCACTCGAACCAAAAGATTCCCCAAATAGAAATCGAGCCGTCAGTCTGGAAGACCACAGTCCACAACACAGAGAACATGAGCGAGAAGGCGAACGTTTATGACGAATTTGATCCTGAAGAAAAACCAAGCTCAAATTTTAGCTGGGCACCAATTAAGGAATTCTCGGACGGCTCCTTTATTGCGATGGAGGGAGATGATATTATCATCGAGATTGATGAAGAGAACGTTCCTTTTTTAAATGAGAATTTTGAGGTAGAAGTGTTTATGATCGAGACTGTTGATGAGAGGGGTCGAGTAGTCGAACCTTCCGCCCAACCGGGTCAGGAGACGCTTGTAGAGAAACTGGTTCCACTTTATTGGGCAAAGCGGTATGAGCAAGTAAAGAATGGAATCCTTATTGACGAAGACCCAATTTATGATGTCGAAGGTGACGACGGTTTTGCCATGATTGGGGCGTTCTTGGAGATAGAAATGGATAAAGAAATTTCAGATCACAGAATGTGCGAAGTTGCATCGAAGAACATAAGAAGCAAGTCGATCCACACGAACGACTTTCCTTATGACTGCCCAGAAAGAACCGAAAACATTGATCGAGCGGTCCACGGTCTCTATGATCCGTTGTTTAATAAAGATGACCGACCAACCGGGGAGGATTGTTAACAATGGCGATTGCACCAGTAAGCCAAGAGCAACTTTTGGGTAATCTTATTCCGGATGTATACATTAATGGCATCACTTTGTCTACCTCTGGAAGCCCTATAAAAGAAGAGAACCCCCACATTCAACACGAACGAGAGAGGGACAGACCCAAACTGAAGCAGTCAGAGCAATTGGTTGTAACTGTTGATCTTTCCCTAAAGGAGAGGTTGAATACCGATCTTATTTCTAGCTGGTTTGCAGAGCAAGATTTTACCAAGTATCTAAAAATTAAAATGATTCAAAGCCGAAACGAGCTTATCACAAAATACCTAACAGAGGAAAAGAGTTCCATTGTCTACCCCCATCAAGAATGGAAAGAAAAAACCCAAGGAATGGTGGAGACGAGGATTTTGTCTGTAGATAAAGATGTTATTGGTGATGGCTCCAACTTGACACAACACAGGAGCTACATCGATCAAGATGGTACCTCAGTTCACGATATAACATACAGAGCAGTATTTTATATTCCAGAAGAGCAGCCTTCCCACTTGACTTATTTCGCCGTTTCTTATCTAGACATGGATGCCCTAATCAAGGATTACGATCTCTCGGTTGATGACAATACGCTAAACCTTATGAACGGCAAAGTCTGTTCGGATATGATTATTCATAAGGGAGAGATCATCTCTTCCGCTTGGGTGTATAGAACAAAAGATGGTCTGATTTGGTCAGGCGCAGTACACAATGATAATGGCAAGATTATGTCTGGTGCGATGCCTTCTTTTGAGTCTCAACCACTACAGAAGATTAAAGTTACCAACTCAAAGATTCAGGATTTTAGAGATGTCAAGGAGATTGAAAAGCTGAAGATTGATCTTTCTGTGTTCGAGAATACCCTTTCCACTCAGAAAAATAAAATAAAATTAAAAAACAACGACAATACCGACGTGAAGAGGAAGAAAACATATTTTACAGACATTCACGTGTCGAGAGATTCAGATGGCTCAGCAAGATTTACTTTTGGGGTCGACTTTAAACAATATGTAAAGGACAATTCAATCTACGGAAAATTGTTTGAGAATACTTCTTCTAGAATTAGGAAAGGTATTTTCCAAAGTGCCAAGATAAGGACAATGAAAGTATATAGGCGAAGAGTCCGTAATGTGCAGACACAAAACCGCCTTGGTTCAGCGTGGCATGGCGAAGTGATTTGGGATAGGCACGAAACACCAGTTCTTGTTGTCGCTTCGGGTGAGAAGAACAGGGGTCAGTTTCGCAAACGCCGCTCAAACATTGGTTCGATAAAAGAAATTCAATACACGTTAAACAGCCCTACGGACGTAGAAGATATGAGATTCTTCACAGTAATGGATCGACAGATTAAAGATGTTACTGATGGACATTATCAATATGGCGTTGAAATTGAAGTAGAGGATGGCAGCTTTAACTATTTAAATAGTTGGGTTTCAAGGCTCTCGAAAGAGAAGAGAGAATTGGGCGAATATTTAGAGCGTGGCTCAAAACTTGGCATGACTAAGTTTTTATCGGCGGTTGACGACCCCCACATCGATCACGAAATGGAGAGAGCAAAGTCTCTTCGTGATAGTGATGGCAACTATGAGCCGACATCTAATCGTTTCACGAAAAAGTTTTTTGAGTCTGAACAGGAGAGGTATCGGGGCAACCTGAAGCAAGCCCCTTGGAACAAAGCCCCGTGGGAGTATCTTACGGCAGTTCAAGTCATGACCGCTGCGTTCACCACTCATAAATCTTGGTATAAAATGTACAACTCCCTCCTCCGAATGGTGAACCCGCAGACTGGAAACCCTAGAGGTATTGCAGCATTGATCTCTCTTTATGATAATTTGATTTCAAAGATCCAGAGAGTTTTAGCGCAAGACAGCGGAACACGCACAGTCCGTGCGATCGAGGGAGACAGAATTCCAAAAACAAAAATTAGAGGAAAGACTTCAAAAACTCCTGTCAAGATTTTTCATGACACAAAATGGTTTACGAGTAAATCTTTCGACACGAACGTTCAAAAAAACGCTGGATTGCGCTTCCTTTGGGCTGGTGAACTAGAGGGTGCCAAGAATAGAGACGGACTGAAGGAGATCGATGGTGGCTATTATCAAGCACGTGTTAATATCGAAACTAAAAAGTATTTTAAAAGTTTAGATGTTGCACCTAATCTTTATGCAGGAAGTCAAGTCTATACTGATGGTGATTCGTTGTCAAACACGAGCTTTACTTTTTTGACTCCTTCGATGATAGAGTTGCCGAACACGTCTATGAAGACGATTGCCGCTAGTGCCACAAAGGATCCTTATAGTGGCGACCACTATTCGCTAATAGAATCCAGCATTCTGGCATTCAATTCCGGAGTGAGCATGGGGAGAAGAACGCTAGAGTCCTCTTCAGAATATCGAACGACAATGGCTAGCTTTTTTGCATCTCTTAATGCGGTGGTGACACCTATTGATGGCTGGGAAGCGATCCCGCTAACAGACCACCTTAAGGGACATGCTCAGGGTTCAGCCTATGCCTCTGGTAGTCTACTGCCAGCGCAGCCTCCAAAGCCTATCGACCCGATTATCCAAATACACACTAAGTGTGATACCGAGTTGGATGGAGATGCTTCAACAAATCCCAACTCTTTGTTTGCGGGTTTGTGTCAACCATTTCTTAAGAGCGGTGCCTCTCTTTACGGAAACAACACGAATCCTTTTGCTGTCGCAGCGAACGCAGACTCGGTTACGGCAGGAAATACCTCAAAGGAAGACAATTCTTATTCGCTGACACAAGTGGACACGAATACAATAAGTTTTTACGATCTTAATTCATCTGGCAACGCTATCACAAAAATGTTTCAAGATCCCGAAATGTCAGCAGCAGTACTTGCATCTAACGGTCACCCTAACGGAGTAGTATCTGTAAAGACGGCTTTGCTTACAATTCCAAACCAAGTTAAGAGTTTGTTTTATGCTAGCACCTCACCCAGTTCGGTTAAGAAGAGTTGGCACGACATGGGTTTTGATCCGTTGAAGGATTTGAGAACATTGGCAGAATTTAGAATAAACCACTTGCTTATTGGTCGAATTGATCGCCTTACAGGATACCGCAAGTCCATGGGCAAGAGGCACACGAAGGAGCCGAAATGGGAGCCATTGACGAAGAACGCATGGTCTCGCTCAGCAGGCGAAGCGATTTTGTGTAGAATTAAAAAATACCACAGTCCGCAGTTGGGTATAAAGTGGTTACCAGCGTTTGATTTGCCAATTTACGATGAGTATTTTGTGTTAAAGCCTCCGGTACTTCAGGCAGAATCGTCGACCCCAGATACTTCAGGTACAACGAGTCACCCTGTTGACGAAGGCTTAGTTGTTGATGTTAGTGCAAACGAATCAGATCCGGAATACACCGAGACAAATCATTTTGATTGTTAGGAGATAATAATGAGCAAGCACGTTTTAACATTAAAAGAAATAGAAGAAAGGTTGGATCAGATTACGAACCAGCCAGAAAAATATATTCGCAACGAAAAGGGAAACTTGATTGAAGCAAACACTTCTATTGTCAAAGCGGTCGGCACAGCGGCTTTTATTACCGATGAACAAAATGTCGACGTAAGGTATCGACACACGAAGTTAACACCAGAAGTTAGAAAAGAGATTTATAAATTGCCAGACATACAAGATGGACTTCGAGCAGCACAAGCGAGTTTCTGGACGGATGCAAACCCGTTAAACCCAACGCCATCTCCAGACACAAATAATCTTATCTTTCTTGCTAGCGAAAAGCCCCGCTTGGCTACGTTTGATCTCTACCATCATGGGGATATCGAACTCGGCGACGCTGAAGCCTCATCAGGTGTTTTTGGAGGATTCCGTCATTGGTTTATGTTAAAACCTAAGAAAGAAAAGTTCAGAACAAAGAATGGAAATTATTCCGGAGAAAAGTTTAAGAAATTTTTAGTGGGTGGCAAGCATGAAGGTCGAAGCTATGAACCGTTAATTAAAGAGGGTGTCTGGCATTATGATCACACCCTTACGCTAAACAGCCCATTCGATAGAAACGAGATAGAGAGGTTGAACTCTGGCTTGAAAAGCTTGTATGCGGAAATCGAGCCGAGATATAATTTTTATATTAAAAACTATGAAATGGTGATGTCATCTTCGCAATCTGACGAGCTTTCATTTCCAAACATGTATGTGTTTTTTGCTCAAAAGGCAGCACAAGAAAAGTTCAAAGAAGACAGGGCGAAGGCAAAGCAAGCCCCCGTTGCTCCGAATCCATTTTATGAAGAGCACATCACTCTAGGGGATTCAATTAAAGAATCTACAGCCAAAGCGATGTCCATGCCCTTTGATGAGAGAAAAGATTTTAGGCTTGACGATCCAGCAGGGCAATATTACGATATGTGGTCCGTTGCTTATCCACGTGCGAAGAAGAAGGGTCTTCTTGATAAAACCAGTAAGAAATTTAGAAACGTCTATTTTCCTTTAGGGGATATGGGCTTGCTGACAGACGCAAACAGGCAACAGTATCTGTTCCCTATGTACACTAGCATTGAGTTTTCCACAGACGCAACGACGCAGTTTGCTGAGGTGTTGAAGCAAACTCAACTCAGTAGCGTCTTTACCATGGATTTGTTCAGATCGGGCAAGATGAAACAGAAGAAAATGTTTCAATCAGTCAAGACTTCTGTTCAAGCAAAGTCCGATTCAGATAGTGGCACGGGCGCAAGTCTTAATATTACGAAGACTCATTACACAAACTCTCAGAGAAGAATCTTTGATCTTGAAACTTGGATGGGCAGTTTCTCGTCTGATTCCGGAGCTTCCGAGGACGGTCTCGATACAGATGACGGAATCTTTATTGGAGCGTATGCAAACGAGAAAAAGGTGTCTTTAGACCCGCAATATAAATTCTGGAAAAGCCTTATGGCTGTCATCCTAAAGGGTAAGGTTAAGAAAATTGTAGACAACCACAGCCGAACGTACAAAGAAATTATGTCTGGTAAGCAATCTTATCACGAAACTGTGTGCTATCGTGTTGCGAAACACAAGGGTAGTCCCTCTGGCGAACCTATACAGAGTTTTTATTTTCCGAATTCAAACGAGATTGACGTACTTAAGTTCGTTGACACGCAGGTGAAATATGGAGAAAGATATACTTATGTTGTGTACGCTTACGAGCTTGTTGTAGGCAGCAAGTATCGATACGAAAAAGTGGTCACTTCTCCAGCGGGAGCACTCGTTCAAGTTACGATTGCCCCGTCTCTAAAGGTTATCGAAACTCCGTATTACTCCAAGGGTGTGGTTATGATTGATAGTCCACCGGTCCACCCAGAGGTGGAGATGGTCCCTTACCGTGCAGTTAACGATAGGGTCAGGATTCAACTAAATGGCTCTGTGGGCAAATATAACATGCACCCTCAACACATTGATGAAGAAGACCACAATCAAACACGAAAGCACTTAAGGGCGCAAAGTAAGCTCAGGGGAGAGAAGATAGAATATCAAGGGGATGACCACCCAAAAGCTTTTCAAATATGGAGGCTTGATAAAAAGCCCAAAAGATATAGTGACTTCAACGGTCACCTTCTAAAGACTGTGAGAACCGGCAATGGATACTTTCAAGCATCTTCTGCTACCTTCATTGATAAGATTGAACCAAATAAAAAATACTACTATACTTTCAGAAGCGTGGATGTACATGGAAATATTTCGCACCCAACGCCTATTTATGAATATGAGATGATAGATGATTCTGGTTCTGTGTACCCGATCATGCAAGTTGTCCCGATAGATCTTACAGGTTCGAGGCAGAAGTCGAGAGCAGGAAAGCGTTTTATTCGTATTTATCCTTCTTTTGGAAACACCATGCCGGAGTTGTCAGAGGTCAATGCGGCAAGTACTGCACGAGAGGTCAGGGCGGTTCCTTTGGGGGTTCAAAATGAGAAAACGTGGGGGAAGAAATTCAAGATTAGAATTAAATCAACAAGTACGGGGAAACAAGTTGACTTCAACGTAACATTTAAGCATAAGCACGTCAAAGATATAAAAACTGTTAAAGGTGGAAGATAAAAATATGGCGACTATTTATGCTAGAGACTAATTATTAAGAGGAAGAGGACTACAAATGGCATTTCTAGATAACTCAGGCGACATTATTCTTGACGCTGTATTAACCGACACCGGTCGAGCAAGACTCGCTAAAGGCGACGGAACGTTTAAAATTGTAAAGTTTGCATTGGCTGATGATGAGGTCGACTATGAACTATATGACGACGCTCATCCGAGCGGTAGCGCATATTTTGACTTAGAGATTTTACAGACACCCGTGCTGGAGGCTTTCACTAATAATGCCTCTTCCATGAAGCATAAGCTGGTTTCAATTCCAAGAACGACGCTCCTCTACATGCCAGTCATTAGATTGAACCAGACATACTCTGCTTCTAACTCTACTGTGTCACATTCAGACCTCGCAAAAGCACAGGGTATGTTTGTTGTAGCTGTAGACAAAGAGACGGAAGAAGTTCTTCTTTCTGTAGATCAGTCTGGCACCGGAATCTTGATGGGGGAAACTCTCAAGGGTGGAAGCTATATTCGACTTGATCAGGGGCTAGATACTTCAGAGATCTCTCCGTCATACACTATTGACGCAGACCTCAATGAGACGCAGTATATCGTAGAACTTGACAACCGTTTCGGTTCTTTGGTGAGCGAAGCGAACCACAGCCAAGCAGCAGTCTCTTATATCGACGATGACAACATCGCTAGTTATTATTTTTCTCACGGTACTGACATGGGTTACGTTGAGGAGAATCAGGAAACAGACGAGTCCACAAAACAAGTAATTAAGGGTCCACGAGGCACGTTCCTCAAGTTTAAAATCCAAGCATCCTTAGAACTCAACACAAGCAGTTACTTGTTCACTCAGTTGGGCGGTCAACAAACTTGGGATATTACTGCCGCAAGCGTAGATTATAAACTCAAGTATCTGGACTCTACCGTCAGAGTTTCCGGAGCAACAACTGGATATAGTGTTGACATTCCGGTTAGATTTGTCAAGCTTAAAGATTAAAGGGGAAAGATAACCAATGGCAACAGTATTTAAAACTTTTTTGAATGACGATGTAGTGACAGCGAGAACGCTCCTGCACGAAGCAATCCCAGTTACAGGATCTCTGGTTGCGAGAACCTATGATGGTCCTCATTCCGCCAACAGCAATATTAAAAATTATCCACACGGGATGTTTCAGTCTGTATATGACTACCCGTACACTAGCTCTTCAGCGAATCATATTTTCGATCTTACTGTGGGGCTTCACGCAGATTCGTCGAACTATCTTCCGACAACAGATTCTTGGGCTAAAAAGAAAAAGAATGTTTACAATCAAATGGCACAGGTTCTCGTTGGTCATGATACCAATGGAGATATTCTGAAGTTTGATCAGGACGGCGACTTCGCCGGGTCTACTTCTGATAAATATACCGATGCTTTGTTTGTTAATATCGCTCGCCTTATTGGAAAAGATGAAGTGAGAAAAGGAACATTCCAAATTCGATTTGGGACAGGCGAAGCAACAGGTCAATTCGGGGCAGCAGAAGCGGGTAGTGTTACCGGCGTAAACTTCGCAGCCAACTCTGCTATGCCTTTCGAGATTGTAGACGGAGCCACAGAACCATCTACATATATCACAATCCAAGATCAAAACGCCGCAACAGATTATAGAGTGAACTCACCAGCAGGCGAATATGGAATTTTGAAAATTACAGAAATTGGATATTGGACAGGTTCAGAATATCTAATTAAGAACGGTCAAGCCATGCTGGATTTGTTCGTGAAGTCTCCGACTGATACTTTCACCCCAGACGCTCTTAGAGTTGGTTTGATTTATTATCAAGCTGGTGTCGTTGTTTTAGACCCTAAGATTTTTATGATGGGTGGAGATAACGGAGCAAACAAAACAGCTATTGATACCGGGTTTATTCCGTACAAGGGCTTCGGCGGGGATCCAATTTCAAACCTTGGAATTGCAGCAGTTGACCTGAACGGTAATTGCGATTGGGCGAAGGATGACCGAGGCAGTACTGTGGTGACCTCTCAATATGGAAACGGCAACACAGAACCTTCAGACTGGACTGCACTTGCAGCAGGCGACGAGATTGCGTTTAATGGTATTGACGGAGCGTTATCTCAATCGACCTCTTCAATTGAGAAGGTTTGTAATGGTTTACGAAACCGACTTTGGGATATCAAGTTCAACAATACAACAGAGTTGAACTCCACAATTTATTTTTGTCGTGTGAACCACAACGATTTTAATTATAGCTCTAACCCGACTTACCTTGGAGAGAACGATCCAACAACAGGTATCTCCACAGGAAACAACAGTAAGATTCGTGTAAAGCGTAGTACGCTAGATGCACCAGTTTCATATATCACCACGGTAGGGCTCTACTCTGCGGATAACGAATTACTGGCAGTAGCGAAGCTCTCTGAACCTCTTAAGAAAGATCCTACGAACGAAATGATCTTGCGAGTACGGTTGGACTATTAAGATGTCAAGGAGGCGATCGGGATGCCATATTACGAGTTTAGTCAAAACGACATTTTTCGTAATGAGATAGAGACTCATCCAAAGTGCGAGTTTCATTTTCATAATGGCGTAACTTATTACAATCGAACTCAGGCACAACTTGGCGAGCAAGATTCTAAGTCAGAAAACGTCACTCACGTTCCTTCTGGACACTTAAGTCTCCACGAATTGAATGTAGACAGAAAGCTGTCTGAGCACACATACGACGCAGAGACCGATACAGGTCAACAAACGATGATCTACCCTTTTATTACTAAGGGCGGCTCACTAACATCCTTTAAGACTGTATCAACATCAGACTTTCAATCGTTTGGCTACGGTACCATCATGTCCAGCAGCTACCCAATGTCTGCAACGGTGAACTCTGATTATTATTATGACTTTTACCAAGCACCTGACCTTGCAGATACAAAAAGAAGGCATATCACCTCGTTAAAAAATACTTTAAATAGCTATCGTCACTTGAGTAAACATTACGATTATTCTAGATATGAAAAGTCTGAGGTTAAAGTTGTGAGCATTCCTTCTATTTTTTACGGTTCCTCGGTACAGAAGGGAACAGTAGAGTTAAAGGTCTATCACCAAGGAAAGCTGTTTGCAAGACTCCAAGATATTAATAAAAATGGAGAACTCGTTCAGACATTTCCGGAGACATACGAGACATGCAGCCCTCAACCCCACCCTGATTACGGCAAGGTTGCAGGCGTGGTTTTGTACAACGAGGGGTTTATCTTGCTGAATGGTCTTTGGTCGATGAAGTCTCCGTATTACGAACAAAGTTCGTCCGGTTATTTTAGAATTTGCCCGTCTTGTGAAGAGGGTTCAACCAAACCGGTAGGCTCTGGGGCTCCTTATAACCCAACCCCGATGTGGATGAAGTGGGTCTTTTTTGCGTCGCTGGGTGATGAGTTGGATAAAACCTGCAACATCGCAGCGGGCTTGGACCTTGCAGACCCAAGCGTTACTTTGAACCCCGACTGGTCGTGGGGTCTTTCTTTTGCGGGTACAAATTATATTCCAACATTGACAATGTTAGCTCATGCCCCAAAAGGCGAACTCAACCATTCAAACAATCCGACTTTTCTTGAACACGGTCAGGAAACTAAAACTAGAATCACGGATACTGAATATATCGAAAAAAATAATTTAGAGATTAACAATACTGTAAAAGCACCGTATAATAATCCTGAAGGAAATTTTCGTAAACAGACGTGGATCTCAAAAATTGGAATCTACGATGATGAAAAAAATCTTATTGGCATTGTCAAACTGGCAACGCCGATTAGAAAAACAGAAGAGCGAGAGTTGACTTTTAAACTAAAACTGGATTTTTAATGTTATTAGGACTAGACATCTCTACATCAATTACTGGCGCAACGGTAATTGACGAGGGTGGCGAGATTTTGTTTTGCAAATCATGGGACACCCGAAATAAAAAAAAATTCCCCTCACTTTACCACAAAGCTTTATTTGTAAAAAATAATCTTTTTGAGCTTGACAAACAGTTCGATATAGGTTATATTTATATAGAACAATCACTACAGAGCTTTAGGAGCGGTTTTTCGTCTGCGAAGACACTATCAACACTATCACGTTTTAACGGCATTGTATCTTGGTTATGCTACGATATCTTTGAAATTGAGCCTGAAATGTTGGCAGCGACTTCTGCAAGAAAAGCAGCCGGGGTAACGATAAAGAGAGGCGAGAATGCAAAAGAAAAAGTTTTACAATTTTTACTTGACACCGAACCCAACTTTGTGATAGAGTATACTAAACATGGTAATCCCATAGCGGGAACATACGATCGTGCGGACAGCTTAATTATTGCAAGGGCGGGTGCTAGTGTCAGATTCAAAAAAGAAACTTAGAATCTTAAGAGAAATATTGGGAGAGCCCATTCGGGTTGGCAAGGAACATCTGTTTCAATGCCCGAAGTGCAACCACCATAAAAAGAAGCTTTCCGTGAACCTGAACAAGGATAAGTTTAAGTGTTGGGTCTGTGAATATAGCGGCTCAACCGTATACCGTCTTGTACGTCGCCTCGGTAGCTTTAAGCAACAAAACGAGTGGCAACAATTCTTGGATGAGCGTCTGGTGGACCTTAGCTCATTTGAGCAAGTCTTTATGGATGCTCTGGACTGGGGAGCGTCAGGAGAGGAAGAGTTACAGAGAACACCGCTTCCTTCCGAGTTCGTCTCTTTAACTGGTCGAGACTTGCCAAGCTCGGCAATCCCTGCTTTGAAGTTCTTAGCTCAACGTGGATTGAATACGGATGATGTTCTAAGGTGGAAGGTTGGATATTGCGCCACGGGCGAATATGCGAACCGTGTTTTGTTCCCGTCGTTTGACATCCGTGGGTCTGTAAACTATTTTGTTGCAAGAGCCTACGACAACTCTTGGAAGAAATATACAAACCCCCCAGCCAAGAGAAACATTGTATTTAACGAGCTTTATGTTGACTGGCAGTCAGACCTGTCTCTTGTTGAGGGAGTTTTTGATGCGGTCGTTGCGGGTAACGCTGTGCCTATTCTGGGCTCGTCGCTAAGAGACGACTCTAAATTATTCCGTCAAATCGTCAAGCACGACACCCCGGTTTATGTTGCTATGGATTCTGACGCTGAAAAGAAAGCAATGAATTTAATAAAAAAGCTCTTGACATTTGACATAGAATTGTATAAAGTGGATATATCACCATATTCCGATGTAGGCGAGATGACAAGAGAAGAATATCAAAAAAGAAAAAACAACGCTGTACCGATGACTGTGCAAGAGCACTTTAGTAAGTCAATAGCGGCAATTTAACTTAAGTTAACGAAGGAGGGCGAATGAAGTTTGCTCACATTGCGGATACTCATATCCGAAATTTAAAATACCATGAAGAATATAATGAGGTCTTTAACAAGATCTACGAGACCTTGCGTCAAGAGGGGGTGGACTGTATTGTTCATTGTGGAGACATTGCCCACACCAAAACGCAAATCTCTCCGGAGTTTGTGGAGATGGCTGCTAATTTTTTTAAGAACCTAGCAGACATTGCCCCAACTTACGTTATCTTAGGTAATCACGATGGTAACTTAAAGAACGAGAATCGCCAAGATGCTCTTTCTCCAATCATTGATGCTTTGGGGCACAAGAACCTTCATTTGTTTAAGAACGCTGGCACTCACGACATTGGAGAGGGTTTTTGCCTGAATGTTTTGAGTGTGTTCGATGAGGAAAACTGGGTAAAACCACCAGAAGAACTCATCAGCATTGCACTCTATCACGGGTATGTTTCAGGAGTGACAACTGATACTGGTTGGGTGATGGAACACGGCGATCACGATATTGATATTTTCGATAATCACGACTTTGCATTCCTTGGAGACATTCATAAGACGAACCAGATTCTTGATGACGACGGTCGGGTTCGATATCCGGGCTCTACAATCCAACAGAACCATGGAGAAACGAATGACAAGGGGTTCTTGCTGTGGGACATCAAGAATAAGGATGAGTTCACGTGCAAGCACATTGAGATTCCTAACCCCAAGCCGTTTGTCACAGTTGAGCTTACAAAAGCTGGCAGGGTTCCAAAGAACATTAAGTTATCAGAGGGCGCACGATTGCGCTTGGTTTGCAACCATAGTATCCCCCTTGATAAGCTCCGCCGTGCGGTGGACGCTGCTAAAACAAAGTTTAAACCAACTTCAATAACTTTCCTAAACAAAGCCATCGACAAAGGTACGATTTCGGATGTTGCAGGAGATTTGGTTCAGGAAGACCTGAGAGATACTGCGGTTCAAGAAAGCTTGATCACCAAGTTCCTTGAGGGTTATGAAGCAACCGACGCAACGATAAGCAGGGTTCACGAGTTAAACAAAAAGTATAATATTCTTGCAGAAGAAAACGAGACGGTAAAAAGAAATATAAATTGGCGACTGAAGACTCTGGAGTGGGACAACCTATTTAATTACGGAGAGGGCAATAAGGTAGACTTTAGCGATCTTGCTGGCATCGTTGGCATTTTTGGAAAGAACTTTTCAGGGAAGTCTAGCATTATTGACAGCCTACTTTATACACTATATAACACAACTTCAAAAGGAAATAGGAAAAACCTCAACACGATTAATCAAGATAAAGACTGGGGTCGAGGCAAGGTAGAGATCGAAATTGGCGATAACATTCTAACTGTAGAGCGTCGCAGCGAAAAATACACGAAGCGTTTGAAGGGCGAAGAGACCACAGAGGCTAAGACTGATGTTGAGTTCTATGTAAAAAATGCCGTGACGGGCGAGGTTGAGTCTCTTAACGGGCTTGACAGGAACGGTACTGATAAGAATATTAGAAAGTTCTTTGGAACATCAGAAGACTTTTTTCTAACGTCCATGGCATCTCAGTTAGAATCCCTCTCGTTTATTGCCGAAGGTTCAACCAAGAGAAAGGAAATTCTGGCAAAGTTTCTAGATTTGGATATTTTTGAGAGAAAACATAGGTTGGCAAAAGAAGATGCGTCAGATCTTAGGTCGATGCTAAAGCGGCTTGAGGAACTTGATTTTGAAGAGTTGATCCTTGAGTGTGAAAACTCCTTGGCAGAAAACTCTTTAGAAGTCGAGACACAGGAAGCGGAGTGTCGCTTGTTAAAATCTCAGATCTCGTCTGCATCAGACGAGCTTTCAGAAATACAAAACTCTATTGATTCTATTCCGGCTAAAATCATTGATGTCGCTAAGGTTACAAAGCGCAGAGACTCTGCTGCTTTAGAGGTCACGAGTTCCGAAGGTAAGAACCGAGAACTTGGGAAGACGATAAAAACGAATCGTGAGTTTGTTGAGAAGGCAGGCGCATTTCTGGAGAGTTTTGACCTCGAAGGTCTTCGCCAAAAGCAGGACTCTGTGACATCGATCGAGGAGCAAATGAAGGAGGCTAGGACACTTCAAGGCTCTCACGAGAAAGAGTTGCAGAGATTCTTAAAGAAAGAGAAATTGCTATCAAAGCATGAGTATGATCCAGAGTGTCAATATTGTAGCAGTAATGAGTTTGTTAGAGATGCTCAGGATGCAAAAAACAATATTCCGATCGTTTCGACTAAGATTCAAGAAGCGAAGGAGGCTCACCAGAAGTTAGAATCGGAACTGGAGACTCTTCAACCTTCGCAGATTAGGGAGCACTTGGATAAGCATAAAATGCTTCTGCGAAAGAAGACTGAAAGTGAGTCCGAGATTCAAGAGGCGGACTTGCAAGTTGCTAAAAATAAAAATCAAATCATCAGATTGAAAAACGACATTAAAGAACTTGACGCTCAAATTTCAGAGTACGAAGAAAACCGAGAGGCGATTGAAAACCTTGAAGCCTTGGTTTCTGAACAAGCGGCATTATCTTTACAAGCTGAAAGGCATGAGGCAGACCTTGCTGTGTGTGAACAAAAGGTCATGCAACTTTACAAAGAGAACGGTTCGATTGAACAAAAACTTAAAGACGTGCACGAGAAACAAGCAGATCTGAAGAAGTATAGGCAAGACTATGCAGCACACGATCTATACGAGAAGTGTATGCACGGTAACGGCATTTCTCTGGATATTATTAAGAATAAACTGCCTGTCCTCAATGGAGAGATCGCTAGCGTGTTAGCTAATGTTGTTGATTTTGAAGTGTTCCTTCAATGCGACACAAAACATTTGGAATTGTTTATTAAACACCCCAAGTATGACGCTCGCCCACTTGAGATGGGCTCCGGTGCGGAAAAGACCATTGCTGCTATGGCAATCAGGTTGGCACTATTAAACGTCTCTTCGATGCCGAAGGGAGACACTTTTATTCTAGACGAACCCGGTACCGCATTAGACGAAGAGAATATGGAGGGGTTTGTAAGAATCCTAGATATAGTGAAAGCTCATTTTAAAACAGTACTTCTCATTTCTCACTTAGATTCTTTAAAAGATGCTTCAGATTCTCAAATTGTCATCGAGAAAAAGAAGGGCTTTGCTTTCGTGAATCAGTAATTTTCTACTATTTATTCTTGTCGGCTCCTTCGGGAGCTTATAGGAGGACACTATGATGAGTAGAGCAAAAGCATTTGCTGATAAACATATTGAGAGATTCATTTCTCGTAAGTTTCTAGCATGGGGTACAGCCACAGGGTTGTGCATGTATGGAGTGGTCACCAGTAGCGACTGGGTGGCTGTAACTCTTGTTTACATTGGTTCACAGGCTCTTGTTGATCTTGCGCTTCAATGGAAGCACGGGGCTGAGATGAAGAAGGTGCAATAATGGGAATTGGATTGTTTTTAAAAAAAGCATGGAAATTCGCTTGCGACCAATGGTTGTTTTTTTTAGCAGCCATTGGCGCAATCGCATCTCTATTTTTAATTAAAAAAGCAGACATGTCGGAAGAGCTAGCGAGGTCTAAAAAAGAGTCCGACGCTGATCGTAGAGAGAAAGATGAAAGACAGAGAGAATTGATCGAGACTTTTCAAGAGAAGATGAGAGAGATTGATAGAGATATACAGGAGCAAAATGGAGAGATTACTTCGGACAAAGAAGAGAGGATCCGTGAAGCAGTTGACACTCTGAAGGGAGACTTAACGGAGGAAGAGCTTGTAATTTTTTTAAGGGAGAACGCACCTTCTTTCAAATATATCCCACCTCAAAGTTTCGGAGAGATTGATGTTCCAAATTAAAAAAATTACAACGCTGTTGTTGGTGGTTGCTATGGTGATCCCCGCACAGGCAATGGCTCAGGAACCAGAAGGGCAGCAAACAACTTCAAGCTCGGAGTTGACTTTACCACCTAGACTGACGTTGCGTATGCCTACGCTTGAGTATTCCTTGCTGCGGTCGGGACAAAGACTCACCGCTAGCTCAGACACGATACTCATGTCTCCGGAAGAGTTTGCTAAAATTAATATTGAATTTGACACGATGCAGTCTCGACATAATTTATATTTAGAACAACAAGTGCGATACCTGAATGAAAGGAGTGGCTTGACGCTGAACACTTTGCGCCTACAGAATCAATTTTTAGAATCAGAACTTGGGAGGACAAATGAGTTGCTTATTCGCTCGCAAGAGATGCGTAGGAATGACTTGACCCCATTGTGGGTGGCTGTAGGGTTTGTTGCTGGAGCCCTTACAGCGATCGGAATTGTTTATGCAGTTGTTCCAGCAGGAGATATGTGATGAAAAAAAGTTTAGACGAAATCGCTGCACTTGAAAAAGCTATAAGTAAGAAATATGGCAAGCAGGCAACGAAAGATCCTAGAAGCGACTGGGACGAAGAGAAAGAGGCGGAGTACCTAAAGCAGTCGAAAAAGGCTTCTTTAAAACGGGAAAAGATAAAAGCTAAACAAGAGAGAGTAGAAATCAACGGCATTTTTGTTTCTAAGAAACTACTTAGTAAAGAAGAAGATTCGAGAACTTGCCCTGTTTGTAAAAATTATTCTTTTAAGCAGTCAGACGATGTTTATATGATTAAATATAATTGCTGTTTCGATTGCTGGGCTGAACATGTCGATGGGCGAGAAGACCGATGGAAAAAAGGATGGAGACCAAATGAAACTTAAAGAAAAACAAAGATCAAATCAGATTTCATTAGAGGAACTTCAAGCCGCTTACGTCGAAGAGTATCGTAGTGAGGTCGCCGACCGGATCCGCAATTACATCGCCGAAGGTGGCGAGATCAATGAAGGTTTCCTTGACAAGATCAAAGGCGGAGCCAAGGGTTTTATGAAGGGTTATGGAAAGCTGATTAAAAACTACGGAGATTTCGTGGCAGACCTTTATGGGTATTCTAGCGAAGAAGAAATTCCACAGAAGATGGATGCGCCTGCACCGGAAGAGATGAAGGCAGCGGTTCAGGGTGGAGATGTTGAAGAGATCCAGCAGATGATGGCTGATATCCAGAAACAGATCGACGCTATGAAGGCTCAAGCTGGGAAGAAGGGCGACCAAGCAGAAGAGAGGCTTGGAGCAATTGAAGACTTTGCAGACAAGATCGAGGGTGCTGCGGAGTCCGAAGGGAGCCCCGAAGGAGCCAAGCCAAAAGTTGAAGAGCCCAAAATTTCAGCAGCGTTACTTGACATCTTGGACGTTTCTATGGAAAAGTGGGAAAAGATTTCAGCAACAACCAAAGACAAGGAGCTTAAGGCAGCTATGGACAAAGTAGAGGCTAAGGCACTTGCAGAAAAGTTAAGAAGACTTAGGAGAGTAAAATAATGGCAGACACACTAGAAATCGTGCGAGGAATTTCACAAGCACTATCAAATAAGCATGATGGCGCAATTGATGAGGAAGGCAGTCCGGTTATGACTGGGCTCAAGCGAGAGGGCGAAGACGGGATTATCCCACTCCACGACAAAAGAGTTATGGACGGGTTCAACGTTTCGTTTCACGGCGATCAACTCTGTATTCACTATCATGGGGAAGTAACCATGAAAGAGGTACACAACAATTCCTTCGAGTCAGACATCGAGCAGATGATTGCAGATCTTTCCAAATTTATTAAAAAGCAGTATCGAGCCGCCACCAAGTCTTCCCTGACACTCAAGAAAGAGGGAGAGGCGCAGGTGCTGGTTCAATCAGTTGGCGGACATAGGTCATGGGTTCAGGCAAAACAGTATTTTTCTTATGGCTCGGACGCTGAACCTATTGCTAATGAGTCCGATGATAAATTGGATAGTGCGATTAAAAAGTTTATTGAGTTGGGACGTGATAGTGCCAAGAAGCCTAAAAATGTAACAAGACCTAAAGGAGAACAAAAATGAAGATTTCAAAATCAAGACTCAAAGAGATTATTAAGGAAGAGTATACGAAGTTTAACATCCGCAGCAAGGGAGACCTATCAGAGGATGCTAATGACGATACGTTCGAGATGCTGGATGCACTCACTCAGGCGATGGGAGAGACATCGGTTCTTGAAAATCTCGTGCAAGCAATGGAAAGAGGATTGGCTCATCAACTCCTTCAAGGCATTGCCACGGACCATGGTATTTCACTTGGTGGATCTGATGAAGTAGAAGACTACAACCCGTCAGATTATTAAAGAGTAACGAGAGTAATGAATGTCCTATCAATTATCGAAACAGCAAGTGTTGAAAGAGATCGTCCGCTGCGGCAACGATCCATCTTACTTTTTAAATAATTACTGTAGGATCTCCCACCCCATGAAGGGGCAGATTCCGTTCCGAACCTACGACTACCAAGATGAACTCTTGGAGTCGTTTAATGATCACCGTTTTAATATTGTCCTCAAAGCCAGACAGTTGGGTATTTCAACCCTCTGTGCTGGCTATGTTGTTTGGATGATGCTTTTTCACAAAGATAAGAACGTTCTCGTTATGGCTACAAAGTTTGGCACAGCAGCCAACTTGGTAAAAAAAGTCAAGAACGTCATGAAGAATCTCCCTCAATGGATTAAGATTGCAGAAATTAGTGTAGATAATAGAACTTCTTTTGAGTTGTCGAATGGTTCACAGATTAAGGCATCTTCCACTTCATCAGACGCTGGTCGCTCAGAGGCTTTGTCGTTGCTCGTAATCGATGAGGCTGCTCACGTTGAGGGGTTGGATGACCTCTGGATGGGTCTGTATCCCACCCTATCAACAGGTGGTCGTTGTATTGCGCTATCCACTCCAAATGGTGTTGGTAACTGGTTTCACCAGACGTATGTCGATGCAGACATCGCTTCTAATGATTTTTTCCCAACAAAAATCATGTGGGATGCCCATCCCGATCGAGACCAGTCGTGGTTCGATAAAGAGACCAAGAACATGTCTCGAAGAGAGATTGCTCAAGAGCTTGAATGTAACTTTAATATGTCGGGTGAAACGGTCATTCATCCCGAAGACTTAGAGAAGCTTGAGGAGTTTCTTGAGGAACCGAAGTATAGGACTGGGTTTGATAGAAACCTCCACATTTGGAAAAACTATGAACCAGAAAATTCTTATCTTCTTGTCGCTGACGTTGCCCGTGGGGATGGTACTGACTACTCTGCGTTTCATGTTATTGATGTGACAAATATGGAGCAGGTTGCAGAGTATCAGGGGAAAGTAGACCTAGATATGTTTGCAGACTTTCTTTATGATGTTGGTGGGCAGTTTGGTAATGCGATGTTGGTGGTGGAAAACAATAACGTTGGATACTCAGTCTTAACGAAGCTTTCGGAAAAATCATACCCTAATTTATATTTTTCTGTTAAGTCAACTCATGAGTATGTTGAGCAACACGTTGCAGAAACTCGCTCTAACTGCATTGCGGGGTTTACAACGTCAATGAAGACGAGACCTTTGATAATCGCAAAACTAGAAGAATTCATAAGAAATAGACTAATTAAGATACACTCTAGAAGAATCTTTAACGAGTTAACTACTTTTGTTTGGAACAACGGGAAGCCAGAAGCAATGAAGAGTTATAACGATGACTTAGTTTTGAGCTTGGCAATTGCCTGTTGGGTCAGAGACACAGCCCTAGTAGCAAACCAAAGAGACTCAGAGTATAAGAGAGCGTTCCTCGGTGCGATAACGAAATCTCAAGTAGAGCTTAACACAACCATACCGGGTATGGTAGGATATACGGGAGATCAGAAACGTCGAGATGCAATCGAAGAAGTAAAAAATTATTCTTGGATATTTAAGGGATAGAAATGGCAGATAAAACAAAAAATATAAAGAACGCTGAATCACCTCTTTTCAAGAGGCTTACAAGGCTTTTTTCAGGTCCGATTGTAAATTATCGAGCGCAGACCCAACGTAAGTTTAAAAAGAGACAGCTTGCAAATAGGTCTACCCGATTTAATGATATTAGCGGTCAAGCGTTTAGAAAACAAGAATACGACAACCTAGCTGGCTCATTGAGTGTAAACTACATGGCGCAGCAAGAGCGAGCAGAACGCTATCGAGATTTTGATCAAATGGAGTATACTCCTGAAATTGCGTCTGCTCTAGATGTCTATGCTGACGAGATGACCACCTCTTCAGATCTTCGACCCATGATGAAGATCGACTGCCCGAATGAAGAAATAAAAGAAGTTCTCGACACTTTGTATAAAAATATCTTAAACGTGGAATTTAACATGTTTGGTTGGTGTCGAACGTTATGCAAATATGGAGACTTTTTCCTTTATCTAGATATTGATGATACAAAGGGGATTATTAACAGCATCGGTCTCCCTTCAAATGAAATTGAGAGATTGGAGGGTGAAGACCCGACCAATCCAAACTACGTCCAGTTCCAATGGAATCAGGGCGGAATGACCTTTGAGAATTGGCAGGTTGCCCATTTCCGTGTTTTAGGGAACGACAAATATGCTCCGTATGGGACATCTATTCTTGAACCAGCACGACGAATTTGGAGACAACTGACTCTTTTAGAAGACGCAATGATGAGTTATCGTATTGTCCGCTCACCAGAACGTCGTGTGTTTTACATTGACGTTGGGAACATTCCCCCAAACGAAGTGGAGCAGTTCGTAGAAAAAGTACAGACATCGATGAAGCGTCGTCAGGTTGTCGACCCCAATACAGGTCGTGTCGATCTTAGATACAACCCGATGAGCATTGACGAAGACTACTACGTCCCTGTTCGAGGCTCACAAGGAGGGACAAGGATCGAGTCACTCCCCGGAGGAACCTATACTGGAGACATTGACGATGTAAAGTATTTAAGAGATAAGCTGTTCTCAGCACTCAAGGTACCCCAATCTTATTTGGCACGTGGAGACGGAGCCGACGAGGACAAGACCACTTTAGCTCAAAAAGATATTCGCTTTGCTAGAACTATTCAGAGACTGCAACGCATTATTGTTTCTGAGATGGAGAAGGTCGGAATCGTTCACCTTTACACACTTGGTTTTCGTGGTGCTGATTTAATTAACTTCAAGCTTAAATTGATGAACCCATCAAAGATTGCAGAACTTCAAGAGTTGGAGCATTGGCGAACGAAGTTTGATATTGCAGGCGCAGCTACAGAAGACTTCTTTAGTAAGCGTTGGATCGCAACGAACATCTTTGGTCTTGCGGAAGATGACTACTTGAGAATTCAGCACGAGATGATGCACGACGCAAAAGTCGGAGCACACAGAGAAGCAGTCGCTGAAATCGAAGGAGAGGAGTTCCGAGCACTTTACTCTGCCGGAGAGGGCGGCGAAGGCGGCGACGACATGGGAGACGATGGCGGCGGCGGCGGTCTAGGCGGCTTAGGTGGAGACGATGAAGAAGGTGACGACGGTGACCTCGGAGATCTCGGAGATGACGAGGGCGATGACGAGGGCGATGATAGTGCACTTCTTGCCGCTCCTGCTAAAAGAGCCGATGGCGGTCGTGTTACCGCCAGATCGAAGGGCAAGGTCTATCACCCAGAAAAGTCTGACTCTAGAGGCATGGGCGCAAGGCAACGTAGTCTGAAGAGCCATTGGTCAGATGAAACAGCCTCCTCCACTTCGAGAAACGTCTTTAAGGGTGGAAACGAGCTTGCTGGCTTGGCGAGAGGTATTTATGAGAATAATGGAGATGTTCACACTAATTATACTGAAGAAGAGAGGAAGGCTCAAGAACTGAGTTCTGACATAAAGAACCTTCTCAGCAGTTTAGAGGGAAAAAAAGATGACTAAAAAGAACAAGTCTAAGTTTAGACACAACAAGAAAAGAAACACCGCTTTCCTATACGAAGCCTTGATCCAAGAGTTGACTAAAGCGATCATGGAAAAGAAATCTGGACAAAAGAATGAGATTGTCCGCCTCTTAAAAGAATCTTTTTCGCAATCAACCCAGCTTGGCAAAGAGCTTGACATTTACCGCACCTTGACAGAGAAGAACTGTGACCTTAGTGAATCAGATGTGAAGAGGTTGGTTTCAGAGGCGAGGCGAGCCCATGAGAAAAAGATTTCTGCTTCCGGATTATTTAAAGAACAGAGTGCTCTTATTAAGAAGATCAACAAGGGCATTGGGACATCAGTCTATACAAACTTCGTCCCTTCTTATAAGGACTATGCTACAATTGCACAACTTTTTAGTGAAAAAACATCTATTAAAGAAAAGGTGCTGTTGGAAAACCAGATTACAGCCAGCATTAGCAACGCTAAGTCTACAGCATCCACAATGGAACCAATTGACAACTTGACCTACAAAACGTTCGTTGAGGGTTTTAATAAAAAATATGATGACTCTCTACTCGAAGAGCAAAAAGAGGTCTTAACTCGACACATCTTCTCCTTTACAGACAACGGGCTCGCACTCAAGACATACTTGAATGAAGAGCTTGAACGCTTGAAGACCATAGTGGAGAATTCGCTCTCCATGCAGGAGATCCGCACAGACGAGAGCATGAAAACAAACACAAAGAAAGTCCTTGGAGTGCTTGATAGTTTCCGAGAGCGAGAGATTGATAGTTCATATCTCACAGAGGTGCTAAAGATCCAGAAACTAGCACGGGAGGTCACAAACTAATGGCAATCACGTTCAAAGTTTCGGGAACAGAAGAGCAGGTACCGCAAGAGATCGAGCAACCCAAACCACAGGCTACAGTTGAGTTGGTAGCGAGAAAGACTCTAGATGGGAACATCATGATCCAAGATCATATGGATATTGATATTGTTGTCCTCCCAGAGAAGTCAAAGATTGTTTGTTTTGCTAAGAAGCAGATGAGTAATTCGATCTACGCTGTGCAACAAAAAATGTTTGAATTTTTGAGAAGAAAAGGGGTGATCATCCCAGAGACCGTAATGGGCGGAAACGTCTATGGCTCGATGGAGGCAAAGTACCCTGCAAAATCAGAGATTGCGGATCCTACACAGGCTGTGGTTTTTTCAATCAGTAAATTTATTGAAGAAGAGAAGCCCTATTTTATGTGGGACGCTGCTCATAAGGCAGAGGAAGAAGAGAGGGTGTTAGAACCCGCAGAGGAAGAAACGACAGCCTACAGTTCGGATCTTCATTCCCCTAAGAAGGGAAGAAACGTTCATCTTCCATCCAGTATGTATCAAGTTTACTGAGGTTTTAATGATAGAATTAACTTATTTTGTGTTAACTGCGTATGGTCTTACGCAGCTACTTGTGTATGGTTCGATCTTCAACAAGGTCCGACCCTCAAAGGAATGGCTACATGGATTTGGTGAGTTGTTCCATTGTCCAATGTGTATGGGATTTTGGGTTGGAGTTCTTTTGTGGGGGATAAATTATAAAACAGAACTATTTAATTTTGAGTACAATTTGGCTAATCCTTTTATTTTAGGTTGGTTATCTTCTGGTACATCGTACATCATGAACATGGTGTTTGGTGATAGTGGAATCAAGATAGAAAAGCTAGAATCTAAAAGATTGTCGGATTAACAAACCCAAACCATAGAATTGGAGGTGATGATATGTATTACGGAAATCAAGGAAACAAGCGTTGGATGCTTATGCCAGTTAGACTCTGCAAGAATGGATGCAGGCTCGGGCGGCTTGCGGCCGCATGAATTTAGATTTATTTATTTAGACTTTAACAAGGGCGAGGAATTTTAAGATGGATCAGAAATATCTCTTAAGAGAATATTATGAACTATGTGAGGGTGGTGTTTGTCAAGACCTGCTCACAGAAGAAGAAAAAGTAGAAGTTCAAAACGGTACGATGTACCTTACTGGTGTTATGCAAAAAGCAAATCAGTTGAACGGAAACGGAAGAGTTTATCCTCGACATGTTCTAGTCAGAGAAGTCCGTAATTATGATAAGATTGTCAGAGAGGCAAGAGCTTTGGGAGAGCTAGATCACCCAGAAGACTCAGTTATTAATTTGAGAAATGCATCACACATGGTCACCAAAGTTTGGTGGGATGGCGATAGCGTGATGGGCAAGGTAAAGATCCTTGATACCCCATCCGGAGGCATTCTTAAGTCCCTAGTTCATAGTGGCGTAAAGCTTGGAATCTCTTCCCGTGGTCTTGGCTCTGTTCACGAAGACGTGAACGGAAACACCATCGTTGAGGACGACTTCCAGCTAATTTGTTTTGATTTTGTTTCTGAACCTTCCACTCCGGGAGCCTATATGGTGAAAGAGGGAATGCAGAGACAAACAGATGTTTATACCAAGGCAGATAGAATCAATCGTATTCTAAATGATATTGTAGGTGAAAATCGATGAATAAGAACGAGCTAAAAAAAATTCTTAAACCTTTAATCAAGGAGTGCATTAAGGAGGTGATTTTCGAGTCAGGTGTACTTTCAAAGGTTGTATCAGAAGTAGCTCACGGTTTGGGTAATAACAATCCCCCACCGCTAAGGGAGGAAAACTCTCCTCCAGTAGAAAGGCAGTTCGTTAAAGAAGCTGCCGACAGTCGTCGCACAGAAACCAGCAGTAAAATTCATGAATATAAGAAAAGATTCGCTGAGCAGGTCAGCCGAGAAAACTTTGGAGGAATTGATGTCTTTGAAGGCACAACCCCTCTATCGTCAGGCGGCTCGCCCGGAAGTACTCAAGCAGCAGGACCGCTAGCAAATAGAGAAGCTAGTGATCCGGGTATTGATATTTCCGGCTTGGTCGGTCAAAACTCCAAAACGTGGAAAGCGTTAATTAACGAGTAGGAAATGATATGGCAAACAAACCAGTAAATGCAGAAGTTGTAGTCGGAAGGATGCACATTGAAAAAGCTATTCGGCTTTTTAGTAAAAAGTGCAAACGTGATGGCTTATTGGAAGAGATTCGAGAAAAGTCTCCTTTAGGGAAACCTCGGTTTAAATCAAAAAGAGATAAGAGATTGGCTAAGCAAAAAAAGTATAGACTTGAGATGCAGCGAATCGAAAGAAAAAAGAAGAAAGCTTTGGAGCGACGTTCTCGTGGTCCCAAGATCAGAAGATAGTCGTTTATAAATTTAAGCCACTAATTACAAGAGCAACAAATAAAAGGAGAGGCAGAAGATGTCGCAAGCAAAATTAGGAATGAGAACAAGAAACCCGATCGGCAATGCTGATTCGAGTGCTGTAGGTGAGGTTGCCAAAGTAGTGGGCAATGTGACCATCGTCGCTGCTGGTGACCTTGCTTCTGGTCTTAACAGTACCGATGACGGCAAGAACGGATATTGGGCAGGCGCAAGCCGATATGCCCACATTCAAGTTGACCACACCGATGACGTTACGGTGTACGCATACAATTATGTTTTTGGTACATGGGCTCCTCTTATGCAACTCGGACCAGCAGGTTACGTCCCTGCAACATTCACAGAAGATGGTCATTATATTTTAGAAATCTCAGGCGCAGACCGTATTGCTCTCGTCGGTGCCGGTCTTTCGACTGCAAAAATTGCCTTTAACAGCTTCTAGAATATAAAACAACATTTCAACTGTCATTTTTTTTCCTTAGACTATTTATTTATTGAAACAGGTTGGTGGGTTTTTCACATTTCACCAACTATTTATTGTTGCTAACGGTTTGAACCGAACATAACATACAATAGGAACAGGAAAATAATGGCTACAGAAATTTCTTCATCTTTACTAGAACAGGCTATCGTTGACGCTTCTGCTTTAAAAGAAGCTGCGATTAAAAATGCCGAATCCGCTCTTGTCGGCAAATATGCTGATGATATCAAAGAAGCGGTAGATACCCTACTTGAGGCAGAGGAGGACGAGCTTGGACTCGGCGGCGGACTCGGAGAAGAAGAGCCTGCTATGGATGCTTCTATGCCAGATGTACCAGCGGCAATGGGAGACGGAGAGCGTCTTTGCCCGTGCCCTGAAGAGAACCAAGAAGTTGTTATCGACTTCGATGCCCTGAGACAAGAAATCGACGCAGAAGAGGCAGGCGGCGACGCTATGCCCGGAACCGATGACGCTTTGGGTGGAATCGAAGAACCCCTTGGTGCAGAAGAGGAAGAGGAAGACGAACTGGCTCTTGAAGAGTCTGTTCTTAGTCAACTCGCCGCTGCACTAGAGGAAGAGTTAAAGGTCGATGTCAAGCCTGTTCCAAGTGGAACTTTGGGCGGTGCTGCTGCCAACCCTCGTGATAAAGAGGAAATTGAAGATGCAGCCACAGCACAAGCCCGTGATACAGAATTTGCTGAAGAGAACAAGCAGCTTAAAAAAGCTGTGAAGGATCTTCAAGAAAACATGAGCAATACTACTAGCGAAAATAAAAAGTTGGCTAGTATTGTTCGTCAAATGAGCGCACGTTTAACAGAGGTTAATCTGTCTAACGCTAAGCTTGTTTATAAAAATCGTGTTTTAAATAGCGACTCCCTGAATGAGCGACAAAAAATTAAAATTGTCGAAGCTATTTCCGGCGCACGAACAACCAAAGAAGCGAAGGTTATTTATGAAACTCTTCAAAGCACGGTGCGGGGAACTGCTGAAAAGCGTT